>Ga0082212_10001833_pt1 | contig 31329 bp, 22 predicted proteins | sample TergutNt197P3_FD_71548 | JGI IMG/M metagenome (GOLD analysis project Ga0082212, IMG submission 71548) | Neocapritermes taracua P3 segment gut microbial communities from Petit-Saut dam, French Guiana - Nt197 P3 | ecosystem: Host-associated > Arthropoda: Insects > Digestive system > Gut ...
AAGAAAAAGTAGAAACCGGAAAGCCGGGTAAATCATTTTTTGTGAAAATGGAAACAGACAAAAGATGGGGAAGTTCACCCTATTTTCTCAGTTTATGGGTTGATGGAGAGGCAAAAATGAAAGATATTGACGGCTTCTTACGAGCCATTTGGCTTGAGTGCTGTGGACACATGAGTGCTTTCAGAAATCCGAAACCGGAAAGAGGTGGATATGGAATGTTTGCTACAATGGAAGCGTACGATCATTTGGAACGGGGAAATGTAGCCAAATACGAAAAAATCATGGAAGAATCTGCCGGAGAAATTCCAATGAGTCGTAAAGTAAGAGATGCGTTATACAACGGTTTGACATTGGAGTATGAGTACGATTTTGGAAGCAGCACATTGCTCACTCTTACGGTTATAGACGAATACCCCGTTAAAGCCGACAAAAAAATTGTATTGTTATCTCGCAACGAACCATTGAAAATCACGTGCTGCGCCTGCAAAAAAGCCCCTGCAACACAAGTATGTACGGTTTGCAGGTATGACGAAGATGCGGAATTATGCGATAAATGCGCAAAAAAGCACGCGAAAAAGTGTCCGGATTTTGCCGATAATACTTCGATGCCCATGGTAAATTCTCCGCGTATGGGCGTGTGTGGCTATGTAGGCGGCACCATTGATACTGAACGCGATGTAAAGCAGGGGTCGCCGTTCCAATAAAAGCAGGAGTCGCCGTTCCAATAAATGAAGTTGTCAAACCAAAACAGAAACGGATTTTAATTCATCTGCCAATATATGTAGTCCGGACTCTATAATGCTCCCCGAAATTCAGTCCACTACTTAAAGTGATACCTTGCCACAAAATGAAGAAAAAAGAATGACAACAAGATCGACGAGCCGCCGGAAGTTTTCGTCAACAAATTAAACAGTTTCTCAAAATTTTTATCTACATTTGTTGTCAAAAACAACCTAACACCAATATCTATGTTCAAACACCTTAAACAACTGTCAGTTCTATCTCTGCTGCTGTTTGCCTTTTCGTGTGGCGACTCGGCAACAAATCAACCCCTCTCCTACGAGAGTTACACGCTCGATAACGGGCTAAAAGTTGTACTTCACCAAGACCACTCCGACCCCATTGTTGCGTTGACGATTCAATACCACGTGGGCTCAGGTCGTGAAAAGACGGGAAGAACCGGTTTTGCTCACTTCTTTGAGCACATGCTGTTCCAGCGCTCCGAAAATCTTCCCAGAAATGCTTTTTTCCAGAAGATTGCCGCCTTGGGCGGATCGTTCAACGGGTCAACCAACTCAGACGGAACCAACTACTACGAAACGGTTCCCCGCGATGCCCTTGAAAAAATTCTATGGATGGAATCTGACCGTATGGGGTTTTTCATCAATACCGTAACTCAGGACGGACTTGAGCGCGAGATCGACATCGTATCCAACGAAAAACGCCAAAACTACGACACCCAGCCGTATGGACAGTCGAGTATCATTATAGCTAAAGAGTTATACCCCGCAGGGCATCCCTATAGTTGGACTACAATCGGTGAAATCGACGACCTTCGTAACGCTACCCTTGAAGATGTAAAAGAGTTTTATGCAACTTTTTATGTCCCCAACAACGCCACATTGGTACTTGCCGGAGACTTTGATAGAGATCAGGCAAAAGCGCTCATCCAAAAATATTTTGGAGAGATACCACGAGGCGCAGACGTTCCCAAAACCTCACCTCGTCCTGCAACCTTAAACCAAACCAAATTGGTCATGTGGGAAGATGACTTTGCCAAACTTCCCGATTTTTCAATGACCTTCCCCGGCGTGGAACAATACCATAAAGATGCCAATGCCCTCTCCGCCATGGCTTCTCTCATTGCCGGCGGAAAACAGTCGCCTCTCTACAAAATTATTGTTGAGGAGAAAAAACTTGCCCCCGGCGTAAATGGCGGCAGCAGAACCAGCGAAATAGCAGGAAGTATCTCATTTTCGGTGAGGGCGTTTGAAGGAGTCAACCTGAATGACGTCTATGTTGCCATTCAGGAAGCCTTTGATCGTTTTGAAAAGGAAGGTGTTAATGAACAAGAACTTGAGCGGCTCAAAGTGATGCAGGAGGTGAACTTTTACAACCGCATCACCGGCATTCAAGGCAAAGCCTCGATGATGGCACGCGACAATGAATTTGGCGGATCTCCTTTAGCCTCCTTTAATGAAATCAAGAATTTTCAAGCCGTTACCCCAAATCAAATTATTGATGTGTACAACCGGTACGTCAAAGGTAAATCGCATATCGCCCTCAGCACCGTTCCCAAAGGACAACGAAATTTAGCCGTGCCCAACTCAAGGATGGCGGTTGTGTCCACCGAAAAAGTAGAGGAGATTGAGTCTAAATCTCAAGCCGGCGCCATTGTGGACGACAACTATCCCCGCACCCCTTCGGCTATTGACCGCACCAAAGAGCCTGATTATCTCTCCAATCGTCCCGAAATCACTGTGCCTGCTATATGGAATTTTAATACCCAAAACGGGCTTAAAGTGTATGGTATTAGCCAAAATGAACTACCAATCATTCAGGCAAATATCTCCATCAAAGGTGGCGCCTTGCTCGATCCGGCAGCCAAACGGGGTTTGGCTTACCTCAACGCCCGCCTCATGAACGAAGGCACCGCCCTCAAAACCGCCGATCAATTGGAGAGTGCTATGGGTATGCTCGGCGCCCGCATATCAATATCTTCGGGATGGGATGGGATGAACGTATCTATCTCCGGACTCTCCAAAAATTTCTCCAAAGTGATGGAGTTGGTGGAGGAGATGCTTTTGCAGCCGCGCTTTGACGAGGACGCCCTACAAAGAGCAAAAATGCAGACCAAATCAATGATACGTCAAAATTCTGCCAACCCAACCAGCATTGCCCGCTCCACCCGCGATAAGTTAATCTACGGAGCAGACGGCACCTTTGCTACCCCCGAATATGGAACGGTAGCCTCCATCGACAACATCACTATGAACGACATTAAAGCATTCCACGCAGCATACATATCTCCTTCCGTAGCATTCCTGAGCATTGCAGGCGATATTGATAAAGCCACCTTTGAAAGGCTGCTCGGATCTCTCAGCGCCAACTGGAAACCCAAAGCGGTATCCATCCCCGAACCGGTACAGGGTGTTCCTGCCAAAGGCGCCACTATCTATTTTGTGGACAATCCGGGGGTTACCCAGTCGATGATCTATGTTAGCAAAAAAGGAATGCCTATGAATGACCCCGACTACTATCCCTCTGTCATTGCCAACTATCGACTCGGCTCCGGTTCTCAGGGAATATTGTTTGACGTCATTCGTCTCCAGAGGGGATACACCTACGGAGCCTCCTCCTCCTTCAGCAGCGGCAGATGGTACAACGGTTTCACCGCCTCTTCAAGCGTTCAAGGCTCTGTTACCAAAGAGTCTGTAGAACTGTTTAAGGATTTAATCGGAAACTACGGAGAGCGGTTTGACGAAGCCATGCTCCAAACAACCAAAAATTCAATGATGAGAGCCATGGCTTCTTCCTTTGAGACCATCAGCGCCCTCGTGAATATGCTCAACAACATTGCCAACTACGATCTGCCTTTTGATTATGTAAAGCAAAACGAAAAGACACTCAACAGCATCACCGTCAATCAGGTAAAAGCAATCATCAACAAAACGATGAATCCCCGCGACTTGGTTTATGTAGTGGTGGGCGATGCCAAAACACAGATGCAACCGTTAGAAAAAGTGGGACTCGGCAAGCCCGTTCTCATGCCCAGGTAACGGATGTAGCCACCCCAACCTGTCCATGGCAACTATGGCGCAGAGGAGGGCGAAAAAAGCGGCTGAGAGAGGAATGAAAGAGTGAGTTCGCAAATGTAAACATCTCCCCAAAAAGGCTGTTCAAAGGGTTTTTGAGCAGCCTTTTCTTGTTTTTCGCAAACCGGTCTTAAACTGTTTAAATTTGTTCCCAAAATCCTCCGACCAAGGCATAGTAGCGACTATGGTGCGGGAGGAGGGCGCGAAAAGCGGCGACAAGAAGGATAAGAAGGAGGTTCATGAGTGTGAACAGTTCCTTAAAATGCCATCCCGATTTGATATACGCCAAACGAAACAACCCACGCCAACAAAATAGTATAGAGCACAATAAATATTGCCCAGTTCTTTCCGGCTTCGCGGTAGATGGCTACGATGGAGGCAATACAGGGAAAGTAGAGCAGGACAAAGACCATAAGGGTGTAGGCAACCAAGGGTGAAAAGGTCTCCTGTCGGCGCAGGTGGGCAATCATGGGTTGCGCGTCTTGCGGCGGGGCGGTAACGGAGGACACGGTAACATTTTTCTCCCCTGCAAATACCGCCATTGTACTCACAATTACCTCTTTGGCAGCAAGTCCCCCTGCTATGGCAACGCCCATTTGCCAATCAAAGCCAAGGGGTCGAATCACAGGCTCAATCAGGTGTCCGATTTGACCAATGTAGGAATCCTCTAAGGAAGCGCGCCCCTTGGGAAAATAGCCCAATCCCCAAATGATGACAGATGCCAATAGAATAACGGTGGACATTTTTTGAAGATAGTGCGCCCCCCTGCTCCACGTGTGGAGGGAGAGGCTTCGCAGGGTGGGTCTCCTGTAAGGGGGCAACTCCATCACAAAGAGCGCCTCCTCTTTGGCAAAGAGGGTACGGCGCAAAAGCATTGAGGAGAGGATGCCTACCGCCACCCCAACGAGATAGATGGAAAAGAGCGCCAATCCCTGAAAGCGCAAAAAGAAGGCTGAGATAAAGAGTACATATACAGGCAATCGGGCGCTGCAAGACATAAAGGGAATAATCAACATGGTGAGAATACGGTCTTTGCGGTTTTCCAACGACCGGGTGGCTAAAATCGCCGGTACGTTGCAACCAAAACCCATCAACAAAGGTATAAACGACTTACCGTGCAGCCCCATTTTGTGCATCACCTTATCCATCATAAAGGCAGCCCGCGCCAAATAGCCCGAATCCTCCATGATTGAGAAGAAAAAGAAGAGAATCAGTATATTAGGAAAAAATATCAATACGCCGCCTACGCCGCTGATGACGCCGTTCACAAAGAGATCGGTGAATGAGTTGTCGGGGAGTGCCCCGCCCACCCAACTTCCCAAGAGGGCTACCCCACGCTCTAACCACCTTGCCGGAATGGCGCCCAAAGAAAAGGTGGTCTGGAACATGGCGTACAAAAAGAGGAAGAAGATGGGGATGCCCCACACTCTGTGCGTTAAAACATTATCAATCTTACTTGTTTTTCGGTTTGTATCAACCTTTTGACCGCTACACGTCTCGCCAATAGCCCCCGAAATAAAACCATGCTTGACGTCTGCAATCTTGGTGGGCACGTTTTGGCTAAAGAGGCGTTCCAATTTTGCCTTCTCTCCCGAAAGTGTTTCAAAGATAGATACATGATTCCGTGCTCCGTTACGAATCACCCTTTCTGCCTCCGCATCCGATTCAAAGAGTTTGATGGCAAGAAATCGAGACGATATTCGGGCAACAATATCCCCGTTTTCCCATATCCTGTCTTGTACAAGTTTGATGCTCTTTTCCATATCTTCACCGTAATGAATATGAATGTGGCGTGCAACGGGTTCATTGTCCAAAAAAACATCTACCACCCTGTCAAAAAGCCGCTCCAAACCCGCTCCCGCGACGCCGACTGTGGGAACCATGGGAATACCTAACATCCGCTCCAAAACAGAGATGTTGAGTTTGCCGCCCGACTCCTCAAATTCATCATAGAGGTTCAGCGCCACAACTACCTTAATATCCATATCAATGAGTTCGGTGGTGAGGTAGAGGTTGCGCTCGGGGTGGGTAACGTCAAGCACATTCAACACCACATCAGGCTTATTTTCAATTAAATAACGCCGCACATAAAGTTCTTGGGGGCGCTCTGCCGTCAAGGAGTAAACACCCGGAAGGTCTATCAACTCTATCGCGTACCCTTTGTGTTGAAACATCTCTGTTTTAGCCTCAACCGTTACGCCTGAATAGTTTGCTACCGGCTCGTTGGCGCGAGTTGCCTTGTTGAAAAGCACCGTTTTGCCGCAGTTGGGATTCCCCACCAAGGCAACACGAAGGTAACTACCCGGACTGTGTAAAAATCGGTTGGTCGATTCAAGAATGAACGTACCAGCCTGAGATGTATCTGTTTCAGATATTCCAACTTTGCGTTCATCGGGATTTGATTCACCCATCGTAACCTCTACCTCAATCAACTCCGCCTCGCTTCTGCGTAGCGCAATCCGATACCCCATCACTTCGTACTCCACCGGATCGAGAAACGGCGCATTCTTGATTACCTTCACCTCCTTCCCGGGGACAAACCCCATCTCCATGATTCGTTTGCGAAACGATCCGTGTCCCGATATTTTGGTAATGTTCCCCGATTCAGAGGTGTTAAGGTCTGATAGTCGCTCCCTGTTCACAAACGTATTACTGAGGGTTTTGAACAAGATAGAGCAGTTGTTCCTCTATTTGGTGTGGCAATGCGTCTTTTAAGAGCACACGCTTCTCCCTGTCTAACAAATAGAGGCTGGGGATGGCGCGTAAATCGTATAGATTGTCGTTTCGGATAACAAACGAAGCGTCGTATCCATTGAGCCACGACGAGGGAATGGAAGAGCGGTAGCCCTCCCAGGAAACAAGGTCTTCATCAACATACATCGCCAATATTTTGAGCCGTCCCGCTCCCACAAGTTGCGTAATCACAGGGGAGTATTCAAGTCCCTGTTGGTATTCGCTGCAAGCCATACACCCGGGATTATTAAAAAAGAGGATGGTAAATTCAGAGACCATCTTGTGCATTGCCCCCTGCCTGCCATTGGAGAGGGTATAGACAAAGTCGGCGGCAACACTACCGCGGCGGTTTTTATTTACCTGCCCCTGTTGAAACCGGAACCTTACTTTATCCAATTCGTCAATCTGAGGCGATGCAATAAGGTGGTCCAAAACCAAACTGTAGTACTCTTCGTTTCGCATGGGGGCATTGGGGTCAAAAAGGTACCTTTCAAAGAGTCCGGTTATGTGGGCAAACATTTTGTTGTCAACGAATGCTCCCTCAAAGGTTTTGCGAATGGCAAGGCGAAGCGCTCCCTCGGAAACATAGGGAAAAATCTCCAAAAAATTGACAAATGCCTGCTCCAATATTTCCGGCTTATTAATCAAAGAGGTGTCCGAAAAATCAAGGTGATCCCAATAGTGTCCGGCTAAATAATCCGCCCTTTCCGATGGATTTGTGATGATAGCGGGAATGGAAGGTAAGGTGAATTCCCGGGATGTTTTTTGCGTTTGGTTCGATTTGCGTCCATTTTCGCCGCATGAAACTGTCAGCAAGCAAGCGAAAACAGTTGCGAAGCATATACTTCTGTAAAGATAAAGTCTATTCATAAAATAACGATTGAGGGGTTAATCTTGGGTTAAAACTATTATTTTGCAAATATACACATCTGCCGCCATTTCTAAGAAACTGTTTTCAACATTTTCATTTCTCATCAAGATAACGCAGGAGTGCCTCCGGCTCGCTTTGTCGCTTCTCGGTCTGATTGAGAATGTTCCTGACTTCCTTCGTTTTGAAAGTTACCGTTGAAACCAAGCAGGTTTTATTTCGACATTTCCACCCGATAAAATCAATCCCACCCTTTTTTCGGCAAAGAGGTGCGGGTTTCCGATTACCGCCGCTAAAGGTACGGCTGAGGAGGGTTCAATGAGGATCTTGGTTCTCGACCAAAAGAGTATCATTGCCTCAATAATTTCCTGCTCTGTAACGGTGATTATTTCAGAGACTAATTGTGTGATAATGGGATAGGTCAGGTTGCCCAAACTTGTCCGAAGCCCATCTGCAATGGTTTGGGGATTGGTTTGCGGAACAAACGTTCCGGAATAGAACGACTGATACGCATCATCAGCGCCAAGAGGCTCTGCACCAATCACCTTTGTTCCTTTTGAGAAATAGGAACACGCCAAAGCGGTGCCCGATAGCAATCCCCCTCCCCCAACGGGAGCAAGCAGGTAATCAAGGTGCTCTACCTCCGAAACCAACTCCATTGCCGCAGTAGCCTGTCCCTTAATGATGGGATATTGGTTGTAGGGATGAACGAGTACGGCGCCATATTGCTCCATAATGTTTGATGCGGTTGCTTCTCGATCTATCAAGGTGGGAGCACATTCAACCACTTCGCCTCCATATCCTTTGGTGGCAGTCTTTTTTACGTCAGGGGCATTTTGGGGCATCACAATCCACGACTTTATCCTCTGTTTTGAAGCGGCACAAGCCAACGCCTGTGCAAAATTTCCGGAAGAGTGTGTTACCACGCCCCTCTTTTGCTCCTCTTGGGAGAGGGTGAGCACCGCGTTCACCGCGCCCCTGATTTTAAATGAACCGGTACGTTGCAAACATTCACATTTAAAGAAGAGGTTTGAACGGGTCAAATCATTTAAAGAACGATTTGTTACCACCGGCGTTTGATGAATGTGCGGCGTAATGAGTTGCCGGGTTTCTGTGAGTTGATCTTTGGAGACAGGAATAGACATAGTAGGTAATCTTTTAATTTTTCACAAGCAAAGGTAGGTTTTTCAAGGAAATAGTCACTATTTTTGTGCAAAAAAATAAACAGATGAAGATGGTTGTTTTTTCGGGGGCGGGTGTGAGCGCCGATAGCGGTATCTCCACTTTTAGAGATGCAGACGGACTGTGGGCAAACTACCGCATTGAAGATGTGTGCACCCCTGAGGCGTTACGGCATAACCGCGAAATGGTAATCCAATTCTACAATATTCGTCGAAAAGAACTCTTTACAAAGGATCCCAACCCAGCCCACTACGCAATAAAGGAGTTAGAGAACTGCTTCGATGTGGAGGTGATAACGCAAAATGTAGATAACCTGCATGAGCGCGCCGGCTCCACCAAAGTGCTTCACCTCCACGGCGAGTTGATGAAAGTACGCAGTACGGCAGACGAAACGCTCATCTATTCGATGAATGGTTGGGAACAGGCAGCGGATGCCCGTTGTGAAAAAGGATCCCTGTTGCGCCCCCACATTGTCTTCTTTGGCGAGGCGGTGCCCATGATGGAGCGGGCTGTCCGTATTGTCTCCACAGTGGATATTTTGATAGTGGTGGGCACCTCTTTGGCAGTCTATCCCGCTGCCTCTTTGGTACATTACGCCCCTATGGGAGCAATCATCTATGTGGTTGCCCCCCAAACGCCTCCCATTAGCGGTGTCCGTAACAGGGTAGAAGCCATCCGCATGAATGCAGCAGAGGGAATGCCCCTGCTTGCCAAGCAGTTAATCGAAAAAATCACCGGTAGATAGTCGGTATCTCTCAACTTAGAATCGGTTTCTTAGAAGATAGCCCCTGCCAGCAGCAGGAGCGCCACTTCGGAGAGTTTTGCCTGATACACTGCGCGTAATTTTCTATCCACAGCGTTGAGGTAACTTAGTTGGATGTCTCGAAACTCAATGCCGGAGAGTGAACCTAAACGGTATCGCTCCATGGCAGCCTCCACGTTGGAGTAGGCTACCTCTGCATTTTGAGTCTCAAAATCAATCATTTGCAAGTTGTCGTGATAAATATTATACTCTTGAAGCAGCGAGCCGAGCAAAAGTTGCTCCCGTTGCTCATATTGCAATGCCGAGCGTGCCACACCCAACTGTGCGTTTTTGATTTGACGGTTTACGGCGAAGCCGTTAAAGATGGGAATGGAGAGGCTAAACCCCCAGTTGTATCCATAGGTTTCGTTGTAGCGCACAGAGGCAGAGCGTGGCGTACCCACTGCGGAGAGGGTGTAACCCGAAGAAAAATCGAGCGAGGGATAGCGCGAAGCGCGTGCTATTTTAAGGTCGTACTCCGAAATCACCTGCCCTTGGCGCAACAACAGCAACTCTGTATTCTTCTCCATGGCTGATGCCCACAAATCGTTTAACACCAAACTTGTTTCGGGCATAATGGTATCTCGAATCATGATTGGGGAGTCGTAAGGAACGCCCATGGTGCGGTAAAACCTGATGTACGCATTTCTAAGGCTCTGCTTTTGCACAATCAAACTCGATGAGTCGGCGTTGAAGTAGGTACGCGCCTGTTGACACTCCAAGCCCGAAATGGTTCCAATATTGTATTTTAACAATGCTTGCTCATACCTGAGTCGTGAAATATCAACTAATTGTTGTACCAAACCCACTTGATTTTGTAGGGTGATAATCTGGTAATATTGGTTACTCAAATCCATCACCATCATCTCCACGGCGGAGCGAAAGTTGAGTTCTCCCGATTCGAGCAACTCTTTTTGTTTGGAATATGACGAAAACATGGCGAACCCGTCGAAAAGACGCCACGAGAAGGTGGGAACAAAACGGAGGTCATCTGTTTTGGAATCGACGTGGGCTTTTGTGTTGTCGGCATACTCCTGATTGGAGTGGTTATTGGTTTGGGATTGGCGGGCAGAAGCACTCAAAGAGGGTAAAAAGGGCGCCAGCGTTACATTATTTTTTGCCACCTCCAACTGATTTCTCGCGATCAGTACCGAGTAGTTTGCTTCTAAAGCCACCTCAATACAATCCATCAGGCTATATCGCGCCCCTGTCTCACCCTGGGAGACCGTCAACCGAACAGGCTCCTGTGCCCATCCCCAAGCGCCAAAACCCAAAAAAACAGCCATTAATCCTATTTTTAACCTCATATTCATACATTTAAACAGTTTTTAAGGTGTGCTATAAACATCCGGTTGTTCTTTTAGTTTGCGTGAAGATATAAATATATACATAGCAGGAATGACATAGAGCGTAAAGAAGGTGGCAACCGTCAATCCGCCCACCACGGCAATCCCCATAGCGACGCGGCTCTCTGCGCCTGCTCCCGTAGCCACCGCCATGGGCATAATCCCCAAAATGGTAGAGAGGCTCGTCATCAAAATGGGTCTAAAGCGAGAGACTGCGGCTACCCTTACCGCTTCGGAACTCTCTAATCCATCTGCTTTTCGCTGGTTGGCAAACTCTACAATCAAAATTCCGTTTTTTGAGACAAGCCCAATGAGCATAATAATCCCAATCTGGCTAAAGATATTTAACGTTTGACCATATACTTTGAGGCAGATGAGCGCCCCCAACAACGCCAAGGGCACAGTAAGCATAATCACCAACGGATCGCGAAAACTCTCGAATTGCGCCGCCAACACCAAATAGATGAGCACCAACGCCAACACAAAGGCAAAGAGGAGGCTGGAGGTGCTCTCTACAAAGTCCTTAGACTGTCCCGACAGGGCAGTGGAGAAGTCGTCCGGATTGAGCACTTCAGCGGCAATTCGGTCCATCTCTTCGATACCCTGCCCCAATGTAAGCCCCTGCGAAAGTCCTGCCGATACAGTTGCCGAAACAAAACGGTTGTATCTGTAGAGTTGCGGCGGTGTGCTGTTTTCCTCCATAATCACCAAGTTATCTAACTGCACCAAGTCGCCCACATCGTTTCGCACGTAGATATTGGCTAAATTGGTGGGGCGGTTGCGGTCGCTCCTGTCAATTTGGCTCATAATTTGATATTGCTTCCCGTTGCGGATAAAGTAGCCAATCCGCTGCTCGCTCATGGTTAATTGGAGCGTCTGGGAGATATTTTGCACCGTTACCCCCAAGAGAGAGGCGCGGTCGCGGTCGATGCGCACCGTAAGTTCCGGTTTGGTAAATTTCAGGTTAATATCCGCAAAAGAGAATACAGGACTTTGATCCACCTCCTGCATAAAGAGGGGAATTATTCGTTTCAGAGAATCTAAATGCTTCGCCTGAATCACGTATTGCACAGGCAAACCGCCTCGCCTCCCGCCAAAACTCTGCTGTTGGGTTACGGAACTGCGGGCACCGGTATATTGTGCCACAACAGGCGTTAATATATCGGCAATCTCCTGCTGCTTACGGTTGCGGTCAACGGGGTCAACCAGCGGAATCTGGAAGTTGGCGCGGTTTCTCCCCCCCTGCCCCAAGTTTGCCATCACAAAGAGTTTCTCCGGTACCGCTGCGTCAATCGCCTCCGTCAAAATATCGGAATAGCGCAACATATAGTCAAAGGTGGCGCCCTCAGCCGCCGTAGAGGAGACCTGTATCATGGAGCGATCTTCAATAGGCGCCATTTCGGAAGGAATTGAAGTCCAAAGCCATGCTATCAAGCCCAAAGAGACGCACAACACCACGATGGCTACCCAGCGAAACCCAATGAAACGACGCAGAGAAGATTCGTATATTCGGTTGAGCCAAGTAAAGAAGGGGTCGGTTTTTCGGTAAAAACGACCGGAAGAAACATTGGCATTCAATAATTTGGTCGATAACATAGGGGTTAGTGTAAGTCCCACAAAACCCGATATACACACCGCTCCGGCAATCACCAAACTAAACTCCCGAAAAAGGCGTCCCGTTACTCCCTGTAAAAAGACAATGGGAAAGAATACCGAAACCAGCGTAATGGTCGAAACAAGGATGGCAAAAATAATCTCCTGAGCACCTTTGATACCCGCCTCAAATGGAGATAACCCCTTCTCAATCTTGGAATAGATATTCTCCATCATCACAATGGCATCGTCCACCACCAAACCTATGGAGAGCACCACTGCGAGCAAAGTCAAGATATTGATGGTAAAACCTGCCATATACATCACAAAGAACGAACCTATTAGCGAAACAGGGATAGATATGACGGGAATCAGGGTGGTTCGCCAATTTCTTAAAAAGAGAAAGATAATCAACACCACCAAGCAGAATGCCTGAAAAATCGTCTTCTGCACCTCCCCAATCGACTGACGGATAAATATGGTGTTGTCAAATCCCACGCCCACCTCAATGTCGGGGGGGAGGTCTTTCTTTAACTCTTCGATGGCTTTGGTGGCAGCGTCCACGATGTTGATGTAGTTGGCGCCGGGTTGAGGGACAAGCAGGCAGGAGACCATGGGAACGCCATCGCGTTTCATGATGGAGCGGGTGTTTTCGGCGTCAATTTCGGCTACGCCAATGTCTGAAAAGCGTACAATACGGTCTCCATTACGAATGATGATGAGGTTGTTGAAGTCATCTAAGGTACGCAGGCGTCCCATGGTGCGCACCGTAAGTTCCGTATTGGCGCCTTCAATGGTGCCGGAGGGCAACTCTACGTTTTCTCGAGTAACTGCCTGACGTACATCCAAAGGAGTTACTTTATAGCCTGCCAGCAAGATAGGATCCATACGCATCCGTACAGAATAACGCTTTGAACCCCAAATATTAACGCTACTCACGCCGCTAATGGTTTGCAAACGCTCCTTGAAGTTAATCTCAGCAAATTCGCTCAAATCAATCAGGGAGCGGCTTTCACTCTGGAGGGTAACGGAGAAGATGGGTTGGGCGTCTGCATCCGACTTCTCCACTACGGCGGGGTCCATATCGGGCGGCAATCGGCGCTGTACACCGGAGACTTTGTCGCGAACGTCATTTGCCGCCGTCTCCAGGTCCACCTCAATGTTGAACTCTATGTTGATGGAACTGGATCCATCCCTGCTGGTGCTTGAGATGGAACGAATGCCCGGAATCCCATTCACAGCCGCCTCCAAAGGCTCCGTAATCTGTGTTTCAATAACGTCTGCATTGGCGCCCGGAAAGTTTGCCCGGACAGAGATGACCGGATTGTCCACGCTGGGGTAGTCTCGCACGCCCAAACTTGAATAACCGATAGCCCCAAAGATAACAATCACAATACTCAGCACTGAGGCAAGTACAGGTCGTTTGATGCTGGTTGACGAGATACTCATGGTCGTAGTCTAAAAAGTAACCACTTCTACCAACTGTCCCTGACGCACCTGTAACAGACCGGAGGTGATGACGGTATCTCCACGCACCACTCCCTCCAAAATCTCTACCTTGTCGGCGGTGCGGGTACCTGTTTGGACGGGCACCTGTACCGCCCTGTTGTTACGTACCAACCAAACGGTGCGACCCTCCACATCGGGAATGACCGCTTCGCTGGGTACCAGCAGGGATACGGCAGTCCGTTCAGGGTTTATCGCAATGGTAGCCATCATTCCGGGGCGTAACACCCCGTCTCTGTTATCATACAAAGCCCTCAGCCCAATCGTTCTGGTGCGCCCCTCTATCACCGGGTCTATGGCATATACCTTGGCAAAATACTCCTTTTCGCTGCCTGCTACGGTAAAAATGGCGGTAGCGCCCTCTAATTTCTGAAAGACATTTCTCTCAGGGATAGAAAATTCGAGTTTTAAAGTGCTAATATCGGTCAAGGTTGCCACCCTGGCGCCTGCCTGCAAATAGGCGCCCAAGGAGATGGTTCTAAACCCAACGATTCCACTAAATGGCGCCCTGATTTCGGTACGGTCAATCCGTACCTTTAACAATTCAATATCTGCCTCAATCAGGTTGTAGTCGGTTTGCGCCTGATCAAACGCCTCGCGACTCACGGCGTCTCTCTCAAAGAGGATTTGTTGCCGCCTCAATCGCTCTGAAGCCAAGGCAAATTGATGCTCGGCGCGGGTAAGTTGCGCCTGTAAATCCAAATCGTCTATCTTTACCAACAAGGCGCCCTTTCCTACCCATTCTCCCTCCTGAAAGTTGATAAGAATCACTTTTCCAGAAGTTTGACTCGCCAAATCGACCGTCTCGTTGGGCAACAATGATCCCACCCTTACCACCCCGTCTGAGATGTCAAAATAACTGGCAATATAGACAGAAACCGGCAGGGCACGCCCCCCTCCTGAGCGAGCCTGCTCCCCTGCTGAGGGAGTCGGAGCACTGTTCATCTTTGGGGGAGGGGCAATCAAACGAGTGTAAACAAAGTAGCCTCCCACAATCAAGACAATGGCAGACAACAAAAAAAAGAGTAGGGATAGGATTCGCTTGTTCATATTGGTTCACGGTAAAACAAGTAGTGAGACTTTTCCGATGATCAAAAGTTTAACCATTAAAGCAACGTGGTACCTCTAAAAAATTCAAAACAGGGCTTGCACTGAGGCAACCAGAATCTTACTACTTATAAATAAGCATTTTAACTATGTAACGCCATACAAAATGGGGGGATTTTAGATGTGCCCAATAAAAAAACCGGACATCTATGCCCGGCAGTGCGTCTCAGGGGGAAGATTGCGCTACTTCTCAGCACACAGCAACAGTTCGGTGGCTTTTATCCGCTCAACCTGTCGCCCTTTTCGGGAGATCACCAAGTAACGGTTATCCCTTTGCTTTTCCCTCAACAAACGTGTAAACGCGAGGTTAATCCCATTTAGTATCTTCTCACGGATCTCTTTCCGTTCATTTTCACTCATAGTTAACTATTTCGTTATATACTTCCGGTTGGTGGATTTTGACCTCCTTCTCATCCGCCCCCTCGGCAATCAACTGGGAGGGAGTAACCGAGTTGTTGATCATCATCCAAAAATTACACAGCGGCAAATATAGTAAAAAAAGATTACGCAGCCCCGAAAAATAGCGTCTCCTTATCACATTTTCCTCAATGTCGTGTCCTCCGTTTGCGTATCGCATTTTCACTCTTGCCACTGCAAGGTCGGGAGAGTTGAGCCAAAAAAAGACCATAGTAACTAAATATCCCTTCGATTTTGCCAACGCTACTAAATGAACGTAGGTTTTGGGGGCAAGCGTCGTCTCAAAAGCAAAATCCTTCTCCACCCTGATCAACTCCTGCATTCGCCTGAGCATGATTTTTCCCGCCTCAATGGATACGCTCTCCGAATTGAAAGGGGAAAGTCCTCGAGCAATTTCATCTGCATTTACAAACTCCTTACATTTAAGCATCTCCGGTAAAACCGTAAAGGAGGCGGTGGTTTTTCCCGCTCCATTGCAACCGGCTATGATGTATAGATGCGCCATAAATCGAACAAAGGTAGGAATAATAATCATACCTTTGCCTCATGCCTCGAAAACTACTTAATGCCGAATTGGAGCGTCTGTCTCCTCAAGCGTTCAAAAGTGCGCCCAAACTGCCTGTTGTTTTGGTGCTCGATAACATCCGCAGCCAACACAACATCGGCGCAGCCTTTCGCACCGCAGACGCATTTTGCATCGAAAAAATCTGTCTTTGCGGAATCAGTGCAACGCCTCCCGGTCCCGAAATTCACAAATCGGCTTTGGGAGCAGAAGATACCGTTCCCTGGATCTACGTGGATAACACCAAAGAGGCTGTGTATATCCTCCAAAAAGAGGGCTACACGGCGCTCTCCGTTGAGCAGGTAGAGGGCGCTTCTCTTTTACATCGGTTTTCTCCATGCGCAGAGGCAAAATATGCCCTCGTTTTTGGCAACGAAGTACGGGGCGTTCAGCAGGAGGTGGTGGACAGGTGCGATGGGAGTATCGAAATTCCGCAGTTTGGCACCAAACATTCGCTAAACGTATCGGTAAGTATTGGAGTGGTATTATGGGATTTTTGGGTAAAGTTAAACGGTTGAGATGCCCCACTTCCGCCTCCGGTAAACACACTGTGGCGCACCCTCGCTTGGGCAGCGTCTCTTTTCATCGCCGCAAGGGGTCAAAAAACATTCGCTTGAGTGTCTCCGCCTCCCGCGGGATTCTTCTCTCCTACCCTTGGCACGTCTCCTTTGCTCAAGCAAACGCATTTTTGGAAAAACATGAGGCTTGGGCGTTTTCCGCGTTAGAAAGGGCTTTGGAAAAGGAGCGTCAGCGCAGTCAAAATCAGCAAGTTTTATCTCTGCAAGATATCGAATCCTTGCGACTGAGAGCAAAGAGAGAACTCGCGCCCCGCTTGGAGCAACTGGCGTGCCAACACCACTTCAGTTACGGCAAGTTGTTTATCAAAAACAACCGGAGCAATTGGGGCAGTTGCTCCGGAGTAAATAATATCAACCTGAATGTAAGATTGGTGCAACTTCCTCCATCCTTGAGCGACTACGTGATGTTGCACGAACTCTGCCACACCCGCATCAAGAACCACGGAGCGCCATTTTGGATGCTGTTAAACAGTGTTACAGAGGGAAAAGCCAAAGAGTATGCAAAGGAGTTGCGCAAACACCTATTTTGTTAACTCGCTGATTCGTTGAAACAAAGCATCGATTCCCTCAAGCAACTCTTTGTTAATTGCCTTATAATACGCCTTTCGGGAATTTTCCTGCGGATTGTTTGCCTCGCCATACAACTTGTTCCTGAGCGCCACAGTGTCTTGAATAATTTCCACTGCCTCTTCCCGTTTTTTATCGGGATACACATACATAAAGGTACAGCAATCCGAAATAACCTCTTCGATAAAGAAGTCAATATCCTTTTTTAATCTTCTGATACTTGCCATAATACAGTTACTATTTTATTTTGAATGTGCAAAGGTAGTAATTTTCCCTTCATTAAAAAGGCGGTCCAAAGCGGAAACGTAGTAACAACAGGTGTCGGCAGGGTCAGCGGGCAAGGTGCAATGCGTTTCACCTCCCACCCATACCAACGCTTCGCCCTTAGAGAAATCGGGCTCCTCTCCCTTGGAAAAACGATATACCGCATAGTAGAACGGAGGCAATCCGGTGCTGTCAGAGAGGTCCGGCGCCCTCCACCGCAACTCCATTTTATCTCCTGCTTGGGTCATGGTTGCCTGTTGGGGTGCATCAAGGATCCGGGTGCTAAAACCGAAAAACGGGGGCGCCAATGCGGGGTGGGAATAGAGCGCCATCACCGCATCTTTTATCCCTAAAATATTATCTCTAAGGTGTTTTGCACTGTAGAAACAGCCTCCTGAATATTCGGGTTGCCCACGTATATACTCTATTTGCCTCACCACTTCCTGAGAGGTGCGCCACGCCTCGTCCGCAGATTGGGCATCCAACTTATAGGCGGCAAAACCGGCATAGAGCGGCAATCCGTTGCAGTAATCTGCCCACCACCGTGCCAAAACAGCAAAATCAACTCGCTCATTTCCAATGTGAAAATAGAGTTGAGGCAAAATATAGTCAATCCACTTGTTTTCCATCCATTTGAGCACATCGGCATGGAGGTTGTCGTAGTTGGTGTAGCTAAAACTCCGGGTATCGGAGCCACGCGGGTCATCACGCTTGTTGCGCCACACAGCGTAAGGAGAGATGCCAAACTTTACGTATGGTTTTATTGACTTTATGGTATCGCGCAGTTGTTGAATCACCAGGTCCACATTTTCGCGCCGCCACGCCATCTTCTCTTGGGGGGTGTATCCTCGGTTATGGAGGGCAAAAGAGGAGTCGTCTATAAAATCGTTGTTGGGATAGAAGTAGTCATCTAAATGGACCCCGTCCACATCGTATCGGCGCACAATATCTGCCACCACGTTACACAAAAAGTCGCGCGTTTGGGGCAACGCGGGGTCAAAATAACTTCGATTCTCATGCTGTGTAAACCATTCGGGGTGCGTGTTGTATATATGGTCAGGGGAGACGTCTTTCAGGTTGCGTACATCCGCCGTCAGGCGATAGGGGTTGAGCCAGGCGTGTAACTCCATGCCCCGCTTATGCGCCTCCTCAACAATAAAAGCCAAGGGATCCCAAAAGGGGTCGGGCGCCCTCCCCTGCTTTCCGGTTAAATAGAGCGACCAAGGCTCTAACCGCGAAGCGTAAAGTGCGTCTGCCGCAGGACGTGCCTGAAAAATTATTGCATTGAAATTTAAACTTTTAAATAAATTCAAATAGGAAATAAGTTCCGCTTTTTGTTGGGCAGTGGTCAAAGAGGACGAAGTAGGCCAGTCTATGTTGTACACCGTAGCCATCCACGCCGCCCGCCACTCATGCTTGCGGTCGTACTGAGCGTGCATCTCTATGTGAAAGATGGGTAACAATAAACAAATCAATGCAAAATAAAATGTTCTACACATGAAGGATTACATCATTGGGGAGGTAAAGGTACAACTAACTTCTATAAACTGTTTAAAAATGGCTAACGAAATTATTTTATCTTTGTACCGTGAAGCGTTACCACTCCTTTGCGGATTATATCAAATCCCGTTACGGCGGGCGCCTCCAAAAGGTGGTGATTGACGCCGGATTCAGTTGCCCCAACCGAGACGGCACATTGGGCAGGGGTGGGTGCACCTACTGCCTCAATGAAGCGTTTCATCCGGGCTACAGCCGCCCCGAAATCGGACTTCACCAACAAATAGACGAGGGTATTCTCTTTCATCGCAAACGATATGCCCGCGCCAAGGGCTATTTAGCCTACTTTCAATCCTACACCAACACCCACGCCCCCCTTGCAAGGCTCAAACCACGCTACGAAGAGGCGCTCTCCCACCCCAAAATCGAGGGATTGGTGATTGCCACCCGCCCCGATTGCGTGGATGCGGAAAAGTTAGACTATTTGGCGGAACTTGCCTGCAACCATATCCTCTTTCTCGAATTTGGGATAGAGTCGTGTTACAACCGCACGTTGCAGCACGTTCGGCGGGGGCACACCTTTGAGCAGGCGCAGGCGGCAGTCATAGAGAGCACTCGCCGCGGAATCAACACCGGCGCCCACTTTATCTTTGGCTTGCCCGGCGAAACCAAAGACGACATGATGCGCACTGCGGATATTATCAGCGCTTTGCCGCTCACCTCCGTCAAATTTCACCAACTCCAAATCATCAAAGGCACCGACATGGAGATAGAATACACACGGCATCCAAACGACTTTGTAACCTTTGGTTTGCCGGAATATATCGACTTTTTTATTGACTACTTAGAGCGACTCAACCCCGCGATTGCCATCGAACGTTTTGCCGGTGAAGTCCCGCCAAGGTTTGTATCGCAAACCCCTTGGGGATGGGTACGCCACGCTGATTTGGTGCGGATGCTCGAAAAACGGTTGGCGGAGCGAAATACTTGGCAGGGGCGAAATACTTGGCAGGGACGAATCAAAAATAGTCCTCTTTCAACCACAATTTGAATATCGGGTCAAGGATTTCGACCTTTTTACCGGAAATATCAATAATCTCCTTGCCCAACAGGGCGGTTTTTACCCTGCTTATATTTCCGGATGTTCCTATTTGATACCGATTTAACAACTCTTTTGAATTAAAAAGCGTTTCACCGTTCAACACCGCTTTTAAGAAGTTGATTTGTGTGGTTGTTAATAATTCGATTTGCGCAACAAATAGTAAACTTAGTTGATTTTTAATACTTTGTAATGAATCGTGAATGATTGATGGGTTACAACTTGTTTTTGTGCGCAACCACGCCTGTTGCGCCAACTGCTGAACATAATAACTGTGGTTATCCACAAGCGCCGAAAGATAGGCTGCCTGTTCGAGGGTGATTTTTTTACCTGTCTCTTCAAAGCGCCGTTTTACAAACTTTCCCCAAATGTCGTTGTCGATTTTTTGCAGGAACATGATGTCGCCAAATTTGTAAAACGGCATGGCGGCATTCGAAAAAATGTCGAGCAACATGTGTCGTTTACTGCCATACAGACAATAGGCAACGTGGTGGTGGTGCTGCCAGTGCGCCCGAAGTTTTCGCTGAAAAGCCAAACTTTCGGTATAATCGCCTATGGACTGAAATTCATCAATACACACTATAATACCCATATCCTTTTTCTTGGCAATCGTCTCGGGCAAATTCAAAATGTCGTTGGGATTTTTCCGTAGCGCCTCCCAACCCACGCCAAACGAAATTTCTGCCTGATTGTCAGGTGAGAAGGAGATTTTTGGCATAAGTTGCGACAAAAACGCTTGCGCATTTGCCGCCATCTCTTCCCAGCGACTTGCCGTTGCCTTCAATATCTCCTTGGCAAAGTGTTCGTAAAATTCCGCCTCGCTGCGCAGGTTGAAAATATCGAGCAGGCAAACTTTGATTTTGTTGTTTTCCCCCACTATTTTTTGTGCGACATTTTGTACAAGCGAGGTTTTTCCCCACCTGCGTGGCGAAATGATGGTGGTATTTATGAGTGAGGTAAAGTTTGTCATCAGACGTTGAGTTTCCTGTTCTCTGTCTGTAAAATTTTTGAAATCAGCAGATTTACCAAAAATAAAAGGCATTTTGTCCATACGCATCAATATTTTTTGCAAAGTTAATACTATTTCCTGATGAAACAAATTTGTATGAAACAAATTTGTATGATGCAAATTTGTATGATGCAAAAATGTTTACTTTTTTGTCCCTGTCATAATCCCCGCATCGGTATCGGTATTATCCAACCGCTTATCAGTTGCTTGATATTTACGCCCAAAGTTGAGGTTGAGGGAGAAATTTAGAAGAAACACTTGACCCAAGTTACTCGTAAACACATTTGAACGATTCGGCGCCAAAGCAGAATAGTTCCTGCTTCCCACCGAATACTCACTCGTAAAGGGGTTAATCACCACCACAGACGCACCCCATTTGGGAGAGTTATAACCGGCAACCAACGAAATCAATCCCTCGCCAATATCCAAGGTCTCGCCCCAAAAACTATTCCACCGCATGTAGCCCTCTCCGCCCAGCGACCATCTCTTATAATTCGCAAACAGGGAAGAGCGTATCTGCCAATTACTGTATGTATGCAAATAATTGGTTCCCATACTGATATACCGATTAAATCTGGGAGTCAAGTTTAATGTAATGTACTCTTTCCAAGGCTTTACTTTGAGGGTAATCTCAGAATGGAAGCGGTGAAATGCCTGTTGATTGAGGTTGGTATGAACAAAACTGCTGTCCATGAGAAATATTTGCTCCATGATGGGTTTGTGGTCGTAGCGGTAGTGTCCATTATATTCCACGCCAAAAAATCCTCTGTTGTAGCCTGCGTTGACAGTATTGGAAACATACCACACCGTTTGCAGGTTGGGATTACCTTGTTGAACTTGCAAGGCGTCCATATTTTGTGTTACATTATTCAAATCCGACAAAGAGGGCGGATAACCCGACACAAAACCATTGTAACGAATATATGCCCGGTCGTTGATATGATAAACAATCCGCAGGGTGGGACGAAAAATATACTTTTCCGACCTGTTTTTATCCTGACTGTTAAATGTTCTCATGGCGCCCAACCCAAAGGTATAACTGAATTTATCTCTCCGTAGTTGTAACTCTGCATATCCGTATGTTTGCGAAACATTCAACCCCACATTTCGAGATACATTCCCGGAATAGATGTTTTCCGTATAACTCTGCGTGTGCCTCAAACCGCCGCTCCATTTTCCGTTGGGCAATTTTTTTTCGTAAATACCTTCGGCAATCATCGAGTATTTGGTTCCGGTGATGTTGGAATAGGAGACAAATGTTTCCTCACCTTCACGCTCCTGTTGGTACATTCGGGTTGATTTTGAATCCATATAGGTGCCCACCGCATTGAAAATGATGATTTGGTCATTCTGTAAATTTCGATAGTAGTAAAGGTCTAAGGAGGGCGTATGGTTCCACCATGTAGCGTGGTCTGAAACAGACGAAGGAATAGAGTCGTTTGAATCGTACAGAGTGCTTATCCTGTCGGTAAATGAATATGGAGAATCCCCCAAGTTATTCCGGAGGGTAACGTTGAACAGATATGTATCGGGTTCGCTCACGTTGTAATTGAAGGCGAGGTTGAGCGTTTTTTCCACGATTTTTGTTGGTTTTCCCACCTCGTCTCGCTGCAATACGCCGTCAGGAAAGAGAAAAGACTCATGGTTTTCCCGAGTCCAATTAAGTTCCCTATAGTGATAGTATCCGTTCATCCCAAATTCCGATTTTTTGTAATTCACTTTGGCAGACAGGTAATCTTCTGCAAACCCCAACCTCCACAACGCATTGGTCAGGTTGGTGGAGATACTTCCGCCCGTATCTCTGCGGCGGGTGATGTAGTCAATCACCGCAGCCACATTGCCGTACCTCATGCCCGGCTCTTCGTAATACTCTATGCGAATAATGTCCTGAGGTTGAAGAGCAACCACATCTGCCACGGTAACTTCAATACCATTGATGCGCAGTTGTACGGCTTCACCGCTCGGCGTAGATACCGCTTGGCTGACGGGATTGACCACAATGCGCGACAGTTGCAGATTGCGCAGCAAACTAAGTCCGCTGTTGGACGCCTTGATTTGGGATACGGAGGGAATCAGGAGTTTTCTATCGGCTTTTTGGATGACTGTGGAGGCGGTTACGGTTGCTTCGGAAAGGTGTGAAAGTACCGGTTGTAGCGCAATCGTTCCCAAATCACAATCCTGTTCAAGAAGTGCAATCGTTTTTTCGCTTTTTTCATACCCCATAAATGAACAAGATAACAGATAGTTGCCCGGAGCAAGGTTGGCAAAATGGAAATACCCCGCACCATTGCAGGACAATCCGGAGACCACCGTTGAATCGGGTCTTGACAAAACAACATAGGCGTATGCCAAGGGTTCGTTACGCTCCGCGTCAATAAGCGTACCCGATAAGTTGATTTGCGCCCAAAGGGATGAAGCGGTAAAGAAGAACATAAGCGCTGATATACAGAAAGATTTTTGTGTCATGCGGGTTGATTTTTGTGTCATACGGGTTGATTTTTGGGGATTACTTTTGCTATTTTACCCATGAGACGTAAAAACATAAAAAATGTTACAACGATTTATATTTTCCCTACCTTTGCCACTCTAAAATCTATTCGCCATGAACGCCAACAGAATCATTTTTGAGGGACTCACATTTGACGACGTACTGCTCATTCCTGCACATTCTCAAGTGCTTCCAAGAGAGGTCTCCATCCACACCCGTTTTTCAAGAAACATCCCCCTCAGCGCCCCTTTGGTGTCGGCGGCAATGGACACCGTTACCGAAGCGGAGTTGGCTATTGCCATCGCCCGAGAAGGAGGTATTGGCGTCATTCACAAAAATATGCCCATTGAGCGCCAGATGGAGCAGGTGCGCAAGGTAAAACGCGCGGAGAATGGGATGATCTATGACCCGGTGGTGATTCACCGAGACGCTACGGTAGGGGATGCGGTGTGCCTGATGCGAGAGCATGGGATCGGCGGCATTCCTGTGGTGGACAAAAACAGAAAACTGTTGGGCATTGTTACCAACCGCGATTTGCGGTTTCAAGACAATATGGCTATTCCCATCACAGAGGTGATGACCTCAGAGAACCTCATTACCACACAAAAAGGAGACGATTTGCAGAACGTTACCCAACTGCTCAAAAAACACAAAATAGAAAAACTGCCTGTTGTGGACAAAAACAACCACCTTGTTGGCCTGCTCACATACAAAGATATTACCAAAATTAAGGACAACCCAGACGCAAGTAAAGACGAGATGGGGCGTTTGCGCGTTGCCGCCGCCGTTGGCGTAAACTCCAATACCCTTGATAATGTGAATAAATTGATTGTGGCAGGCGTTGACGCTGTTGTGATTGATACGGCCCACGGCCACTCCCAAGGCGTACTTCAAATGGTACGCTCCGTAAAGAAAATATTCAAGAACTTAGATGTGCTGGCCGGAAACATTGCTACCGGCGCCGCCGCCAAAGCGCTTGTAGAGTGTGGCGTTGACGGCGTAAAGGTGGGCATCGGCCCCGGATCAATTTGCACTACCCGTGTGGTAGCGGGGGTGGGCGTGCCTCAATTAAGCGCCATCCTCCACGTGGCGGAAGCGATTAAAGATTCAGGAGTTCCCATCATTGCAGATGGTGGAATTCGCTATTCGGGAGATGTGGTAAAAGCATTGGCCGCCGGCGCCGACACCATCATGGCCGGCTCTCTCTTTGCCGGCGTAGAAGAATCTCCCGGGGAGACCATTATCCTGAACGGACGCAAGTTCAAGTCGTATCGCGGCATGGGCTCCCTTGAAGCGATGCAACAAGGATCTAAAGATCGTTACTTCCAGGATATGGAAGAAGATATAAAAAAATTGGTTCCCGAAGGGATCGTTGCGCAAGTCCCTTATAAGGGAACGCTTAACGAAGTGTGTTATCAGCTGATTGGGGGATTGCGTGCAGGTATGGGCTATTGCGGTGCGCCCAACTTAGAAACGCTTCGCCGCGTAGAATTTGTACGCATCACCGCCGCCGGAGTGATTGAAAACCACCCTCATGACGTAACCATCACGCGCGAAGCGCCCAATTACAGTCGATAACGATTCTACACTCAATACTCTAAACCCTTTCTCCATGACCAAACTCTTCCCCTTCATCCTGCTCCTGCTCCTCTCCTCCTGCTCTCTGTTCCCATTAAAGAGCAAAGCGGATGTTGTTGCCGAAGTGAACAAAAAACAGCTCCTTGCCTCCGATATCGTGTCACTGATTCCCACCGGATTATCCCGCGAAGATAGTCTGTCGATGTTACGACAATATATAAATACTTGGGCTTTAGCATATTTATTAGAGTCAAAAGCGCAAAAAGAGTTATCAAGAGACCTCAAAGATGTAAGTCGTGCATTGGAAGAGTATCGCCGCTCTCTGCTCGTCTTTCAATACGAAAAGAGTTATGTTGAGACGAGGATCGACACCTCTGTCACGCAAGAGGAGATTAGAAAAACATATCAGGATAATAAAGATCTCTTTTCCCTCTCCGAGCCGATTGCCAAAGTTCGCTTTGTCAAGGTCTCGCTCTCCTCTCCCAATTTAGAAGTGGTCCGATCTTTGTATCGCACCCAATCAACAGAGGAAACTTTACAATTGGAACAAATGGTCCATCATTCGGCTGATAAATACGATACCTATAACGACCAATGGATTGGCGCTTCTCTTCTTTCCGGAGATTTGCCCCTCTCTCCTGAAGAAGTGGTTCGTTCCATGAACCGTGAATATATAGAGTGCGCCGATAGCCTGTATGCCTATTTTGTTTCCCTTTTTGAAAAAGTCCCTGCAGGCGCCTTGGGGCCACTTGAGTATGAAGAGCCTTCTATCCGTAACGTCATTTTGGGGAGACGAAAAATTGCACTGCTTAAAAATTTAGAAAAAGAGGTGTTGAACGAAGGTTGGAGAACCAACCAACTAAAAGTATATTTAGATGAAAATGAATAAAACCGTATTGTTATACATCCTGTTTGCAGTTACCGTTTGTCTGCAAACGCCCGCAAAGGCCCAAAGGTACAACAATGGCCTAATAGATAAAGTTATTGCACTTGTTGGGAGTGAAATGATTCAACTCTCCACCTTGGAGAGTGAGGTGTCCCAAATGATGTTGATGGGAGTCACTTCAGACAGGGACATTCGCTGTCGTATTTTTGAGAACTTACTTATCCAGAAACTGCTTCTTAATCAGGCAAAATTAGACAGTCTTCCGGAAAACCGCGACCATGTTGAGATGATGTTAGAAGAGAGGATTCAGGATTTTAAAACACATCTGGGGGGCGAAAAAGCGGTTGAAGAGTACTTTCGTAAACCGTTGTTTAAAATCAGGCAGGATTTGAGAGAAGCGCTTGGAGAGCAGGTGCTCACCATGTCTATGAGAGGCGAACTCCAGAAAGACCTTCCCATACTCACACCTAAAGACGTAGAAAACTTCTATTTACAAACCGATAAAGACAGCCTGCCTGTTATCCCCATTCAATACCAAATGCGACAAATTGTACTCTACCCTTCCAAAGAGGAGGCTGTACTCGCTGTAAGGGAGGAGTTGCTCAATATTCGCGAACGGGTTTTGAACGGCGAAAACTTTGGATCGTTGGCGGTGATTTACTCTCAGGATCCGGGTTCGGCTCCTCGCAGGGGCGAATTGGGTATGAGCGCCAAACAACTTTTTTGGCCCGTTTTCTCAGATGCAGCCATGATGTTGCGGCCCGGACAGGTATCGGCTATTGTAGAGACTCCGGACGGCTTTCATCTAATTCAACTTATTGAAAAAGATGGAGATATGTTTAATGCCAGGCATATCTTGCGTAAACCTCAATTCGATAGTGACGTGCGCCAACAATCCTTTGAAAAACTCGACAGCCTCAAAAACCTCATTCTTAGCGATAGTCTCTCTTTTGAATTGGCTGCCACACGTTTTTCCATGGATCCCAAATCAAGCCGGAATAATGGATTGCTCGCCGACGAAAACACAGGATCAACCTATTATGAGAAAGATCAGTTAAGCCCCACGGACTTCAGATCTATCAGTGGTTTAGATGTCGGAGAGATTTCAATTCCTTACGAATCAACAGATTTTGGCAGTGGCGTAGGATTCAGCGCAGGTCGGCCAAATGACGGGAGATCGGGCAATACGGTGTATAAAATTATCAAATTGGAGAAGATTCTTCCTGCACACCCCGCTAACCTTAAAGATGACTACCCTGTTATTCAAGATTTTGCAGATTCACAGCGCATGAACACTGTTGTAGAGAAGTTTATTTCGGAGAAGCAAAAGACTACCTACATTGTGATTGACCCGCTCTTTGCAGTGTGTCCTTTTGAGCGAACGGGCTGGGTGAAGTGAGTTATGGATTATGGTTAATGGTTAAAAGTCAATGATGCGTTCCTTTGTATGTCTCGTTTTGCTCTTTTTTGCATCTCCTCTTTTGGGGTTTGCTCAAACGCAAAAAGAGGAGGATCTTATTCACCTCCTCATAGCAGACTTAGCGGAGCAATATCAGATAGACGGCCTCCTTTATCTACGTGCTAGCGGTAATGCCCACTTTGTTCACAACAATACCCATATTCTCTGCGACACAGCAATTTGGGATAGAAACAACGGTATTATTGACGCCAAAGGAAACATTAGGATTAAACAAGGACAAACGCTCTTGACCGGAGAGATTGTCCACTATATTGAAAAACAAAATTTGGCGCAGATACGTGGAAAAATCGTTGAACTTTCAGATAACAAAAACAACCGTTTGCGAACACAATCTCTTGATTTTAATACAAAAGACAGTATCGGAACTTTCCTTTCCGGAGGAAGCATGATTGACAGCGCCGGAAATATTTTGGAAAGTGTCTTGGGCAGTTATTTTTCCAAAGAGAATCTCTTTTTCTTTGAACGGACGGTTGAGATGAGTACCGACACCGTGCTTATAAAATCCGATTCTATTTATTACAGAACCGATGACAACGTTGCTACCTTTTTTGGAAATATCCATGCATGGCACGCGGATGGCTACCTTCGCGCTCTTCGCGGACGTTACCACCGAGACGATGAGAAATTCCACTTTGTAAGAGAGGTTTACGTGCAAAGCGAACATCAGGAGATTTGGGCTGATACCCTCAACTACAACCGCACAAACAGTAGCGGGTCGCTTTTTGGGAGTGTTCAGGTACTTGATACTACCCAATCAATTGTATTGCTTGGAGATGAAGGCCATTTTCAGAATGATCCTCAGAAGGTATGGTTTACTCGAAACCCCGTCTTTATCACCTATGCCGAGGACAAAGACAACGTCAGGGATACGCTCTTCCTGCGTGGCGATACACTGAGTTTGGTAACTCTGCCCAAATATCAGGTGGGTAGCGGCGAAGTTGCAGCAGCCAACTCCCGCCTTCGCTACCTCAAGCCCCCAACCCCTCTTTTGCCCGACACCACCTCCATACTCACCACCGACTCACTCCTTTCGCCAAGCCGACGAGCCACCCTCTCCGACTCCCTTCAAGCCACTCTTCCCCCTCGCGACTCCTTACAAACCATCCTCCCTCCTGTTGACTCCTCTACAACTCCCAAAGACACTACGCTTATCCGTTTTATTTCTGCATGGAATAATGTAAAAGCATATCGAAGTAATGCACAGGGCATTTGTGACTCCCTTGTCTATAATAGCCTCGATTCCACCGCACGACTCTACAAAAGCCCTGTGCTTTGGAATGAAAACAACCAATTCTCTGCCGACAGTGTTCAATTCTTCTTCCAAAACAACGAAATCTTCCGCGCCGATCTCTTCTCTTCTGCTTTTATTATTTCTCAGGAAGAGGAGCAGCCTTGGCTCTACAATCAGATCAAAGGGAACAATATGATTGGATATTTCCGTGATAACGACATCTATCGGTTTGATGTCACAGGCTCTGCAGAAGCCCTTTTTTGCTTCAGAGAAGACAGTTTGGTTACCTCTATCAATAAAAAAGAGAGTAAGGATTTGATTATTACGCTCAAAGAGAGACAAGTGCAACGCGTTTCCTATTTATCAAACATCAAAAGCACCTTATACCCCCTTTATGACCTCAGTGAAAAGGAGCGACTACTGTCTAATTTTAGTTGGAGGGATAGCCTTCGTCCACAAGATCGTTTTGATATCACCTCCCGAAATATCCTCCCTTCTATTGCCGATCAGCCCCCGACAGAGACTCAGCCCACCTTCATGTACACCTCGCGCTTCTTTCCCGACCACCCTATTCCCAAAGAAGTAACGAGGAAAGTGAAAGAAAAGCCGGATTCTGCTACCCATATACTTCCGGAACGAACTGATATCTTGAATCTATTGCAACTTGATGACACTCTCGTGACTTCTCACGCGATCCAAAGAGACTCTTTGCAACTTGCTGTTTTGGCAGACACCACTCAAATCGTAACTCCTGTAGAGAAAATACCCACTCCTGTTCATGTACGCGATACTGTTGCAAATCAGATTATTCCTTTAGAAAAGGAACATCCTGAAGATGCCGTAGAAGATATTCCTACGCTCTCCAAGAAAGAGCTTCGCGCACAACGTAAAGCGCTTAAACGAGAGCAAATCGCCTTGCGCAAAGTGCTCAAGCGAGAGCAGGCTGCTCTGCGCAAAGAAGAGAAACGGCAACGGAAGGAGGAGCGATTACTTCGCAAAAAAATTGGCTAAGAACGTTTCTGCATTATTGTGCGCTATCTGCATATAGCGCTCCGGCCCCAAGTGCATCAACACATTCATACTAAACCATCGCTCGTTTCGCTCAATGCTTGACATATAAAAATCGGAGCCAAACAATATCTTATGCTTGGTAATAGGGCTTTGCAGCAAGGCGTTGAATAGCGCCAGCAAATCAAAATCAGCAGCGGAATAGGAGATGTCGGCGTAGGTGTTGGGGTATCTCCTAAGCATCTCCGATACCTTCACAAACCAGTTGTTGCTATTTTCATCGGGATCGTTGCTCTTGTAGTACTTCAAGCATTGTATGTCCCCGCCAAAATGGGCAAAACAGATCTTTAGGTGGGGGAAATCTTTCAATACACAAAGATAGTTATCTGGGTCGGCATAGTAATCTGCAAACTGTTTCTTGTTTTTATACTTCATTACCATACCCGTTTGGGGGTGGATCCGCTCACGCTTGGGCGGAATATTTCTGCCATACACAGGGCCCGATGACGAGCAGTGCGTCATCAAAGGGATTTGGCACTCCTGCGCATATTCGTAAAGGGGATAGAGCCGCTCATCAAAGGGAAAGAAACCCATCGAAGGGTAGAGTTTAATTCCGGCAAATCCCCTCTTTTCTATGTAGTGCCGTACCAGAGGAAACAGGTTGGGACGACGCGGGTCGGCACAGATAAAGGGATATATCTTCTTGGGAAACTTTTTTTTAAGCAACGCCAACTCCTCCAATTGCGCCAAATAACTTACAGGAGTGCGCCCTGCACCCATAAATTCAAAATCGATGGCATGTACGGCAAAGCGGGCGCTGGCGGGATAGAACATCGACAAATGTTCAAAAATCTCTCCCTGAGTCGAATAATTGCCGTGTTGCAGAAAGACCGCCAAACGATCTAACTTTCTGTCATCGTTCCAAGGGTTTACATTAGAGAGAAAACGCGCAAGACGGCGAATGCCTGCCTGAGACGAAGCCAACAACCGTTGCCCAAAAATAAACCTTACCGGCACATGGTTAAATGTGAAGAGGTGGGTGTGGCAGTTGATGATGCGAGACATGGCAAATGGCAATGCCTACCAAGCATATAACGGAAGTCCTCCCATCATCACTTTTACCTGCGTCTTAACGGTAGCCAATTCATTTTCATCTTCCGGATGGGAAAGCACCCTGTCCACCAACGTTACAATGGAATCCATATCTTTCTCTTTGATCCCTCTTGTGGTGATGGCAGGCGAGCCTACGCGAATACCGGAGGTTTGAAAAGGAGAGCGGGAGTCAAAAGGAACCATGTTCTTATTTACGGTGATATCGGCTTGCACCAGCACTTTCTCTGCCACTTTTCCGGTAAGTTCGGGGAATTTTTCTCGTAAATCTATGAGCATAACATGGTTATCCGTTCCTCCGGATACTACTTTGTACCCCCTTTCCACAAAAGCAACCGCCATAGCGGCAGCATTCTTTTTCACTTGTTCCTGATACACTTTAAATTCGGGTTGAAGCGCTTCGTAGAAAGAGACTGCCTTGGCAGCAATTACGTGCTCTAAAGGACCTCCCTGAATACCGGGGAATACGCTCGAATTAATCACGGCAGACATCATTTTGGTTTCACCCTTAGGCGTCACAATCCCAAAGGGATTCTCAAAGTCCTTCCCAATGATAATGACACCTCCGCGCGGCCCGCGTAAAGTCTTGTGGGTGGTAGAAGT
>Ga0082212_10001834_pt1 | contig 31328 bp, 36 predicted proteins | sample TergutNt197P3_FD_71548 | JGI IMG/M metagenome (GOLD analysis project Ga0082212, IMG submission 71548) | Neocapritermes taracua P3 segment gut microbial communities from Petit-Saut dam, French Guiana - Nt197 P3 | ecosystem: Host-associated > Arthropoda: Insects > Digestive system > Gut ...
TCTTGAACAAACAACGGAGGTTGTTGTCTACACGCTTTCCAGCCACATGCCGGTCTATTACAGAACGTTTCCGGGGAATATGCCCGACTCGCGGGGCCTTGAGACCATCCTTGCCGACCTTGAACATGCCGGGTTTAAGGAGATGGTTCTGGTCACGGACCGCGGGTATGAATCACTGCGCAACCTTGAAAGATATATCCTGCGCGGGCAGTCCATAGTCATGTGCGTCAATACGGGACGGACAGATACATTAAAGGCAATCAGGGGGCTTGGGGAGTTTGGCGCCCGCCCTGAAGGGATGGTGATTGATCCTGATGCCAGGGTATACCACAAGCAATATGACATCGATTATGAGGTCAGGAGCATCGGACAAACCACAAAGAAAGCAGACCGGCTTAAGCTGAACTTGTATTTTGACCCGATACGCAGAGGACTGGAGCTGATGGAGTTGGACATCGCGCTGTCCTTTCAGGAGGCAGCCCTTGACGATCTCCTCCGGAACAAGGGGAGCTTTGCCAATGCAGCCACAATAAAGAGCGACTATGGCTACTACAAAGTTACTTATGATCCCGCCACAATGGTGATCAAATCCTTTGAACTCAATAAGAAGAAAGTCGACAAAGCCCGCAATCTCTCAGGGTTCTTCGCCATCATGACTCAAGGTGTAGATTTCAGTGCCATGGAAACGTATCGCACCTACGGTCTCCGCGATGAACAGGAGAAGTTTTTCCAACAGATGAAGAACCAGATGGTGGCTGATAGACAGAGGAATTGGTCAGAAGAAGGAAAAACCGGGAGATTGTTTATCCTCTTTGTGTCCCTCATTTTGAGCTCATGGGTGCGGCATATCTGGAAGAGCACCGAGCTCTACGAATTGTTCTCCTCCTCACTGGAGATTCTGGACGAGATGAGACCAATCCGGCTGATTGAGCACACGAACCGCGCAAAAGTCATCACACCGTTTGTGGGGGCGCAAGTGGATATTTGCAAGGCCTTTGGTTTTGATATACCGGAAGGCTGCGCCCCCGTTTACACATCGCGGCAGAAACCCAAGCGTAAGCGTGGGCGTCCGCCTAAGTCGAAGGTTGAAAAGGGTTTATAGTACAGAATCGTGAAAAACTCAGAATACCAAAGGACTGCTGCCGCCAACCGAATTGACCGAAGGCGGCAGACGGCTCTATACAGATGATGACTTGAGTAAATTGCGGCTGATTTGTCTGCTGAAAGCATTAGGGCTTAATCTTGATTCAATTCAGGGCATATTAAGCAGTGAGAAACCGGGGAAGGTTCTGAATTTGCTGCTTGATGAACAGGCAAAACAGATTGAGGGCGAAGTTGCGGAAAAGCAGAAGCAACTCGAAGCCATGAAAATCGTCAAAGAGAGTATCCGCGACAGGGACGCTATTCCGGTAAATTCAATCAATGACATAGAACGCATTATGAAAAACAAGAAAGGCCTAAAAAAGGTTCATGGAACTTTACTCAGTTACGGACTTGCCTTTGCCCCGTTTCAGATTGGCTCAATAATTCTATGGATAATGAAAGGCATATGGATTCCTTTTGTTATCGTGTATTCGCTTGCGATTCTTCTCGGTATTCCAATCATCAGGTTTTATCACAGAAACACAGCTTACATCTGCCCAGAGTGTGGTGCCACATTTAGGCCAACGTGGAAAGATTTTAACTTTTCAAAACATACGTCGAAAACCAGAAAACTCACCTGTACAAAGTGCGGCGTAAAGGGCTGGTGTGTTGAGGTTTATGCCGATAATAGCGCGGAGTCGGGAGGTGCGATGTGATGAAGAAAATTATCAACTGGAAAACTTTCATTATTTTGTCAATCACTTGCGCAATTACAACAATGCTGGTTATACCGTATCAAGCAGCACTTATTCCCGAACTCGTTGAGGATGGCGTAATGTTTTATATTTTAGCCTTCGTGCAAGGTTTAATAATGTTTTCTGTCGTTACATTTATTGGGTTGTTCTTGGCACCAAAAGTGGGTTTTGGTTTGTTAGTGCTTAGTGGAGGCGAGAGCAAGTGGCAGAGGCTAAAAGTTGTCATAATGCCTTCTATTCTTTTTGGTGTGTTGAGTGGTGTCTTGATTGTTTTGGGAGAATATCTTGTATTCCAAGCGATTTTTACCGTCCCTATTTCTCTTTCCGACACGCATGTACCAATCTGGACGGCATTCTTAGCATCATTCTACGGAGGGATCGCTGAGGAAGTGCTGTTGCGGTTGTTTGTGATGACGCTTTTTGTTTGGCTCATCTCAAAGTTCAAAAAAAACGTGGAAGGATTACCGACAAACTGGAGCATATGGTTGGCAATGATACTGGCAAGTATTTTGTTTGGTTTGGGGCATTTACCCGCAACAAGCGAAATGACAGACATTACTGTAGCGGTCGTAGCCAGAGCAGTTGTGCTAAACGGTATCGGCGGCATAGTTTTCGGGTGGCTTTTTTGGAAAAAAGGGCTTGTATCTGCTATTATTGCCCACTTTTCTGCTGACATTGTTCTTCATATTATTACACCTATTGTTATTAGGACGATAACCTAAGAAATAAGCATTATCAAGTCCAACACAAAAATGGTTGTATTTCCCTCGTATATTGATTTTCTAACCCTTTTACCAACACAGAAAAAGCACAAAACCGACCCAACTCATTTTTCATTTACTATACTCGTATCACGAACACGAAAAAGAAAGGATTTACCGGCAGGGAAAAGGAATTACCGAGACACATTCTCAAGGTCAGCCATAATGTCTACTATCTTTTGCATGAAGTACCCGCGCTTTTGGCATCGTTTATAGTCTTTTTTGAATTGTGTAGAGTAAAGTATCTGTAGTAACACAACTGAGGGGAAATGCAAAGCTGAAGACAACTAAAATAACAATCAATCCCAATATCAATGGTTTTGGTCTACCTGTACGTGCTGATTGTATACCGCCTATTAGCATAAACACAGCTCCAAGAAAACCAAGGCAAATCATAAGAAGTGTCGAAAAGATGCTTCCAAAGAAAAAAGATATGGGAATAAAGCCGGAAACCAAGAAGAGTCCAACAAAGAAGAATAGTCTTGATGATATTTTCATAAACAACATCTCCTAACAACATATCTTTAGCTACACTTGTTGCCTCCTTGTGCTTCAGATTCTGCCTCTCTAATTCTTGCCCTCAATAATTCGCCACCACCAACGGCTTTTCCAGCGCCCTGTGTATAAATCTCAAGTCTATCTCAATAAACATGGTACAACACTCAGTACAGTAAGTCAATATTCCATGCCTCTTTGTTCTTACACAGTAAGTCAATATTCCATGCCTCTTTGTTCTTACTGTTTTTGGTCTTGTCTGTTTTTGGTCCGAAAATTTCTTTCCGGTGAATGGGGACGGCGAATGGGAAAACGATCAGGTTAGACAGTAACAGTCGCGAGGCAGAGGTTGGGGAGCGGGAGCATCCAAAAGCCCGCACCTTCACCAATGCTTCGCGACTGTTGCCAAAACCACGCGGCTCTCTCCCGGAACCCCGCATCCGCAAGTCCCTAATGCGCCGGCATGCCGGCCATATCGCTATCGCAAAGAAGCTCATCAATAATCACGGCCAATTTCTGATGCTCCGGCTTGCTCACCTGAGCATCCGCGCCGACAGATTCTCCCTTATGCCGTAAATCGTCAGTAATAAGAGACGAAAAGATAACAACCGGCAAATCTTTCAGAACCGGATGCGTCTTAACATTCTTCGTCAGATAGTGGCCATCCATCACGGGCATCTCAATATCAGTAATCAACAGATCAACAGAATTGTGGTAATCATCGCCATTCTGCCGGACAACCGTCTCCAGATAATCCCAAGCCTCCTGCCCATTCGCAAAGAATTTCGTTTGCGGGTACCCCAGCCTGGGCATATAATCCTGCAGGATCTTCCTTAGAGTAGGCGAATCTTCCGCAACAACAATTTTTTTCTCGCTCTTAGGCCGTTCGCCCAATTCATCAATTTTTTGTTCATAATCGGACGTTTCCGGCGATATTTCCAAAACAATGCGCTCAAAATCCAGCAGCAGGATCATTTTATCCTCAAACCGGACCAGTCCTGTCACACAGTTTTGCTCAGTCAAGTTGACTTCAGAAGGCTTTTCAATACGCGTCCATGACAACCTATGGATCCTCTGAACATCATGAACATGAAAAGCGTATTTTCTTTGGTTGAATTCCGTAATAATAAACTTGTCCTGCCCCGGGTTCTCCGAAGGCGGCAACCCTAAAAACTTTGCCAGGTCAATGACCGGAATAACGCTGCCCCGCAACTGAATAATTCCTTCCATGCAGGGATGGGCCAGCGGAATCTCCACGGGAGGAATAGGAACAATAATCTCCCTGACTTTAACAACATTAATGCCGAGAATGGTGCTTTGGATGCTAAATTCAACAATCTCAACCTCGTTTGTTCCGCTGAGCAGAATAGAACTGCCGACCTCATTGACTGCCATCGCAGGGCCTCCTTGTTTATCACAATACCTATAAACAACGCCAGCACCCTGCAATCTAAAATAACCTCGCCACCCCGGTCAGCGTCTGTGAGACCGAGGAGGACGCTTGCACACCGGATCTCCCAAGATCTGGCTCCAGATGAAACCATCGACGATGCTGGCGCGTTCCATGGTTATCCCTTTCCAAATGGCTGCGTTTTTATGCATTGTCTGGGATTCGAGACCTGTCGGACTGCTTTGATCCGGTGAACCCCCACGATTTTCCACAGTCTTCTGCCTCTTACCGGAACTCGCCTGAGTAGGCGGGCTTCCTTGAGTACTGACGCTCCCTTGGGATATGGATCTCCCTTGCGAAGCCAGCCTGTCAGAATCATGCCTTTCCGCGCCATACCTCTCAGCGCTGTACCTATCAACACCGGCGGCCCTCTCTGAATCCTGCCGCTCTTCAGCATCTCGGAACAAATCTTCCAAATCAGCGAAAATCCCTTTTCGCCGCGATTCCTCCCGAGGATATTGCGGAATTCCCTGCTGTTGATGTGGCGGCGGTGCCGGATCAGCAGCACGATCAGATTTGTTTTTTCTCCGGAAAATCGCGTACACAACGAGCGCGATTATAATAAAAGCTATCGGATCCAATCTTTTTCACCTGCCCCTGACTCGATAGTTCGATATTCGAAATACGATGTTCGGGAAGAGGCGCTTATTTAACAGGCCCATCTTTGTCCGAGGAAACCCGGGCTATGTTGTCACGCATCTGGGTATCCGCCACAACATTCTTCAGATTATAATAATCCATAACACCCAAATTGCCTTCGCGCAGCGCTGCTGCCATAGCCAGAGGCACCTCGGCTTCGGCTTCAACCACTTTGGCGCGCATTTCTTCCACACGAGCCCGCATCTCTTGTTCCTGGGCCACCGCCATAGCGCGGCGCTCCTCAGCTTTCGCCTGGGCGATACGTTTATCCGCCTCCGCCTGATCCGTTTGCAGTTGGGCGCCAATGTTTCTACCCACATCAACATCGGCGATATCGATAGAAAGAATTTCAAAAGCCGTTCCGGAATCAAGCCCCTTTGCCAACACCGTTTTGGACACAACATCGGGATTCTCCAGCACATCCTTGTGAGAAGCAGCGCTGCCGATGCTGCTGACGATACCTTCCCCGACACGGGCGATAACCGTTTCCTCGCCGGCACCGCCAACCAAACGGTCAATATTGGCTCGAACAGTCACACGGGCAACCACGCGCAATTCAATACCGTTGGAAGCCACAGCAGAAACTCGAGGCGTTTCAATAACCCGCGGGTTAACCGACATTTGTACAGCCTGCAAAACATCACGTCCGGCCAGATCAATAGCCGCGGCACGCTCAAACTTCAGCGGGATCGCCGCCCGTTCGGCGGCAATCAGCGCGTTAACCACTTTGTCAACGTTACCGCCCGCCAGATAATGAGCCTCTAGCTGAGACGGCGTAAGCCTCATCCCGGCCTTGTGAGATTTAATCAAAGGAATGACAATGCGGCTGGGCGGAACACGCCGGAGACGCATGCCAATCAGATTGAAAATGCCCACATTGACGCCGGCGGCCAATGAAGAAATCCACAGACCAACCGGAATAAACGTGAAAAGGATTCCCAGAAAAACAAAGGCGATGATAACAACAACCGATAGAGCAACAACAGCATCCATAAAACAACCTCCCGTGAATAATCTTGTCTTGTTCAAGTTGGAAGCAAGGAACCGTCAAACAATCTCTTCTTCATCCTTGGCGACAACAATGCGCACCCCTTCCACAGAAACGACCCGCACAGCATCCCCTTGTTTAATATAGCCCCCCTCCGTTACAACATCCAAACGGTCGCCGTCAATAACCGCTGTACCGGCCGGACGCAAAACCGTCAAAGCCTCGCCGCGCCCATTCAGGTATTTTTTATATTCCGGGTCAGGCGCCACATAACCTTCATCGTTTTGCTGCTCGGTACGCAGCGAGAACCTCTTCCAAGCCCGGCCCAAATGCCCCGTAAAATAGGCGATAACACAGAGGACCGCTACAACAAGAGTGATGCAAACAAAGGTCAGCGCGCCGAGCCCCAAATCCCCGTCCGCGTAAAACCAGATCCCAATCAGAACCACAATAACTCCCGCCACGCCGGGAACTGTCGTCCCCGTGAGCAGGAAAAGCTCGGCACAAATAAGGATAATCCCCAATATGATGATAATAAAAGCAAAGCCAAAGCTCATTCCCCCATCCCCCTTTCCTCTTTCCTCTCCTGACCGCAAAAATCGAATCTCTCAGAAACTCCTTTTCCACATCATGATTTTTCAGACCGAAATTACGACTCCGTATTATTTTAGCATATACAGGACACAAGCGTCCAATTCAGCATCGTCTGGGGGTGCATATTTAAAAAGTGCATGAACTGACGATAAGGATAAGCAGAGCTCTCTGCCGCGGTGTTTTCCCGCAACTCAATGGTGAGTTGGAGGCAGATACCGCGCTGGCCAGTAACAGTGCCACGTCAGGGGTTGGGGAGGGGCAGACTCCAAAAGCCCGCGTATTTTTTTCGCCTTTCGGGGGCTGCGTCGGGCGGTGAGGCGTTTGGATTCTGCCGCTCCCCAACCCCTGACGCGTCCCTCATTGAACCGTATGCATGTGCCCTATGAATACCCCCGAATTGCCGGTTATTGGAGCAATGAAACAGGGAACCGTTCTACTGATATTGCATGAAGAGATAACAAACAACAAAGAAGAGATAACAAACAACAAAGCTGTTAGCATGAATAAAGAGACTGCTCATACAATCTCAAGAGTGGAACAGTCTTTTAATTGCTCCAAAAAATCTGCTATTCGGGGGTATTCACGCGGCATATGTATACAGTTCAATGAGGCACGAGGTAGGGTTTGGTGAGCGGGAGACTCCAAGCGCCTCTCTGCCTGACGTAACCTTACAAGGTGAAAAAAGTTCGCGGGCTTTTGGAGTCTCCCGCTCACCAAACCCTACCTCGGGACTGTTACGAGCCCACATAATATCCATCTCCATTCACCATTAGATTGCGGGAGAACCCCGCAGTGGATATTTCTATTTATTTTTTTGTCGCTTCCTGCACTTTTAAACGAAATAATTCACAAAAACTTTTAGGCGTTAACAGCTTCCCATCTATATGGTCATAATCAAATTCTTGTGCTAAACTGTTTTTAGATCACCAAACACATCAGCAAGAAAGGCAGAAAAATCATGAACGATCTAACCCGCCTAATTCAAAGAATCCTTTTCATTCTGGCGGTCTTGATTCTGGTCACCGGAGGATTTGGCCTGCTCCTTCTTGTCGGCGCGGCAGGTCTGATAACTGTCGCCGGCCGTTATCTGTACAACCGTTTCATCCTCAAGCGCCCCAACTCCCGCCGGTCTGCCAGCTTGCCTCACGAGCCGGGAACTCCTGCCGGCGTGCCGCCGGGCCCCTCATCAAGGGACCGCGACCGTGACTATGACATCATCATCGACCCTCAAACAAACCAAGAATATCACATCCCCAAAAGAAAGAACTAATCACATCTGGATCGACTCCCGCCGTTGTTCCGCAAACTCGTCTTCTCTATATGCCTCAAAAACCACGCGCACCGTCGCCCCCGTCCCGCTCGAAAACAGCTCCATGTGCCCCTTATGGCTTTCAACAATGCTCTTGCAAGCCGCCAACCCCAACCCGGATCCGTTTTCTTTCGTCGTCTTATAAGGCTCACCGAAACTCTCAATAATTAACGGGTCAAACCCTGCGCCCTCATCACTCACCTCAAAAACGACCTGATCTTCCTCCATATATGTCCTGATTGTAACCGTTTTCCCCTGTCCCATAGCCTCAAAAGCGTTGCGCACAAGATTGAGAATAACCTGACAGAACCGCATGCTGTCCACCAACACATCCTCCACCGGCTCTAACTCAAACACAATAGCCTGTCTATGCACAACAGCCTCGGCGTTCAGCAACTCGCTGATCGACAAGACAATATCGTTCAGATTGCCGCGGTGAAGCTCGAAAGTCTTCGGACGCGTCATTTGAATGAACTCGCTGAGCAAACCCATGGCCCGGTCAATCTCACGAATCATGCCGCGCAGTTGTGGCAAATAAGGCGCCAGCTCTTCCTTCCATTCCAAAACTTTCAGCGACCCGCTCACAACCGCCATCGGGTTTCTAACCTCATGAGCCACGCTGCTGGCAATCTCCTCAATCGCTTGGGCCCGGTCAATAAGGATCAAGATATCATCATTATACTCTTTCATGTGACCATCTCCTTCAGTCGCCAGGGAATTAGGTTTTTAATATAAGAAAACCATCCGGTTCCATTTTATCCTGCCGTCTTTTACAGCAACTTTCTCTACAAAACCTATTATACACGATTCCACATGTTATTTGAAAGGGTATAATGTATGTTTTTCATAAGTTTTGGCATAAATTAGATAGCGTCAATTCCTCAATCCTCTAGGAATTACGCCAGGCATTCGACACAGACTAAGCTGAAACTCCTATACAAAAATCCTTCACCGCCGCCTCCATAAGAGCCTGATCGCGCACCCGCAAAACGATCTGTGCCAACTCCCCCACCTTCTCGACAAAACCATACATATACTCAACAATAACGCCGCGCTCAACCAGCTTATCAAGCACCTCAGCCAACCCGCCGGGCCTATCTTCAACTTGCAAACACCAGACCCGGGTCAGCTTAACAACATACAAACGCTCTTTGAGAAGCTTCTCAACGCGCTCCGCATCATCAACCACCAGGCGCAAAACGCCAAAATCCTTGGTATCGGCCAGCGACAAGGCTTTGATATTCACGCCCATCTCCGCCAAATCGCCGAGAACCTGCGCCAACCTACCTTTGGCATTCTCCAAAAAAACAGATACCTGCAGCATACGCGCTCCCCCCTTAATTCAATGGACAATGGACAATGGACAATGGACAATGGACAATGGACAATGGACAATGGACAATGGACAATGGACAACGATGTCAGTGAACTGACATCGTTGTCCCTTTGTCATTTGTCATTTGTCCTTTGTTCTTAAGTCTTTAACCCGCACAGCCTTCCCCTCACTGCGGGGCAGGCTCATCGGTTCTACCAGACGTACGCGTACGCCCAAGCCTAGAATCCTGTAAATGCGTTGTTGCAAGGTTTCCTGCAATTCCTCCAAATGGCTGATTGCATCAACAGCTTCCGCGGACACCTCCACATGCACCTCCAGATAATCCAAAGCCCCCCGGCGATCCACCACAATGAGATAGTGGGGTTCGAGCCCTTCCACCGATAGAATCGCCTCCTCAATCTGACTGGGGAACACATTAACGCCGCGAATAATCAACATATCATCGACCCGGCCGGCCATTCGCGTCATACTCCAGCCGCAGAAACCGCAGGCGCACCGGCCATAGCTGAGGGTCGTCAAATCTTTGGTCCGGTACCGAACCGAAGGAAACGCCTCCTTGCCCAGACTGGTTAGTACAAGTTCTCCCTGGCTTCCCAAAGGAAGTATTATGCCTTTCTCATCGAGAATCTCCGGATAAAAAGGCGGCGCCAGATGCAACCCGTTCTTGTGCGCGCACTCCATGGCGACACCAGGCCCCATTATCTCACTTAGCCCATAAATATCCAACGCGTTTTCCAGACCAAGCCTTTGCTGAATCTCCGCCCGCATCGCCTCTGTCCACGGTTCAGCGCCAAAAACCCCCACGCGCAAATGAAAATCCTCAGGCCCAAGCCCCATCGACGCCGCCGTTGAAGCAATATGCAGAGCGTATGAAGGCGTACAGGCCAGCACCGTGCTCTTGAGATCACGCAGAAACATAATATGCCGTTCCGTATTGCCACCCGATAACGGAATCGTCAATGCTCCCAGTTTTTCACTGCCATAATGCAGCCCCAACCCTCCGGTAAACAACCCATAGCCATAACCCACCTGCACAATATCCCGCGGCGTCACCCCGCCGCGGCGCAAAGCATCCGCCACAGCCGCAGACCACATCTCAATGTCGTTGGCTGTATAACCAACCACCGTCATCTTCCCCGTTGTGCCCGACGAGGCTTGGATACGAACTATATTCTCCAACGGTTCCGCAAAAAGACCCATCGGGTAATTCTGCCGCAAATCCTCTTTCTGCGTCACCGGGATCATCTGGAAATCCGCCAAAGACTTAATATCCTCCGCCGACTCAATCCCAGCGCCAGCAAAAGACTCCCGATAATGAGGCACTCGCATAGCCTGCCGCACCGTCTCCCGCAACCGGGTCAATGTTTGCTCAAGAGTTTGCTCAAGCATTTTATCTTCCACTAGGATCTCCTTCCCCATTGGCAAATATCATCTTATTCCGTCGTCCAATTGCCAATTGCCACCTGTCAACTGCCAACTGTCCGTCCCTCGTCCACTGTCCTTTGTCAGCTGCCAGCTGCCATAAGCACCTCGCGCTTATCCGTCTTCTCCCATGGCAAGTCAAGATCCATTCGCCCAAAATGACCATAGGCCGCAGTCGCTTGATAAATTGGCTGCCTCAGATTCAACGCCTCAATTATCGCCGCGGGCCGCAGATCAAAATGCTCGCTTACCAATCTCTCTAGAACATCTTCCCCAACCTTGCCCGTGCCAAAAGTATCCACTGCCACCGAAACAGGCCTGGCAACCCCGATCGCGTAAGCCAGCTGGATTTCACAGCGATCCGCCAACCCCGCCGCCACAATGTTTTTGGCAATATAGCGAGCCGCGTAACAAGCCGACCGGTCAACTTTAGTCGGATCCTTGCCGGAAAACGCCCCGCCGCCGTGGCGGGCCATACCGCCATAAGTATCAACAATGATTTTTCTGCCGGTCAACCCCGTATCACCTTCAGGCCCTCCTACGACGAAACGCCCGGTGGGATTGATGTAACACTTCATATCGTCATGAACCATCTCCGGAGGCAAAACGGGCTTAATCACATGAGCGCGCAGATCCACATCGATCTGGGCCAGAGAAATTTCCGGCATATGCTGGGTCGAAATGACCACCGATTCCACTCTTTGCGGTTTTCCGTTTTCATAAGCCACTGAAACCTGGGTCTTGCCGTCGGGGCCTAAATAACCAAGCAGACCGCTCTTGCGCACTTCAGCCAACCGTCGGGACAACGCGTGAGCCAAAAAAATAGGCATCGGCATCAAAGCCGACGTCTCATTGGTCGCATACCCAAACATCATACCCTGATCCCCGGCACCAATCTCCGCCCGTTCCTCTTGGGCGGCAATTTTCTCCACGTTATCCAGCATTTTCGCTTCCAGTGACTTATCGACGCCTAAAGCGATATCCGGCGACTGCTCCCCAATCGATGTCAATACCGAACAGGTATCCGCGTCAAACCCAAACCGCCCATGAGAATATCCAATCTTGCGCAAGGTCTGCCGGACAATACGCTGTATATCCACATAACAGCTGGTCGAAATCTCCCCGCTGACCAGAACCAACCCCGTCGTCGCCAACGTCTCGCATGCCACCCGAGCCTGGGGATCCTGAGCCAGAATGGTATCCAGAATCGCGTCGGAAATCTGATCGCAAACCTTATCCGGGTGACCTTCCGTCACCGACTCCGAAGTAAATAAATGATATGCCATAGTATAATTCCTCCGTTTTCGCATCTATTATTAGGCTATAGCCCTTGAGAACCCTATCTCAATCACTCTGCAACCGTTCCAAAACAACCTCCGCCAGACGTTCGGCCAACTCCTTTTTGCTCATCAACGGCCAATCCTCCCGGGAACCATCCCGGCAGAGTACGGTGACAATATTGGTATCCACCCCGAATCCCGCGCCCTCTTGTGTCACATCATTAACCACCAGCATATCCACATTCTTGCGCCGCAGCTTCTCCTCAGCATGGGCCAGAACATCATGGGTCTCCGCCGCAAACCCCACCAGAAACTGCTTCTCTTTCATCCTACCCAACTCCGCTAAAATATCCGGATTCGGTACAAGCTCAACACGCAAACGGTCATCCTCCTGCCCGCCCGTCTTCTTTATCTTCTGTTCAGCCGCCTGAACTGGCCGATAATCCGCCACAGCCGCGGTCTTCACAACAACATCGGCATCCGCGAAATCCGCCAGCACAGCTGAACGCATCTGTTCCGCCGTGGTTACTCGCACACACTTAACCCCCCCAGGCGCCTCCCGCTCTGCCGCCGTCACCAAAACAACCTCAGCGCCGCTCTCCTGGAAAACCTCAGCCAAAGCATGTCCCATTTTGCCGGAACCGGCATTCCCTATGTACCGCACAGGATCCAAAGGTTCCCGCGTCCCCCCCGCCGTAACAAGCACCTTCCGCCCCCGCCAGCGTCCCTGCTGAGTCAGGAACACCTCCAACGCCGCCACAATCTCTCCCGGCTCGCTCATCCGGCCCACGCCGGAAGTTCCACAGGCCTGCATCCCCGCGGCCGGCCCGATAATCCGTACGCCGCGGCCCCGCAACACTTCCAGGTTGTGTTGAGTCGCTTCATGGCAAAACATCGCCTCATTCATCGCCGGCGCCACAAAAACCGGACACCTCACCGCCAGCAACAAAGTTGACAAAAAATCATCCGCCAGCCCCGTCGCCATTTTCGCCAACACATTCGCCGTTGCCGGTGCCACCACAGTTAGATCAGCCTGTTCCGCCAGCCCCACATGCTCTACTTTCCAGATCTTCGGTTCCGCAAACATCTCGATGCAGACAGGATTCCCCGACAAAGAACGAAATGTCAGCGGCGCAACAAACTCCGTAGCCGCCCGGGTCATAACCACATGCACATGACAGCCCTTCCGGGCCAACGCGCTGACCAGCGCCGCCGCCTTATAGGCGGCGATCCCGCCGCAGACGCCGCAAACCACATGTTTCCCCGCCAACATCACTTGTACCCGTCCCGGGCACACTCAAAAGACATATCATTATCCGCGATCTTCCACAAAGCCAAGCTCACCGGCTTTTGCTCTTCCGGATACCCATCAGGCAAAGATTGTTCCATCAGCAACCGCGTACACTTGGCGGTAGCCACCACGAGAGTATACTTGTTATCCACCTTCTGCAGCAAAACATCAAGAGACGGCTGACTCATCATCATAATAAGAATCCTCCTTTTTTTTAGCCCCTCGATAACCTCACAACGTCAATAATATCCTTAATCTGATCGGCGGCGCGCTCAACCACATCATTAACCACCTGGTAATCATACAAAGCCGCCGTCTCCATCTCCCCGTTGGCAATCTCATACCGCACAGCAATCTCTTCCGGATCCTCCGTACCCCGCCCTTCTAAACGGTCTTTCAGTTCGCTCATTGACGGCGGCACCAGAAAAATCAGTTTCGCCTCCGGCAGAAGTGCCCGAACCTGGCCGGCGCCCTTCGTCTCCACTTCCAGCACCACGGATTTCCCTTCAGCCAGCAGTTTCTCCACATAGGCGCGGGGCGTGCCATAACAATTGCCGTTAAACTCTGCCCACTCCAAAAATTCCGACTGGGCAATCATTTTCTCAAACGCCTCTTTCGATACAAAAAAATACTCCACACCGTTTTGCTCTACGGTACCCTGAGAGGTTCGACGCGGCGCCCGGGTTGTCGCCGAAACTGAATAATGGAGATCGGGACACTTAGGCATAAGCGCCTTCAACACCGACGCTTTGCCCACACCGGAAGGACCGGAAATCACAAACAACGAACCCGACAAAACCACACCCCCTTTATCACTGATTCAAGAGTCGAGGTTTGAGATTCGACAAGGAATTGCCTTCTGCTACAGCCCGAATCTCAGCCACTTCATAGATTCTAAGGACCATCCCAAGGCGACCCGCGAACCTCGAATTCTTGCTCTTGCTCTTGCTCTGCTGCTCATTCACCACCCATCTCCCCGTCCATTTCAGCGGATCTTTCCGCGCCTGAACCGGCGCCCCTTTCCAATCTATGAGCAACCGTCTCCGGCAGTATAGCCGAAAGGACCACATGCCGGCTATCACAAATAACAACAGCGCGCGTACGCCGCCCATAGGTGGCGTCGATCAGAACCCCCGCCTCACGCGCCTCCTGCACAATCCTTTTAATCGGAGCAGACTCCGGGCTGACAACCGCCACAATCCGATTAGCCGAAACGATATTGCCGAAACCAACATTAATTAATTTTATATCCATTACAACAATCCCTATTCAAGATTTAGCGCCTGTTCCTTCAAATTCTCTGCCAATCCCTTTGCCTGGATCACTTGCTGGGCAATGATAAGATCTCCCCCCTTGGCGCCAATGGTATTGAGCTCTCTATTCATTTCTTGGACAAGAAAGTCCAACCTGCGCCCCACGGCTTCACCGCAACCCAAAGCGTCGGCAAACTGCCCGATATGGCTTTTTAATCTGACGACCTCTTCCTCAATAGACATGCGGTCGGCCGCCAACACCAACTCCTGAGTGACTCGAGGGTCGCTCAACAAGAAATCCTCACCCAAGGCCAGTTTGAGCCGAGTCTCCAGACGCTCCCGATACGTGTCCGCCGCTCCCTCCGCACGCCCGGCAATAACGGCCAAACACTCGCCCAACTCACCGGACTTGCTCAAAAGATCCCGCGTCAGCTCTTGACCTTCCGTCTCGCGCATCCGCACGAACTGTCCGGCGGCTTGGTCCAACGCCTCCTTAAGCACCGGCCACAACGTTCCGGCGTCAACCTCTGATGGTTCCAGGAAAAGCACATCCGGACAAGAAGCAAGAAACCCAATATCCGGACAATAGTCCTTCGATCCGATCAAACCATGGGCTCCCTTCGCCAAAAAAGACGCTAGCTCCTTCAACCTCGAATCATACTCCAGCGCCAATTCTTTGTCAAGCACAACCCTTTTCCTCTTCTTCTGTCCGGGCTGAACAGCGACAGAAACCTCCACGCGCCCCCGGCGCGCCGCCTGGCGAACAAGCTTCTTCACCTCATCCTCCAAAATCGCCCACTCCCGGGGCAAATGCACAACAATTTCCAGGAAGCGGTGATTGACGCTTTTGATTTCAGCGGCCAGGGAATAACCCTCGCCAACCGCCCGTCCAACACCAAACCCCGTCATACTAACCGCTGCTTTGGTTGTCCCCTTGTCAATTGTCAATTGTCCATTGTCCATTGTCCATTGTTAAAACCTCACCCCGAAAAACATAACGCGCCGGCCCTGTCATCATAATATGATTGTCCTCGCGCCAATCCACAAGCAATTCCCCACCTGTCAAGCGCACAAGGACACGGCGATCCGTATGACCTTCCCGCGCCGCCGCCGCCGCCGCCGCGCAAGCGCCTGTTCCACAAGCCATCGTTTCACCGACGCCCCGTTCCCACACCCGAACCGATATTGATTCCCGATCAGACACCGTCACAAACTCCACATTCGTCCGCCGGGGAAAAATCGCGGCCGTTTCCAGAGCCGCTCCCACACGCTCTACCGGAAATGTTGCCACATCGCGGCAAAAAATCACACAATGGGGATTCCCCATCGACACCGCCGTAAATGTATACGTTTCCTCCCCCTCTGCGCCTGAATCGGCCGCAAAAGACACACGCACCGTCTCTCTCACCGCTTGCGGCTTCAGGCATTGTACAGGAATATCGGCAGCCTGCCAGTTCGGCTCACCCATATCAACACGAACGTGCGGCGACTCCAGATATACCTCCTTCATCCCCGCCAACGTCTCCACACTAAAATTCTCCTGCCCCACATACCCGGCCTCATAGACAAACCGGGCCAGACAACGGAGACCGTTTCCGCACATTTCCGCTTCCGAACCGTCCTGATTAAAAATCCTCATCCGTACGGCTGCGCCCCGGGCAGGCAAAATAACCAGAAGACCATCAGCTCCCACACCCGTGCGTCGATTGCAGAACCGTCGCGCCAACGCGCCATAATCCTCTTCCTGAGGAAAAAAGAACCGGTCCAAACAAACAAAATCATTGCCTGCACCATGCATTTTCACAAAATCCATGTATTCCTCCGGAACCCGCCTCTATTTCTGCGCGGCGTCAACTCTGGCAGCAATATAATTCGCCACATCATCCTTTTCAATGCCCAAGGCTACGGACAACTCTCCGAACAGCAAATCCTCAGCACGTCTCATGAACTTTTCGTCTACCGACCCCAGTTTTCTTTTCTGTTGCTGCACTTCCACCCGTTTGGCGTATATAGACATGGTCAGTTCAATAAGATCCGCGCAATCATAACTCTTCATAGACTCTTCATAATGTCGGGTCAGATCCTTGATGGCTTTGCTGTGATACGCCCGAGCATGAATCGTCGGGATTTTGTCAATAAGCTGCTCGGCTTCATCCTTGGAAATAATTGCGCGCATAAACACCTTGGTGTTCTGAACCGGCGTGTGAACAACACACTTCTCAAACAAAGGATTCAACGTATAATACAACTGGCCGCCGTCAACCCCCTGCATCCTCTGTTCAGAAATATTCTCAATCTTGCACACGCCCATATTGCCGTAAAAAACGAAATCTCCAACGTTATACATATTGACCTCCCATCATCCCCAACTACCACACATGGCGCCCTGTTGCCCATGTTTGACATCATCGAACTGTTGTCAAATAAGTATTGTTTATAGGGTGCATTAAGTAATAGACTGCTTCCCTCTTATTCTACCACAATTCTTCAGAAAATGAAAATGGCTGAGAGACATCACCCGTCAACTGAAAAAACCACCTCAATAACTGTTCCCTCGTGTTCCCTGCTCTGCAAACTGATAACCCCGCGATGAGCCGAAACAATATGCTTAACAATAGCCAGGCCCAACCCGGTGCCGCCGGTTTTTTTGGAACGGGATTTATCGACGCGGAAGAACCGCTCAAACACCCGGCTCTGATCTTCCAACGGAATACCGATGCCGGTGTCGGCAACCACAAGCCTCGCCCGCCCGTCTTCGCTTGATATCGTAACATGAACTTTACCATTTGGCCTATTATAGGCAATAGCGTTATCAATAAGATTCAAGAAAAGCTCGTACATCTGCAACCGGTTGGCTTTTATCGTCGCCTCACCGCTTTCCAGAAGCACCTCAACATCATGAGCCGCGGCCTTCTCCCGCAACGCTATAACAGCCTCCGCCGCAGGCACGCCAAGGTCGACATCTTCCCAGAGCTCCTGCCCGACACCCTCGTCCAGCTGGGAAATCTTCATAATATCATCAATCAGCGAAAGCAGGTGGGCCGCTTCCTGCCTAATCCGATCATAAAACCCTTCTTCATCCCCCTCACCCACCATTCCGCCGGCCAACATCTCCGCGTGACCATAAATCGTCGTCAACGGCGTTTTCAGTTCATGAGACACATTCGCCGAAAAATCACGCCGCTGCTTTTCCGCAAAAGCTTTCTCCGTTACATCAAGAAACAGGATAATAGCGCCGCTGTCCCGGCCCGGGCTCATGAAAACCTGATACAAACGGGATGCTTGCTCCAGACTCATCTCGCCGCGAGTCCCAGCCAAAGCAGACCGGACATTTTGCAGAAACGTCACATCACGCACAATTTCCAAGATATTTCTTCCTTCGGCGGGAGGTTCCACAGCAAAAATATCCGCTGCGCTTTGGTTGACTGACAAAACCATGCCGCCACTATCCACCAGAATGACACCTTCACTCATATTATCCATAATAGCCGTTATGGTATCCGCGCGCTCCCGCAGATCATCCTTATGTTTTTCGATCCGATTCTGTTGACGTTCCAGTTCAAGCACATAAGGGGCGAACTCGTCATACGGGGCGGAAAGCCCCTTCTTCAGATCCACCTGACCGATCGGCGCCACAAGGCGCCGTGCCAGCCTCTGGGCCAGCAAATATTCCAAGACTAACATCAAGACCAGCACACCAACAACAAATGGTAAAGAATGGCTAAACAAACCCCAGACACTCCTGGTTGTTTTAGCCAGGTGCAACACGGTTCCGTCATCAAGCTTCACAGCAAAACAATAGACCTCCTGTTGCAAGGTATCAGAAAAGCGTTTGCTTTCCCCTGTTCCGCTCTCAACAGCTTGGCGAACCTCAGCGCAATCTCCCCATGCCAACCTTTCTTGAGCCTCTGACGTTTCTGTCGCCTCACCCTGACCGTTGTAAATAACTGTCCCATCGCCCGTCACAACGCGTAGCCCCATATCGGTCATCCGCATATCCGTGTATGGCGTCCCGGCGCGCACCAGCTCCCGCAAAACAAAAGCGCGCTCCCGCACCTCATTCTGCGCAGCCTCAAGCAACTGGTAGTAAAAGATCAGGCAAAACATCGCCGCCAGAACAACCAGACTGCCCGCCGTTAACAATGCCATGCTCGCAAAAAAACGCTTTCTCATTTTCATAATCTTACCCAATTCCTCACAGTCAGCTATCGCATATTACATTTGTGAACCTCATAAACCGGGAACATCACTTTCAATCTTGTAGCCAACATTGCGTATCGTCTTAATGACAGCACCGCCGTCACCCAACTTCTGCCGAAGGGACTTGACATGCATGTCAACCGTCCGGCTTTCGCCTGAGTAATCAAAACCCCAGACCTGGGCCAGGATTTTGTCGCGGCTGAGAGCGATACCCTCGTTGAGCATCAGATAATGCAGAAGCTCAAACTCTTTGTATGTCAGCGCTATCTCCACACCTTCAACCACCACACTGCGTTTATCTTCATGCAGAACCACCGGCCCCACCCGCAACTCCTCCGGCAGATCCTGCTGATTGCCGCTTCGCCGCAGCACAGCCCGGATACGCGAGATGACTTCCAAGACAGAAAACGGTTTCCCCACATAATCATCCGCACCCAGATCCAGCCCCTTAACCCGATCCATTTCGCCACTTTTTGCCGTCAGTAGAATCACCGGCAACCGGCTGTGACGGGCGGATTGCCTCAACTCCCGCAGCAACTCCAACCCATCCGTGCCGGGCAACATGATATCGAGCAGCACCAGATCCGGTGCTCTTTGCCGCAAAGCGGCCTCGAACCCCTTCCCGTCAGAGAAACCCCGAGCCTCAAACCCCGCTGACGCCAGCGCGTAAACAAGCATCTCACGAATCCCGTCATCATCTTCCACCACAAACAGAATCGGCATATGATATCTCCAGTCTCCACAATTGTCCATTGTCAAGTATCAGCTTGCTGATACTGTTGTCAAATTGTCCATTGCCTAAAGCACTCTCTGGTTCTTATGAACACCCGTTATTGAGAAAATAACCCACTCGGCCAAATTAACCGCATGATCGCCAATGCGTTCATAGTATTTAGCGATCTGCATAAGGTCAAAAGCCTGCTCCCCATTTTGGACATCCTCATGGACAAGGCTAATGAGTCCTTTCTTGATAGCGTAATACAATTCATCAACAACATCGTCATAAAGAATAACCGATTTGGCCAGTTGCAAGTCTTTTTTAACAAAAGCGTCAATAGTGTCTCTGAGCATTCTGGTGGTTGCCTTGGCCATTTCCTGAATATGATCGAGTTTGTTGATATAGGGCTGTGTGGAAAGGTACACGCTCAATTGGGCAATATCAGAGGCATGGTCTCCTATCCGTTCCATATCGGTAATCATCTTCAAGGCTGTTGAAATCTGACGCAGATCATTGGCCACCGGCTGTTGATGCAGCAGGAGCTTCAGACACAGGCTTTCAATTTCCCGTTCCTTATTATCGATCTCCTCGTCACCTTCAATGATTATGTGTGCGCTTTCGGCATCTTGGGCGATGAGGGCTTTTGTGGACTCGTTGATGGCGTGTTCGATCAAGGCTCCCATCTCCAGCAACGTATTATTCAATTGAACCAACTGTTCGTCAAAACGACTGCGCATTATCCGAACCTCCCTGTAATATAGTCTTCTGTCCGTTTGTCATGAGGCATGGTAAACATAACCTCAGTATCATTGTATTCAACAACCTCTCCTAATAGAAAGAAAGCTGTTTTGTCGCTGATACGAGTGGCCTGCTGCATATTGTGAGTCACAATAATGATGCTGTATTTCTCTCGCAGTGTCAGCAAAAGTTCTTCAATCTTGCCTGTTGAGATTGGATCCAGCGCGCTGGTCGGCTCATCCATTAGCAGAACTTCCGGTTCAACAGCCAGCGCCCGCGCTATGCATAACCGCTGCTGCTGCCCACCCGACAGACCTAAAGCGTTTTTCTTGAGTCTGTCCTTGAGCTCGTCCCAGATCGCCGCCCCCCGCAGAGACTTCTCCACAATTTTTTCCAGTTCCACCCGCGATTTTATGCCATGGGTACGCGGCCCAAAGGCGATGTTGTCATAAACACTCATGGGAAAAGGATTGGGTTTCTGAAACACCATGCCCACGCGCTTGCGCAACAGATTGATGTCCATCTGCCCATAGATGTTTTCACCAAACAGTTTGACCTCGCCGGTGATTTTGCAGTTGTCAATCAAATCGTTCATCCGGTTCAAAGTTTTGATGAATGTGGACTTACCACAGCCTGACGGCCCAATCAGCGCTGTTATCTGGGACTGCTCAATATCCATGGATATACTTTTCAGGGCGTACAGATCATCATAATACAGATCCAGATCTTTGACTTCGAAACAATAGGTTGTGTTTGCCTCTGCCATTATCATTGCATTCTCCTACTTGTTATGTTCCAGGCCCACGCTTGGCTGTTTTCGAAAACTGCTCCTATACGACCAATTCATATGATAAAACGGGAATATGTATCAAAGAAGTGTATTGTGTAAAAACTGTGCAAAGTCGAACACGCAACGAACCCATCACCTCTCCTGAGATCTGGATTAAAGCGTATCACAAAAGCAAGTGAAGTTCAAGCGGTTCCCTCGTTTGATCCATATTTCTCCCCCTCATCCATGGTGACTTTACATTCTTTTTACAATCAGCATACATGCTTCTGATTTTTCTTTGTCATAGTATAACCAAGCGTGACGACCAAGAATCATGGGTAATCGCGCAATAAATTAGCGAGGAGACAAGATCCCTTATGAAAAGACATGTATTAATCGCTTCTCTGCTGGTTCTTCTGGCTTTGGCCTTTACCGCCTGCACCGAAACCAAAGACTTTGATACTACCAAAAACATATCAATAGTCGCCCGCGAAGATGGCAGCGGCACCAAAACCGCCTTTATGGAACTCATTGGCCTGAAAGACAAGGCCGACCCGGCCAACGTCATCATTCAGAACGGGACAGCCGGCGTTCTCTCGGAGGTCAGGGGCAACCCAACAGCCGTTGCCTATGAAAGCCTCGGCTATGTCACCAGCGATGTGAAAACTCTCAAGGTTGAGGGTGTGGAAGCAACCGCAGCCAACATTAAAAGCGGAAGCTACAAGATCTCCCGTCCCTTGTCCGTCGTTTATTTGGAATCTGTTCTCGACACCGAAGCGAACAAAGCTTTCTATACGTACCTTCAGTCCAGTGATGCCCAGAAAATTATCGCTGACGAAGGGTACGTTTCCGTTACTGACAACGCACCGGCTTACGCTGCCAACAGCGCCTTAACCGGGGCCGTTGAAATCAGCGGTTCAACCTCTCTGCAGCCCCTGATGATCAAGCTTGCGTCCGCCTTTGAAAAACTTCAGGCCAATGTCAAAGTTACAGTTTCCGGCGGCGGTAGCGGCACAGGTTACAAAAACGCCAATGAAGGCGTATCCACCTTCGGCATGATCAGCGAAGAGTTCAACCTCAGCAAAGCTCCCGAATGCACCCATTATGTTGTCTGCAAAGACGGTATTGCCGTCATTGTTAACGAAAAGAACCCCCTTGACAACATCTCAATGGATCAGCTGAAAAACATTTACGACGTTGAAGCAGGTGCCAACTCTATAACCAAATGGGACGGCATCATCAAGTAACCAATAACACCTAATAATTATCTGACGATCGCAACAGCAACGAGAAACGTGAGCGGGACGCACCAGCTTCCCGCTCACGCTGGGATTGTGATGAGCGACCATGGAGAAGCGCTTTATGAATGTGAATAGAACCTTTCGTTTTATTGTGGCCAGAGACCATATCATGCGGGGCGTGTTTTTGTTTTGTGCCGTTTTTTCAATATTCGCCCTTGGTTGCATCATTGTGTTTCTGTTTGCCAGCGGTTTGCCTTTTATCGGCAAAATCGGCCCCGGCAACTTTTTCGGCACCGAATGGAATCTGCACACAGGCGCTTACGGCATCCTGTCTATGATTGTGGCATCACTCTATGTCACAGCTTTATCGACGCTTTTCGGCATAACCATCGGCTTGTTTACTGCTATCAGCCTGTATAGGTTCTGCCCCCCCAGAGCCGTCGCCTTCATCCGACAGCTAATCAACTTGCTGGCGGGAATTCCTTCCGTAATCTACGGCCTGTTCGGCCTGATAATTATCGTACCCTTTTTACGGGACACTATCTCTCCCAGCGGCGTGGGCTACGGTATTCTGGCCGCGAGCTTCGTCTTGTCCGTGATGATCCTGCCGACAATCGTCAGCGTAAGTCTTGACGCCCTTAACGCCGTCCCCAAAAACTACTATGAAGGATCCTTGGCTCTGGGAGCAACCAAAGAGCAAACCGTTTTCAAAGTCATGTTGCCGGCTGCCAAAAGTGGCGTCTTTGCCGCCGTCGTGCTGTCCATAGGACGCGCCATCGGAGAAACCATGGCGGTCATCTTGGTCATCGGCAACTCGCCGGTCATGCCCACAAGCCTCTTTCAATCGGTTCGGACACTCACGGCTAACATCGCCTTAGGCGCCCTCGAACTTTCTGGCGACGCCCTCACCGCGCTCATTTCTACCGGAGTGATGTTGTTTGTCTTTACTTTGCTGTTGAACATAAGTTTTTCCTTGCTCATGGGAGGTGAGAAACGTGGCAAAAAACGCGCCGCCAAACCAGCCTCCTGAGCAAACCCCGCCGAAACATAGCGCGTCAAAAGCAACTTTTCTCAATAAAATTCTTGCACTCCATGACGCCCGCAACCGGCAGGTTTTCCTGTACAAAGCCTTAAAAGTTATAGCCCTAAGCGCTCTTGTGATCAGTCTCATCACACTGTTGGCTGTGATTATATTCATTCTCGCCCGAGGCGCCCAGCATATCAACTGGCAGCTTTTGTTTGGTGATTACGACCCATACCCTTCAATTAAACCTGCTTTTGTCGGAACCCTGTATTTGGTGCTCATCTCTATCGCCGTCGCCGCACCGATTGGTATTGGCAGCGCTATCTATCTGTCGGAATACATGAACACCACAAGCCGTCTCATTCGCTTTATTCGTATCGCCACAGAAACCCTGGCGGGGATCCCTTCAATTGTATACGGAATTTTTGGTTATCTGGTGTTTGTTATCGCTCTCGGGTTCAACTACTCCCTCATTGGCGGAGGTATCACCCTAGCAATTATGATCTTGCCTGTTATCGTCCGTTCCACGGAGGAAGCCCTGCTGGCTGTACCTCGTTCCCTTAGAGAAGGGAGCTTCGCCCTAGGAGCGTCAAAAGTTCGGACGATTTTCACGGTGGTTCTACCCTGTGCCGCCAACGGTATTGTGACGTCCTTGGTTTTAGCGATAGGACGCGTGATCTCAGAAAGCGCGGTCTTGATTCTTACCATTGGCATGGTAACCGATAAAATGCCGCAAAACATCACTTCGTCCGGAACCAGTCTGGCCCTGGATGTGTACTACTTTGCCTCTCACGGCTACCCTGAAGAGGCAGCAGCAACAGGTGTTGTGCTGCTTGTTGTTGTAATCTCGATCAATATTGTCGCGACCATTCTGGGTCGGGTGTATGGGAAAAGTGAGTTTGCAGACGGGTAATTGGACAATGGACAATGGACAATGGACAATGGACAATGGACAATGGACAATGGACAATGGACAATGGACAATGGACAATTGTCAATGGACAAGGCTGATATCTTTCAGCCTGTGGACTAATGGACAAGGCTGTTGTCCTTCAGCCCTGCGGATCAATTGTCCATATGGCCATTGTCTATGTTCCCTTTACGTGGAGCAAATATATTTTAGAATAACACCGTCCGCTCTGTAGACGACATGATAACTTTGAGAACCCGGCCTTTTATAGAACTCAGGTTCTGAAACCACCTTTATATAAGGATCTCCTAAAGCAAGTTCATCCCACCAGGTCATGTCAATAAGACTGCTTGGGCATTCTTCCATATCCGTAATCCACTCGTCCATGTACCGGCACCTCATGAACTCCCGACCTCCGTCCACCCCTTCTTCACATTCTCCGTCAAACTCTGCCCAAACAGCTCCAGAATCTGTTCCTCATCATCCGAAACCATCACCTCGCGCTGCAAAGGCTCCTTCCGCTCCGAACTGAAATTGGTATAGTGAAAAACATAACCGGGATACTCGTCAGACTGCTTATTCGTCCGCCAAACCATGAACTTCTGCACCATCAACTTCGTCCCCGACTCCTTCTTATAAACCACGCGCCTGATCACCTCCGAAGCCGGCAAATCCGCCAACGCGGATACTTTCGCCGCCGGATCAACATAAGAAAACTCATTAATCTGCTCCAAGCGGATATCCTCATAAACAGCTTGCTTATCCTCACGGAAACGCACAAAAATCGGAAACACCACACTGATCCCCCGCACACTGCCCTTGCGGATATACTGACCCTCCTCAAATCCCAGCACCGGGTTATGAATGAACCCCACAGATGTATCAAAAAGCACATCATTAATCATCAGCTCAAGCACAAGCTCCGGCTTAATCATATGAAACGCCACATGATTGGAATCCGTTTCAATATACTCCGACGCAACCGTAAGCGGTTCCAGCCGCTTCAACAGATCGCGCCGGGCCTCATCACTGAACCCGTTGCCGGTCTTACCAATAATCTGCAGGGAATTACAGAATTCACCTTGCCGCGCCTCCCCCGGCCGCGGCATCATCGCCAGCAGCAGCGACCGCACCTGCCCCTTGCTCTCCCCGGTTCCCTCCGAATACCCAACAGCCACCACATCAATGGTATGCCTAGGCTTCACCTTGTAAACCAGCGGCAGTTCGGTGCGCACCACCAACCCTTCCGCCCCGCCCTGCTCAACCCATTCGGTGTAAATCTCCTTCACCGACGCCTTACCCGCACACTTCCGGCATTCCACCGGGCCGCAAAGCCGCGCCCCACCGAAAATATCGCTGATCTTCCTGTGGGTCTCCCCATAAGAATTGGCCCGGAAGACCCCATCCAACTCCAAAATATCAAAAACCGCCAACCGCAGCTCCGCGGCCTGACCCGCATCCGCCAAAGCTGACAACACATGAAAAACCCGGGTCCGCCCCGCTCCTTCATCCACATACAGCTCCGCCGGCAAGACAGCCTGCCCAACCCCGGCAGCTTTAAGCGCAGCCCGGGCGTCCTCCAAACAAGCCAACCCCACACGAATCCGCCCGGAACGGTTAATCAGCGCCATCTGATCTCCCGCCCCGTCATAGAAAATCACATTCATCTCCCCGTCATACTTGCGGGTCACATAGAACTCGCTGCCTCCCAGACGGAAATCAATCTGATCACTGCTCACATTGATATAGTTTTTGCAAACATCCTTCTTATAAGCAATCGCCTTCTGGGCGCTCTCCTGATCCACCGCATCAGCGGCCCCTTCAAAATAGCCGTGCATCGCCGTCATCTTGCTCCTATCAATCATCATGACGCATCACCCCCCGCCGCCGGACCGGCATCCATAATCTTCATTTCCATATTTGTCAAATGCAGAATAAGGCAATAAGTCTCCTCCTTGATCCGCCCCTCCAAAAACCCCCGGTAAGGCTCGCCCCCCTGGGTCAGAATCAGGGGCTCATTGCCTTTCTTCCCGCCGCCAATAAACATCATTGCCTCCGACTCATGCAAGCTCTTCGCCATATCATACAAAAAATCATACGTCAGCCCGCTGATATGCTTCAACTGCAGCTTCCGTTGAAAAACAAACTTACGGATAATATCCCTCTTCGGAAACTTCTTGCCCGTCCACTGAATAATGGATTCCCCCGTCACATTGGACATCGCCTTAGCAAGATCCCGGCGCTCTCTCTCGTTGCCCTGAGCATCCCTAATGATTTGAGTCATATTCACGCGGTAAGCAATCTTGTTATACCGGTCAAGATAAAGCTTCTGCGTCTCCCCAATTTTCTTGCCAATAATCTCCATATCGATCTCAGGGTCTCCGGCCATAAGAGCCTCCCCCATCTGCCTCAAATCGTCATAGCTTTGGCTAAGGGTCTCGAAAGCCAAAGCCAGATTCTGCTTCAGAACCTTAATATTCATGTACTCCCCGCCATCGGCAAGAACACGCCTGATGTCGGACGGTTTTTTAACCGCCTCCATACACACCTGGGCGTCTCGTTTTTTCTCATTGGTTATATTAACCGTTCTCATGGCCGCACCCCCTGCTTAGATCTAAACCCATTACAGCATGGAAAAATCAATGTCATCGCTGTCGTCATCATCCTCCACATCGCCCTCATCCGCCACGGCGATTTCATTGAGCCCGATGAACTCGAAAACATTCTCCGCCCCAACCAGCATAAAAAGCTCCCGCTTCCCATTAATCTCCGACACCAGCAGAAAAGCCGGCGACGTTTCATAACTATCCCGGTAACAATAGGCAAAGGTATAAATATCGTCCCCAATCAAAGCAATTAGAGCGGGATCGGCATCCCTTAAATGATAAAAAGACGTAATCGAGCAATCAAGAAGCTGCTCCATAGCAACTTTTTCCGCCAGCAAATTCACCTTACCATAAGACGAAGGCGTCATCACCGCGTCGCGACCGTCCGTTGTGACAGTCTTAATCTGGCTGCGCGCAACCCATTTGCCGTCGCCGGACACCATGCCCAGACCAACACCACCCTTGGGAATAACAACGGTGCCCGATGCGTCGGTGGCAACCAGCACACACTCGTTGCCGTCGTCGTCAAAAGCGTGAATCTCGCTCCATCCATAGAGTTTCCTGCGGTCGATTTTGACCGGTTCCACCGTGAATTCCGTACCGTTGAAGGCAAACGTCATTCCTTTGGCCATAATTATCATCGCTCCTTTAAGACCTCATTGGGATTGGGACCGGGACTGGGACTATCTCAGCATTCTTCTGACACAAGCCACCTTAGCATTTTCCTCCAAAGCATCCGCCAAATAATAAGCCTCCCGCAAAGACCTCGCCACCGTCACAAACCCATGATTCCGCAGCACCGCCGCCCGCAAATCCCCGCGAAACACATCCGTTACCAGCGCGGCCAGTTCCGGCGTTCTTGGGGTGACGTAATCGATATACCCAATTCGTTGCAAACTGTGCCGCGCTTCCTCCGTCACCACGGGCAAATCCCCTGCTTCCATCACATAAGCCGTGACACAAGCCGAATGCCCGTGTACAACCGCCTGAACCTCCGGACGCGCCAGATAAATACCCCTGTGAAATCCCATCTCCCCGGAAGGCTCACCCCGGCCCGCCAGAACGATCCCCTGATCATTAACCAGCAAAAACTCATTCTCGTTCATATCGTCAAAAGACCTGTCAGTAGCTTTAATCAAGAACCCCCCAGGCCAACAATCATGTTCCGGAACACGCACGCTGATGTTGCCGCTTTTGCCGGAGACCAACCGCCGCGCAAAAATCCGCCGCCCGATCCCGCACATCTCCCGGCGCAAGTCTTTTATCAAGTCAAGGAACTCATCACCGAACCCATTGCCCAGCTCGCGACCCAGTTCGCGGCTGATTTCGAGATCGACTCCGTCACGCCCAGAACCCATAGCACCCTCCCAAAACTCAATAACCTCTTCAAAAGAACATCCCTCTTAATCTCTATTATATCTCTACTATATATGTTTTTTCAATTATCAAAAAATTGGCTATACTCATGATGAAACGGAGTTGGTTAAAAATGTTTATCGGTTTTGGGTTCGGTTCACCCTTAACAGCCTTGCTCATGCTTCTCATCACCGGCGCCGGTTCCTATTTTCTCTTTCGGGCACTACGCCGCCACCGGAAAAACGCGGTTTCAAGGGAACAGCGCCGCTGTTATTTTTATGAGCAGCGGGAAACAGCCCGCCGCATGAGCAAAAAATATGATCTGAGCGACGAAGAAATCGAGCGGCGTCTGGACGAGGAATATCAACCCCGCCAGTAGTGGTATATATCCCGCCCCAAAAAATCATAGCGGCAAAAACCCCAAAAACAAGCGACCGCCTCAAGGCTTAGTTATGGTTACCTATCTTTCAGCTTCACCATCAGCTTCATTATAATCATCAACATATCCGTCTTTACTATTCTCATCCTCATCTTCACCATCATTATTCGCATCGCCGTTTCCATGACAAGCCCCTCTTCTCTAATAGGCGTAATGCTAAGTTTTTCACATAACCCCATCATGCTGCTTAATTGTCAACTGGGAAGCAAAAGAAAGTAAAATATATGTATAGGGAAACAGATCAAGTAGGACAGAATCCGGAAGGATGCAATCGATAGATCGCAATAGTCTCCATAAGAAGCCAATTCATGGGCACAAAAAACCGCGTACGACCTCTTTTCATCGAGGGCCGAGGAGCAGGTTGGGGACAGGGATAATCCATTTTGCATTTAGCCGGACGTTTATAGGAATGACCCGCCATTATTGAGCGGGCTTTGGATTATCCCGGTCCCCAACCTGCTCCTTGGCCCTCCGCGACAGTAGGCGTCTCCCCCTTTCGACATCCCCCTTTCGAGGCCCCCTGGCATAAACAAAGGCTGTTGACATATATTTAGACGCATGTTAAATTATATATAGATGTTCATCTAAATATAGCAACATGCGCTTTCCGCGCAGCGAAAGGAGCCCGTTAACATGCAAAAAACACGAAAGCTCTGGTTTGTCATCGGTGGGATCGTCTCCATTCTGTGGGGGGCACTACACGTCATGATGTTTTTGCCGACGGCTTTTGATCCCACGTCGGTTTCGGCCGTACTGCCCGACGGCGCTGTTATGAACGACGCGGCGATGATCTACGCCGGCAATCTGATCACCTTGCTCAATAATGCCTTGATCATCTATATGGTTGGTATTGGCCTGCTGATGATCTTCGGCGCCCGGACTTTCGCAGCCGACAGCCTCGGAACTGGCCTGCTGGTCGTGCATATCGTTTTCTGGGTGGTGCGGGCCGTCGTACCGTTGTTCCAAGTGTGGACAGATAACTTGTTGTTGAATCTGATGTTTGTTCTCTCACTGGCGGTCTACGTCATCCCGCTGTTCCTCAAGCAACAAAGGGAGCCGGCAGCCACTGCTTGAGAAACCGGATGATCCCATTGGTGCTCAACCCGGGAAAGAGGTAATCCTTATATGGCTATGACAGAGACGCTGAAAGCGCTGTCCGACCCTGTCCGGCGAAAAATCTTGGATATGCTAAAGGACAAACAACTCAATGCCGGAGAGATCGCGGCGGGGTTTGACCTGACCGACGCAACGATTTCCCATCATTTATCCGTCCTGAAAAACGCAGGGCTGATTGACGGTGCGCGAAAGGGCACCTTCATCATCTACTCACTGAACACCTCTTTATTCGAAGATGTTATGAATTGGATGATGAACTTGAAAGGAGGCAGCGATTCATGAAAAAAGCCTTTATCATATCCCTCGCTATCGCGATGCTGGAATTCGCTGCGGCAGCCATATTGTATCGATATCTTCCAGAAAAAGTCCCCATCCGATGGAACGCCGGCGGCATCAGCGCCGCCTTCGGAGACCGGATCAATATATTTGCCGCACCCGTTCTCTCCCTGCTGCTGACTGTCGGATTCCGTGTCCTGCCCCATCTAATACCCAAAGGCGGCAATATTGAAAAATCCGGCAAAATATATCCCAACCTGATGGTTCTAATGAATCTGATGATGGTCTTGCTGCTTGTTGTCATGGCCACAACCGCCTTCCGGCTTAGAACACCGGTCAACATTCTTCTCCTCATATCGATGGGCATCGTGATGATGTATCTCGGTAACTATCTGCCAAAAGTCAAACTTAACTATGCCTTCGGGATTTGTCTGCCCTGGACTTTATCCAACGAGTTCGTTTGGATCAAAACCCATCGCTTCGGCGGCCGGATATGGTTTGGCGCCGGTGTCTTGTGTCTCATAGGCGTTTTCATCCCCGCCCCTCTCAACTTCATCATTCCTCTCGCCGGCTTGTATGTGGGCTTAGTTGCCATCACCGTGTATGCTCACAGAGTGCACAAGAAAAATCAACAGGAGAACCCCTAATCCCGGTTGTAAAACCCCATTGGTTTTCACCCTTTGTTTATCCGGGCGCACCCCACAAAAGAGGCTGTCGCACTCAGTGCGACAGCCTCTTTTCTCGTATCTGGCAGCGACCTATTTTCCCGCTAAGTATCGTCGGCCCTGGAGGTCTTAACTACCGTGTTCGGGATGGGAACGGGTGGGACCCCTCCGGTATAGCCACCAGATCTGCTTGAGAGTTCGTGGTTCGTGATCCGCTGGTTCGATAATCCTTTGGTTCGGGGGCCTCTGCCCCTTCGAACCTCGAATCACGAACCGCGAACCCGCGAATGTCCTGTTCTCTCAAAACCGCATAATTCAAGTCTCCGCAACTTTAACTTCGCATCCGCAACCTTTGAGGGTTCGAGCTCCGTATTCCGTTTTCCATATACCGTATTCTGTATACCGTATACCGTATACCGAACTCCGGACTCCGATTCCCGAACTCCGATTAAGGTCAAGACCTCGACCTATTAGTACCGATCCGCTCCATGCGTCACCGCACTTCCACTCCCGGCCTATCTACCTGATCTTCTTTCAGGGGTCTTACCAGATTAACTCTGTGGGAAATCTCATCTTGAGGCTGGTTTCGCACTTAGATGCTTTCAGTGCTTATC
>Ga0082212_10001835_pt1 | contig 31314 bp, 23 predicted proteins | sample TergutNt197P3_FD_71548 | JGI IMG/M metagenome (GOLD analysis project Ga0082212, IMG submission 71548) | Neocapritermes taracua P3 segment gut microbial communities from Petit-Saut dam, French Guiana - Nt197 P3 | ecosystem: Host-associated > Arthropoda: Insects > Digestive system > Gut ...
TTTTATCCTTAGAATTTCATCCCTGATTGCCGCCGCCTGTTCAAATTCAAGGTTTTTGGCGTGATCGTGCATTTGTTTTTCCAGTTGCTTGATTGCTTTGCCAAGCTGTTTTTCGCTCATGGCGTCATAATGCGCCTTGTCCTGGCGGATGAGCCTTTCCTGGCGCGCCTGCTCGGAATGGAAGACGCCGTCAATGAGATCACGCACTTCTTTCATGATACCGGATGGCGTGATGTGATGCACCTGGTTGTAGGTGAGTTGTTTTGCGCGGCGGCGTTCCGTTTCATTTATGGCGCGTTTCATGGAGTCCGTGACGGCATCGCCGTAGAGGATGGCCGAGCCGTTGAGGTTGCGCGCCGCCCGGCCAATGGTTTGGATGAGGCTGCGTTCGGAACGCAGGAATCCTTCTTTGTCGGCATCTAAAATCGCTACCAGCGAGACTTCGGGAATGTCCAGCCCTTCCCGCAGGAGGTTGATGCCGACGAGCACATCAAATGCCCCCAGACGCAAATCGCGCACGATTTCGACACGTTCGACCGTGTCAATGTCGCTGTGGAGATAGCGGACTTTGACGCCGCTTTCATTGAGGAAGTCCGTTAGCTGTTCGGCCATGCGCTTGGTGAGCGTGGTTACCAGCACCCGTTCGCTTTTTTCGACGCGGTCGTTGATTTCCAGCAGCAGGTCATCGACCTGGTTGCTGGCGGGGCGCACTATGACGGCCGGGTCAACCAGCCCGGTTGGCCGCACGACTTGCTCGACAATTTGGTCGGAGCGGGAGAGTTCGTATTCGGCGGGGGTGGCGGAGACAAAGATGGCTTGCCCGATTTTGCTGATGAATTCATCAAAGCGCAATGGCCGGTTGTCCAGCGCGGACGGCAGCCGGAACCCGTAGTCCACGAGATTGGTTTTGCGTGACCGGTCGCCGTTGTACATGCCGTTGAGCTGCCCGACCATGACATGCGATTCATCCAGGAAGAAGAGCGCGTTGGACGGCAGGTAGTCGACTAATGTGGGCGGCGGGTCGCCCTGTTGGGCGCCGGTGAGGTGGCGGGAGTAGTTTTCGATGCCTTTGGTGAATCCCATTTCCTGGAGCATTTCCAGGTCAAAGCGGGTGCGCTGGTCAAGCCGCTGTTCTTCGACAAATTTGCCGCCTTGCTGGAAAAAGGCTTTTCTTTCCCGCAATTCTTCTTTGATGGTTTCAATGGCGCGCAGTACCGTTGTTCTTGGCGTGACATAGTGCGATCCGGGGTAGATCGTGAAACGGGGGATTTTTTGGACGATCCTGCCGGTGAGGGGGTCAAAAAATTGCAGGGTTTGCACTTCATCGTCAAACAGGTCGATACGCAGGGCGTATTCCGCGTTTTCAGCCGGAAAGACGTCGATGGCGTCCCCTCTTACACGGAAAGTGCCCCGCGCAAAGTCCATTTCGTTGCGGGCGTATTGCATTTGGACGAGCCGCGCGATGATGTCCCTGGGGGAGGCTTTGTCCTTTTCGCGCAGCGTCAGGATCATTTGATGGTATTCGCTGGGATTGCCGATGCCGTATATCGCGGAGACCGTTGCAACGATGACGACGTCTTGCCGTTCCATGATGGATTTGGTGCAGGATAGGCGCATTTGTTCAATGTGCTCGTTGATGGCCGAGTCTTTTTCGATGAAGAGGTCGCGCTGGGGAACGTAGGCTTCCGGCTGATAGTAGTCGTAGTAGCTGACGAAGTATTCCACAGCGTTTTTGGGGAAGAATTCCCTGAATTCGCTGTAGAGCTGGGCCGCGAGCGTTTTGTTGGGCGCAAAGATGATGGCGGGGCGGCCGGTGCGGGCAATGACATTGGCCATCGTGTAGGTTTTGCCGGAGCCGGTTACGCCAAGCAGCGTTTGGTAGGCTAGGCCGTCTTCCAGACCGGCCACCAGCGCGTCAATGGCTTGAGGCTGGTCGCCCGATGGTTCAAACGGCTGGTAGAGCTGAAAAGGCGAATCCGGAAAGGTTATCCATTTTCCTTCATCTTTTTTTGCAGAAAATGACGATAATTGCGGCATTTAATTTTTACCTTTGATAATATGTCGGCTGCATCGGGAGATAATGTATCCCGAGTAACCGACGTCCCGGAAAAACGACTCATCGCAAAGCGGATTGTGTGGCTTTTTGATCTTTTTGCCGGTTAAAGCTAAATGGTAACATGATGAGTAAATCGATACCGGAAACCCTTTTTTCCGCCATCCAGATGGCGCCCCGTGATCCTATATTAGGCATCACTGAAACTTTTAATTCTGATCAAAATCCAAAAAAAGTGAACTTGGGCGTTGGCGTCTATTATGACGATAACGGCAAGGTTCCTTTGTTGAAGTGCGTCCGGCAGGCGGAGGCGATGATGCTGGAAGAGGGAACGCCGCATACTTATCTTCCCATTGACGGCTTGCCGGCTTTTAATAGCGCCGTCCAGAGAATGGTTTTCGGGAGGGATTGCCGCGCCTTGCAGGAAGACCGCATTATCACGGTGCAGGCATTGGGCGGAACCGGGGCGCTTAAGATCGGCGCTGATTTTCTTCGCCGGTTTATTTCCGGTTCGCAGATATGGATTAGCGATCCGAGTTGGGAAAACCATCGGGCGCTTTTTGAGGCAGCCGGTTTTACCGTTCATGCTTATCCTTATTATGATGCCCAAACACGCGATATTGATTTTGACGGCATGATGGCGGAATTGAAGGCCATTCCGGCCGGGTGTGCTGTTTTGCTGCATGCGTGCTGCCATAATCCGACCGGCATGGATCTTTCGGATGGGCAGTGGGATGAGGTGATTGCCGTTGTCAGGGAACGTTCCTTGATTCCTTTTCTGGATATGGCTTACCAGGGTTTTGCGCAGAGCCTGGAAGCGGATGGCCGCATTATTAAGCGTTTTGCTGATCATTGTCCCCATGTGCTGGTTTCCAATTCTTATTCCAAGTCGTTTTCCCTTTATGGCGAACGCATCGGGGCATTTAGCCTGGTGACGGCTTCAAAGGAGGAGGCATCGCGCGTCCTTTCACAGGTTAAGCGCGTGATACGGACGAATTATTCCAATCCTTGCCGGCATGGCGCTGAAATCGTGGCGAAGGTGTTGATGTCGCCGGCGCTTTATACGATGTGGGATGACGAGTTGTCGGATATGCGATCCCGCATCCGGCAGATGCGCGAAAGGCTGGCGCGGCATCTTTTTACGTTACGGGAAGATATTGATTTTAGTTATATTACGCTGCAAAATGGCCTTTTTTCTTATTCCGGCCTGAATCAGAGACAGGTTGAACAGTTGCGAAACGATTATTCCATTTATGCGATTGATACCGGCCGCATCTGCGTGGCGGCTTTGAATTCGGGGAATATCGAACAGGTTGCCCAGGCTATCGCTAAAGTGCTTTGACGCCTTTTGGTTGGGAAAAACCGCCGTATGCCGGATAAGACCGGGCGGCGGTTTTTGATTTGCCGGCCTGATCTTTTTCTTTTTTCCGGAAAAGCACGCTTCTTTCCGTCCTCATGAGGTTTATCAAACAACCTTGCCTGAAAAAACAGAACCAACCCTGGTTTTATACGTCTCACTAGTGTCACAAGTAAACCGTAGCAGATTCCGGTCTTTTGACTTCACAGAAACAGTTTTTGAAATGGAAATCTGAAGTGTTTCTATTGAAATGAAAAATCCGGCTGTTTTTTCGAAAATACAGTAAATGAATGGAGAATGTTATGCGTACAAAAATCACTGCTTCCGTCCTTGTCGCAGCTATTGCCGTGTCCAGCTGTGCCAATATGTCGGAGACTGAGAAGAAAACGACTGGCGGTGTCGCCTTAGGCGCTGTTGCCGGCGCTGCTCTCGGCGCATTAACCGGCCCTGGCGGTTGGACACGGGCGATTGGCGGCGCCGCATTGGGCGGCTTGCTTGGCGGCGGCGCGACTTATTTGTGGAACCGTGATGTCGCAAAACAGGGGAATGATATTGCCGCCCATACGGAGCAATCCGGCGTGAAGGTCGTTAAGACGGAAGATAATTTTATCCAGATCAGCATGCCGACCGATGATTCGTTTTCTTCCGGCAGCTCTCAGTTGACGCCGCAATTCCGTCAGGTTTTGGATAAAGTGGCGGCGGACCTTAATTCTTATAAAAAATCGGAGATTATCATTACCGGCCATACGGATAATACCGGCACCGATGAGATGAATAACCGCCTGTCGCTCCAGCGCGCATCTCACGTGCGGGATTATCTGGTTAGCCAGGGCGTTGACGCGAACCGTATCCGCGTCCAGGGTTTGGGCTCCCGATACCCGGTAGCGGATAATAGTACCGCTGACGGCCGGTTCCAGAACCGTCGCGTGGAAATTTTTGTGGGCGAAAAACAGGCTTGATTTTTTCCTGTTTGATTGAAAAAGCCGGCGTGACAGCCGGCTTTTTTTATGTCAAGAACAGCGAACGTGAGGGTTTGTTTTGTTAGTTAAGATGTCGCTGCCAACCGGCAGCGAATAAGCGCAATTAAACCGGACGCGCAGAAAACCGCCGGATTGCGCCGCGACTTTGCTTTGGGACACGGTTTTTTCAGCGTCTCCCAAGAGGCGGAATCCGAAAAAAAACCGGACAAAATTCAGGGGAATATTCTGTCCGGTTAAAGGTAGGTTAAATACAGATAAAACCTAACATTTAGATATTTGTAGCGTAGCCGTTTTCAGCTATTTTTTAGATATTAACACGTGGAAATAAAATGATCTTGTTTTTTGATATTCGGGATTAAATTTTTTTTAAATTGCGCTTAAAAAGCGTGTTTTTTAAGTGCGGATGTGCCTGGCTTTATACAAAAAACAACAAAATGGGGGGGGTGAGATGTTGCGCCTGCAATAAGCCGTTTGCTTTGAAGGGCCGTGATGAAGAACGGTCTGCATGAAGCAGACCGGAATAAGATGATGAATGGGTGCGGCGATTGGGCGGTTTTTGGTTGAATCGCGTACCGGCGCGCTTATTTGTATATGGCCGGCTTTTGTTTTTCGTTGGCGGCTTTGAGTTCTTCAAGACGCTTTTTGGCATAGGGGTTGCCTTGCGCAGCCGCTTTGCCGTACCAGGCAATGGCTTGTTTTTGGTCTTTGGGAACGCCGATTCCCAGTTCATACATATTGCCCATATTGAATTGCGCGGTGTCCACGCCTTTGTCGGCAACCTTGCGCATCCAGTTTGCGGCCTGGGCATAGTCCTGTTTGACGCCGATGCCTTTGGCGTACATGCCGGATAGATAGAATTGCGCTTCCGTGTGATTTTGGAGGGCTGCTTTTTGCAGCCATTCGACCATTAATTTGTCGTCAGCCTTGACAAATTTTCCTTCAGAGTAGGCTATCGATAGACGGTATTGCGCCTGGGCATCCCCTGCTTCGGCATTTTTCCGCACGGCTTCAAATTCGGATCGGGTTTTGATCGTCAACGGCTGTTGCGCCGGTTGTGCCTGTTTTGGCTTTTCCGCAGCGCCGCCCGCCTGGGCAAAAGCATGGCTGGAGAGCGCGCCTGTTATGATAAAGAGACATGCCAGACTAAAACGCCAGGCCGATCCTGTTTTTATCCGCATCAATTTGTTTCCCCTTTTAAAATGGTTGATTTGTCCCGGGCGGTTTGCCGTTTGGGCGTTTAGCGGCACCAGTCCTTGACGCCTTCTCCGCCGCGAATAGAGACAATATCCCCTGTTAGCGTCCGGGTGTCAAGGAGATCAACAGCTTTTTGGTTTCCCGCGCCTGCCGCGTTGCAGAGCATGATCACGGCCCTTTTCCAGTCTTTTTCCACGCCTTTTCCTTCCGCATAGAGCAATCCTAAGAGGTATTCGCCATCCGGGTATTCCTGCCTGGCCGATTTGCCTGCCCATTTTTGCGCTTCGTTGAAGTCCCGTTCGACGCCCTGGCCATAGAGGTACATTTCCGCAATTTTAAATTGCGCCTGCGGGTTTCCCTGCTTTGCCGCTTTCATGAACCATGCAAAGGATTGCGCCATGTCCGCTTCAACCAGATCCCCCATCGCATAGATTTGTCCCATCATCATCTGGGCTTTTGCATCACCCTGCTCCGCTTTTTTACGAAATGCGGGCAGCGCGTCTTTCATGGAGTAAACGACGCGCGCGCCGTTTTCCTGGCCCTGTTGCGCTGTTTCCTGCGCGGATGCCGTGCCGATACATCCGATATAGCATAATCCGATCAGCATTCCCACCAGTCGCGTTTTCATTAGTTTTGTCCTTATGTTCATTATTTTTTAGATACGCTTTATAAAAAAACGATCATATTCCTATGATCGTTTTTTTTCTGTCCTGTTCCGAAACCGGTAAAAAGGGATGATTGGCAAAAGAATTATTTATTTTTGAGTTTGGGCCTGTCGACCAGCACCGGTATTTTGCATAGCGACAGCACTTTGGATGTGACGCTGCCGAGGATGAGCTGGCCCAGGCCGGACCTGCCGTGTGATCCCATAAAGATGAGATCGCATCCCTGCTCTTGTGCCGTTTTTGCGATGGCATTGGCTGCGCTGTCGGAGAAAGCGAGGTGGCTGGTGTATTTGAGGCCGGCTTTTTCAGCCGCTTCCTGGATCGGCTTGAGATATTCCTGGCCGATTTTTTTCATCAGTTCCTGGTATTCTTCTTCCAGCGGGTAAGTCGGCGGGATGATTTCGATGTAGACCGGATATTGGTATTCCGGCGCGACATAAATGCCGATGATTTCCGAACCGTTGTCCGCAGCAAAAGCAACCCCTTCAAGGGCGGCCGCCAGGGATGTTTCGGAACCATCTGTCGGTATCAGGATTTTGTTGAACATGTTATTCCCCTTTGGTCTAAACGGCAGGTTGGGATGCTTTTTTTAGCATACCAGTGCCAAAATGAGCGTTATTCGAGTTCCTCAAGACGAATGCGGATAATTTTACCCATGACCGTTTCGATTTTTTCAATTTTTTCAATCGCGGCGTTGATATTTTTTTCCTGCGTCTGGTGAGTGAGAATGATGATGTCAACGAGCGTTTCGCCTTCAAGCGGTTCTTTTTGGAGGAAGGCGTCAATCGAGATTTTCAGATCTGCCAGGATGCGGGTGATGTCCGCTAGAACGCCCGGCTGGTCTTTGACTTTCATGCGCAGGTAGTAGCTGGTCGTGACTTCAGACATGGGCAAGACCGGCGTGTTGTTCATGGCGTCCGGCTGGAAGGCCAGATGCGGCACCCGGTGTTCGGGGTCAACGGCTTCGACGCGCGCTATGTCAACCAGGTCGGCAATGACCGCCGAAGCGGTGGGCTCGGAACCCGCGCCTTTGCCGTAGTAGAGCGTCGGCCCGACGGCATCGCTGTTGACCAGCACCGCGTTCATGGCGCCTTCGACATTGGCAATGAGGCGCGAGGCCGGGATGAGCGCCGGATGCACACGCAGTTCAATGCCGTTTTGCATGCGCTTTGTGATGCCGAGCAGCTTGATGCGGTAGCCTAGTTGCTCCGCGTAACGGATGTCGAGCGAGTCCAGATGGGTGATGCCTTCAATGTAGGCTTTGTCAAATTGAACCGGTACGCCGAAAGCGATGGCGGACATGAGGGTGAGCTTGTGCGCGGCGTCGATGCCTTCAATGTCAAAGGTCGGGTCTGCCTCGGCATAGCCTAACGCCTGCGCTTCCTTTAGGACAGCGTCAAAGTCAAGCCCTTTTTCCCGCATTTCGGAGAGGATGAAGTTGGTCGTGCCGTTGATGATGCCGGCAATCCATTCAATCCGGTTGGCGGTTAGTCCTTCACGCAGCGCCTTGATGATCGGGATGCCGCCCGCAACGGCGGCTTCAAACGCGACAATGACGCCTTTTTCCTGGGCGGCCCGGAAAATTTCATTGCCGTGAACCGCCAAGAGCGCCTTGTTGGCTGTGACGACATGCTTGCCGTTTTGGATGGCTTTGAGCACAAAGTCTTTTGCGGCGTCGTAGCCGCCGATGAGTTCGACGACGATGTCAATGTCCGGATGGTTGACGATGAGATTGCCGTCATCGACGACCTGGCATTCGCCCTGGGTGATTTCCTGAGCGCGCACGGGGTCGCGGTCTGCCACCATCGTGATCTGGATTTCACGGCCTGCGCGCCCTTTGATTTCCGCCTGGTTGCGTTTTAATACGTGCCAGACGCCGGAACCGACCGTTCCGATTCCGAGTAAGCCTACTTTGATGGGTTCCATTGTTTTTTTTAGTGAGTTTAAAGATTCCGATTATAAAGAGGGCATCAGGCTAGCCGCAAGCTGCTTGTTTCTTTTTCGCGGGCGGCGACCAGCTTGTCCGTGCCGTGCCGTTTCCGGTAATTTTCCAGGAAACGGGCCAGCCGTTTGAGTGCTTCTTCCAGGTCGTCCGACGTGGGGAGAAAGACGATCCGGAAGTGATCCGGCGTGATCCAGTTGAAGCCCGATCCTTGCACAATGAGCACTTTTTCTTCTTCAAGGAGTTCGTAGGCAAAGGCTCTGTCGTCCGTGATGGGGTAAATGACCGGGTCAAGGCGCGGGAACATGTATAAAGCGGCTTTGGGCTTGACGCAGGTGACGCCCGGAATGGCCGTGAGCAGGTTGTAGGCGAGTTCGCGCTGCCGCGCTAAACGCCCGCCCGGCGCAATGAGGTCATTGATGCTTTGGTAACCGCCTAAGGCTGTTTGGATGGCGAACTGGCCGGGGGCGTTGGCGCATAGGCGCATGGATGCCAGCATGTCCAGCCCTTCGATGTAATCCTTCGCGTATTTTTTTTCGCCGGAGACGATCATCCAGCCCACGCGATAGCCGCAGGAACGGTAATTTTTCGAGAGGCCGTTTAATGTGATGAAGAGCACGTCGTCGGCCAGTGAGGCGATGGAGGTGTGCGTCGCGCCGTCGTACAGGCATTTGTCGTAAATTTCATCGGCGAGGATGATGAGGTTGAATTCCCTTGCGAGGTTGACGATTTGTTGCAGTGTTTCAACGGGGTATAGCGCGCCGGTCGGGTTGTTGGGGTTGATGACAATGATGGCTTTGGTCCGGTCGGTGATTTTTTTCCGCATGTCGGCGATGTCCGGCAGCCATTCGTTTTGCTCATCACAGATGTAGTGAACCGGCTTGCCGCTGGAGAGCGAGACGGCGGCCGTCCATAGCGGGTAGTCCGGTGTCGGGACCAGCACTTCGTCGCCCTGGTCAAGCAGGCCCTGCATGGCCATGACGATGAGTTCGGATGCGCCGTTTCCGATGTAGATGTCTTCAATGCCGACGCCGTTGATTTTCTTTTCCTGCGTGTATTGCATGATCGCCTTGCGGGGCGCGAACATGCCTTTGGAGTCCGTGTAGCCCGCCGCGTTTTGCATGTTGCTGATCATGTCATAGACAATTTCGTCCGGCGGGTCAAAGCCGAATACCGCCAGGTTGCCGATGTTGAGTTTCATGATTTTCTGTCCGTCTTCTTCCATCTGGCGGGCTTTTTCCAGGACAGGGCCTCTGATGTCATAGCAGACATTGAGCAGTTTTTGCGATTTTTTTACCGGTTGCATTTTGTTTTCCCATGACAGTTGGCGGGACTTGCCGCGCGCCGCAAAACGGGTTGCCGTCATTTGGCAGTGGCGCGCGTATTTTTAGATTATAGTTTACACCTTAACGGCAATTGCGGCAGGTTTATTCCGCATCCGAAACGGTATGCTGTTGCATTTGATCCGTTTTGCGCTGATATTGTTTTTTGATTGTTGATTTTTGCAGATGGATGAATGGTTTTTTGATGAAATTATTCCAGAGCCAGGGGCCTGCGTTTCAGGTTATTGCCGCTTATGATGAAACCGGCGTGATGATTAACGGCGTCCGTTTTTCCGAGAGCTTGCTGATTCTTCCTGACGCCGCGCCGGTTTTGTGGCCGGTGTCCGGTTTTGATCGTTTGGCCGTGCATGATTTTTTGCCGGTTTTGGCTTCGCAACCGGAGTTGCTGATTGTCGGCACCGGCATGCGCCAGCGTTTTATGCCCCCGCATTTGCTGGTGGAGTTGGGCGCGGGGAAAATGGGGGTTGAGTCCATGCGCAATCCGGCAGCGTGCCGGACATTTAATTTGCTTCTTTCAGAAGGCCGCCGGGTCGCGCTGGCCCTTTTTATGGAGGATATGCCGTTATTTTCCTGACTTTTGTTTTGATCCTCTGTTCCAGCCGGCCTGAAATGTTGCATAATCCATAGTGATTTTATAAAAAGCAGGAGAACTTATGTCTGAACCATTGGTGTCCCTGGGCAAGAAGGTGCCGGATTTTAGCGCCGAGGCGACTCTCGGCGGATTTTCATTGTCTGCCTATGAGGGGAGAATACTGGTTCTTTATTTTTATCCGCGAGATGACACGCCCGGCTGCACGCAGCAGGGTATCCGGTTTCGTGATCTTTATGAAATTTTTCAGAGAGCAGGCGCCGCCATCGTCGGCGTGAGCCGTGACAGCATGGCTTCGCATGAGGGGTTCGCAAAAAAATTTGATTTTCCTTTTCCGCTTATTTCCGATACGGACGAATCGGTTTGCAATCTGTTTCATGTCATGAAGGCCAGGAAAATGTATGGCAAGCTTGTGCACGGGATAGAACGCAGCACTTTTTTGATCGATCCTTTTGGCAAGCTTGTGCGGGAGTGGCGAAACGTTAAGGTGGAAGGCCATGTCGATGACGTGCTTGAGGCCGTCAAAAAACTGGCGGCATGAAACCGCCGCTTATGAATCCGGTTCCATTCGGGAAAACCCGTTTTGTTTTTTATCCATGTCTGGAGAAAGACGATGTTTTTGTCGTCAACTCCCTTAAATTGAGGTTGTGATGCCGCTTCCAAAAATGCCGACTAAACCAGCAGATATGCTAAAACCTGAAGAGATGAAACCAGCAAAAGCGTCCAAAAAAACAGGAAACAACGCCGCACCGGCCCCCCTGAAAACAGCCAAAATACAACCCCAAAAGGCATCACAGCCCCCTTCGCTTCCTAAACCGGCGATTGTGCGGACGGCGAAAAAACCGGCTTCGGCTATACCCGCCACGCCGCAGAGGCCGCCCAGGAAAAAATTGGAAGATACCGCGCTGCAATCGCCTTCCAGCCGCGCGGCAAGCAAATCCGGCGATACCAAATTGTTTGTGCTCGATACGAATGTGCTGATGCATGATCCGACGGCGCTTTTCCGTTTTGAGGAACATGATATTTTCCTGCCGATGATTACATTGGAGGAAATGGATAATAATAAGCGCGGCGCTTCCGATGTCGCGCGAAATGTGCGCCAGACTTCGCGTTCATTGGATGCCTTGATTGCCGGTGTGGATGAGGCGCATCTGGAACAGGGCATCTTGCTGAATAAGCTGGGCAATAAGGAGGCGGGAGGACGGCTTTTTTTCCAGACGAATATCCAGCCGAGCGAATTGCCCCAGGGGTTGCCGAGCGAGAAAGGGGATAACCAGATTCTCGGCATTGTCAACGCGCTGATGGCGATTTATCCGGGACGCGCCATTGTGCTGGTGTCTAAAGATATTAATATGCGCATTAAGGCGCGCGCGCTTGGGTTGGCGGCAGAGGATTATTTTAATGACCAGGTGCTGGAAGATTCCGATTTGCTTTATCCGGGAACGCTGGAGCTGCCTGGTGATTTCTGGGAGACGCATGGTAAAAATATCGAGTCCTGGCAGGAAAATAGCCATCACGGCACGAGCAAGACTTTTTACCGCATTACCGGGCCGCTGGTTCCTTCCATGATGATTAACCAGTTTCTTTACCTGGAGCCGGAGAACGGCGAAGCGCCTTTTCATGCGCAGGTGAAGGAAATTAACGGCAAGGCGGCGGTTTTGCAGACGCTGACCGATTTTACGCACCAGAAAAATAATGTTTGGGGCCTTTTGGCGCGCAACCGGGAGCAGAATTTTGCCCTGAATATTTTGATGGACCCGGAGTGCGATATTGTGACATTGGTCGGCCAGGCCGGAACGGGCAAGACCTTGCTGGCGCTGGCGACGGGATTGACCCAGGTGCTGGACGCCAAACGCTATAATGAGATTATTATTACCCGCATTACGATTCCTGTCGGTGAGGATATTGGTTTTTTGCCGGGCTCGGAAGAAGAGAAAATGTCGCCGTGGATGGGCGCGTTTGACGATAATATTGAAGTGCTTAATAAGGCCAGCCACCAGGAAGGCGGCGAATGGGGACGCGCGGCGACGCAGGATTTGATCCGTTCCCGCATTTCGATTAAGTCATTGAATTTTATGCGGGGCCGGACATTTATCGATAAGTTTTTGATTATTGATGAAGCCCAGAATTTGACGCCCAAGCAGATGAAAACGCTGATTACGCGCGCCGGGCCGGGCACTAAAATCGTTTGCCTGGGTAATATCGCCCAGATTGATACGCCTTATTTGACGGAAGGCTCCAGCGGCCTGACGTATGTGGTTGACCGCTTTAAGGGCTGGGCGCATAGCGGGCATGTGATGCTGGCGCGGGGCGAACGTTCGAGATTGGCGGATTACGCAAGCGATATTCTTTGAGACAGGATGCGCTGCTATAGCGGGGAGGAGTGCGATGGAACGGGAAATGACGGCCTTGACAGCGATACCGCTGGAAATGGAAATGATCCCCGTCGCGGCGGATAGAAGAATGCTTTCTTTTTGGACGCCGGAGGGTTATTTTTTCCTGACCGATGCCACAGATGCTGAGGAAGAGGATGACGCCGCTTATTATGAGGTCGGTGAAACGGCTTATGAGGATGAAAGCCTTTCCCTTTATTTTCCTGACGATGCCAGATTCGAGGGGATGTATGATGTTGTTACCCTGCTTTGGCCGATGGATGAAACCATTATCGATTTTCTGGCCGGGCATCTTTTTTTTGATACCCCGCTTAAGCTGGCGCGAAGCGCCGGCGGCAGGCATACGATACAGTAAAGGATGGGATGGAAAAAGAGGTTCGCTATCAGGTTGTAAAGGGCGAGTCGCCCGTTGGCGATGAACATTTTCTTTTGCGCGACGCGGTTTTGATGGCGGCCAGTTACGGGGGGCATGCCGCGACATTTACGCGGGATAAGCATGGTTTTAAATGTTTTTTTGCCAGCAGGCAGCCTATCCCTTTTCCGGAGTACGTGCCGGCGCCTTGTGACGCTTTTCGCCCCTGGTCGCCGCTTCAGGATGAGGGTGAAGCCGAAGAAGCGGTTGCAAAAGAGATTCTCGAAATCGGCCGGTTGCATTTTAAGCACCGGGATATGGGGATTGTGACGCTGACGTATGAAAACGGCAGATTGGCCCATGTGAGCGGGAATGCGCCTGTTGTGATCCAGTCCCGGCTCGATGGCTGTTAGGGTCAGCCCTCATTAGTTTGTCTGCTGCAAAGCCGCTTTTTTCCGTTTGCCTGCGTTGCCGGTTCAAAATTGAACTTGCTGTTTGTTCAATACGCCATCGCCCCATTTTGGCCCTGCGCCCTGGCAGACAGAATAAATCATCTTTTCGCGACGATAAATGTCTAACATCATTTTTCTTAAATGTTTAATCTTCCAGCATCAGACGGAAATTATCTGTCAATTTATTACGGGATAACCCCTGTTCTTTCATGGCCTTTTCTGCCCTGGCCTTCCATTCTGCTGCCTTTGCCTTGTCTATGGGTTGTCCCAGCTTGCCGTACTCGTACACTTCATAAAGACGGTACATGGCTTTGGCGTGGTCTTTTGCAGCGGCTTTCAGGTACCAGTCCATTGCCGCTTTAGGGTCTTTTTTTACGCCGAAGCCGTAGTCGAAGTTCGTGCCCAGGTTGTACATGGCGACTTCGCTGCCAAGCGCAGCGGCTTTTTCTCGCAGTTCACGGGCTTTCTTATCATTCTCCGGCACACCCATTCCCATTGAATAGAGTTCTGCCATGCGGTCAAGACAGCATTCATTATTTGGCTCGGCTTCCAGGCACATCTCCAACATCTCTTTGGCTTTTTGATAATCTGTTTTAACGATTTTGCTATGCATCATTGTTCCCGCAACATTGCACTGACCGGTTGTACTGCCGGCGTTAGCTGCCTTGAGATACCAGTTCGCTGCCTCGCGTTCGTCTTTTTTTACTCCCAGTCCGTTTTTATACATGAGTCCGACGTTATTCATGGCTGAGGGTACACCCAGTTCAGCCGCTTTTTTGTATTGCTGCATAGCGGCGGCATAATCCTGTTTTACGCCGATGCCCTTTTCATAGGCCAATGCAAGGTGGTACACCCCAGTTGGATTGTTTTGCGAAGCCGATTTTTTGAACCACTTGAAGGCTTCCTTTTCATTTCTCAAACCGGGTTTCCAGTAGATCATGCCGATATTGTTCTGGACTCCCGCATGGTCTGGATGTTTCAGATAAATGTCAAGGGCTTCCTTATATTTTCCCTTGTCGTAAAGCGCATCAGCAGCATCCAGTTCGCCACTGAAAGCAATGCCGGAAACGGCAAACGCAAAAACAATAAGAAACAGTTTCAAAAGGGGTTTCATGCTCATCCTCTCTATGGTTCGGGATAAGCAAGAGCTTATCCCGATTTCACGCTGAAAGAAATGATTATCCGGTCATTTTGGCTCTTTTCTGCTCGTTAATAATTGGGGTCGAGAGTGGTTTTCCTTTCTAATAAAGGGCTTCGAATTGCATTACCGTTGCCTGTTGAAACTCTTGATTTTTCACCATCCCCTTTATCTACCTTCATATCAGCCGTCACCATCTTAAACATAGCCTCTTTCGCATCCTTTGTCATAACATGATTCAGGAAACGCACAGCCTGTCGGGAAGTTATGGGAAGGTGGGCGGTTGCCCTCTCCATCAGGAAATCCCAGCCTTGCGCTGATGAGCCGGCTGTGCCCCGAATGGCGGCTTGCAGCAGATCATCCTTTTGGCAGTAAATGCGTGCAATGCCTGTCATGGTGCCGATTATTTGATTGGCTACCGGCCCCGCCCGGCCTTTTATAACATCGGCGGCATAGCCGAAGGCATAGGTGCCCAACAGACTTTGCCGAAAGTATTGGCCGCCCAGTTCGATTACCTTGTCAGGGTTATTTTTCCAATCCAGTTTGGTAAAATCCACCAGTTCAGGCATTTTAGTGTTGGCGAGATAGGCTTCCTCGTCTCTGAGCCATTTGTCCAGTTCTTTGGTATCGAGGTGTTTGCCTTCGGGATCAAAGATTTTGTTTCCCATCTGCCGGAGAGCAACCCAATTCACTTTTATGCCGCGATACGTTGTCTCAAAGCCTTTTAAAGCGTCAGGGTCGGGATTTGCCATATCGGTTTGATGCCCAAGCGTATCTCCGGCATGGATGGAAGCGGGAAAGTCATCAGCCATGACATTTGGCGGGTTCGCATAGTGCTTTTCCTGCCCGTCTGTTTTGCCTTGATGGATGGAATCGGTGACATTCATCAGGTTTTCCTTGGCGTATACGTTTCCGAGGCCATCCTGCACGGCTCCGATTGTTCCCACCAGATCGGTTTCAGGGGTGGCAACATGGGGTTGTTTGTTTTTCGCGGCTGTTTTCAAATTCTTTGCAGTGGGTTCAACAATGTTTTTCAACGCCTTGTCGCTGAGAGGCTTTACTGCCTCGCCTATCGAATTGTAGGGCAAAGTCTGGGCGGCAGGGTTCGCAACAGGTTCTACGCGCGCTATGGATTGCTGGTTGATGAGAGGCGCATCGGGATTGAATTGCTTTTGCATGTCCTTTTGCCAGTTGTCGAGACTGTACGTTTCCTTTGTTGTTGCCGAATCCGCTTTGGCCTGCGTGTTGCTAATGGGGGCGTGTGATGGTTCAGAGCGGTTTTTAAGGTATCGGCTGATTTGCTTTGCTTCCTGTTCCTTGTAGTGGTTGTCTTCAATCGCGCCTGCCATCAGGTTCACAATGTTTTGCGTTATTTTTTCCGTGCTTTGCGTTGGCGAGACAGGCGCGACCGATGGCATGGGTTCAAAGGGCGCGGCAGGCGGTTCGATTCCCGGTTACCGCACCTTTTCATCTGCGCTTAAATGCCACGGCAGGTTTTCGCGAAGTGCTTTGGCGGCGGGATTGTCGTCTGCCCAGATGTCGTATTCATTATTTCTATACACGATTCCCCCTGAATATGGTGCATCAGCCGGTTTGCCTCCGATGCCAATATAAGCCATATTATAACACAAATTAGCCATTTATGGCTAATTTCCTTGTGAGATCGATTTGGCGCACAATAGGCGATGCGTTAAGTAAAAATCAGCCCTGGATATTGCGCTGGTTGTTTAGTCCGTTTGTTTGAGCAGTTCTTTTAAGACGGGCATGTGGCCGACGTTGTAACGCTGCTTGAATGCATCGACTTTGGCTTTGCCGTACTGATTTTCATCCAGTACGAAGGCTTCCGCCGGAAAGGGCCGTTTGTTGTCGATTTTGATGTCAATGACGACCGGTTTGCTAGAGCGGCCGGCTTCGTCAAATACGGTTTTGAGCTGTTCTTGTTTTGTGACGCTAAACCCGATGGCGCCCATTGCCTGCGCCGCTTGCGCAAAGTCGATCGGCGTGAGATCGACGCCGTAGTAATCCTGCTTGTTGTCTTCCTGTTCCGATTCGATAAAGCCGAACGATTGATTGGAAAAAACGATGTTGATGATGGGGAGCCCGTACCGCACCTGCGTGACGATGTCTTGCATGACCATAGCGAAAGCGCCGTCGCCGCTTAAGGTGAATACCTGCCGGTGCGGATAGCTGAGCCTGGCCGCAATCCCGCCGGGCACGCCATATCCCATTGTCGCAAACCAGCCGGAGGTGGTGAATAGCTGTCCTTTTCCATTCATGTCCAATAGGCGCACGGCGTGGATGGTGATATTGCCGACATCGGTGATGAAGATGGCGTCGTCCGCCGCTATCCGGTTGATTTCCTGAAAAACCGGTTCGACCCGCATGGGAACCATGTCGCTGTTTTTGAAGCCGCTAAGCCAGGCGTCCCAGTTTTCACGATTGTGCCGGTTTGCCTTGAGCCATTGGCTGGTTGTTTTTTGGGTTCCTTTTGCCGTTATTTGCCGCATGGTTTCGCGGGCATCGCCTAAGATGGCGACATCCGTGCGATGCCGGCGGCCTAGTTTGGAAGCGTCAATGTCGACCTGGATAAATCGGGCTTCAGGCGGAAAAATGGCGTGCGCGAAGGGAAAATCGCTGCCGATAAAGATAATGAGGTCAGCCATTGCCAGGGCTTCATTGGCGGGTTTTGTCGCGACTCTGGCCGCCATGCCCATAAAGTGGCTGTAGTTGTCGGGGATGATGCCTTTTGCCAGTACGGAGAGGACGACCGGCATGGCATAGCGGTTGGCGAGCGCCATGATTTCGTCTCCCGCGCCGCGCGCGCCCTGCCCGACATAGAGGACCGGCCTTTGTGCTTGTTCGATCAGGGAAACCGCCGCATCCACGTCCACCGGGTCCGGCAACAGCACGCCCTGCCGGTGGTTGCGCGCCGTTGAAACCGGTTTGTCCGGTATTTCCGCGAACGCGAAATCGACCGGAACGGTTACGACCGATACCCCCTTGTATTGATAGGCGCGGCGGATGGCTTCATCGACAACGTGCGGCAGGCTTTCCGGCGTCATGACGGTGCGGTTATAGACGCTGACGTCGGCAAATAGGGGGTTTTCGTTTAATTCCTGAAAGGAGTCGTAATTCATCGCGGTGGAGGCGACCTGGCCGACTAACGCTAAAACGGGCACGTTGTCCATTTTGGCGTCATAGAGCCCATTGAAGAGGTGGGTCGCGCCGGGGCCTGCCGAGCCGAAGCAGACGCCTATTTTTCCTGTTAGCTTGGCGTCGACGGAAGCGGCCAGCGCCCCTGTTTCTTCATGCCGGACCTGGATGAACCGGATATTGGCGCGGCTTTGATAGAGCGCCTTGACGATGGAGTTGATCGAACCGCCGGGCAATCCATAGATGTGATCGACACCCCAGCTTTCGAGCACTTTGACCATCGCCAGCCCTGATGTGATGCTTGCCCCCATGCCCGACTCCTTGTTTTTGACCGGCACGCCGCGCCGCGTGCCTTGATGTGAAAAGAACCGCCGGGCTGCGCTTTGGAGGTTCTGTTTTTTATTGATGCCGCGCGGATAGCGTTTTATTGTAAACGAATGACCCGATAGAGTAATTGTTGCAGGGCTTCCTGGTAATCGTCAATGATGGCCTGGGTGAATGCTTCGGTGAAAAGCGGGCGCGATTTTTCGACATAATCGTAGAAGGATTGGCAATGCTTGATCATTTCCCTGGGCATCTTGACTTCCGGTATAACGATGTCAAGATCGTCATACGTGGCAATGCTGGTTTCCACGAGGCGATCGAGCACTTCCGCTAGGGATTCGAGTGCTTCGTCAATGGCGATGTGCCTTGCGTAACTGCCCACGCCGGTGATAGACCAGTGATAGAGCTTCATGCTGTTGTTGTGTGCATAGACATTGCCTAAAAACGCGCCGATTTTTGCATTGGACGCTTTTGCTTTTTTTGTGCTCATCAGTTTTGCCTTTTTAATCTGGGCCGGGTTTGCATCACTTTAATTTGTGCCCGGACGGCACTTTCCGGCGATGGATCAACGATCAGAGATAGATACCGCCTGATCGACCGATATTGCGTGTACGCTGAGAAAATGTTAATTCCATCGCGGTGGGCCGGTATTGATTTAGATATAGAAAAACCCATTTCCGGCAGACCGGTTTTGTCCGGTTATTTCGCGCGGGGATGCCCGCCGCCTTTTATTTTTTTTCCTCTTTTTCATGCCGGCTGGCATACAATGGGGGCTGTGCCTGTTTTGCATGGTTTTGACGCGAAAAATAAGAGGAGAGTTTCATGCGCAAGCGATGGTTTTCTTATGTGCCGGCTGTTTTGGCGGCTTTGCTGCTGCTGGCATGCGCATCGAGGAATGAGGTTTGCCCGACCTGCATCGAAAGGACGGATGAGCGGTTGATGGATGCCGCCGCCGGTTTGTATCCGGATGCCGTTAAGCGGCTGCTTGACGAAGGCGCGGATGTGAACGCGAAAGACCAGTACGGTGAAACGCCTTTGATGAAGGCGTTGAGGCAGCCGCCTTCGCATTCGCTTGAGAGCATGCGTCCCATGCGGGCAACCGTTTTTGTCCTTTTGGATGCCGGGGCGGATGTGCGGGCCGTTAATAAGCGGGGCGTGGATACGTTGAAGCTGGTGCAGGAAACCGGCAACCTGGAAATTATTCAGTTGTTTGAGGATTATTTTACGAAGGCGGATCAGGACCGGATGTTTATGCGCGCGCTGGCCGACCGTCAATTTGATGTGGCTTTTTATTTGCTGGATGCCGGTGCGAATCCGGTACAGGTGAATGAGAAAAACCAGTCCGCGCTGCATCTTGCCGTGAATAGCCCCCTGCCCCATCCTGAGCTTGTCAGCTTGCTTTTGAAGTCCAATGACGCGAACCGGATGGATGACGACGGCAAAACACCGATTATGATAGCTTGCGCCAATGGCGCGCCTGTTGAAATTGTCAGGCTGCTTTTTGACGGCAGCGCCAAAATCAGCAGCCGTTTTGACCGGAAATCATTGCTTTTTCTTGCCGTGACCGCGCAAAAGGAAAATGCGGGTCTTCTCAGGTATCTCCTGGATCATGGTTTTGATGCGAATGAAACCAGTCCGGACGGCATTCCCCTGCTCGTCCTGGCGGTTAGAGCCGACCGCATCCAGAGCGCCAGGGCATTGCTGGATGGCGGCGCTGACCCGGCTGTTTTGGATCAGTACGGCGAAACCGCATACCGGCAGCGCCTGGCCTCGCCGTAGACGAATCCAGGAATGGCGGAACCGCTGCTCCCGGATTCAGAAAAAATTAAACCCGCTGGAACATCGCGTTTTAGCGGGTTTTTATAAAGACCGCCGGATGGCGGCATGTTAAGGAAGGGAGAGGGGGCCCTGAGATCAATACCGGTTCCCTTTAACCGGTATTGCCCATGCCAGGAGGCCCCCCTCCTTCGGCATGGGTTTTCCCCTCTCCCTAAAGCCGGTGATTTATTTGCACAGTCCCTACGATAGTTTGATGGTAGCGCAAACCCGCCGTTAAGTTATTATAACCATTATAAAAAAAACAGCCCTGCCTCTTCATGAGGCAGGGCTGTTTTGAAAAACGCATAGCTGTACTATTCCTGTAACACAAGCTATACGGTGACACTAATGTGTGTGTGTGTGTGTGTGTGTGTGTGTGTGTGTAGCAAGATTCATGCCAAAATATTTTTCTCAGTTTACGTTCTGGTTTCGGCGAAGATTTTATTTTTTTATGTAAAACCGGTTTCCCTGTTTTATTTGCCGCCGCAACCTGTTTTGTTATAGAGGAAAAATCCCTAAAGGATGAGCCCGTTTTGTGAGATGCTAACGCCTTTTTTGGTAGTTTGCAACTTTTTTTATGCGTATTACGCATTTTTATGGATTTAATCCGTGAGCGGGAGGATTCGGATGGGTTGACGGCAAATGGGCAGATGCGGCCCGTTTGTCGATTAAATGTTTGCGGGGATGAGGTAGCGCGTGCTGGAATGCGGATTGCTGTAGCAGATGTTTTCGATTCGGATTTGAGTGAGGATGGATGCTGCCGTTTTTTCGATGCCGGTGCGCCAGCCCTGCCCGATGGTTTGGTTGATTTCGCCTGTGAGCGGCGGGCGATCCGCGCCAATAGATTGGTGTTAAATGTTGTTTTTTATTTGATTTTGTTCTATTTTCGCTTAATTTGAATGATTTTAGAGGATGGTGAGCCAGATGAAGAGTGTGATGATAGCGCCGATGGTGGAGAGGAGGATGGCGCGCGAGGCGATGCCCGCGCCTTTTTGGTAGTATTCGGCGAGCATGAAGGGGCCTGTTCCGGTGGGCATGGCAGAGAGGATGACGGCGGATTTGGCCCAGATGGCGGGCATGGGGATGAGGTGATAGACGAGAACCCAGGCGATGAGCGGCTGGACGATGAGTTTGAGCAGGACGAGTTCGATGGCGGTGTCGGTGCTGGTGAGGGTTTGTTTTTGGGCGAGGAATAGGCCCGTAGCGACGAGCGCGCAGGGACTGGCGGCCTGTCCTAAGAGTTTGATGCTTTGGGTGATGCCGCCTGGGAGCGGGAGGTTTGAGGCGAGGAGGATGCCGCCGATGACGGGCGATGTGATGAGAGGGTTTTTTAAGAGCGAGAGGGCGACGTTTTTGATGGCGGCTCCACCCGTGCTTTTTTGGCTGCTGATTTCCATGAGGATGATGGAGAGTGCGAAGTTGACCGAGACGGTGAGGATACCGGCGACAACGGCGGGAGCGAGGCCCTGCGGCCCGAACGCGAGCAGGCAGAGCGGGATGCCGATGTAGCCGGTGTTGGCGTAGGAGGCGGCTGTGGCTTTGATGGTGGCGTCGGCGAGGTTTTTGTCGCGCCGCCAGTGGTAGAGGAGTACGGGGATGAAGAGCGCGGCGACGGCGATTTCAAAGGCGATGATGAAGCCGGGCTGCCAGAGCGTTTGCCAGGTGTTGTTGATGATGATGTCGATGGTGAGCGCCGGGAGCGCGAGGTAAATGACGAAGCGGTTGAGTTCCGTGATGGCGGCGGCAGGCATGATGCCGGTGCGCCTGAGCATGAATCCGATGGCGATGAGGATGAAGACCGGGAGGATGATGTTGGCGATTTCGAGCATGGCTTGCGGTTGGTTTGGCTCAAGATACGGGTTGCCGGGTACCGGGGGATAAAAAAACCACCACAGGATGGGATGATTCCGATGGTGGTTTGATGCCGGTTGGGTGGTGACGCTTATTTTTTGAGGACGGCGATGCCCGCTCTGGCGATGATGACGTCTTCGTGCGATTTGGCGCCGGATACGCCGACCGCGCCGATACATTGCTCACCGACCATGATGGGGACGCCGCCTTCTAAGAGACCTTCGATGTATGGTACGGATAGGACGGCGTAACGGCCATTGTTGATCATTTCTTCGTAGATGCGGCTTTCGCGGACGCCCATTGCGGCTGTTTTGGCTTTGTTGGGCGCGATGTAGGAGGCGATGGGCGCGACATTGTCCATGCGGGAAAAGCAGAGGAGATGGCCGCCGTCATCGACAACCGCGATGGCGACAGGCCAGTTGTTGGCTTCGGCTTCTTTTTCGGCGGCAGCCATGATTTGCCGGGCGTCGTCGAGCGTGAGTATTGGTTTTGTTTTCATTTTCTCCCCTTTTTTTCTGATGTTTTGGCCGACATGGGCCGATGCGGCTTTGAAGATTGTTGCTGAATATTGCTGTTGGATATTGTAAGCCAGGGCCGGCTGTTTTTTTCTTGTATGGCGTCAAGATTTTTGATTTGCGGGTGAAAAGGCGGGTATAGTTGTTTGTTTTGAGGGTTCTTTTTGCACGTATGTTGAGCATAACGATGTCGCACCGCCTTGATGCGCTTGCCGATGCGCTGATTGACCGGCTTGGCGCGATGAAGGCTTCGCCTTTTGAGGCTTTGGAGGTGATTGTGCCGAACGCGGCCATGCGCCGTTTTGTTTCGCTGGCGCTGGCGGATAAGACCGGCGTTTGCGCGAATGTGCGGTTTTCTTTTCTTGCCCGGCGGCTGTGGGAACAGATGGGCAAGGTGCTGCCGGTGGCTGCTGAGTCGCCTTATGCGGCGGATGTGCTGGTCTGGCGGATTTTTCATATTTTGGGGGATGCGGATTTTACGGGGGCGCATCCCCGCCTGGGCGATTGGCTTGAACAGAGCGATCCGGCCGGCCGGTTTGAGCTAGCGGGGCTTTTGGCTTTGCTTTTTGAGCGGTATTTGGTTTACCGGCCGGATTGGCTGGCGGCCTGGTTTGACGGGCGCCCTGCCCTGCCCTCTTTTGCCGCAGGCGGCGCGGGGCTAGGAGAGGATGAGGCGTGGCAGGCGGCTTTGTGGCGGCGGATTGAGGCGGCGGCCGGTTCGGACGGAGTGCATCCTGTTAAGCGGTTTTTTGAGGCGCTGCAAACGGATGCGGCGGCGGCAAAGACGTTGCCGTCGCGGTTGCATGTGTTTTGCCTGCCAACCGTGCCGCCGCCGTTTTTGGCGATGCTGGGCGAATTGGGCAAGTGGATGGATGTGGCGTTGTTTGTGTTGAATCCGTGCCGGGAGTTTTGGTTTGATGTGGTGCCGGAGAAACGGCTGGCGGCGTTAAAGCGGATAGGGAGAGCGGCGTTTTTTGAGACGGGGAACGCGCTTTTGGCGGCGTGGGGGAAGCCGTGCCAGGCGCATTTGTCGCTGTTGATGGATTGGGATGCGGATTGGGATTTTTTGGAGGCGGCCGATGTGGCTGCCGGTGAGAGAGCACCTTCGCTTTTGGCGGCGTTGCAGCAGTCGGTGCTGGATTTGCATGAGCCGCGTCTGGATGGCTTGCGGGAGGGGGATAGGAGCGTCGAGGTGCATGTGTGCCATTCGCTGATGCGGGAGGTGGAGGTGCTGCATGACCAGTTGCTGGCGCTTTTTGCGTCGGATGATCCGCCGCTGCCGAGCGAGATTGTGGTGGTGACACCGGATGTGGATGCGGTTGCGCCACTGGTGGATGCAGTGTTCGGGAGCGTGGCGGCAGGTGTCCGGATTCCTTACCGGGTGATGGGGCGTTCAGGGGGGCGGATGAATCCGGTGGCGCGGGCGCTGACGGATGTGCTGGCGCTGGCGGCTTCGCGCATGACGGCGGCGGATGTGGCGGATGTGCTTTTGCAGCCGCTGGTGTCAAGGCGTTTCGGGCTGGATGGGGATGGGGATGCGGTGCATGCCTGGCTGAGGGAGGCTGGCGTGTGCTGGGGGCTGGATGGGGAGCAGAAAGCGGCGATGGGGTTGCCGCCGGATGATAGCCGGTGCTTTTTTGACGGGTTTTACCGTTTGTTTTTGGCGTATGCCCTGCCCCCGGACACGGTTTTGCCGTTTGGGTCGCGGCTGCCGGCGGGGAATCCGGAGGGGCTGGGCGCGGCGGCGCTGGGGAGTTTGTGGCATTTTGTGGAGCAGTTGCGCGCGCTGCGGGAGACGCTGGCGGCCCCACGAGATGCGAATGGCTGGCGGGATGCCGTGCTGGCGGCGCTGGATGCGTTTGTTTGCGGGGAGACAGCCGAATTGGAGGATGATTTGGCGGTGCGCGAGGCAGTGGCCCGCCTTTTTGATTGCATGGGGGTTGACGGCGGCGTGATGCCGGTGGATGCCGGGGTGATGCGCCGCGCGCTGGGGGCGGCTTTGGATGCGCCGGCTCGTGGGACGATGCCTTCGGGGGCGGTGACGTTTGCGCCGATGGCGGGGCTGCGGTTTTTGCCTTTTAGGTTTGTGTGCGTGATCGGCCTTGGGGATGGGGCGTTTCCGGCTGAGGCAAAAGAGCTGGAGTTTGATTTGATGGCGTTGTCGCCCCGCGCGGGGGATGTGCAGCGCCGCGATGAGGACCGGAATGTGTTTTTGGATTTGCTGCTGGCGGCGAGAGAGCGGTTTTATGTGAGTTATACGGGCAAAAGCGTGCGGGATAATGCGGAGAAGCCGCCTTCGGTTGTGGTTTCCGAGTTGCTGGATGGGATTGTGCGCGCGCTGGCTTCCGACCGTTCCAGGGAGAGTTTGGATGCGGCGAAGGCGCTGGTGGAATGCCGTTTGGTGCTGCGGCATCCGTTGCAGGCTTTTTCCCGCCGCTATTTTGACGGGAGCGCCGATTCCCGGATGGTGAGTTTTCACGCGGATTTTTGCCGCGCGCAACAGGAGCGGCTGGCGCGGACGGCGCAGGGCGATGCGGCGGCTTTTTCGGCGGCGGTATGGGAAGATGAGGATGAGGCGGCTTTTGAGCCGGTTTTGAGCATGCCTTTTTTTGCCAAAGCACTGCCTTTTCCTGAGGAGACGTGGCGCGACGCGAGTTTGCAGGAGCTGGCGCGCTTTTTTTTGAATCCGAGCCGTTTTTTGTTGCAGAACCGGCTGGGGCTTTCGATTCCGGCTTTTGAGGATGTGCTGCCGTCTGATGAGCCGCTGGTGGCGAGCAGCCTCGATCCGCACCGCCTGGCGAGCCGCGTTTTGCCGCTTTTGCTGGCGGGCGAGGATATGGACCGGATTTTGGAGGCGGCTTATGCGGGGCTGGAGTTTCCGTCCGGGGCTTTGGGGACGGTTTTGGTTGAGGGGATGTTGGATGAGCTGACGGTTTTTGTGAGCCGTTTTTCGGGCGAACTGAGCGGGCCGATGATGCCGCCTATTGCGGAGCGGCTTTTTTTTGATGTGGCGGGCGAGTGCTGGTCGCTTTTTGGTTTGCTGGATGCGGTGCGGGAGGGCGGGTTGCTGTGCTATCGCTTTGGCCGCATGGAGAGCGATGGGAGCGTGCGTTTTCGGATGGATGCCTGGGTGCGGCATCTTTTTTTGAACGCGGTGGCGCCGCCGGGGGTTTTGACGCGGACGGTGTGCTGGTTTTCCGATGGGAAGGTGGTGTTTTCGCCCTGCCCGCCTGAGACGGCGCTGGCGCTTTTGGCGGATTTGATCCGGTTGTATCGTGAGGGGCTTGCTGAGCCGTTGCGGTTTTTTCCGGTTTCGGCGACGGCTTATGTGGATGGGGGAGATAAGATGGCGGCAGCTTTTGCCCGGTGGGAGACGGGATTTGGCGGCCGCGCGGGTGAAGGGGATGATGATTTTAACCGTTTGGCGACGCGGGGAGTAGCCGAGCCGCTGGATGATGCGTTTGTCGCTTGTGCAAAGCGGGTGCTGGAGCCGATGCGGGAGTGGATGGAGAAAGTGGATTATGACGGCGGCGTCTGAGAGCCTGGATATTTTCGGCTGCCCGCTTAAGGGGATGGCGCTGATCGAGGCGTCGGCGGGAACGGGTAAGACCTGGCATATTTGCGCGCTTTATTTGCGGCTGCTTTTGGAGGCGAAGCGCGCCGTGCCGGAGATTTTGGTGGTGACGTTTACGACGGCGGCAACGGCGGAGTTGAAGGCGCGTATCCGCAGCCGCATGACGGATGCCCTGCTTTTTTTGGACGCGGCGGATGCGGCGGCACAGCAGGCGCTGATTGATGCCGATCCTTTTTTGGGGATGCTAGAAGCGTGGATGGCGAAAACAGGCGAGGAGCCGGGTGTTTTGCGCGCGGTTTTGCATGATGCGCTGGCGCGGTTTGATGAGGCGGCGATTTTTACGATTCATGGTTTTTGCCAGCGAGTGCTGGCTTCAAAGGCGTTTAGCGCGGGACAGGCTTTTTCCGGCACGGTCGAGCCGGATGATGTGGCGATTGTGACGGATGTGGCGAATGATTTCTGGCGGCGTCATATCGCGTCCGGCGAGGCGTCGCGCGCGCTGCTGATGTATGTGACGGCAAAGCGGGTGACGCCGGAGACATTCCGGGATTTTTTGCTGCGTGAGTTGAAAAAGCCGTTGGCACAGAAACGCTGGCCGCCAGGGGTGGATGCCGCCCTGCCGGATGATTTTCCGGCGCTGGCCGCCGCTTTTGAGGCGATGCGGCAGTGCTGGCAGGCTGACCGGGAGATGATTGTTTCAACGGTGGTGAAAGCGGTTGTGGATGGCAATTTGAGCCGGACGTTTTATAAGGCGGAGACGGTCGGGCGGGTTTTTGCCGAGTATGATTTGCTTTTTTATCGGCGGGAGGCGCTGGCGTTTGACGGGAGCGCCCAAAGGCTGGCGGATTTGACGCTGGCGAGATTGGCGAAGGGGACGAAGAAAGGCCGCGCCGCGCCCTGCCATGCTTTTTTTGAGCTGGCCGAAGCGTGGATGGGGCATCGCGAGGATGCGATGGTTGAGCTGGATCGGGCTTATTGGCGGCTTTTGTTTTTGTTGCAGGGCGAGGTGGCTGAGGTGCGGCGCAGAAAGCAGGAACAGCGCGTGATTTCGTATGACGATATGCTGTTTAACTTGCATGCGGCTTTGGCGGATGGCGCTTTTGCGGGGCTGGCGGCGGCGATCCGTGCGGCGTATCCGGCGGCTTTGATTGATGAGTTCCAGGATACCGATCCTGTCCAGTTTTCGATTTTTAGCGCGATTTATGCGGATTCGGGTTTGCCGGTTTTTTTGGTGGGCGATCCGAAACAGGCGATTTATGGTTTTCGCAACGCGGATTTGCAGACGTATTTGAGGGCACGGCATACGGTTGACCGCCGGTTTTCGCTGACGCAGAACCAGCGTTCGACGCCCCGCCTGATTGCGGCGTGCAATGCGCTTTTTTTGCGCAACCGCCGCGCTTTTATGCTGGAGGGGCTGGATTATGAGCCGGTTTCAGCAGGCGAACGCGAACGCCCCGTGCTGGTGGATGAGACGCTTTCGGCGGGCGAGGCGGCTGACGGGATGGTGCTGTGGCGGCTTCCCGGCTATGAGGATGGCGCGTATCGGATGCGCGGCGAGGCGTTGATGGCGTCGGCAAATGCGTGTGCGGATGAGATTTTCCGGCTGCTGAAAGCGGCTGAGGCGGGGAGTGTCCGCATTGGGGAGCGCTATCTGGCGGCTTCCGATGTGGCGGTGCTGGTTCGCTCGCACCGGGAAGGCGGGATGATTCAGAGAGCGCTGGCGAGCCGGGGGATCGGGAGCGTTTCGCTGGCGCAGGAGAGCGTGTGGCAATCGGCGGATGCGAGGGAATTGGCGCTGGTGCTGTCGGCGGTGCTGCTGCCGCGCCATAGCGCGCGCCTGAAAGCGGCGCTGGCAACCGAGTTGCTGGGGTTTGATGCGGCGGCGATTGCGGCTTTCGGGGAGGATGACGGGCAGGAGCTGGCGTGGCTGGAACGATTTATGGGGTATCTGGCGGCCTGGCAGAGCCGGGGCATTGGTTTTGCGCTGCGGCGGCTTTTGTCGGAGCTGGATGTGTATGCCCGCATGCTGGCCAGGACGGACGGTGAGCGCCGCCTGACGAATTTGACGCATATGGCGGAGTTGCTGGATGCGGCGTCGCAGACGCATGCGTCACCCCAGGCGCTGATGCGGTGGCTGGATTTGCAGTTGCATACCGGCAAAACGGGTGAGGATGCCCAGTTGCGGCTGGAGTCTGATGAGCAGTTGGTGCCGGTTTTGACGATTCATCGCGCGAAGGGGTTGGAGTTTCCGTTTGTTTTTTGCCCTTTTTTGTGGGATGCGTTTGCGTCCGGCAGGTCTGATGCGCTTCCCGGGGTGTCCTACCATGATGGCGAGACGCTGGTGATTGATTTTCGCGAGCTGGATGAGGGAGAGGCAGAGCGGATTAAACGGCAGGTGAGAATGGAGCGGGCGGCGGAGGATTTGCGTTTGCTTTATGTGGCGTTGACCCGCGCGGTTTTTCGCTGTTATGTGGTGACCGGTTGCTATACGCGGCAGACGCGGGGCGCGCCAAGCCAAAGAGAGAGCGCGCGCGGCCTTTTGAATTGGCTGGCGGCAGGGGGAGAAGCATCACCGGAAAGCTGGCTGGATGGGGATGCGGCAGACCGTTTTGCCGCGATTGAGGCGGCCTGGGAGGCGCTGGCGGCGCGTGGCGAGGGCGTGACGTTGAAGGCACTGCCGGATACGGCGGGAATGGATGCGGCGGCGTTTTTGGCGGATGCGGGCATTTTGCCGTCCAGCCTGGGGGCGGCGAGGATGCCGGATGCGATTTCGGGCGGCTGGCGTATCGGGAGTTTTTCGAGTTTGATTGAGCATGCCGAACAGGAGGCGTCGGGCGGCGATTATGACGAGCGAGCGCAGGAGACGCCGCAACCAGCGCCTGAGAGCTTGCCTGCGGCGGATGATATTTTGCTGTTCCCTGCCCGGCGTTATGCGGGAAATTGCTTGCACGCGGTTTTCGAGCAGGCGGATTTTACGGATGAGACGACGTGGGATGCGGCGATTCTTAGCGCCCTGCTCCAGCATCCGCCTTATGGCCGGGTGCGGCCGGAGGGCGGTTTGGGGATAGAGGCGTTGAAGCCGATGGTTCGCCGGATGCTGGCGGATGTGCTGGGGACGCGGCTGCATGATGGCGTGAGGCTGGCGGATGTGGGGATGCAACGGCGTTTGACCGAACTGGAGTTTTTTTTGCCGGCGCGTAACTTGGCGGACGGGGCGCTTTTTGATTTGCTGTCGCTGCATTATCCGGTTCCGCGTTTGGCTTTCCAGCGGCTGAATGGGTATTTGAAGGGGTTTATTGATCTGGTTTTCGAGCATGACGGCCGCTTTTATGTGGCGGATTGGAAGTCCAACCGGCTGGGGATGCGCCAGGCGGATTTCGGCGAGGCGGCTGTGGATGCGGCGATGGCGAAGCATGGCTATCATTTGCAGCATGTGATTTATACGCTGGCGTTGAACCGTTTTTTGGCGCAGCGTTTGCCGGATTATGCGTATGAGCGGCATTTCGGCGGGGTGTTTTATCTTTTTGTACGCGGGGTGAGGCCGGATTGGAAAACGGCGAACGGTGATCCCTGCGGGGTGTTTTTCCATCGGGCGGATGCGGCGCTGATCCGTGAATTGGATGCGCTGGTTGGAGAGGGAGGCGTGGCGTGATGTGGCCTGAGGCGTCGCCGGAGCAGTTGCTGGCAAATGCGTTTGCCGCTTTTACCGAAGTGTGGGCAAGGGAGCGCGATGCGGATAGCGGGACGTGCGCGTGGCTGGGGCTTTTGGCCCGCCGCCTGAGCCTGGCTGTTTCTGCCGGGCATGTGTGCCTGCCGCTGGCTGATGTGGCCGAACCCGATTGGCCGCCAGTGGATGCGTTGCGTGAGGTGCTGCTGGCGTCCGGCCTGGTGGGCACGGTTGACCGGCCCGCGAATTTGCCGATGGTGTTAGATGAGGATGACCGGCTTTATTTGCACCGCTATTTTGCTTATGAGCGTGCGCTGGCGCGGCGGTTGCTGGCTTTGAGGCGCGGCGTGCCGGTTGATGCGGATGCGATCCGCGCCCGCCTGGATGCGGTTTTGGGCAAGGCTGATCCTGCGACGGCGGATTGGCAGCGGCTTGCGGCGGCGCTGGCGATGCGACAGCAGTTGGCGGTGATTAGCGGCGGCCCCGGTACGGGCAAGACGACGACGGTGGCGATGATTTTGGCTTGCCTTTTGGCGCAGAGCCCGGACGCGCGCATCCGGCTGGCCGCACCGACCGGCAAGGCGGCGATGCGGATGCTGGAGGCGATACGGGCGCAGACGGCGCATTTGTCGCCGGCGTTGCAGGCGCGCATGCCGGTTGAGGCTTTTACGCTGCACCGCTTGTTGGGGATGACGTCGCGGCCGGGCGTTTTCCGGCATGACGCGGGGAATCCGCTGGTGCTGGATGCGCTGGTGGTGGATGAGGCGTCGATGATTGATCTGGCTTTGGCGGCCCGGCTGCTGGAGGCGATGCCGGCGCATGCGCGGCTGATTGTGCTGGGCGATAAGGATCAGCTTTCCGCCGTGGAAGCGGGCGCGGTTTTTTCGGAGCTGTCAGCCGATCCGGCCTTGTCGCCGTCGTGTGTGCGCGACCTGGCGGCGATGACGGGGATTGCCGAGACGGCGATTGTGCCGCCGTTTCAACCGGTAAAAACCGGTTTTATCGATAGCGCCGTGTGGCTGACGCGCAATTTTCGTTTTGCGGCGGATTCAGGTATTAGCCGTTTGGCGCTGGCGATTAAGGAGGGGAATATCGCGGATGCAAAAGCGGCTTTGGCACAGACGGCGGATGATTCGGTGACCTGGTTTTTGAGCGCCGCGTCAACGGCTTTGCAGCCGGAGGTGATGGCTTGTTTGCAGGCGGGTTTTGCCGGTTTTGGGGAGGCGATCCGGACGCAATCGGAAAACCGGCAGGCGGTTTTTGAGGCTTTTGAGCGTTTCCGGGTACTGTGTGCGGTTCGGGAAGGCAGCGAGGGGGTGGCTGCTGTGAACGCGCTGATGACGGCGTTTTGCCGCGACCGGCTGCCTGCCCCACCCCAGGGGGATTGGTTTGCCGGACGGCCTGTGATGGTGCTGCGCAATGATTATGCGCTACGGCTTTTTAATGGCGATGTGGGGATTGCCCTGCCGGATGCGGATGGCGCGCTGATGGTGTTTTTTCCGTCCGATACGGGCGGGTTTCGCGCGATTTCCCCTTTGCGTTTGCCGGAGCATGAGACGGCTTTTGCGATGACAGTACATAAATCGCAGGGTTCGGAGTTTGAGTCGCTGCTGATTTTGATGCCCGCCCAGCCTCATCCGGTGGTGACGAGGGAGTTGCTGTATACAGCCGTGACCCGCGCTCGCAGGAAGGTGGCCTTAGCGTGCAGTGAGGCGGTACTGGAAGACGGTATTTTGACGTCGATGAGAAAGCATTCGGGGTTGATGGCGCGGATGCGCGAGGCGAGCAACGGCGTTTGATCCGGCGCGGTTTTTCCGGTTTGTTAGTTTTGAGGCGGGCGGTTTTGCGGTGTGTTTTTGAAGCCGGATGGCTTGATGCCGTATTGATGCTCGCAGCAGGTTAGCGCGGCATGGAAATCGTCAAACCAGTGCGTGAGAATGTCGCTGTCGTCAGC
>Ga0082212_10001836_pt1 | contig 31299 bp, 33 predicted proteins | sample TergutNt197P3_FD_71548 | JGI IMG/M metagenome (GOLD analysis project Ga0082212, IMG submission 71548) | Neocapritermes taracua P3 segment gut microbial communities from Petit-Saut dam, French Guiana - Nt197 P3 | ecosystem: Host-associated > Arthropoda: Insects > Digestive system > Gut ...
TATAATAATCGAACTCAAACATAAACAATAACTTTTCCTAGTAATGTGCTATAGTTTAAATAGTTAGGTGCTAGTATAGGCTTAATAAAGCTTTGTACTGGCCCTTTTTTATAGACAACTATAAACAAGTCAAGTAAAAAAGATTAATTAAATGAAAAAGTATGAAAATAGGAATTAATCGACAACAAAAAGAATTTAGTAATCTAAATTTTGAGAGAAGTTGTAAAGAGGATTACTTTCTATAATCTCTATCTTCCTTAAGAATATAGTAAATAATAGTAAGTAATTTTCTAGAAATACCAGTTAAGGCAACAAAATGGTGTTTCCCTTCAGATTTTTTCTTATCGTAATAAGCTCTTAAATCTTTGTTATTTTTAATCGCAACAAGAGAAGCCGTAAAAAGTGCGTGCCTTAGATAAGGAGAACCTCGTTTAGAAGTTTTCTCGTTAGAAGAACGTTTATTACCGGATTGATTTTCTGAAGGATCTATTCCAGCGAAGGCAATCAGTTTAGAAGGTTTATCAAAGTTGTTAATATCCCCAATTTCAGAAAGAATAACAGGAGCAATGATATTACCAATACCAGGGACTGAAAGCAAGTGTGAATTTAAGCCTACATATAGTTCTTTGATTTTAAAATCTAAATCTTGAATCTGTGATTCTAAAAAGATAATTTGATTAATAATTTGTTTTATTTCAAAAGAGCAAGCATTTGAGGCGTACTTAGCACCAAAAGAAACTTTAGCTACTTCCTTTAGATTTAAAGCAGTATTCTTATCAAACTTACCTTTAGAATATTTAGATAAGATATTAGAAAGTTTAGTAGTATTGATTTTAACGATATCTTCAGGAGTAGGACATTCTAGTAAAATTTGTTTTGAAGTAACGCCAAAGACATCACAAAACAAAGATTGATATTCTGGGAAAATCTTATCTAGTATTCCAATGACTTGAGTTTTTAAAGAAGCAACATTATCAACGATATTTGAACGAAATCTAGTAAGTTGTTTCAAAGCCAAAATATCTTCATCAGGAAGATTAGAAGCATCGGTACCAAAAACTCTTAAGTAATCGGCAATAATAACAGAATCAATAACATCATTCTTCTGTTTTCTTAAAGAAAAGGAAGAACGATAAGATTTAATTTGATAAGGATTAAAAACAGAAACATTGAATTTGTCATCAATAAGAGAAGAAAACAAAGATAACCAATAATGCCCAGTAGCTTCCATACCGATTAAAACAAGTGATAAATCTGAGGCCGCTGAAGAAACGACTTCTAATAAAGATTTATAACCTTCATTAGAGTTAGTGAATTTGATATTGCGGATAATAACATTACCATCTTTATCCAAAAGTGAAGCAACATGATTAGTTTTAGCAATATCAATACCGAGATAAAACATAAAATCAACTCCTAAAAAATAGTAGATAGAGGCATTGCCCTCAGTAGCTTTACAGGATATAACCTCGCAAGGAAAGACAATAACCAACAGATTAATTCTTAAACAACTTATTAATATCCAAACTGTAAAGAAGAGGCTTTAGTCTATAAAAAGAACCTAACGTTCAAGGAGGAAGCTAAAACCACTCTATCTCTACCAACATTATAATATAAATCAAAAGAATTATAAAATAATGAGTTTATAGATATCTCTTAACAAAAATCTAAATAAATAGAAAATGTAGTTAAAAAATATCTAACTACATTATACGAGGAGGAAAAGAAAATGAAAAAAATAATAAAAAGAATAAGTGGAGCGTTATGTGCTTTAGCGATTATGTTTTATTTAGTAGGTGTAAATGCAGCAGGGATTGCGGAACGCATTAGTTCAACCGATAGAATACCAACATATTATGCCTGGACATTTAACAAATTTGATGAACACAAACCATTTGGTTATGATAATTTGGAATTGGATCCTAATGTTTTTTTTGACGGGCAAAGGAGATATAGTTCTAACTTTAACACAACTAGACTTGAAGATGATACAAAAAAAGGAACCTTTGGAGCTTTATATACCAATATTGGTAATTATCAAGGGCAACACATTGATATGAAAATGACAGTAGTGGATTATACATTTAATCCTGGGTATAACGCATCAGATTATCGTTCAATTGGAATTTCTAAAAATAGAGTTGGTCTTCAGATGGTAGGGAATATTAATGTCAGGGTTAAATTTGAGTTTTTAATATCAGGAACCAACACACCAATTGATATAAAAGGTTATGGAACATTGGAAGATTTAGATTTTAGACAAGCTTTTACATTTCATAACGGTGTTGACAAAGCTTATATCTTAGATACTAACACACATTTGGATATTCAAGGAACCGACACAATTGTATCGTCTTCCATGGCAACGACAAGTTTGGATCCAATAGGGTGGTCAACCGTATTATTTAGTGGAACAAGTTTTGAACTAACCTTTATCAGTGGCAATACAGGGAGAGATAATCAAATAATATTTTTCGGCTTTATGTCATTTGGTTTAGTAGGAGTAGATACACCAAACCCTATTAAAAACGCCAATAAAACAAGTGTAGGAATAAATGAAGACTTTGTTTATACAATCTATCACTATGTACCATCATCCCTACCAGAACACTACTATAATTCATATGTATTTAAAGATACATTAGATAGCTGTTTAAGTGTAAGTGATGTAAGTCAATTGGTAATAAAAAATGAACATGGTTTAGATGTAACAAATAAGTTTAATGTAAACATTAATGGACAAACCATAACAGCAACTTTAACAAATCCAAATGATGCGGACTTTTATGGATATGAATATGCATATAATATAACAACCAAAATAAAAAGCAGTTGTGATTTAAGTAAGTATGAAAATGGAATACCAAACAAAGGACAAGTAATTATCGATGGGAAGACAAAAGATACAAACGAAGTAATAATAAAATACATCCCAGAAACAGTAACTGTCCCTGCTACTGATGCCTTTATACCATTATTAATATCAATAATAGCTTCATTACTTATACTAATTGGTATAACTGGATATTACTTTGCTAATAAAAGGAAAACAGTTTAGAGATTAAAGTTTAAGACTTTAGTCTTTTTTCTACATTTTATTTAGACATATTAAATTATAATATGAATAAATAAAAGTAGGTGGGCATAATGCGAAGAGTAAAAACCAAAAAAAGAAGAAAATTTAAACTAAGGATAATAATCTATGCATTATTAGCTTTTTGTGGTTACCAAATTTCTTATAATATTATTTTAAACACTAAATTAGTGAATTCCAATGAAGACTTTATCAAGTGTTTATTGGCGGATTCTAATTACCATATGCTTTATGAAAAGAAAGCCAATAATTTATTCAATAAACTATTTTCTAACTTTTTCAATATAAATGAACCAGTTAGTATTTTAGAAAATATCTTTCACTATAAAGCCAATACCATGGAAACCCTGCCAGCTGGCTATGTTTATAATAATGAAAATGCGGTTAATAATTTAGATGGGGATCCAACCATCTTCATATATAACTCCCATCAAGGGGAGAAATATCAAGGGAAAGCTTTAGAATCTTATAATATTACCCCAAGTGTTTTAATGGCTTCTTATATAATGCAAGATAAACTAGCAGGTCAAAATGTCAAAGCCTTAGTTATGGAAGATAATCTAATCGATTATATGAACTTAAATAACATGAAACATGCCCATAGTTATTCAGCTAGTCGAAAGTTTATTTCACCAATTATTAAACAAAATCCCAACTTAAAACTAATTATTGACTTACATCGTGATAGTATCGATAAAAGTAAATCAACCACCATTATCAATAATAAATCATGTGCTAAAATAGTCTTTGTAATTGGTAATGCCCATGATGGTTATGAACAAAACCTGGAATTTACCAATAAATTAAACGATATAATAAGCGAAAAATATCCTACCTTAACTAGAGGAGTTTTACTAAAAGGTGGATCTGGCAGTAATGGAGTTTATAATCAAGATTTAAGTTCCAAAATGACTTTACTAGAGATTGGGTCTGATAAAAACACCATTGACGAAGTATTAAATACCATTGAGCTTCTCGCACCTATTATGGGAGATTTTATCCATGAGTCGTAAACATCTTAAAAAAACCTTTAGGTTTAGTATTATGGTTTTGTTTGTTACATTTTTCGTCTTATTTATATCACAAAGTGCGGGGTATGTAGAGTTTGAAAATAGTAAAAAGGCTAGATTAACCGAAAAACAAATAAAAAAATTTGAAGCGGATATTGCAGCTGGGAAACAAATAGATTTAGAAACATATATTGAAACGACTAATAAGAATTATCAAAACAAAATATCAAGAGCGGGCCTTAAACTTTCCAATATTGGTTCTGGCAGTGTAAAAAGAATAGTCGATAAGAGTTTTAAATTTCTATCAAAACTAGCCGAATAAACTTTAACATAATCTATAAATGTGATATCATGATACTAGGTGATAAGTATGCTGATAATAGGAAGTCATGTTTCATTCACTAGTGCTGATGGATTAGTTGGTAGTGTTAATGAAGCTTTAAAATATGGAGCCAATACCTTTATGATTTATACAGGAGCTCCGCAAAATACCATTAGAAGTAATATTGATTTAGAGTTAACTGATTTAGCAAAAAAAATAATGAAAGATAATGAAATAGATATTAATAATGTTATTGTCCATGCACCTTATATAGTTAATTTAGCCAACAATAAAGAAGAAGATAAATATGATTTCGCGATTAATTTTTTAAAACAAGAATTAAAAAGATCTGAAAAACTAGGTATAAACAAAATTGTCTTACATCCAGGTAGTCATGTTGGTTTAGGAGTAGAAGAAGGTATACAAAGCATTATAGATGCCTTAAATATCGTTTTAAATGAAGCAAATGGACCTATTATTTGTTTAGAAACAATGGCTGGTAAAGGAACAGAAGTTGGGCAAACATTTGAGGAAATAAAAGAAATAATCGACGGAGTTAACCATAAAAATAGAATAATGGTGTGTTTAGATACATGTCATATGCATGATGCCGGGTATGATTTAAATAATTTTGATAAGGTTTTAGAAGAATTTAACAACGTTATTGGAATAGACAAAATTGCTTGTATTCATATTAATGACAGTAAGAACGTTTATGCGGCCCATAAAGATCGTCATGCGAATTTTGGTTTTGGGGAAATAGGATTTGATACTTTAATTAAAGTAATCTATCATGATAAATTAAAAAAAGTTCCTAAAATATTAGAAACTCCTTATGTAACAGAAAATGATGATTCTAAGAAACGCGCTTTCCCGCCATATAAACAGGAAATCGATATGATAAGAGCTAAAAAATTCAATAAAAATTTACTTGAAGATATCAGAAACCGCACTCGCGAGATTTAAATCATGAGTTAGGTTTTGCAATTTTTTAAAAGAAAGATGAAAAAACCCATTTACAAACAGCCGTTCTTATGATATGATATATATGTAAGTGAAACAATACTGAGAACCAAAGTATTATAAAACACTTATAATTATATATATTAGGGTTGGAACAATCCGAAGAATAAAAAAGTCTCCACGCTGTAAAAGCGAGAGAAATTTCTAGTAGCGATGCTAGAAGCTTATGTATTTACACATGAGAAGTTCACGATATCAGAAATTACCATAAATAACCTTGATATCTTTGGTAATACATATCGTATAAGTTAATTACTTTCGAGTAATTTTCTTCAGTTAAAGACTCTTTTAACTGATTTTTAATCTCTACTACATCACCAGCTAAAAGCTTTTGATAATCACGTTTAACAATATCATAAAGTACATTTAATTCTTTTTCGTTTAAAAATATATTGTTTTTTCTCCCAAAATCGTATATATTATCTATAGTTATATTACTGACATATTGTTTTATTAATCCGTTCATAATTTCCCCCTTATAGTAGTATATGAAAAAACGTCTAATAAGTTATAAAAATGAGGTAATCGTATGAGAAAGAAAGAAAAGAAAATAAAGTCTTTAATAAAAGGGCCACTATTTAAAAGAAATAAGCCGTTGCATTATACTCCATCTTCAAGGACCCATAAAGACATAAAAATTGTAATTGAAAAAAGGTTCAATATTTTAACTGGTTTAATTTCGCTCGCTATCGTCATCCTAATTGGAGGACTATTTGTCGTTCAAGTAGTTAAGAACGAAGAATATGAAGCGCAAATAAAAACTTTAACTTTAAAAAATGCGATTGGAGACAGTGCCCCCCGAGGTAGAATGTACGATCGCCATGGCAGACTTATTGTCGACAACATAGCTAGTAAAGTTATTTGTTATAAAAAACCAAATGGAATAACCACTAAGGAAGAGATAAAAACGGCTTATGCATTGTCGACCATGATTGACCTTAGTTTTGATAAATTAACCGAAAAAAACTTGAGATTTTTTTGGCTAAAAAACAATCCAGAAGAAGCAAAAAAAAGAATAACTAATGAAGAATGGAAGTTATTAGAAAAAAGAAAACTAACCACCGAAAATATTGAACAGTTTAAACTAGATAGAATTACTGAAGAAGATTTAAATGAATATACTGATGACGATAAGAAAGCGGCATATATTTATACATTAATGAATACTGGCTATTCGTATGATGAAAAGGCGATTAAAAGGGATGAGGTAACCGACGAAGAATATGCTTTAGTTGCTGAAAATATCAGTAAATTAAAAGGTGTAAACACCAAATTAGATTGGGAAAGAGTATATCCATATGGTGATACTTTAAAAACTATTTTTGGTAAAGTTTCGACTACTAAAACGGGCATTCCATTAGAACTTAAAGAATACTATTTAGAAAAAGGCTATGCTTTAAACGACAGGGTTGGTATTAGTTATTTAGAATATCAGTATGAAGATATTTTAAGGGGTGAAAAAAACGAATACCAAGTCAATAACGATGGGACGTTTAAGCTAACCAAAGAAGGCTCTAGGGGCAATGATATTGTATTAACAATCGACATGGAACTTCAAAAAGCCGTCGAAGAAATATTGATTAACGAAATTTTAAATACAAAAAACGAAGCTAATACCGAGTTTTATAACCGTTCATTTGTAATTATTGCGGATCCCAGAACTGGTGAAATTTTAGCTATGGTTGGCAAACAAGTAAAAGAAGAAAATGGCGAATACAAAATATATGATTATACACCTGGAATATTAACATCGCCTGTTGTAATGGGTTCAACGGTTAAAGGAGCCAGTCATACAGTGGGATATAATACCGGAGCTTTAACAATCGGCGAGTATCGTTATGATACTTGCGTGAAAATAGCTGGGACTAATGAAAAATGTTCGTGGAAATATTTAGGTAGAGTTAATGATATTACGGCTTTAGCTTATTCATCGAATACTTATCAATTTCATACGGCGATGAAAGTGGGGAAAGGTAATTATCGATATAATATGCCGTTATCCTTTGATAAATCAGCATTTGATACTTATCGTAAAACCTTTAATCAATTTGGCTTGGGTGTCAAAACAGAAATAGATTTACCCGTTGAAAGTTTGGGTTTTAGAGGCGATAAAGTTTTAGCCGGACTACTCTTAGACTTTTCAATTGGCCAGTATGATACATATACTCCAATTCAGCTATCGCAATATATTGGGACAATTGCGAATAATGGAAAAAGAATGAAACCATATTTATATAAAGGTCTGTATAATGAAAAAGACCCTAAAAAAACTTTGCGTGAAACTCTACCAAAAGAACTCAATAAAGTAGAGACAAAAGCTGAATATTTAGACCGAATAAAACAGGGATTTGAAGCTGTATTACAATATGGTACAGGAGCTGGATATATTGATATGGAATATAAACCAGCTGGTAAGACAGGAACTAGTCAAAGCTTTATCGATACCGATGGCAATGGTCAAATTGACCAAGAAACCATTACTACCGCGTTTGTAGCTTATGCCCCATATGATAATCCTAAGGTTACATTTACTATCATATCTCCAGATGTATCAAGAAGTGATGGCAGGACTAATTACCAATCAAATATTAATAAACGAATTTCCCAGCAGATTACGAAAAAATACTTTGAAATTTATTAGAAATTTGCTATAATGTAACTAGACATGTGAAAAGGAGGGATATAGTGGCTAAAAAAGGAGAAGCAAGAGATAATATAACTCTTGTATGTGGCGAATGCAAAGGTGAAAACTATCGCACACCGAAAAACAAAAGAAATACTCCAGATCGTTTAGAATTAAATAAATATTGTCCAAAGTGTAGGAAACATACCGAACATAAGGAAAAGAAATAGTAGGAGGACATTATGATTAATATAAATGATATTAAAAATGGAATGACGATTATTGTTGATGGCAATATATGTCAGATATTAGAATTTTTGCACGTTAAGCCCGGAAAAGGTCCTGCCTTTGTCAGAATAAAATTAAAAAATTTAAGAACAGGCTCAACTATTGAACAAACTTTTAATACCAATATTAAATTTGAAAAAGCTATTATCGATAAAAATACAATGCAATTTTTATATGAAAATAGTGGTAAGTACAATTTTATGAATATGGAATCATATGAACAAATTGAGCTTACTAAGGAAACTTTAGGCGACAATGTTAAATATTTAAAAGAAGGAATAAGTGCTGATATATCTTTCTACGGTGGAGAGATGTTGGGAATTATTTTACCAGAGAAAATTGAATATTTAGTTACAGCCACAGAGCCAGCTGTTAAAGGAAATACCGCAACTAATGCAACAAAAGAAGCCGAACTTGAAAATGGTTTGGTAGTAAAAGTACCATTATTTATTAATGAAGGAGAAAAAGTAATTGTTTCAACTAAAGATGGCAAATATGACTCAAGAGCTTAGGAGGAATGAAGAGGTGAAGAAATGTTAGAAAGAAACAGATTCTTAGCTATTAAAAATTTAGCTAAAGATATTAGAAAAGAAAATCAAAAAATATTTGCGGCATTTGAAAAGGATCCAGTAGAGGATCAAATCAAACAAAAGGAAGAATTTATTGAATCAGTTGTTGAAAGTATGGAGATTGCGTTTAGTGATGGAGAGCAAGGAAGAGAAGAAAAACAAATATTCCGTGCCAATATTTTAATACCTGATGATTTAGACTTCTTTAATGCGTATTCAAAAGACAAAAATATTCGCAATTTAATGAACAAGTATGTAGTTAGTATTGAAGACGTTATGAGTAAAATCACTGAACTTAATATTTATGGTAAATATATCGATACTTTTGGTGAAGAAGTAGATACTGGTGATGCTGACTTTGTTGGTGAAATGGTTAATCTATCTTCAGAAGAAGCAGAAAGTCTATTAGATGAAATCGAAGATTTATCGAATGTTATGGATGAATTGAAAATCGACCACGAAGAGCCAAAAGAGGAAACCAAGAAAGAAGTGGAAGATAAGAAAGAAGTAAAAGCAACCAAGAAAGAAACAAATGAAGAAAAAGCTTCTATCGATGATGATTTAGATGAGATTACTGACGCGGTATCTAGCTTTATTGATCAGTTTAATATGTCGAAAAACGAACTAGATAAAGTTAAAAGTGATTTGGAAACAGCTAAGAATGAAAAAAATAGTTTAAAAGATCAAATTAGCTCATTACAATCAGAAAATGAACAAATAAGAAAAAGCGCTGACGATATAATTAGTGAGCTAAGTAGAGTAAGAGCTGAAACCGAAACTGTTCAAGCTGAGAATAATGATTTAAGAAGTAAAAATGAGTTATTACAACAAAAAATCAGACAATCTGCTGACTTACTTAGAAAAATTTATAATAGTATTCCAAAGAAATAGGACTTAGTTCTATTTTTTCTTCAGTTTTAGCATTATTTGTATTGACTTTCATATAATTAAACTGTATAATCATAAAAGAAATGAAAAAAGGAAAGAAGAAGTGTCCACTTCTCACCCGACTGTTTATGATAGTGGGTAAATGCCAAAAGTTATAAAAACTTAAAACGCATTAGTGGATACATCTTGTATTCACTTTTTAATTTTTAAAAAACTCTGGAGGTGTAAGTATCGCAAGTAGAGAGAAAGATTTGTACATAAACGAACAAATAAGAGCCCATGAAGTAATGGTTATTGGACCCAATGGTGAACAATTAGGAGTAAAACAGATTAAAGATGCCCTTACTTTAGCTTCTTATGCAGGTTTTGACTTGGTATTAATTAATCCAAGTGGAACGCCACCGGTATGTAAAATAATGGATTATAACCGTTACAAGTACGAAAGTAAGAAAAAAGCAAAAGAAAATATGAAAAGACAAAGAGAAAGTAATCTAGAAATGAAAGAATATAGATTATCAGTAACTATCGATGTTCATGATTTCAATACAAGGGCTAAAAACGCTCTAAAGTACTTAGAAAAAGGACATAAAGTAAAGGTTAATATCCGTTTTAAAGGTAGAGAAATGGCTCATACTGAATTAGGTAAAGAAGTTTTAGAACGCTTTGCTGAAGCGATGAAAGATGTTTCTACTATCGAACAAAAACCGAAATTAGATGGTCGTTTTATGACAATGATGCTCGCCCCAAATAAGGAGAAATAGGAGGAATAGTATGGCAAACAAAGTTAAAGCAAAAACTCATAAAGGGTTATCAAAAGTTTTAAAAGTTAGAAAAGGCGGTTCTATCAAATATCAACCAGCCATGAAAAACCATAAATTAACTCATAAGAGTAATGCTTCAAGAAGAAGAAGACATCAAGATTCAGAACTTAGCAGTGGAGATTATAAGAGAGTAAAAGACATTATTAAAAAATAAAATTGAAGGAGGATTAGCCAATGACAAGAGTTAAAGGTGGTACGATTAGTCGTGCTAGACATAAAAAAGTATTAAAAAAAGCTAAAGGTTATTTTGGAAGTAAACATAAATTATATAGAACTGCTCATGAACAAGTAATGCATGCGGGTATGTATGCATATAGAGATAGAAGAAATAGAAAAAGAGATTTTAGAAAGTTATGGATTACGAGAATTAATGCCGCTTGCAGACAAAACGATATAAGTTATTCAAGATTTATCAATGGTTTGTCAAAAGCTGGTATTGAAATTAATAGAAAAATGCTTTCGGAAATTGCTATTGACGACCCAAAAGTATTTGCAAACCTAGTTAAAACCGCTAAAGATGCATTAGATGGTAAAGTAGTTAAAGAAGTTAAATCTACTCCAAAAGTAGAAAAAGAAGTAGAAACTGCTCCTAAAACTGAAAAACCAGTTAAAAAAGAAACTACTAAAAAAGAAGTAGTTAAGGAAGAAAAACCTAAAACAGTTGAAAAAACTGAAGACATTTCAAAACTAACCCTTGCTGATTTAAAAGCAAAGGCAAAAGAAAAAGGAATAAAAGGTTACTCTACTATGAAAAAAGCTGAATTATTAGATGCATTGAAATAATGCATTTTTTTTGTTTTAAATTTCAAAAACGCTTGTTTGCTCGTTAACTTTGTGTTATAATTGTGTTAGGATACATTTGTAATATATCAGATGCTTTCCCTTTCTAATATCTATACGATAATGGAAAGGTGGTGGTATGTATGACGAAAAGAGAATTTTCTCAGTTCTTCACAATATTGCTACTATTTCTAGTTGTAATTATTTTACTCCTAAAATAGCAAAAGCATCTGATCTCAACTTACGTTGATTTCAGATGCTACCCAATAAGGGAATGCATTTGATTACGACTATCAAATGTATCCTTTTTATTATATGCAGATTTCTCTGCTTACATACAAATTATAGCACAATTACAACGAAAAGGCAATTATCTTCTCAAACATTTAACTTGTTTAGCAACTTTAGCTTCGAAATGAGTATTCACTATTCCATCATCGGGATAGATTATTTTAGCGGCATCACCATCGACGTCAAAATCAAAGTATGGTAAGTTTTCACTGAGCTCAAATTTAAATGAATCAGTACTAAAAGTAATAGCTTCTTCACATTTGATTTTACCAAGTTTTCCATTCGCAAAAGTATCTAATAGCTGTATCATACTAAATATATTTTTAGGATTTTTAACCAATAAAACCTCAAATTTTCCATCGCCAATGTTGGCATCAGGATAAACATCGAAACTAGCAAACCGCTTCGCATTGGTAATCGCAATTAATATACAATTGTTTAGTTTATTACTACGATAAGTTACCGTATAAGGGTTGAAAAGAGGATCTAAAATTTGACTTTTTTCAGGGACGATTATGTTAGAATGGTTAATCCCCGGGATTTTTTCAGCTACTGCTTTAGTTTTCTCAACCATTATAGCGCCAATATCTCTGCAAGTATCAACACCAGCTTTAATGAAATAGCCGGCAGTACCAAATCTTTTTTTAAGCTCAGAATCAGTGTTTGGTGGAATATGTGTTCCAAGTCCAGCAGTTGCCGCGTAACCCATAGCTTCACCGTTAAAAGTAACTAAATCAACATATTTGGGTGGCATTTCCGCTAATTCCAACAAAATTTTTACAGTCTCTATAGGGTCTTTATCTAAGCCATAATTAACGATTAAGTCATTAGCAGCTCCGCTTGGAATAGGACAAAGCACTGTTTTTTGTTTAATTTTTTGCAACCCTTTAAAAGCCTCACCTAAAGTACCATCGCCACCAATTGTAGAAGTGAAGTCAGAAAAACCATTAACTTCCTGAATTTGTTTTGTAATATCGCCCGCATTTTTACTTTCCAAAATAAAAGTATTATAATCATTAACTTTAAGTAACTCATTTATTTCCCTAATAGTTTCGGTATTATAACCAGTACTTGCGGGATTAACTAGTAAGGTCCATGTTTTGTTCATAAAGCTTCCCCCTTTAAATGTTTCTATTATACACTTTTGTAAACACAAAAGCAAACAGTACTACATTTTATCACTTTATGATATAATTATGATAGAGGTGAACGCTTATGTACAAAAACAAAAAGATATTTGTCCTTGGTATGGGCAGAAGTGGAGTAGCCGTCAGTAAATTTCTAAGCACACAAAATCAAATATTGTTAACCGATATTTCATGTGAAAACACTGAACTAATAAATGAATTAGAAAATTTAGGAATTAATGTTATAATTACCAAACACCAAAAAGAACTTATAAATGAAAACTTTGATTTGCTAATAAAAAATCCAGGGATAAGACCAGATAATCAAGTAGTTTTAAAAGCTAAAGAACTAAATATTCCCGTTATTAACGAAGTGGAAGTCTCATATAATTATTTGCCAGAAGATGTAACTATCGTTGGAATAACTGGTTCTAACGGAAAAACAACAACGACTTATCTAACTTATGAGATTTTAAAAATGGCTGGTTTACCAGTCCATGCAGGAGGAAACTTAGGAGTAGCTGTGTGTTCAATGTTAGATAAAATAAAAGAAAAAGATATATTGGTTTTGGAAATATCTAGCCATCAACTGTTAGATTTAGACAAATTTAAAACCAATATAAGTGCTTTCACTAATTTAAGTGAAGTCCATATTGACCATTTTGGGACATATGAAAATTATAAAAACAACAAATTAAATATCTTTAAACATCATACCGATAAAGATATTGCGATTATAAATGATAAAGACGAAGAAGTATTAGAAATAACCAAAAATATTCCATCAGCTAAATATTATTTTGGTAATACAGACTGCTTTATAAAAGATGATAAAATATGGCACAGAAACGAAGAAGTTTGTCATTTAAACGATATCAGAATAAAAGGAAATCACAACTACGAAAACGTTATGTGTGCTATATTAATTGCCAAACAATTTGATGTATCTAATGAAACCATTAGAGAAGCGCTTGCTAATTTCGCAGGAGTTGAACATCGAATTGAATTTGTTAATAGAACCAATGATAGAGAATTTTATAATGATTCGAAAGCCACTAATAACAAATCAACTATTATGGCATTAAATGCCTTTGATAATCCTATTATCTTATTATTAGGCGGGCTAGATAGAGGTCAAACATTTGACGAATTAACCGACCATATGACGAATGTAAAAGAAGTAGTTTGTTATGGTGAAACCAAAGAAAATATCAAAACCTATTGTGAAGCAAACAATATTAAAGTAACAGTAGTTGAAACGTTAGAAGAAGCTGTAAAAGCAGCTTATAATTTATCCGAAAAAGGCGACACAATATTGCTTAGTCCGGCTTGTGCTAGCTGGGATCAGTTTCCATCATTTGAAAAAAGAGGCGAAGAATTTAAAAGGGTTGTTGAGAGTTTAAGTCAGGAGTGAAAGTATGTTAAATTTATACATCGATTTTGATGGAGTAATCATGGACACTATTAATGTTACATATAAAATAATGAAAAAACAAGGAATAGACCATACTAGCGAACCAGAATGTAAGAAATTTTATAGGTCATTAGATTGGAAAAAGCTATTAAAAGAGTGCGCAGCCATCAATGATAGTTGGGGCTGCATTCAAAAGTTAATTGATAGTAACAGGTTTGATATTGCTATTTTAACGCATGTTAATTCAACTCAAGAAGCTATTGAAAAAGTTCATTGTATTCGTGAGCACTTCAAAGATATTACGATTATTCCAGTTCCAAAGGAAATTTCCAAAACAAAAATGATTAAAAGCGAAGGCTCTGTTTTAGTTGATGATTATGTGCACAATTTAGTAGAATGGAAAGCCGAAGGCGGGATAGGCATCAGATTTGATTTAGATATGGATGGAAAAGGGTATCCAGTTATTGATAGATTAGATACTTTACTTGACATTATAGAGTATCCAGTTATAAATATTAAACAATAAATTATACAAAATTTTAGCAAAAGATGATATAATTAATTTTAGCTTGGAGATGAGGCAATGTTAGTTTTAGCAAAAGCAGTTATGGTAATAATGCTAGCTTTTGTCTGTACAGTTATTTTTGGCTTTTTAGTAATGAAATGGCTTAAAAGAGAAAAACTGGGACAAAATGTTAGTAAAACTTTAGGAGAAAGACATGAACAAAAACAAGGGACACCAACTATGGCAGGAATTATGTTTATTATTCCGGTGTTAGTTATTATGGTGGCGTTACTTGTAATGGGTAAGATAACTTTCAGTTACAACTTGTTTATTGTCCTATTTGTTTTTTGTGCCTATGCAATATTGGGTTATTTAGACGATTATTTAGTGGTGAAAAAGAAAAACAATAAGGGATTATCGATATTCATAAAACTGTTTATTCAATTAGTGATCGCTCTAGTATTTTTCTACATTTTTCTTAGTAGTGGTAATCAACCAGTACTAGATATCCACACATTAGGTATTAAAATAGACATGGGTGGATTGTATGGAATATTCCTATTATTTGTGTTGGTCGGAAGTAGTAACTCCGTCAATCTAACCGATGGTTTAGATGGACTAGCTGCTGGTCTTTCGGCGATTGCTTTCTTTGCTTTTGGGATTATCGCTTGGGCTTCAACTTGGACGACCGGTAACGAGGAATTAGCAATCTTCTGCTTCGCTATTACAGGAGCTTTAATTGGGTTCTTAGTTTATAATAGTTATCCGGCGAAGGTATTTATGGGTGATACAGGAGCTTTAGCTTTAGGAGCGGCTTTAGGTAGTGTGGCAATTATTACTAACCATGAGGTTACGTTGATTGTCGTAGCTGGAGTATTTGTTATTGAAACCTTAAGTGTAATTATTCAACTAACCGCAATTAAAAAGTTCAAACGGAAAGTATTTTTAATGGCCCCACTACACCATCATTTTGAAAAATTGGGCTGGTCAGAATCCGATATTGTACGTTTATTTTGGTCAGTTGGCCTAATGCTTAGTATGGCAGCTATAGGCTTTGGAGTATGGCTATAGAAGGGAAAAAATCCCTTTTTTTAATGAAAAATAGTTGTAAAAAATAGCTAAATAATATATACTGTATATTATGGAGGAATTAAAATGAGTGCAAAAACAAAAGAAATAGAAATTAAAGTAGAAGGTAAAGAGTGGGAAGAAGCTATTGAGGTAGCTTTTGAAAAAGCCAATAAGAAGGCTAAAATAGATGGTTTTAGGCCTGGTAAAGCTCCTAAAGATGTTTTTCTAAAAAAATATGGCAAGGAAATGCTATATATGGATGCAGCTGATGTAGCTATTGATAAATCTTATGGTAAGATGCTAGAAGAAAATAAAGAGTTATTAAAAGAACTAGTTGCTAAACCAGATATTGAACTTAAAAATATCGATGAAAAGGGTATTGAATTTAAGTTTATTTTAACCTTAAAACCCGATGTTAAATTAGGTAAGTATAAGGGATTAAAAGTTAAAAAAGAAAAAGTAGAAGCTACTAAAGAAGAGATAAAAGAAACAATTGATAGTATGCTTAAAAGATATGCTGAAAACGTATTAAAAGAAGACAAAATAACTGATGGCGATATCGCAATTATCGATTTTGAAGGGTTTGTTAATGATGAGCCATTCGAAGGTGGCAAAGGCGAAAACTATTCTTTAACCATAGGTTCAGGAACTTTTATTCCAGGTTTTGAAGAACAATTAATCGGTGCGAAAGCTGGGGACGAAAAAGATGTTAAGGTTAAATTTCCAGACGATTACCATTCAGAGGACTTAAAAGGTAAAGAAGCTATTTTCAAAGTAAAGGTTAATGAAGTTAAAGAAGTGAAAATACCAGAAGTAAATGCTGATTTCTTTGAAGATTTAGGTATGGAAGGTATTGATACCAAAGAAGCTTTAGAAGCTCAAGTTACGGAAAACATTATTTTAAGAAAAGAATCAGAACTTGAAACAAAGTACATGGACGATTTATTAGAAGCAGCCGCTAAAGATGTTCAAGTAGAAATTCCGGAAGTAATGATTAATGAAGAACTAGATAGAATGATTAGTCAATATCAAGAACACTTACAAATGCAAGGTATTTCTTTAGAGCAGTTTTATCAATTAACTAATTCTGACGAAGGAGCTTTGAAAGAACAAATGAAAGAAGAAGCGACTAAAAGAATTACTTATAGATTAATGCTTGAAGAAATAGCTAAGGAAGAAAAAATAGAAATTTCTGATAAAGATGCCGAAAAAGAAGCTGAAAAACATGCTGAAAAATACCAAATGGATAAAGATGAGTTTTTAAAAATGTTTGGTGGGCTTGAAATGATTAAGTATGACCTACAAATGAGAAAGGCAATGGAAATTATTAAAGGTGAAGAATCAAAATAAATTGATTCTTTTTTTATTAAAACAATTATTTTTTAAAAAGTTTTGTAAAAAAGAAGGTGTAAGGCCCCTCCACGTCGTATATTACTAATAAGGAGGCAGTTTATGAATTATTACGACGAAATAAAAACTACATTAGTTAAAAATGAAGTTACACGTAAAATTAAAGACTATTCTAAAAACAAAAGTGATTTAAATGCTTATTATGAAGTGGGTAGATTACTAGTAGAAGCACAAGGCGGTGAAGAACGTGCAAAATATGGCAATGGACTAATTAAGGAGTATTCAAAAATGCTCCAAGAGGAATTGGGGAAAGGATATACAGCAACTGGTTTAAAGAGAATGCGTCAATTTTATATGATAGTTCAAAAAGGTGCCGCATTGCGGCACCAATTAAGTTGGACGCACTACAGATGTTTATTATCTATTGAAAATTCACAAGAAATTAATTATTATATCAATATTGCAATATCGCAAAATTTATCATATCGAGATCTAGAGGAAAGAATAAAGAGTAATGAATACGAAAGAATAGGCTACAAAGAAGAATTAGAACAACAAAAGTAAATACTTTAATAAAAAATCCAATTATCATTAAGAATAATTTGAATGAAGAAATAACCGAACATGCATTAAAACATTTGATTTTAGAAAATATGGATGGTTTCTTAAAAGAATTAGGCATAGGTTTCATGTACGCAGGTCATGAATACAAGATAAAAATAGGCGATAGATACAATTATATTGATATACTACTCTTTAATGTTGAATTTAATTGTTATGTAGTAATTGAACTAAAAATAACCGAACTCAAAGCTGAGTATATAGGTCAAATAACTAAATATATGAACTATATAGACAAGCACATAAAAAAGTCTAATCATGATAAAACAGTAGGTATTATCATATGCAAAAAAGAAAATAAATTTATTATGGAATACGTTAGTGATGATAGGATTTTTACCACTACTTATATACTTACTAACAAGTAAGTATAGTAATAAAGATAAATTTATTATATAATTAATGATAGGGTGGTAAGTATGTACGCAGAAGTTTTAGTCGAAATAAAAGCCAAAGCAATTGATAAGACATTTACCTATAAAATTCCAAAAGATATGGATTTAGAAGTAGGTATGCGAGTATCAGTACCTTTTGGCCAAAGAAAGCTTGAGGGTTTTGTTTTAAAAATAAATAATGAAGCTAATTTTGACTATGAAGTAAAAGAAATACTTGCCCAAGTAGATGACCATCCAGTTATAGGTAGTGAAATGCTGGAGATGGGTGAATATATAAGTAAAAAAACCTTATCACCATTAATTTGTGCCTATCAAGCAATGCTGCCAAATGCTTTAAAAGCCAAACAAAAAGCCAATATAAATAAAAAATATATCAGTTATTTAGTCATTGATAAAGATCCAGAATTAAAAACCGATAAACAAAAACAAGTATATAATTTTATCAAAGATGGTATTAAAGTATTAAAAAAAGATGCTGTTGATATTTCCGCTTATACAGTCAAATCATTATTAGAAAAAGGTTATATCAAAGAAATAAAAGAAGAAACATATCGACTGCAAGATAATATAAAAGAAGAAAAAATGAATAACCCATTAACAAAAGAACAAAAACAGGTTATAAATAATATAGCTTTAAATACATTTAAGCCTTATTTACTGCACGGAGTTACTGGTAGTGGTAAAACCTTAGTCTATATCAAACTAATTGAAGAAGTACTTAAAGAAAAAAAAGAATGTCTTTTACTTGTCCCTGAAATAAGTTTAACTCCTCAAGTAGTGGATATATTTAAAAAACATTTCGGTAAAGTTATTGCCATACTTCACAGTAGACTTAGTGATGGTGAAAAATATGATGAATGGCGAAAAATCGAAAAAGGTGAAGTTTCTATCGTAATAGGGGCAAGAAGCGCTGTATTCGCACCCTTCACAAATTTGGGAATTATAATTATCGATGAGGAGCATAGCGCAACCTATAAACAAGAAAACGTTCCTAGATATAATACGATTGATATTGCGATTAAAAGAGCTCAAACCTATAATTGTCCTTTAATTTTAGGTAGTGCTACTCCGAGTATTGAAAGCTATACAAGGGCCAAATCAAATATTTATGAACTATTAGAAATGAAGGAAAGAGTTAATCAAAACTTACCTAAAGTAACTTTAATTGATATGAAGGACGAATTTAAGAAAGGTAATAGAGTTTTTTCAGAATTGCTAATTAATAGTATCAATGATCGATTAAACAAAAATGAACAGATTATTGTTTTGCTTAATAGAAGAGGCTATTCAACAGTAATTACGTGTAAAGAATGTGGTTATACCCATAAATGTCCTAACTGTGATATTCCTTTAACCTATCATAAAAGCACTAATAAAATGAAATGTCATTATTGTGATTATACTACCTCTAAACTATATAAATGTCCAGAATGTAAAAGTGAAAACATCAACTCATTGGGGATGGGGACCCAAAAATTAGAAGATTTAATTAACGATAAATTTGCCTTAGCTAAAACAATTAGAATGGATATCGATACAACTAGGAATAAAGGCTCTCATGAACGAATAATTAATGACTTTAGAGATGGCAAATATAATATTTTAATAGGTACGCAAATGATATCTAAAGGACTAGACTTTCCTAACGTAACTTTAGTTGGTGTTATTCACGGGGATAGCTCGCTTAATATTCCAGACTTTAGAAGCGCTGAAAGAACATATCAATTACTTAATCAAATCGCTGGCAGAGCTGGTCGCGGTGATAAAAAAGGCGAGGTTATTATTCAAGGCTTTAATATGAATCATTATAGTATTATAACTGCTAGTAATCATGATTATATAACTTTTTATAACGAAGAAATCAAAATAAGGAAAACTTTAAAATATCCGCCATTTTATAATCTTTGTAATATAAAAGTAAGTGGTAAAAACTATAATGAAACATTCAAAGAAGCCGAAAAAATTGCCTATTATTTGCGAGAAAATCTTCCAAGTGAAAACTTTATACTAGGACCAAGTAGTGCGAGTATACCGAAGATTAACAATACTTATTTTGCGCAGATAATTATTAAGTTTAAAAATACCAAAGAAATAATTCCCGCTTTGAATTTTATTAATGGTAAATATATTAATAGTAAAATATCAGTAGGAGTAGATTTAAATCCGATAAAAATGTAGTTATTTATTTTAAATTGTGATAAAATTAATGATAGGGTGATAAGCATGGAAAAACCAGTAATTGTTTTTATGGGGACGCCGGAATTCAGTGTTCCAGTATTAGAAGGATTAATCCAAAATTATGGGGTAAAAGCTGTAGTAACCCAGACTGATAAAAAAGTTGGTCGGGAAGGGGAATTAAAGTATTCACCGGTTAAAGAAGTAACACTTAAACATAATATTTTATGCCTGCAACCAAACAAATTAAAAGAAGCTATCGATGATTTAAAAGCTTTAGAACCAGATTTAATTATTACCTGTGCTTATGGTAAGATTTTACCACCTGAAGTTTTAAATATTCCTAAGTTAGCTTGTATTAATGTCCATGCCTCTTTGCTTCCAAAACTTAGAGGAGGGGCTCCTATACATAAAGCTATTACAGATGGTTATAACAAAACTGGTATTACTATTATGTATATGGCTGAAGGTATGGATGATGGCGATATTATTAGCCAAAAAGAAGTAATAATAACTGAAGAAGAAACCGCCAGTACGTTGCACGATAAATTACGAGTTATTGGTAGAGATTTATTATTAGAAACGTTACCTAGCATTTTAGAAGGAACTAATGAGAGGGTAAAGCAAGACGAATCAGAAGTAACCTTCGCCTATGTCATTAAAAGAGAAGATGAAAAAATAGACTTTAACAAGACCAAAAAAGAGATATATAATCAAATAAGAGGGTTAAATTCATGGCCGGGAAGTTATTGCTATTTCGGTGATAAGATAATGAAAGTGTGGCAATCAAGGTACAGCGACAATTGGTTTGAAAAAGCTAATGTTGGAGAAATTACTACCATTTATAGTGATGGTTTCGGAGTAAGAGTAAGTGATGGTGAAATCATATTTACCGAAATTCAACTAGAGGGTAAAGGAAAAACTAAAGGTAGTGATTTTGTGAATGGGCATCAAGATTTATTAAAAAAAGTATTGAGGTGATTTGATGGAAGAAGAAGTAGAAGTTTTAGAAGAAACAGAACAAAAGGAATTAACCAAATTTCAAAAACTTAAAAAAATGTGGAAAGACCCAAAACAGCACGCTTTTGTAGTACTCGGGTTCTGGGCTATCTTTATGGTAGTGGTTGTCGTACTTATCAAAGGCATGACTTCACCAATGCCGTCATCAGGCCCATCAGCGCCAATTACTAATGAGGATATCACATTTGAAAATATTAAGGGTTATGAATTTTCGTATGTTACTGATAATTTAGAAATAAATGGTATGGCCTATGAAAACAAAACTTTATTTTTCTTAAATGGGTTTAGGTATTATATAAATGATAATATATATAAAATTCAAAATGGTATAGTGTCTTTAGAAGAATTAAATATTCCGATATTAAAAATCAACAGTATAATGTTAAATGAGTTAACTAAAGACATAACGCCAATAGAAGGCACTGAATATAAAAGGTATATAGTTCCATTAGATAAATTTATTTCTCTATTTGAAACAGATACCGAGCAAGACCTAACATTAGCTATTAATTTTAACATTGTGATTGATGTATATGAAAAAAACAACACCATAGAAAAAGTGGTCTTAGATTTATCCAATTATGTTAATTTAAAAGATGGGACTAGTGTAACATATATATTAACACTTTACCTTTATAATATAAATAATGTATCAGACTTTGGAAAGAGTTATGATGAAATGATAGGAGTGAAAGAATGACAATACAATTAATAATCTTAGTTTTAGCCTTAGCGGCAATAATATTTTTCTTTAAAAATTTCAATGCTTGTGTATACTTTATAGTAATGGCCGATGTTTTCTTCAGAATTGTAACTTATTTGAAAGTAAATGTTTTAAGAGCTGATGCCTTTAGTTTCTTAGGTGTAATTCCGGAAAGTGTTCCAGACATAATTAAAAGTTTTGATTTGGGTGCAGCTAATGAAATATTGATAGCCTTATATGTAATGGTGTATATCGTATTTGAAATTTTATTAGTAAGCTTGTTTGTTAACAAAAGATTTTAGTGCCAATTAGGCACTTTTTTCAATTATAATATCAAAAAATGATACATCTCTACAGTCACGCTCGGCTATGCCGGAGAACGTGATTGGTAGTAAAGATGTATCACTTGATAACACTATAACACAAGGACAATAGTGCTGTCAATAATAGTAATATGTAGATAATGGCAAAATAGTACATAAATATAGTTAAAGTAGAATATTAAAAATATTCAACAAAAAGTAATTACAAACATCTGTTTTTGTGATATAATGGTTATGGTGATACTATGTATGCATATATTAAAGGAAAAATAAAAGAAGTAGAAAGTAGTTATATTGTTATTGATAATAATGGGATTGGATATTTAGTATATACAGCTAATCCATACTCATTTAATGTCGATCAAGAATACACTATATATCTATATCAATATGTAAGAGAAGACGAAATTAGCTTATATGGGTTTAAAACTTTAGAGGAAAAAGAGTTGTTTTTAAAACTAATAGGAGTTAAAGGGTTAGGGTGTAAAATGGCTTTGCCTATGATTGCCTTAGGTTCTACTGATGGAATTATCGATGCGATTGAAAGGGAAAACATTTTATATCTTAAAAAATTCCCTAAAATAGGAGATAAAGTTGCCAGACAGATTATCTTAGATTTAAAAGGGAAATTAGTTGCTAATGTTGAAGGTCCGAGTGCTTCAGACGAGTTAACCGAAGCTTTAAAAGGATTGGGCTACAAAGTTAGTGATATTAACAAAATAGCTAGCCAGATTAATCCATCTGACGAAATAGAAGTTCAAATAAAAGAAGCCTTAAAATTATTGTTGAAGTAAAAGGATTATAGAAAAAAGTTAGTTAGGAGGACAAAATGACTAGAGTAATAGATAATGAAGAATTAGAAGAAGACACTTTTGAAGGTTCTATTAGGCCAGATGTTTTACGTGAATATATTGGTCAAAGTGAAGTTAAAGAAAACATGGATGTTTTTATTAAAGCGGCTAAAATGAGGGACGAGGCTTTAGACCATGTGTTATTATATGGTCCTCCAGGACTTGGGAAGACTACTTTAGCGCATATCATTGCTAATGAAATGGAAAGTAATATTAGAACTGCTAGTGGGCCCGCTATCGAAAAAAGTGGCGATTTAGCGGCTGTTTTGTCTTGTTTAGAACCAGGAGATGTATTATTTATTGACGAAATCCATCGTATACCTAAATACATTGAAGAGATATTGTATTCAGCTATGGAAGATTTTTCTTTAGATATTATTGTCGGTAGTGATTCGTCAACCCGTAATATTAAAATAGATTTACCACCTTTTACACTAGTAGGGGCGACTACCAGAGCTGGTGATTTAACCGAGCCATTACGTGATCGTTTTGGAATAGTTTCTAAACTTAGTTATTATACCGAAGAAGAACTTACCCAAATAGTTAAAAGAACAAGTAGGGTATTAAGCTGCAATATAGAAGAAAATGCGGCTATTGAATTAGCCAGAAGAAGTAGAGGCACTCCTAGAATCGCAAACAGATTATTTAAAAGAGTAAGGGACTATGCTTTAGTTCAAGGTAATGGTAATATTGACTTAAAAATAACCAAGATTGCTTTAGATAGATTAAAGGTTGACAACTTAGGTTTAGATGAAACAGACTATCAATTTTTAAAAGCTATTATCGAAAAATTTAATGGAGGACCTGTCGGTATAGAGGCAATCGCCTCATCTATTGGTGAGGAGCAAGTAACCATTGAAGACGTTTATGAGCCTTATTTATTACAACTAGGGTTACTAAAGAGAACTGCTAGAGGTAGGGTAGCTACAGAAAAAGCTTATGAGCACCTAAAAATTAATTATCAAGATAACTTAAAATAGATATTTTACTAATATCCATTTTTTTTGTATAATAGTTCCAGGTGATATAAATGAAAACAGACGATTTTAACTTTAATTTACCAGAAGAATTAATTGCCCAGACACCCATAGAAAAAAGAGATGCATCTAGATTATTAGTTCTTGATAAAAAAACCGGTAATATTTCACATAAAAATTTTACTGACATAATCGATTATTTAGATAAGGACGATGTTTTAGTTATTAACAATAGTAAAGTTATTCCAGCTAGATTAATTGGCGAAAAAGAAGATACTAAAGCGGCTATAGAGTTATTATTGTTAAAAGAAATTTCACGTGATACGTGGGAATGTTTAACCAAGCCAGCTAAAAGAATAAAAGAAGGAACAATAGTTAGTTTTGGCGATAGATTAAAAGCCGAATGCACATTAGTTAAAGAAGAAGGAATAAGAGTATTTAAACTTATTTATGAAGGCATTTTATATGAGATATTAGACGAACTAGGTGAAATGCCATTACCTCCTTATATCCATGAAAAATTAGACGATAAAGATAGGTATCAAACGGTTTATGCCAAAAATATAGGTAGTGCCGCTGCGCCAACTGCAGGGTTACATTTTACTGAAGAATTATTAAACAAAATAAAGGGCAAGGGCATAAAGATAGTAGAGGTAACATTACATGTAGGGTTAGGTACTTTTAAGCCAGTAAATGTAGAGGATGTTACTAAACACAAAATGCATAGTGAATATTATGAAATGAGTAAGGAAACAGCTGATACACTTAATAATGTCAAAGGAAGTATTGTCAGTGTTGGGACAACTACGACGAGGACTTTAGAAACTATTTATAATAAGCATAATAAGTTTGAAGAATGCATGGGTTTTACTGATATCTTTATTTATCCAGGATATGAGTTTAAAGCTGTTGATAAACTAATTACTAACTTTCATTTACCAAAATCAACTTTAATGATGTTAGTGAGTGCTTTTGCTTCTAAAGAAAAAATATTACATGCATATGATGAAGCCATAAAAGAAGAATATCGATTTTTTTCCTTTGGTGATTGTATGCTTATAAAGTAGGTGAGAAATATGGTTATAGTTATAGCTGGTCCAACGGGAACAGGGAAAACAGATTTAAGTCTTTATTTAGCTAAAAATTTAAATGGTGAAATTGTTAATGCTGATAGTACGCAAATTTATAAAGGAATGGATATTGCTACGGCTAAAGTGAAAGATAAAGAAAACATTCCCCATCATTTATTTGATATATTAGATATAACTGAGGATTATAGTGTTTTTGATTATCAGAAAGATGCTAGAAAAGTAATTGAAGATATTATAAAAAAAGGAAAAACACCTATTTTAGTAGGTGGAACGGGCCTTTATATAAAAGCTGCTTTATATAATTATGAATTTTCTAATAGTGAAAAAAAGCAATATGAAAATCTTAGTAATGAAGAGCTATATCAAAAATTAAAAGCTGCCGACCCCTATACTAGTATTCATTTAAATAACAGGGTAAGAATGGTCAACGCTTTAAACTATTATGAAAACAATGGCAAACCGTTCAGTGAAAAAGAAAAAAATGATAGCTTGTTATATGATACTATTTTTATTGGCTTAACTACATCTAGGGATATCCTTTATGACAAGATAAACAAAAGAGTTGATGCTATGGTAGAAGATGGATTATTAGAAGAAGCCAAAAGCATATACAATTCTAATATTCGAACTAAAGCGGTACTTACACCTATTGGATATAAAGAATTATTTCCTTATTTTGAAGGGCAGGGAACTTTAAATGATTGTTTAGATCTAATCAAACAAAGAAGTAGGAATTATGCCAAAAGACAATATACTTGGTTCAATAATCAAATGGATTTAAAGTGGTTTGAAACCAATTATGATAATTTTTCAAATACCGAAGAAAAAGTCTTGGAATATATTAAAAGTCAAACAAATTAGTTTGATTTTTTAATTAAAAACGCTTGTTTGTCCGTTAACTTTGTGTTATAATTTATATAGGGATATAAATAACTGTTTAGGTGTTCCTCTAGAAATGGAGGTGATGTCTTATGCGGAAAGGACAAAATGGAATATTTAGTAGTATTAGTGGTACTAGTATTATTACTTAAACCTGAGCCAAAAAGCAAAGGATAAAAAAACAAAAACACCTATCAACTAGTTGATATGGTGCTTTTCTTAACCAAAAGGTTCGAGACAACACCTAACACACGAAAGTTATTTGTGTCTCTTTTTTTATTATATGCAGATTTCTCTGCTTACATACAAATTATAGCACAATTCCCGTTTAAATGCAATTGCACAAACAAATTAGTATCATTTTATTAATAGGTCTACTCTTTGTAGACACTATTATATAAAAAAACGATACCTAAATTCACACCAGTGAATTAGGTATCAACCATACTGGCGATACCTGACATAGCAAAGTCAAGTATTACCTTTTTTATTATATGCAGATCTCTCTGCTTACATACTAATAATACCACAAATAGAATATGTTGTAAATAGTTTGATTATATAAACAATTTACGGTATAATTAAATGTGGCAAAGAATAGAGGGATGGTATGCGCGCATCACTTAGTAAAAGAATGACTGCTTATGTAATTGATATAATTATTTTAAGTATAGTTTTATTTTTAACAAGTATTTTATTTAAGTCTGATGTTAGTTCTTTAAACAAGATGATGGATACCATTACCTTAGACTATTTTAATGGTGATATAAGCTTTAATACTTATCTTCTAGAGCAAAGCTCCATCTATAAACAAATCGATATGAAAAATATATTGTTAAACGTTATTAATATTATATTTATCATTGGTTATTTTATTGTTTTACCGTATTTAAATAAAGGTAAAACAATTGGAAAAATGTTTATGAAGATAGAAGTAAAAGCCAAAAGTAATCAAAGTTTATCTTTAGTTAGTTTAACAATCAGGAATTTAATTATTAATGGTCTTATATATTTAGTCTCAGTTATAATATGTACAGTATTAGTTTCTGAAAACATTTACTTTATCACAGTAAGTGGTTTAGCAATTATTCAAATTGCCTTATTACTTATAAGTATTACTATGGTTTTATATCGTAAAGACCGAAAAGGGCTTCACGATTTACTAGCTGGTACATGGGTAGCGGCAGAGAAATAGAAAGAAGGAAAAAAATGAAGGTTTTAGCACTTAACTCAGGTAGTTCATCTTTAAAATATCAATTATATGAAATGCCTGAAGAACAAGTTTTAGTATCAGGTGGATTTGAAAGAATTGGTATAGAAGGTAGTTTTTATACTATTAAAATAAAAGGTAATAAAGAAGAAATAAATACTAATTTACCTAATCATGCCGAAGCTTTAAGCATTTTACTAGACGAACTAGTAAAAAGAGGCATTGTAGGTAATTTAAGCGAAATCAAAGGAGTGGGACACCGAATTGTTCAAGGTGGGGACTATTACAGTAAAAGCACTATTATTGACGATGATTTAATTAATAAAGTAGAAGAATTATCGGTTTTGGCCCCTCTTCATAATCCGGCTGGACTTACAGGGGTAAAAGCCGCTAAAGAACTAATAAAAGAAGGTGTTAATGTTGCAGTTTTTGATACAGCTTTTCACCAAACGATAGAAGAAGAAAACTACTTATATCCAGTACCTTATTCATGGTATAAAGACTATAAGGTAAGAAAATATGGTTTTCATGGAACATCTCATAACTTTTTATCAAATAGAATAAGTGAAATATTAGGTGAAGAAAACAAAACAATTACATGTCATATTGGTAATGGCGCTAGTATAAGTGCGATTAAAAATGGTAAATGTATTAATACCTCAATGGGTTTAACACCGAATGCTGGAGTAATGATGGGTACGAGATCTGGGGATATTGATGCGACTATTATTACTTACTTAATGGGTAAAACTGGTATGAATGAAAAAGAAATAGATAATGCTTTAAATAAACAAAGTGGTGTGCTTGGTATTAGTGAAAAATCAAGCGATTTAAGGGATATTGAAGACGGGATAGCTAATAATGATAAAAGATGTATTTTAGCTCACAATATGTATGTTAATAAAATAGTCGATTACATTGCTAGATATTTCATAGAATTAGGTGGAGCCGATGCGATTGTTTTTACGGGTGGTGTTGGTGAAAGGTCGCCACTTACTAGAGAAAAAGTATTAAAGAAATTAGAAGTATTAGGTGTTAAAATAGATTTAGAAAAAAACAAAATAAAAGCTGAAGAAACATTAATTACTACTGAACAATCTAAAATAAAAGTTTATGTTATTCCAACCGACGAAGAATTAATGATAGCTAGGGACACTTATAACTTAATAAAGGAGTAAAAAATGAATATACAAAAACAAATATACAAAGAGATGAAAAAAGCTAACAAAATAGTCATTGCTAGACATGTAGGACCAGATCCGGATGCTTTAGGGAGTACTTTAGGATTAAAACAAGTTATATTAGATAATTTTCCAAATAAAGAGGTTTATGTTGTTGGAAGTCCGGCTGCTAAATTTAACTTTATTGGCAAGTTAGATAAGTTTACTGACGATATGTACGATGCTTTATTAATAGTAATTGATACACCAGATAAAGAAAGAATTGATGGAGTTGATGTAACTAAATTTAAAAAATCCATTAAAATAGACCATCATCCTTTTGTCGAACAAATATGCACTTTAGAATGGATTGATTGTAGTGCTTCAAGTGTGGCACAAATGATTATCGAATGGACGATTAATAATAAGCTAAATATGTCATTAGAGGCGGCCGAGAAGTTATATATAGGTTTAGTCGCTGATACAGGAAGATTTATGTTTTCCTATTCAACGCCGAAGACTTTTTATCTAGCTGGTAAATTAATAGAAATAAGTAATTTAGATATTGGAAAAATATATAATAAGTTATATACAAGACCATATAAAGAAATCAAGTTCCATGGATACTTATCACAAAACTTTACCATTACAGAAAACAAAGTCGGCTATATCATTATTGAAGACGAGATTTTAAAAGAATTTGATGTTGATGCAGCTACGGCAGGGAACATGGTTAATGGCTTTAATCATATTGAAGAAATGTTAGTATGGGTAACATGTACTTATGATAAAGAATTAGAATTATATCGTATTTCTATTAGGTCAAGAGGACCGAGTATTAATGAAGTTGCTGCTCAGTTTGGTGGCGGCGGTCATGCGATGGCAAGTGGAAGTCGTATTAAAACCAAAGAAGAAATAGAAGAATTAATTAAGGCTTTAGAAGAAGTAACTTTAAAATATATAGAAGAAACAAAATAAATTATTTTGTTTTTTTGTGAAAAATTTTTGCAAAAAAAAGAGTTAATGGTAAGTGGGTACAATCCCCAAATGACACTAACTCCTCTAATCGCAATATATCATAAACTAACCTCAATGTCAATTTTAATATATTGCTTAATAATAGTAATATGCAATAAAGGAAAAAAAATAATCAAAATAAATTATTTTGTTTTTTTAGTGAAAAATTTTCGTAAAAAAGAAGGAAATTGAAGATTGACGTCGTATATTACCTATAGAAGGGAAAGATACAATGCAATTAGATGTTAAAAAATTGGAAACAAAACAGGATATTGATTATATAGAAAATGAATTGTCTAATAATGTTGATAATGCTATTAGTGATGTCAATTCTGACAGAAAGACAAATTTGGGAAAAGTTAGTAGATTTATTGCTAACAGAGTAAAAAGATTGTTTGGTATTGATGTATCGAATAGGCAGCACGTCTTATTTGATAATGATATTAGACATATGCTAAATGAACATGGCAATCCTTATACAGAAAAACAAAAGGGACAAATAGCTATAACTTCTGTTGATATAAAAAATATTCCGAATATAATAAACAATCCTGATGTAATAACAAAAGGTTCAGATGCTAGGAATAAATTAAATTCTATAAGGTATATAAAAAGAATTGATAATAATACTATTACAGTTGCAGAAATAATACCAAATAAAGGTTCTTTGCAAATAAAAACAATGTGGAAGAAACTTGCTTTAGCTGATGATTTAACCCCAGCTCAAACGTTCGAAACGCAAGGCAAAATTTCTTCTACATCTGACAGTACTATAGCACATACCAATAGTACTGTCAATAGTAGTAATATGCAATAAAGGGAGAAAAAATAATTAAAATAGATTATTTTGTTTTTTTGTGAAAAATTTTTATAAAAAAGAAGGAAATCGAAGATTGATGTCGTATATTACTTATAGAAGGGAAAGATATAATGAAACTGGATATTCAAATGTTTGCCCAAGATTTAGACAATGCCGAAGATAATTTAAAAACAATAGAACAAAAACCAACAAATATCCCCATAGATAATAGTTTGTTAAATAAATATGCTAATTATAGTGATATGGTAGAAAAAGAAAAAGGGAACTTTATAAACTCCAATGTTGTGATTGATAATAATGTGGTAGAACTTAATAATGTTGATGTTGGCAATTTAACTATTAAAGCTGCTTTCAAACTCGCAAAGGAGATATTCAACGAATATAATTTAAATAATATATTTGATAATAACGAAAATAAAATAATAGTTTCTAACGGCGACATACAAGAAAGCATAAACAAGATTTTTCACAGTCCCCAAAAGGAATTTTTAACAGAACATTTAAAATCCTTTAAAAAGTTGGGTAAAATAATAGAAAGTGCAACACTTTCTAGTCAGAATGTAGAAACTAAGTTAGAGAATTTTAAAAGAGTTGATAATAGGGTTTGGCATTATTTTTTAAATGGTCTAGAAATTGATGGCAAAAAATATTTATTTGAATTTGATGTTATATCAAGGGCAAATGGTGAAAATCATTATAGAGTACAAAGGTTAGAGTTTTTAGACAATAAAAAAGCAGGTACACTAGACGGAAACATCATTAATAATGACATAACTCCATCTTCGATGGCACCTGCTATTGAAAACAATATACCATAAACTAACCCCAATGTCAATTTTAATATATTGTTTACTAATAGTAATATGCAATAAAGGAAAAAA
>Ga0082212_10001837_pt1 | contig 31296 bp, 22 predicted proteins | sample TergutNt197P3_FD_71548 | JGI IMG/M metagenome (GOLD analysis project Ga0082212, IMG submission 71548) | Neocapritermes taracua P3 segment gut microbial communities from Petit-Saut dam, French Guiana - Nt197 P3 | ecosystem: Host-associated > Arthropoda: Insects > Digestive system > Gut ...
TCCTTACCTTTGCCGCCATGAAGGATAGAGAACTGATAACGTCATTAAAAGTGCAGATAAGACAATCCTCCGAAAGGGAAAAATCTTTACTGGAACAGATAGACCGACAATCTGCTCAGATAGGTCGGCAGTCTGCTCAGATAGACCTGCTCTCCCGTCAATTCGAGCAACAGTCAGTACAACTCGAACTGCAAGCAATGGAAATAAAGAACCTAACTGCCACCATTCAATCAATGGAAGAAGCCATGAAGTTGAGGGACAGCAATATAGCATCCTTAAAGGAGAAGAATCGTGCATTAGTGAAACTTCTCGGCAACAAATCCGAGAAGATTGCGGTTGATACCACAAAAACGGAAGACGTGCCGCCGGGGGCGGACAATGCGCCGGAGGCAACCGAAGCGGTCGAAAAGCCGAAAAAAGAGAAGCCACGCTTCAATCCCAAAGACAGAGGTAACAACAATGCGAAACGAAAAGAGTTTTTTGACACGGTTATTGAGCTTGTCGAAATATAGAAACAGTCATTGAAGACGTTTATCCCAGCGATCCCGCCTTCGACATGGAAAAGTCGAAAGTGATCGGATACACGGATTCCATCCTTTATAAGTTCATACCCGGCAAATTCATCAAGCACATATCCCGCCAGTACAACTGCGTGATGGACGAGAAGGTCTATTCAGGCAAAGCCATTGAAAAGGCGCCGCTGTTGAACTCCAATTATGACAGCAGCTTCATAGCCGGCATGCTTCAGCTTCGATTCATCTATGCCATGCCTGTTGGAGGCCACTTTCCGCTTGATTTTAACGGGATCGAGGCCCGTTAAAATCAAAGTGATCGCAGAAGTGTGTTCTAAATCCGGCTAAATGGAAAAAAGAAAACCTGTGTGTAACGCCAGTCAATTAAGGATAAGAAGGTGGTAGTATTTTAACTGGTAAGGTTGATTTTGCCTCCCGCAAGGTTTACCGGCAATCGCCATCGCAATCCGGCGAACGCCGTAATGATACGGGATACGCTTGTCAAGGCCTGTTTGACAAAAATGCCGAAATACAAAAAGCGAGGGCGGTACGAGGGCGGATATTCTCCCCTGATCCTTTTCGCTTCCCGCGGAACGGGGAAGAAAAACGTCGGCGGAAATCACATCGCGTTACTGCAAAAAAGGCCTCGCCACCCGACGGAACTGTTCTCCCCGCATGCGGTAACGCGGACAGTTTTTTCAAATGACCGACATCCGGCGGCGGATGCACGCCCCACGCGAGGGGATTGTGGCAATACGTATCGACCGGCACGTTTTTCCCTGAACGCAGCTTCTCCCAGGATGGAATCCGATATCCGTAACTGTTTTTTTCACCGCGTTACCGCTTACGGCTGTATCCCGTTATATCCTCCCGAACCGGACGACGTCCCGCCTTACAACTTACACGAGTAAGGGAGGACTGAAAGCGGTGGCGTGTTGTCAACTAATGACGGTGTTTTACAGTCCCGAACGGAAACGTTTGAGTACGGAAAGGATAACAAACCCAGCCTAGCAGCGGATGTCCGGCCTGAAACACTGCATAATATGACGCCCCTGAAAAACGGGCGGCACGTTAATGCCCGTTCTCTGGCAATAAGGAAAGCCTGCACCATCTTACAACAATTTTCGTTGACATGACAACGGGTAACGGCACATCTCTCAAACGGCATTATCCTGAAAGTAAATGTCTTGAAATTTCAACAGTGAAATTCTTCGAAATTTTTATCGCGAATCTTATAGAATAACGGAATTGTTTCCTATCTTTGGCCAGCCTATAACAGGTATTTTTTTGATATTTAGTAGTTCATCAAAATAGTTGCATTTGTAAGTTGAATCTGCGTGGGGAAAAAAAACATGAAAAAATTTGCGGGTTAAAAAATTATGTTTTACCTTTGTACCGTTATTAACTTGGTAAGACATCACTTCATAACAAGACAAAATCGGTGATGCATACTGGGTGCATTATAGTACTGGGAATATGCACCTAAGGAGGAAATCAGACTGTTGCCTGCGGCGATGGTAGCGCCATTATCCGCGATGGAGATTTCCCTTTTGCTGATGGGGAGGGAAACGCCGGAAATGGAGGAAAAAGTGGAAGATGCATTTGCAATCCATTATTTTTTAGGGCAATGGAGGTTGAAACATTGATACTCTTGCCTTGCCACTTCTTGCTTTTACCTCTCAAGAGGATAGCGGCATTTCTTTTCCTGCAACGATGCATTTCTTTACCGGGATGGCGCCTTGCACGACGTCGACAAACGGTTTTCCGTTTTTCAGTCCCGCATTGCCGAAGCCGGTGTTGGTCGACAGGAAGGATGTGAAACTACTGCCGATGCGGGAATCGATATACAGGATTCCGTCGACTGCATCGAAGCGGATACCCGTCAGGCCTTCGAGCAGTCCGTAGCTTGCCATAGCCCTGACATAGTACGAACCACATTCATATTCGTTGAACGGGTCGCGGACGCGTCCGTCGTAACGGCTGCGGCAGGCACGAACGATCTCCAGTCCTTTTTCCACTTCCCCTTCGAACATCAGGTGCGACGCTACCTTATATTCGATGCCTGTCCATACCTCGTCGCTATAAACGAACGGCAACTGCAGTTTGCCGCCCTTAGGCCACGAGCACAACAACAGTCCGGCATCGTTGCCCATGGCGTAGGTCGGACGCTGTGGATTGGCATGTTCGCTCAGGTCGGCTTTCAGGTTGTATTTGTGGATGGCTACCAAGTGGCTTTTTACTTTTTCCCTGTCCATCACTTCGGGCATCCCGCAAACGAGCGACATCCAGCTGCCCAGTACGCCGTCCGACAGGCACCCCGTCCCGTACTGGTACTTGGGGCCTTCCTGCTGGAGGATCGCAAGCGCTTCGTTCGAATAGGAGTTGTGCAATGACTGCATCTTTGTGGGATCGGGTGCGTCAAGGTCTTTCCAGCGGATGTCCTGAATGAAATATTCGCCGTCGTACAGTTTTGTTTCCAAGTAGGTTTTACTCTTAACCATCAGCGCTTCGTAGGTTGATACATCCTCATTCAATGCTTCTCCCATCCTGACGATGGCCTGCAATGCGCCGATATAAAAACTGGTACACATCCCGTCGGGACCCCAAAATTCGATGTCGTACGTGTTGTGGTGCGGTTCTTCCAATGCGCCTGTTGCTCTGGGGTCCCAAACGCTGATGCAATAATCCATGCTTTTACGGATACTGGGAAACAATCTTTTCAACCAGCCGGTATCTCCCGATATACGCCATTCGCGGTATGCCTTCATGATGCCGCCCAGCTGTCCGTCGGATGCCGAATGGAAGTCGTGAACGATGGGTCGAACCGGCAGCGCCGACCGAAAAGCCTGATGGCCTTTCCTGTTCTGGCTGATGCAAAACTCCGTTTCGCGAAGCGTCCGTTCCATGGCCGGAAAAAGATGCGGGATGGCTTGCGCATAGTTCCATACATGGGTACAGCTACCGTGGCAACAGCCCGAATTGTCACTGCATCCTTCCCATCCCCACAGACGGCCATCATATTGCCGCAACACGCTGGGCGACTTGATGATCGCCAGGTTTGCCGAGATGGCTTCCAGCGCTTCGTCGGGGATAGTGCTGGCATAGAACGCATCGGTAAACTTTTGAGATTTGGTTTTGAGGTCGAGGTAACTTTTCAGCCAGTAAGTCGCTACTTCGTTGATATTGCGAAACTTGCTGCTGTACCACGGCTTGTAGGTTTCGTTTGGCGACTGGCAGCAACTGCTTTCCGAGCCACAGCAGCAAGCTGTCGCATCCGGTTTGTCGGATTCGCTTGCGGCATCCTGTCCTATCTTCAAATTGGAAAGCGGCACGTACCATGCCATATAGATACGGATGGTTTTGGTTTCGTTTGCCTGCAACTTGAAAGGCACAAAAAGCGAGGCGCCCGGGGCATCCGATTCTACCGGTTTGTTTTCCTGTATCGTGCCGGCACAGATGTCGTTCCAGCAGATGGTGAGCGGGTCGAACCATCCTCCGCGAAACCAGCAATGGTTCACCCGGGTTTGCGGATCGTCAGCGAAGATGGCAAATTCGGACTGCAGATGCGGCTCTTCTGCAGTTCCGGTTTGCGACAGTACAAAACCGTTACTGATAGCGCCAATGGACGATTTTCCCTTACGGTTCACACGCATAAAGTTACGTGTGTTATAAGAGAAGACGGCATCGAGCGCTTTCGATCCGGTGTTGTGGAACGTATATTCGATAGCCCCTACGGGCAGACTCGAATGATCCTCGTCGGCAGGGATAAACGGGCTCCAGCCTTTCAGACTTACTTCCAGCGGCAGACTTTTATCCTTCAGTTCAATATGGGCAAAAGGAAACCGTGCCAGAAAAGATGATTCACGGAAGCGCGGAAGCCCCCAACTGGTATCTCCCAGTCCGTTGCCCGAACCGCCCAACCCGAATCGTTTCCATAGCGGCGATTGTCCTTCAATCACTTTCGACCCGTTTTCCGTTCCTTTCACGTGAATGGCGGCGAACATGCACGGTTCGTGGAATATTTCGGGCCGGTGGCGTACCGACATGTGTGAGATGGCGCCTGACCCCTCGATACAAAACATGCCGGCCCCCATTCCCCCAACGGGAAACGCAAGGCGGCTAAGGTACTCGCTTTCGTACCGTGCATTGAACATTCTCTTCTTAGCCGTACCCGACTGTTCGCTGCTGCATCCCTGCAACAGCGCGCTGCCCGCAACCGGAAACGCGACCGAAGCCATGACCGACTGCTGCATAAAACCGCGACGTGTTAATTTCTGATTTTCCATAGTTTGTTAATTTTTCTTTCATAATATTGAGAAACGACATACAAAGATAGCGAAAGTCGAGGGATATACAAAATATGCTTGCATATTTTTATGTTCGAGCGAAGCTATCTTCTGTTTCTGGCAAAAGATAAGAATTTTTTCGTCGACATTTGCGCAAACAAATAAAAACACCTATTTTTGTAACGTTTTTTAAAATTCATAATTATTATGTCGCATTATCCCGTCCCAAACAAAATTTTGACATGCAAGCGCATGATCGGCGAACACACTGACTTGCCGACACGTTTTCGGCGTGCTGTCATCCGTGACACTGTCACCATGAAGAGCCTGACGCTGGCTCTTTTAGTCTTATTATCCATAAACTGTGCCGCCTCGGATGTAGGCAGGCGTTTCCCTTCCGAAAAGCATACGATTGTCGACCGGGTTACAGGACAGATGATCACCGTCCTTACTTCGTCGCAGTACAGTGATTACAAGCCGTATCCGACACACGATACATGGACGGCCGATGGCAATTGGATTGTTTTCCGCTCAAACCGTGCAGGAGATGGCAGTCAGTTGTTTGTCGTCAACGAACAGACCGGCGACATCGTACAGTTGACGGATTATCCCGGCGTGCAGTCGCCCAATCTTTCGCGAAAGGAAATGAAACTGTTTTATATCCGTCAGCAGCAGGGCGCAAGCCAGGAAGGCAGTCGTGAAGTCATCGAGTTGAACCTCGGCGATCTGCTTTCCGACAGCATGTCGGATCAGGTGAAGAATCCTGACAAATACGAGCGTAAGGTGGCTTCGCTTCCCGCAGAAAAAAGGGGAGGGGAGCTAGCCGTTGATGTGGACGAAACGTATTTATACTGGGGGAACATCCTGCACATACCTGAAACGAGGGTTGAGCGGCCTCAAAACCCGACAACGAACGATCCGCTTGAGCAATCGAAGTTTCGCGATGCCATGCGTGTCTATTTTGAATCGGCCGGTCAGGGAACGAGCGAGATCAACAAGATAAACATCAAAACGGGCAAGATCGATAAAGTGATTGAGTTCGCGTTTCGCATGGGCCATCTTCAGGCCAATCCGTGGAAAGCCGGAGAGATTTTTTACTGCAACGAGACGGGCGGCGACGCCGAGCAGCGCATCTGGTCGGTGAACGCGGACGGAACGGGCAACCGTCCCATTTACGAGGAAACGCCCGACGAATGGGTCACACACGAAACCATGTCGGCCCCCGACGAGATGATGTTTATCTTAAGCGGCAACAGTCTGCATTTGAGAAAGAAAGCCACCGGCATTGCCGTCATCAACCTGCGCAACGACGAGATGCAACTACTCGACCAAGTCAAGGAGGTCTATTGGCATTGCAACGGCTCGCCCGACGGTCGTTGGGCGGTAGGCGATACGGAAAAGGGAAACATCTACATCATCAGTCGCTCCACTGGCGAACGCATCGAACTGACAGCCGGCCATCCGATGCGACCCGACCATGCACATCCCATATTCAGCCGCGACAGCAAGCGCGTATTGATTCAATCGGGTCTGCTGACAGACGGTAAAAACCTGCATCTCATGGTGGTGAACGTGCCGTAAATGGGAAAGTGATATAACTCGTTTTTCGCATGAAAAGATATTTATTTCCCACACTTTTCTGCCTGTTGATGGCCTGCACCGAAAAGTGGCCCGATGGCGAGAGCCAGTACCGGAGTTTTGCCCCCGACGGGATTCCGTTTACCGTTGCCGATTCGGCATGGAATGTAGACATGCTGGGCAGCCACCGTGCCATCGTATCCGTGGGGCAGTCAGGCGCACAAAAGGCAGTACGGGTGACCTTGCCCTGGCGTCGACCCGACATGCGCATAGATGCAAAAAAAATAATCGTGATGGATGTCGGCACCGGGCAGGAAGTCAAAAATGTCAGTGTCATTGATTTCACTTCGGAAAGGGGCGTTATTGCCTTTCAACCGCCAACCGTTCCGGGAAAGTATGAGGTCTATTATCTTCCTGCTAAATTTCGAAAAGGGTACGATGATGCCCGGTGGGGTAAATACAATGACTATCTGCCACCTGAATATGATGCTGACCCCGACTGGGAAAAGGAAATAAAAAGCAATCCCGGCGTTATCCCGGAAGCAAAACTCATTCGGTTTGAAGCGCGTACGAAATTCGACTTCTTTACGAATATGGGCTTGATTGCAACGGAAAAAGAGATACAGGAACTGAAACGTAAAAGTACGGACGATTATCTTTTGTTTCCCGAAGACCGTGCCTATCCGATACGGTTGACAACCATTCCGGTACGCTGGGTGAAGAAACTGGAAAACGGAGCCTGGCGAATGGCGCATGGTCGAAAAAACAAGTTCGAAGGGTTTGCTGCGCCTAACGAGTACTATACCTGGCAAATAGGTATATGGTCGGCCGACAAGCCCCTGAACGATGTTCGACTGACATTCAGCGATTTCACACATACTTCGGGAGATGTTGTTTCGCGGGAGGAAGTCACTTGTTTTAATCTGGGCGGAACCAACTGGGACGGTCGACCGGTTGCATTTCGGGTAGATGTTCCGCAGGCAAAGGTGCAGGCCTTATGGTGCGGACTGCAAATTCCGGCAACCGTACGTGGCGGAAAATATCGGGGAACGGCGACGGTAACTGCCGAGGGTGTTGCGCCACAAACAGTTGACATAACGATTCATACCGGAAAGGAAGAACTGGCAGACAAGGGTGACGGCGACCTCTGGCGGCATGCACGCTTGAGGTGGCTCAACTCAACCATCGGCATGGACGACTTGCCGGTGTTCCCATACGACAACATGGAAATCGCGGGCAATCGCGTAACCGCTACCGGCAAAACACTGGAAGTGGCATCGAACGGCTTGCCGAAATCCATTGAAATCAACGGACGTCAAGTTTTGCATTTTCCCGTTGCATTTGTTGTGGAGACCCATGACGGAAGCATCACTTTCGATGCAGAGAACCTTCAGGTTGAAAAGAAAGCCGACGGATTGGTGCAATGGGAAGCTTCTTCCGAACAAGGCGGCTTGCATTTCAAATGTTCAGCCTGCATGGAGTTCGACGGCTATGTCCGTTATCATGTTCGATTATCGGCAGAGCAGGCTTTGCCGGTGAACGACGTCAGACTGGTGACATCCTACACGCCGGCTGCATCCGACTATTTCATGGGCATAGGATTGAAAGGCGGGACGCGTCCGGCAAAGCATGTATGGGACTGGAAAGGTCACTGGGATAGCTATTGGATAGGAGGCGACAAGGCTGGATTGCACGTGGAGTTGAGAGGTGCAGCCTATCATGGCCCGCTCATGCGGGATTACTATGCCGGGCCGCCTAAAGTATGGGATAATGCCGGGAAAGGTCGAATCACGGTATCGGGAAACAAAAACCAGCCTGCGAACGTAGTCGCCTCAACAGGCAATCAAGTCATCACGCCACAACCGCTGGATTTTGAATTTGCGTTGCTGATCACGCCCGTTAAGCCCGTCAATACAGCCAAACACTTTTCGGAAAGATATTTTCACTCCCAGCCTGATGATTTCGCCAAAGCGGCCGGCGAGGGGGCAAACATTGCAAACATCCATCATTCGTTGCGTCTGAATCCCTATATCAATTATCCGTTTCATGTCAGGGAACCGTTGGTGAAGTTTGTCGAAGAACAACATGCAGCCAACCGCAAGGTCAAATTGTACTACACCATTCGGGAGCTGAGCAACTACACGTCGGAGATTTACGCCCTCAAAAGCCTGAACCATGAAATATTGATTGCAGGCGCCGGATATGGGCCACCCTGGTTATGCGAACACCTGATTGACGATTACTGGCCGGCATGGTATACCGAGCTTCCCGGCCAGCAGGCCGATGCGGCGCTGGTGCTCAACGGTTTTTCGCGATGGATCAATTATTATCTCGAAGGTTTGCGCTGGATGTTCGAGCACTACGGGATAGACGGTATTTATATGGATGATGTTTCGTTCGACCGCGAGGTCATGAAACGGATACGCAAAATTATGGCCCGGTACCGGCCAACTGCGATTATTGACTTACATTCATGTTCCGATTATTCCAACGGCCCGGCCAATCAATACACCGATTTTTTTCCATACATCGACAGGTTATGGTTTGGCGAGGCGTTCAAATACAACCGGATGATGCCCGACGAATGGTTTGTCACCTTTTCGGGCATACCGTTCGGCTTGATGAGCGAGATGCTGGAGGGCGGCGGAAACCGTTATCTGGGTATGGTGTACGGCACCACTGCCCGTCATTCGTATGGTACCTCGCCCGCTCCCGTTTGGAGGCTGTGGAAGGATTTTGGGATTGAAGAAGCGCAAATGATTGGATATTGGGATGAATCATGTCCGGTAACGACTAATCATCCGGATGTAAAGGCAACCGTTTATGTCCGTCCGGAGAAAGTGTTGATTTCAATAGGTAATTTTGATACGCAAGACCGAACGGTTCATCTTATCATCGACTGGAAAAAGCTGGGACTTGACCCATCGAAGGCAACCATCGAAGCGCCGTTGGTCGACGACTTTCAGAAAAGACAGGCTTTCGACATGCGCGAACCTATCCTTGTGAAAAGCAAGGAAGGGTGGTTGTTGCTGTTGGAAAAGGCAGCATCCGAATTAGCAAAGTGACGGTAATGCGGATACGCTTACGGCGGATGTTGAGAGGTTATTGCTTATTGCTGAAAAATTTTTATCCATTTGCGTGTGATTTGGAAAATTTCATCTATATTTGCAGTGTTTAATTTTCAAAAAAGATAGAGATGCAGCATTATCGTCAGACATTTTTCAAGGACAGGGTGGTATATTACGCTTCGCGTCTTATTCAGGAGCAGGGCGAGAGCAAGAAGGGCAAGAACGAGGAGGGTGATGACTGGAATTTCGAGTTGAAGCCGGTGTATTCGGTCAATATCGTTGCATTTCCGCTTGACGGCGAAGCGGCGCGAAAGACGAGGGAATCGGATAAGTTTGCTACTTATGTGCAACTGTACGACATTGAACTCCGTCGGGTATTTTACTCAAAACTGACGATGGTGTTCCTTGAATTGCCGTTTTTCACAAAAGGGGAAAGCGCATTGGCAAGCGATTTGGACAACTGGATGTATATACTCAAGCATTTGCAAAAGCTCGAAAACTTGCCGGAACCACTTCATAATAAGGTTTTTGAAAGACTTTTTGCGAAAGCCGAAATTGCAAAGATGTCAAAAAAAGACAGAAAGGAATACGATGATTCACTAAAAAATTATAGAGACATGAACGCATTATTGAGAGATATGAACACATTATTGTATGACCTTGCAAAAGTCAGAAAAGAGGTAGATGAACGCAGAAAAGAGGCAGATGAACGCAGAAAAGAGGTAGCTGAAAGCAAAAAAGAGGCAGCTGAAAGCAAAAAAGAGGTAGCTGAAAGCAAAAAAGAGGTAGCTGAAAGGGACAAAACGATTGCAGAAAATAAAAAAATGATTGCGGAAAATAAAAGAACGATTGAAATTCTTCAAAAATCCCTTGCCGGTTATTATCAAAAATTTGGTAAAATCAACGGGGAAGCGTGAGTAAGGTATTAACATCCTGCGTTCTTTTAAAGGGAGTGTTTCAGCCCCTTTTTAAAGTTCATCGTAAAGGTTATTCCAGATGCAAGGGTATTACATTATTTTGTAGTACCAAAATCTGGTTTTGCCTATTTTTTTTAGCGTTCTTAGGCGCCATATCAATCGTTGGATGCGATCAGACGCCAACGAATCAATTGGAAAACAATAAAATACGTTTGGCCATCGATCCGAAGAACGGAACGCTTGCCGTTTTCGACGATCTGACGTACCGTCAGTCCCTGCTGGATACGATCTGTCCGGCAAAATCGCTTTGGCAGATTCATTTTCGAACCAATACCGGGACGGTACCGGTTGATATGGAACTGGCCCGTGATTTCAGTTTTGAAAAGAAGAATGATTCATTGCTTACGCTGATTTGGCAGCAGTTTGATCATGCCGACTACGCCGACCTTCGGGTGTCGGTATCGGTACGGATAGGTGAAGATCAATCGTTTTCGTATTGGAAGATTCATCTGTCGGGTATTCAGGGAAAAGAAGTTGAAAGCGTGATTTTCCCCAGAATTTCGGGGCTGAGAGATATGGGAGAAGAGTATTTAGCCGTTTCGAACTGGACGGGCGCCGTCCTCAAAAATCCGCGACAGTTTATCAAATCGAGCGCCTGGGGGTATCCGGGGGCTTTGTCAATGCAGTTGATCACCTTGTACAATCCTGAAAAGATAGGCTTTTATGCTTCGTGCAATGATTCCTTGTCCTATAAAAAAGATTTTGCGTTAAGCCTCGAAGCGCCCGATAACCTGATTTATCACCTTGTCAACTATCCGGAATTTGACATTTCCAAAGACAGTTACTCGCCTGCATACGAAGCAGTCATAGGCTCATACAGGGGCGATTGGTTTACGGCAGCCGAGCATTACAGAGACTGGGCGCGCAACCAGAAATGGTGCAGGGAGAGCAGGTTGAAAAACGGACGGATACCCGCTTGGGCAGAGGAAACGGCTTTGTGGGTATGGAATCGGGGAAAGTCGCCCGGCGTATTGTTGCCGGCAACGGAATTGAAACAGAAGTTAGGCCTGACAGTCAGCGTTTTATGGCATTGGTGGCACGGCTGCTCATACGATGATGGCTTCCCCGAATATGTCCCGCCCCGCGAGGGAAGGTCGCAGTTTATCGAACAGGTGGAAAAAGCGAAACAGCAGGGAGTAAGGCCGATCGTCTACATGAACCAGATACAGTGGGGGAATACGACCGAAAGCTGGAAAACGGAAAATGTATCCCTGTCGACCGTAAAAGACATGAACGGAAAGGAGATGGATCACGTATACAACATTTTTTCAGGGAAAGGCTTGACCGTGATGTGTGTGGCAACCGATTTCTGGAGAAACAAATATGCTTCGCTGGCCGATACGGTGATAAACCATTATGATGTGGGTGGTGTTTACATGGATCAGACTTGCTTGAGTTACCGGTGTTTCGACCCGTCGCACCGGCATCCCGTCGGGGGTGGCAACTATTGGGTGGAAAATTCAGGGAAGATATCCACGCAGATACGCGCGTTGACCAAAAGGGATGAAGCGCCGGCGCTTGCAGGCGAAGGGTCGGGTGAAAGTTGGATTCCCCATCTTGATCTGTTCCTCACGCTTCAGGCGAGCAAGGAGAGGTATGCCGGCGTTGGCGGTTGGGAAACAATACCGCTATACCAGGTGGTTTATCATCCATATTCCATTTCATTTGGAAGTTATTCATCGTTGCTCAAACCTCCTTATGATGAACTGTGGCCAAGCGAGTTTGCTCCCAAAGATGCCCTACAACTCTTGGATGAGAAATATAACGAGCAGTTTTTGATGGAGCAGGCGCGGTCGTTTATCTGGGGCTCTCAGCCCATGATCGCCAATTACCGTACTTTTCTGGAAACGGAACGGAAACCTGAAATGGAATATTTGCACCGGTTGGTAAAAGTAAGGATGAAAGGATTGAAATACCTGCTGTATGGCGAATATTTGAAAATGCCTGAGACGCAATATCCGACGAAAGAATTGAAAATATCTCGGTTATCCATTTACGCGGGTCGTACGGGAAGTACGGTGACCGAGCTGCAAGGTGTGTTTCCATTGATCTACTCCTCAGCCTGGAAAGCGGATGACGGTACCTTGGGCATCCCGTTTGCCAGCATCAGCGATCAGGCCTTCCCGTTGAAATTGACGCTGAAAGCCGACGCGTACGGCATGCCTCCGTCAGGAAACATATCGGTTATTGACGAAACGGGGAAAAAACTTTTGTCGTCCTATCAAAATGGCGAAATAAGCATCGATATGCTGTTGCCGCCCAAAGGGATCTGTATTTTTGAAGTTGAACCCTAACAGATAACATTCACCCCTCATGTCACCTATTACAGTCATCATCACAATTGCAGCATATTTTGCCGTCCTTTTTGCTTTTTCCTATTTTACCGGACGAAAGGCAGATAATGCGGGATTCTTTTCGGGCAATCGCAAATCGCCCTGGTATGTAGTTGCCTTTGCCACGATTGGCGCTGCCATTTCAGGCGTGACCTTCATCTCCGTGCCCGGGATGGTTGCGGCAAGCGGTTTTTCATATTTGCAAATGGTGTTGGGCTTTGCTGTCGGGCAATTGCTCATTGCATTTGTGCTGATACCGCTTTTTTACCGGATGAACTTAGTGTCCATTTACGAGTATTTAGAGCGCAGGTTTGGGGTATTGTCTTACCGGACGGGCGCCTGGCTTTTCTTCGTTTCCAAAATGATGGGCGCTTCCATTCGTTTGTTTATCGTTTGCGTGGTACTCCAACTGCTGGTTTTCGATCCGCTCGGCTTGCCTTTTGCCTTAAATGTGTTGTTTACGGTGGGCATCGTATTGGTGTACACCATTCGCGGAGGCGTGAAGACGCTGATATGGACAGATTCGTTCAAGACGTTCTGCCTGATTGTTTCGGTCGGATTATGCGTTTATTATATTGCAGGCAATCTGACGGCGGGCGGCGACAGTTTGTTTTCGGTGATAACAGGCTCCGACATGTCGAGAACATTCTTCTTCGATGACATCAACGACCGCAGGCATTTCGTCAAACAGTTCCTTGCCGGTATCTTTACCGTCATTGCCATCACTGGGCTCGACCAGGATTTGATGCAAAAATCCCTGAGTTGCAAAAACTTCCGGGATTCGCAGAAAAACATGATTACCGGTGGTATATTACAGATACTGATCAATCTCCTTTTTCTTGTGCTGGGCGTTCTGCTGTATACGTTTGCCATGAAGAATCAAATTGCGCTGCCGGTCAATGAAAACGGGAAAGTCATTGGCGACGAAGTTTTTCCCTATCTTGCCACGCAGGGATATTTCCCGTTCATTGTAAGCCTGCTGTTTATCATCGGGCTTATTTCCGCCGCTTATGCTGCTGCCGGATCGGCGCTCACGGCGCTCACGACATCATTTACCATTGATATCCTCAAGGGTACAAAAGGAAAGACCGAAAAGCAGACGGCGGCCATGCGCCAGAAGGTGCATCTGTGCATGGCCATCGTGATGGGAGTGGTTATTTATGTCATCAACCTGCTAAACAACGCCTCCGTCATCGACACGGTCTACAAGTTGGCAAGCTACACGTATGGCCCTCTCTTGGGCATGTTCGTCTTCGGTATTTTCACCAAATGGAAAATCCGCGACAGGTGGACGCCCTTAGTAGCGATCATTTCACCCGCTGTATGCCTCGTGTTGGACCTCCATTCCAAAGTATGGTTCAACGGCTATGAGTTTAGTCATGAAAGGTTAATATTCAATGCGTTATTTACTTTCATCGGACTTTTGCTTTTAAAAAGGAAATCGTGATGCACATTTTATTTACCTATGATTTACCTACAATCTTATCTTGTCATCATTTTTGCCATGCTAAGTAATCATAAAAATAGTTTTGATATGAAAAATCGTATTGTTTTTTTTGTACTGTCCGGTGTATGCATGCTGGTCGCAGTAAAAGGCTACTGCAAGGATCAACTTGCAGAGAAACAGGTAGTCGGCCAATGTCTTACGGTAAGTGCAGGCCAGGAGCAACAGGTGTTGAGAGTAGCGCAGATATGTGATACCCAGCTAGGCGGTTTTGTGAGTATTGATACTTCGGTAGCAATCTTTGAAAATGCTGTTCGGCAAATCAACGCGCTTGCGCCCGACATGGTGCTGATTGCGGGCGACATGGTGGATAACATCAACGATGACGACGAGATAGAGGCGTTCATGCGCATCTGCGCCCGTTTGCAGGTGCCGGTGCTGCTGACGCCAGGCAATCACGATCTGCTCGAACCGGTGACCGTTCAGGGACTGGCGTATTACCGTTCCCATTTTGGCGATGATTTTCAAGTGGCGAGATGTAAAGGATATTGTATCGTTTCCATCAACACGTCCCTGTGGCGAAGTCCGCCTTCGGAAGAAAGCAGCCGCCACGACAGCCTGCTGCACGACGCGCTACAGCAGGCGAAAACAGCGGGCGAGCCGGTCGTGATATTGTCGCATGCACCGCCTTTTGTCACATCCGTAGACGAGGATGACGAATATTACAATCTGCCAATAGCGAACCGTGAAAAGACGCTCCGGCTTTTTGAAGAAAGCGGGGTCGTCTTCTGGATAGCCGGTCACTTGCATAAGACCCTGCAACGCAACTTCGGGCAGATCGCAATACTGAACGGCGAATCAACCTGCGCGAATTTCGATGGCCATCCGAGAGGATTCCGGTTGTTGACAGTCAATTCCGACCGGTCGTTCGAATGGGAATTTTTTACCTGTGAATAATAAATACAAAACATGATATTGATAGCCGACGGCGGTTCAACCAAAACATCCTGGCGCATGGTTGAATCCGAACGAAACACAAGCGCCTGTACGACGGGTGGCATCAACCCGTTTCAAGCAGGATTGGACGAGATACTGCATTTGTTGGAAACCGAATTTACACTTCCCCGTAAAGGAATTTCCGAGATATGGTTTTATGGAGCGGGCTGCGCCTTTCCCGACAAAAACCGGATGCTCGCCAACGCGTTATCGCGTTATTTTGAGGTGAAGGAAATCCATGTCAACAGCGACTTGCTGGCGGCAGCACACTCGCTTTGCGGGAGGCATCCGGGCATAGCCTGTATCATGGGAACCGGCTCGAACTCGTGCTATTACGACGGACAGGAAATCGTGCAGAACGTTTCGCCGCTTGGCTATGTGCTTGGTGATGAGGGTAGTGCGAATGCACTTGGAAAAAAGCTCCTTTCCGACATACTCAAAAATCAGTTGCCCGCCACGATACGCAATGTCTTTTTCGATACCTACCGCGTGACTGTCGGCGAAATATTGGACAACATTTACCGCAAACCGTTTCCCAATCGCTATTTGGCACAGTATGCCCGGTTTGTTTCTGCAAATATCGGTTATCCCGAAATGCAAACACTGGCATGTAGCTGTTTTCGGGAGTTTTTTCAGCGAAACGTGATGCAGTATGACGTCGCTATGCAGACACCCGTTCATCTCACGGGCGGCATCGCGTTTCATTTCAGTGAGTTCATAAAAAAAACAGCCGGCGAGTTTGGCTTGACGATAGGCGTCGTTTCGCAGGAACCCATGCCCGGATTAGTTGAATATCATCTGAAAAATAAGTGATGAAGCATCCATGATGTCGGAAAAATTCCTCAGCCATATCTATAACGAATGAAATTTTTTTTTTGAATTAAGATGCTAATTTCAGAATAATGATTATTTTTGTGGCTGCAATGAATTAAATATGCTATGGTATTAACACAAAATAATTTATTATGAATGTATTGGTAATCTCGGCGCATCCGGATGATATTGAGATCAATTGCGCTGGAACGGTAAAAAAAATGATTGACAGAGGCGATACGGTTTATGTATGCAATCTCTGTAACGGAAATTTAGGACACATGGTCATCATGCCCGATGAATTGGCGGCTATGCGTTTGAAGGAAAGCGAAAGCGCCGCGGCTGTGACAGGCGCGAAGTACCTGCCGCCGATCGCAGGTGACTTGTGTCTGTATCACCAGGACAAGGCGACGCGCGACAAAGTGGTGGATGTTATCCGTCAGGCAAAGCCCGACTTCATCATCACGCATACGCCCGACGACTATATGTCAGACCATGTGGCAGTCGGGAAGCTGGTGTTCGACGCGAGCTTTTGTGCCAGCCTTCCACACTACGTAACCGAATACGATACGGTCGTGCCGGTTTGTCCGATCTATCACATGGACAATTTGGGCGCGTTCCATTTCACGCCAACGGAATATGTGGATATCTCGGACGAGATAGAGGTTAAGCTGGCAGGCCTCAACTGCCACCAAAGCCAGTTGAAATGGATGAAAGACCATGACCAAATCGATTTTGCCGAGACGGTGCGTACGTTTTCGCGCATGCGCGGGATGCAGGCAGGCGTGATGTATGCGGAGGCTTTCTCGCAGTTGGCGGGGTGGGGTCGGATGACGGTCAGGCGGTTGTTGCCTTGAGGCTTGAGGCTTCGCTGGTGCTCGCGGTGAAATGTGCCTTTGGCACGATGAAGGCTTCGCTGGCGCTTACGATGTGCCTTTGGCACGATGAAGGCTTCGCTGGCGCTCGCGATGAAACGTGCCTTTGGCACGATGAAGGCTTCGCTGGCGCTTGCGATGAAGGGGGAGCGTTGGTTTGCTTTAACTTTTTAACTATTAACTTTTTAACTGGATGTAAGTGATGATGAAAATTGGTATTGTTGGATTGGGATTTATGGGAAGGACGCATGCTGCTGCTTACCGGCATCTAAAAGCTGTGCTCGACTTCGAGATTACGGCGGTGGCGGATACCGATCGGGAAAAAGCCGATCAAACAGCCGGCCTCTTAGATGCAAAAGTCTATTATTCGCCCCAGGAACTGATTGACAATGCGGATATAAACGCAGTAGACATCTGCCTTCCTACGTTTCTGCATTATGAATATGCAACGAAAGCGCTGTCAAAGGGATTTAATATTTTCATTGAGAAGCCTTTATGTTTATATTCACAGGACGCATATACGTTGGCAAAACTGGCGGAAGAGAAGAACGTTTTTGCACAGGTAGGACAGTGCATCCGGTTCTGGACCGAATATGAGTACCTGAAGTCGGTGATAAAAAGCGGTGAATATGGCAAAGTAAAGCATATCAAACTCCGAAGACTCAGTCCACGACCGGGATGGGGCGGATGGATGTGCGATGATCGGTTGTCAGGCGGCGCTGCACTTGACTTGCAGATACACGATGCCGACTATGCGTTGTATTTATTTGGGCCACCGAAACATATTGCGTCTTGTGTAAATCATTCAGGCGAAAAGTATTCAAGTATCGTATCCCAGTTGACATATCAAGACTTTACCGTGACAACCGAAGGTTCATGGGATTATTCGTCGTCTTTCCCTTTTGAAATGAGCTATATTGCAGCGCTGGAAAAGGCGACGGTAGTGTTCAGTTCGTTACATGGGATTTCCGTTTGCCTAGCCAATGGCGAACGTTTTTGTCCTGAACTCGAAAAGGCATGTTTGGCACAAAGCGATTCGGGAGGTAACATATCCGACCTGGGTGGGTATTACAATGAATTGTATTATTTTATCGACTGTGTGAACAAAGGCGTTCATCCGGTAAAAGCACCCTTAGTGGATGGAGCACGGGCGGTTGAATTAGTTGAAAAACAGAAATTTGCAGCCGAAAAAATTGGTTGATGCTTGATTTCTTTGATGAAATTTGGAGAGGATAAATGGAAGATAAATGGAAGATAAATGGAGGATAAATGGAGGATAAATGGAAGATAAATGGAAGATAAATGGAGGATAAATGGAGGATAAATGGAAGATAAATGGAAGATAAATGGACGATAAATGGAAGATAAATTTTTAAAAAAATAGAGAAATAAACTTTTAAACAGATTAAGAAATGAATTTTAACACAACAGTAAAAGGAAGTATGCTGGAAGGATTTTATCCGGCAGGATGGGACATGCAGCGCATAGAGGCATGTTGCGCGTTTTCAGGTAAGAATGCACTCCGGCGCGAAGCGTTCTGGAACAAACGATTTACGCCCGTCAGCTGCAATGACGTCGCTGATTTTGATGTGCTCATGGGTCATGAAATTGCTTTCGAGATAAAAAAAGCAAAGGATAAAGGACAAAAGATTGCGCTTATCTGTCCGGTAGGGCCGATGGGCATGTACCGGTGGGCGGTCTATTTTTTGCGCGAATGGCGCATCGACTGCAAGCACGTCTGGTGTTTTAACATGGATGAATGGTCGGATGGAGAGGGAAATACGCTGGCTTCGGACGATCCGGCCGGTTTCGAGAACGCGATGAACTGCGCTTTCTACAATCCGCTGGGCAGCCTGACCGTTCCCCGCGAACAGCGTAATTTTGCCACGAAAGAGAGCCTGCCGCTGTATCCCGAAAAAATAGCACGGCTCAAGCAGGAAGACACACGTCTGATTGTGATCTACGGTATCGGACGGGTGATGCACATTGCTTTTTGGGAACCTCATTTTGCTGCCGAGTTCAATACGGTGGAAGAATGGAAAGCCCAAACCTACCGTATCGGGGCGAAGCTACACCCCATGACGATTGAGCAAAACGCACTGACAAGTTTCAAGAGCCGTACCACCTTGGTTCCGTGCCGTGCGAACACCATCGGCCCCGGTTTGTTCCTGCAGGCCGATTACGCCATCGGCGGCTGCGATGGCGCTTTTGGGCGGGGCATGCAATGGCAGGGCCTGAGCGTCATGACGACGTTGCATTACGGACCCAATGCGTGGATTCCCTCCACCTTTATGCCGACCCTGCCGGGTAAACTCTTTATCCTTAAAGAGCTGACCCTTCGATTGCAACCTGACATGAACTGACATCATACTTTTCACATGAAAAATAACAAGCTGGATCGTCGATCTTTTTTGAAAACATCGACATTGGGCACATTGGGTACATTGGGCACATTGGGCATACCTGTCATCCTGGAAAGCTGTTCAGGTTCTGCCTCAAAAGAGGCCGGGCTGAAGGATGTTGTCGTGCCCGAGATATTAGATAAAGCCCCTGACGGTAAACCGCTGAAAGCGGGCTTAGTGGGATGTGGCGGACGTGGAAGCGGGGCAGCCGTGAATTTCATTGAGGCAGGCAACGACTTGCAGGTCATAGCTATCGGCGACGTCTTCCAGGACAAAGTCGACCAGTGCCGCGAAACATTGAAAAGTAAAGGGCAGAACATCCCCGACGCGAACTGTTTTGTCGGGTTCGATGCCTACCAAAAGGTGATCGATGCGGGCGTCGATGTGGTATTGTTGTGCACCCCGCCCGTCTTCCGTCCCCTGCATTTTGAGTATGCCATTCAGAAGGGCAAACACTGCTTCCTCGAAAAGCCGGGCGCCGTCGATCCGGTGGGCGCCCGGAAGATGCTGGTATTGGGAAAGCAGGCTGCCCAGCAGAACCTGTCGGCTTTGAACGGTCTGGTGCTCCGGTACCGGAAGAATATCATTGAAACCTACCGGCGCGTTGCCGGAGGCGCTATCGGCGAAATAGTATCTGCCCATCTGTCGCGCTTCCGAACCGCCCTGTGGTTGCGAGAACGCGAGAAAGACTGGGACGACATGACCTATATGTTGCGAAACTGGGTAAGGTTCAACTGGTTATATGGCGATCTGATCCTCGATACGCACGTTCATGAGATCGACCTGATGTCGTGGTTCATGGGTGAGAAACTGCCTGTAAGGGCGGAAGCAACCGGCGGTCGCCAGCGCGACATTACAGGCGATACCTACGACTTTTTCAGTGTCGAGTACTTGTTCGACAACGGCATCCGCGGACATTGTACATGTCGGAGCATCAACGGCTGCGACAACCAGAACATCGTCATGATATACGGAACGAAGGGATATGCCAGCCTTCACGACAGCAAGATTTACAACTTGGACGGCTCCGTAGCCTGGGAATATCCGTTCCCGAAAAGGGGGGACGCCGATCAGTCGATGGCTGTTCCCGACGGTTTCGTGCAGGAGCATATACACTTCGTAAAAGCCATCCGTACCAATACCCCTGTAAATAATGTGGAGCGGCTTGTCAATTCCACCCTGATGGCAGTCATGGGACGCGAATCGGCCTATACGGGCAAGTTCATTACCTGGGACCAGATCATGGCCTCCGACCTGAAACTTGGACCCGACACCTGCGCGTTTGGCAATGTGCCCTGGTTCAAGGAAGAAATACCATTGGCCGGTACTCCTCCAAAAATTTGAAGTTATCAATGAACTTGACAGCAATCACTTAATACTGATAATAAAAAAATGGAAAATAAAGTAGTAATTAGTCTCAACAGTTATCACGGTTTTACCGTTGATCAGGCCTTAGAGGGCGCGGCAGCAGCGGGGTTCCGCTATGTGGAGCTTTGTGCGGTGAAAGGCTGGACCGAAAATGTCATGCCCGACATGGACAGGGCGGAGCTTGACCGTATCCGTAAAAAAATGGCTGACCTCAACCTGACGGCGGTCGCTCTCAGCGGACACTGTAACCTGATGGACGCGCAGCGTCTCGACGATTTCAGGAAGAACATCGCCTTGGCAGCCGAGCTTGGATGCCAGTACATCATCTCGTCGACCGGCGAAGCACATTTTGGAAAAGATGAAACGATTGCCGACGATGTGCTGGCGGATAATATCGGGAGCCTGCTCCCTGACCTTGAGAAGGCAGGTCTTGTACTGGGATTGGAAGTACATGGCGAATACGGCACGGGTGCGTCGCTTCGACCGGTAGTCGAGAAGGTAGGCTCCGACCGGGTCGGCATAGCCTACGATACGGGCAATGCCATGTTTTATGGCGGAAAAAAATGCGACGAGGAGATTAGTACCTGCGGCGATCTTGTCAAGTATGTTCACCTCAAAGACAAGATCGGAGGCGCGAAGGAATGGAACTTTCCCGCTGTCGGCAAGGGCGAACTCGATCTCAAAGCATTTATGGATTACCTCGAAAGCAATGGCTACAAAGGCCCCTATTCGGTAGAAATAGAATACACCGAAGACTTTACGATGAACGCAAAGCAACCCGGCGACCTTGATTTGGCAAACTTGGCAGCAAAAGATTCGTTTACATTCTTCAGTTCCCGTCATTCGTAATTTTTTCGTAATTTTTTCGTAATTTTTTTCCACTCCGAAAAATAACACCTCCGCACCCCCGGTAATTCGAGCACATCGATTTACGCTATTTTTCCTCCTCCTTGCAGGGCAAAGTCAACATTTCGACTTCGCTCAATGACCAAATGTCCTCTGTGCTCGGTTTACCACAGGTTTCCTCCTCCTTGCAGGGCAAAGCCTGCGAGCAGTCTCTGCTCCTGCTTCGTTCGTCGTTTGTCGTCGTTTCTCAATTCTCAATTCTCAATTCTCAATTCTCAATTCATAACCCCCTCCCATGCCAAAAACCACCTACACCTCGATCAACGATCACAATTTCGAGGAAATATACCTGAAATATTTTTCCCGCATGGTTCGTTTTGCGCAAGCGTATGTTTTGGAGATGGAAGAGGCCGAAAACATCATTCAGGATGTTTTCATCACCTTGTGGGAGCGACGCGACGATTTGAAGATACACGTCAGTCTGGCGAGCTATCTGTTTATATTGATTAAGAACCGGTGCATTGATTACCTGCGCCGGAAGAAACATGCCGAATTAGGGAAGCGGCAGATGCAGGAAGATTTCACGCACGAACTGCAAATGAAACTCTATTCGTTGGAAGCGCTCGACACGGCGTTTGTGTCCAATAGCGATATTGAACGGATCATCGCTGTCGCCGTCGAATCACTGCCCCCCAAGTGCCGTGAAATATTCATCCTCAGCAAGATTGAAGGAAAGAAAAACAGGGAGATAGCCGCTCAACTGCATATCTCGGAAAGCACTGTCGAAAACCAGATGGGCATCGCACTGCGCAAACTGCGGAATGAACTCAAGGATTACATGCCGATCTTCCTGTTTTTATGTATGTAGCGTAAAAAAACATGAATCATGAAAGAAAAATTAGTTTGTTTGGCCGAAACAGTTAGCAATAACAACCCATTAATCATACTTAGCATAACACATTTTTTTAAATTCTTTTAGGGGGAAACTTTCTTCCAAACGTTCTTCCATTGTAAAGCATTTTAAAAGATGATCGAAATAGAGATAGAAAAATATTTTTTGGAAGAATTGAGCGCCGCTCAAAAAGATGCGTTTTTCAAGCAAATGGCAAACGATCCGGACGCTTGCGACGAGTTTGCCCGCCTGCAGAACAGCTGGGCTTTGGCTGTTACGACTATCGACAGCAACGATACGAACAAAGCCGGCCTGTACTTGCGCGCGTTCAAGAAACGGATGAACAGGCGGAAAGTCATTCGGGTCTTTACCCGTGTGACGAAGTATGCAGCCATCCTCGTGGTTGGCATACTGATTGCGAAAGGGCTGTACGACGGGCAACAGGCAGCAGAATTACCTGCAGTAGCCTATCAGACGTTGACAGTTCCTGCCGGCAACCGCGCCCATCTAATCCTTTCCGACGGCACTTCCGTGTGGCTCAATGCCAAATCGACTTTGGCGTATCCGAATGTCTTTACAGGTAATACGCGCGAACTGACGCTTGAAGGCGAGGCATTTTTCGATGTGACCGCCAACCCTGCTCAACCCTTTATTGTGAAATCGGGAAATTACCGCACGCAGGTTACAGGAACGAAGTTTGACGTATTTGCCTATCAGGGTTTCTATCAAGTGTCGTTGGTGGAAGGACAGGTGACAGTGTACGAGGCAGGTGCGACCGATGATGCTGTTGTATTGTACCCCAACGAACGGGTGTCGTTGATCGACGGTCAGTTTGTAAAGCGGTATGCCGACAATATGGATGATTATCTTTGGAGAGAAGGCATCTATTGGTTTGACGATATGCCTTTCGACGCCATCATCGAAAAATTGCAATTGTACTACGATGTGCAAATACACATCGCCAACAAGGAGTTGCTGAAGCGAAAATATACCGGAAAATTCCGCCAGCGCGACGGCATCGAAAGTGCGCTGAGAGTCATACAAATGGAGTATCCGTTTGTATACAGCAAAAACGAGGACGGCAGCCGGATATACATCAGGTAAAGACTTCAGATGCGTTGATGATTGTTTAACCAATAATTGTAAAGCCTATGAAACATTCCTAAATACAACATGACACAAAAAAGTCGGCAAGCGCTCGAACACTCGCCGACTAAAGAAATTAATATCAAGGATTTTAATATTAACACACAAAAGTATGAAAAAAAATTATAAATCTATCACTTTTAGTTTAAAAAAAATTTTCAGGATCATGAAAGTTGTAATAATTTTATTGTGGATGGCATCCTTTACAATGCGGGCAGTCGATGTATATTCGCAGAATGCCAACATCCATATACGTGATTATCAGGACATCACCATTGAAAAATTTATTCAGGAAGTGGAGTCGCAAACCAACTATCTGTTTGTGTACAGCAAAAGCGAGATCAACACCGACGAGCGTGTTTCACTGACTGCGGAGGAAACGTCGGTGAAAAGTGCTTTGGACAGGATTGCTTCCCATTCACAACTTGCATACAGGTATGATAATGATTACATTGTCCTGACAAAGAGAGAACTGGCAATATTCGAGCCGACCGTACAGCAGCAAAACACCATTACGGGAACCGTGACCGACATTGATGGCGAGCCGCTCCCCGGCGTAAGCGTGTTGATTAAGGGTACTACACAGGGAACGGCAACCGACGCCAACGGCGCCTATTCCCTGCCTGTGCACGACGAGAACGCCACCCTGGTGTTCTCGTTCATTGGATTTGTAACGCAGGAATTACCGACAGGCAACAGGCGTATGATCAACGTGACGCTGGTTGACAATACCCATCAGCTTGAAGAGGTGGTGGTGATTGGTTTTGGCATTCAAAAGAAGGTGAACCTCACCGGAGCCGTAGGTACCGTTTCGGCTACCGATTTGCAGAACAGGCCGGTACAGAACATCACGCAGGCATTGCAGGGTCTGGTGCCCGGCCTGAACATTCAAAATACAAGCGGTTTTCTGGACCATACGCCCGGCTTGAATATTCGCGGAACGGGCAATCTCGGTACCGGGTCGTCGTCGGCACCCCTTGTGCTGGTCGACGGCGTGGAAAATGATCTGAAGTTCATCAATCCCCATGATGTCGAAAACATTTCCGTCTTGAAGGATGCGGCTGCATCGTCCATTTATGGCTCGCGCGCGCCATTTGGCGTCATCTTGATTACTACCAAAAAAGGTGCTACCGGACAAACAAAAGTGAATTACAACAATAACTTTCGTTGGGGGGCGCCAACCACATTGCCCAAGATGATGGATTCGTATACGATGATCACTTTTATGTGGGATGCAGCCGACAATGCCGGAATCGGACGGTTTGGCCAGGAAGAGCGACTGCAAAGGGTCAAGGATTACATGAATGGCGTCATCACAACCGTTTCCATTCCCGATCGGAATAATCCGTTAGTCTGGGCGAACGGTAACGAGTTCGGGAACGCCAATGCGGACTGGCATGATGTCGTCTACAAAAAATGGGCTTTTTCGCAGGACCATAATTTCAGTGCCAGCGGAGGTACCGATAAGTTCAATTATTACATGTCGCTGGGCTATGTTGATCAAAACGGATTGTTGAAGGTAGCAGACGACAGCTATCGAAGATACTCGGCGACAGGCACCATTGACGCCAAGATGACCGATTGGTTGAAACTCCGCTATACGACCCGCTTTATCCGTAGCGATTATAACCGTCCTACAGATTTGGCGCAAAACATGTATCGCGACTTAGGACGCCAGACATGGCCGTTTTTGCCCGTGTACGATGACAATGGATACTATTATTCCGCCAACTCACCCATACTGCCACTCGTTGAGGGAGGGAAGACCAATGCGCAAAATGACCACCTCAATCAACACGTTTCGGTAAATATTGATCCGGTAAAAAACTGGGTTACTACTTTGGAGTTCAATTATAACACGAAAACGTATGCTGCCCATGCTGTTTCCCTGCCTACCTACTGGCACAATGTGGCTGGCGATCCCTACAAGAGAAGGGAAGAATCGTGGGTGAGCGACAGTGGTAACAAGACCAATTTCCTGAACGTGAACGTTTTCACCTCCTATCAGTTTGACCTGTTCCAAAATCATCATTTTACGGTCATGGCAGGCGGCCAGCTCGAAAGTTTCAAATATAACAATTATGGGCTGAGCCGTGTAGGGGTGATGGTCGGCGATCTGGCCGTTATCGACCTGACGACGGGGTTTAATCCCAATGGAACAGCAGCAGTACCGGCCATTAACGGTAGTGCAAGCGCATGGAGTACGGCCGGATATTTTGGGCGATTCAATTACGATTATCAAGGCCGGTACTTGCTGGAAGCCAACTTGCGTTACGATGGCTCCTCCCGTTTTCGCGGAGACCAGCGCTGGAACCTGTTTCCCTCATTCTCGGCAGGGTGGAACATGGCACGCGAAGACTTCTGGGACGACTGGAAGAACGCGGTGGGCATGTTAAAGCTACGCGCCTCCTGGGGTAGCTTGGGTAACCAGAATACGGACAGTTATTATCCGACCTACCAAACCATGCCCATCAGCATCAACGCCGGCTCGTGGTTGCAGGACGGCAAAAGACCCAATACGGCTTCTTCTCCCGCGTTGATCAGCACTTCGCTGACCTGGGAGAAAATTCAGTCGTGGGATGCCGGTGTAGATGTTGGCGCACTCAACAGCCGGCTGACCGCTTCATTCGACTATTATGTACGCAAAACATTGAACATGGTGGGCCCTGCCATGGAGTTGCCGAATATTCTGGGTAAGGCTGTCCCGCGCATGAACAATACCGACTTGAAAACATACGGCTTTGAACTCGAACTGGCCTGGCAAGACCGCTTGTCGAACGATTTGTCGTACGGCGTTCGGTTCCTGCTGTCCGATTATCAGGCAGAAGTCACCCGTTATCCCAACGCAACAAACTCGTTAAGTACTTATATTGCAGGGCAAAAACTTTACAATATTTGGGGATACGAGACCATCGGCATTGCCAAGAGTGATGAAGAAATGCAGGCATACCTAGCTTCGCTTCCCAATGGCGGTCAAAATGCGATTGGAAGTAACTGGAGGGCGGGCGACATCATGTACAAAGATTTGAACAACGACGGTCGAATCAATTCAGGTTCAAATACTTTGGACGATCCGGGCGATCAAAAGATCATCGGTAACACGACATCACGCTATCAGTTTGGCTTGGACCTCCATGCAAGCTGGAAAGGGTTCGACGCCCGCGTCTTTTTTCAGGGCGTAGGCAAACGCGATTACTGGACAAGAACGAATATGTTTTTTGGAGGATATAATGGTGGAATATATGATATGATAGGCTTACAGTTGCATACAGACTATTTTCGGCTAAATCCTTCGAATGATATGCCAGCCAATCTGGACGCCTATTATCCGAGACCGATCATGTCGACAACTAAAAACATGCAGCCCCAAACCCGTTTTCTGCAAAATGCTGCATACATCCGGCTAAAAAATCTTTCATTGGGCTATAACCTGCCGCGACAAGTTACCACTAAGTTTTTTGTCGCACAAATGCGACTGTTTGTCACGGGCGAAAATCTTTGGACCGGCACGAAAATGGCTTCCATGTTCGACCCTGAATCAATTGGAGGGTTGGAAGGAACGTCCGGCGACGGGTATCCGCTTCAAAAAACATGGTCTTTTGGATTGAACATAACATTGTAAATAAAACTTTAAACATGAAGAAATATGAAAACAGGTAAATTTTTATCTCACATTACAGTCATTTTCAGCACGTTTCTGTGGTATTCCTGCGATTCGTTTTTAGATCAAATGCCGCAGTCGGCCATCTCGCCGGAAAAATATTTAGTAGAAGCATCCCAGTTGGAAGCGTATGCCAATAGCCTTTATGGCATTCTGCCGAGTGGTGTATTGCTTACAATAGATCAACATACAGATAATCAGGCTAATGAATCTTACAGCAGCAAGTATGTGCCCGGTGAATGGAAAGTGCCACAAACCGATGGCAATAACTGGAATTTCAGCAATATATACCATTTTAACTATTTTTTGGAACAGGTATTGCCGAAATATGAAGCCGGTAATATTACCGGCGCTGTCAGCAATATCAAGCATTTTATCGGGGAAGTCTATTTTTTGCGGGCATACGATTATTTTAACAAGTTGCGAACATTCGGCGATTTTCCGATTGTCACCCAAACCTTGCCTGATGAGATGGATGCGTTGGTGGAAGCCAGCAAACGTTCGCCACGCAATGAGGTGGCGCGTTTTATTCTTTCCGACCTCGACAAAGCCATCGAATTGATGGATGTCAGTATCGAACAACAGAAGACACGCCTCAACAAGCGAACAGCCTTGTTGCTCAAATCGCGTGTAGCCCTGTATGAAGGGACTTTTCTGAAATATTTCAAGGGGACTGCGTTCGTACCCAATGGCCCGAACTGGCCTGGCGCGTCGAAAGACTATAATAACGGCTATCATTTTCCATCTGGAAGCATCGACAATGAGATCAATTTCTTTTTGGATCAGGCTATCGATGCTTCTCAAAAATGTGCCGACATGGTCGTTTTGACCGCAAATACCGGAGAGATTCAGCAAGAACCTAATGGTCAGGCAAATCCGTATATGGACATGTATGCAAGCCTCAACCTTTCTTCCTACAATGAAGTGCTGCTTTGGCGTGAATACAACAATAGTCTGGGTATTGTTCACACGGCGGTACATGCTGCGCAACTCGGTAACGGCTCAACAGGCGTGACCCGCGGTTTCATAGATGCTTTCCTGATGGCCAACGGCTTGCCTGTTTATGCAGCGGGTAGCGGTTATCAGGGTGATGATTATATCGCCGATGTACGGGCCGATCGTGATAACCGTCTGTTTCTGTTTTTGAAGGAACCCGGGCAAAAAAACATCTTGTGGGAAAATCCGATTGGCAACGCAGCCTGGCCCATTGAACCGATACCCAATATCATTGGTCTTTTAGGAACCAGCACCTACATGTACATCACTGGTTACACGTTCCGAAAGGGAAATTCGTACGACCAGACGCAACTGCTGAACCTTTCCACATCCGGGTCTTATACCGGCGTCATTTGTTTTCGAGGTGCGGAGGCCTATCTCAACTATGTGGAAGCATGGTACGAGCGGAATGGATCGTTGAATGGGACTGCCCTGCAATATTGGCAAGCTATCCGCGAACGTGCCAAGATGGACACGGATGTGAACAAAACCATTGCCGCAACCGAAATGGAAAAAGAGGCGCCAAATGACTGGAGCGCATTTTCTGCTGGTCAGCTACTTACCGACGCAACGCTCTTCAATATTCGCCGCGAACGTCGATGCGAGTTTTTGGGTGAGGGATTGCGTTGGATGGATTTACAACGGTGGAGAGCGTGCGACCAAATGATCAATACGCCTTATCACATTGAAGGATTCAAGCTCTGGGGACCCATGCAGGACTGGTACCAGAAAGACGACGGAACGTCTGCCCTGACCTTTGGGTTGGATGTTGTAGGCGCCTTAGTCTCGCCGCCCGACAGAAGCATGTATCTTCGTCCCTACGAAAAGACACGCACCAGTTTGACATTGGACGGATATCGCTGGAACATGGCACATTACCTGAACCCCATTGCCATTCAAGACTTTTTGATTACGTCCAAAGATAATGACTTGTCAACCTCGCCAATCTACCAGAATCCCGGATGGCCGATGGTGGCCGCCGAAGGAGCAAATTGACTTCAAGATTGAACTTTCAAGTTGGGACGAGGCAGCACCTCGTCCCAACTTTTACATCAGCATGAAGATTTAAAAAAATTATCAATAAAAAATTTACCATAAAATGAAAAAAGCAATTTTATTTCTTACATTATGTTTCAGCGTGACATTTATTGGTTTCGCACAGCAAAGCGCTCAACAGGCCGGTTCGTTTCCGCCGAATCCAGTTGAAAAACCGGGCTGGAAATTGACGTTCCAGGACGAATTCGACCGCCCTAAACTCAATGATGCCTTGTGGTACCCTGCCTATAGGACAGGCAGGAAGGAACATTTCAAGCGGATCGGCATTGAGAGCCGCTGGTATGATAATAATGCGCATTATCTTATCGAAGATGGCATTCTTAAGCTGCGGGTCGACGAGAACCTCCCCTTCCGGCCTAAGAAGGAGATGCCATGTGTTTCGTGTATCATGACTTCCGATCACCGTTTCGGTGAAACAACCGAGACCTATCAGCTATTGGAGAAATTCGCACAAAAATATGGCTGGTTTGAAATTCGGTGCAAAACGGTTCGTGGCGTCCCTGGCGTCTACAGTGCCTTTTGGCTTCACCAGACCGATCCGACCGATCAGGAATACACGCCTGAAGGTGTTCGCCGGAAAATAGGTGACGGCGTAATTGAAATAGACATCTTCGAACAGTGGAGTTGGCGCGAAAAACAACGAACCGACTTCAACGTTCACTTTACGACTGACGGACATCATGCCTGCATGCTGGATTTTGATCCCTGTGAGGATTTTCATGTCTATGCGCTTGAATGGAAAGAAGGCGAATTGAACTGGTATGTCGATAACAAAAAGGTATACACCTATTCGGGTCAGACGCCTCAGAAAAAGATGTTCATCCTCGTTGCGCTGTTCCATCGACCGGATGGCTATGGCGGCACGAAGTCAGAACCTGATCAATTGACCTTTCCGAAGGATTTTGAAATCGACTATATAAGGGTTTATCAAGCTGAACATTGATAGTTTAGGTAATTCAAATGTTAATCAAATTCAAATTTATAATCAAATGACAAAAGCTATTGTTTTTTTTGCAATCTGTTTCAGCGCGATAACGCTGAATGCGCAGCAGCGTTCCTTACAAGGCGGTTCGTTCCCGCCGAACCCAATTGAAAAACCGGGCTGGAAGCTGACGTTTCACGACGAGTTCGACAGTCCGCTGTTGGACGATCAGTTCTGGTATCCTTCTTACCGGACAGGCAGAATCGAGTACCTCAAACGGATTGGGACGGATGGGCTTTACCACAACCCGAACGCGCTCTACGCGATCGATGACGGAATACTCCGGTTGATGATTGACGAAACTGTTCCGCCTCGTTTGAAAAAAACCGACGCAGCCGTTTCGTGCCTGATGACCTCTGACCACCGGTTCGGCAAAGACGATAAGGAATTTCAGGTACTTGAAAAATTCTCACAAAAATACGGTTGGTTCGAGATTCGATGTAAATCGATCAAGGGATCAGGGGTTTATACGGCGTTTTGGTTGCACCAGACCGATCCGACAGACCAGGAGTTCACACCGCAGGGCACACGGAAACAACCCGGCGATGGCGTTGTCGAAATAGACATCTTCGAGATGCTTGGCCAGGAAGCGGAAGCAGGTAACAATCATTTTAACGTCCACTTTACTAGTGACGGACATTATCAACACAAAATGGGCTTCGACCCTTCGGAAGCATTTCATGTTTATGCCATGGAATGGATGGAGGGCGAAATCAACTGGTATGTAGACAATAAGAAAGTGCAGACATACAAGGGCGAAACGCCACAAAAGAAGATGTTCATATTATTGGCGCTATTCTACGGGATGCATACCGGATGGGTCGGAAAAGTACCTGATAGCCAGGCCTATCCGGTCGTTTTTGAAGTCGACTATGTTCGGGTCTATCAGACCGTACAGTGAAGGATTTCGTGTTCATTGCTTCGTCTGCCTGTCGAACCGGCAGTTTCTCCTTTTTTGATTTTCCAAGTCGTATTTTATCCATTTTTCAATGTTCCATTCTTCGACTAATTCAATGCGGTTGACTGTCCAGTCTAAATATTCAGGTGATAAATCACAAGCCTTCC
>Ga0082212_10001838_pt1 | contig 31288 bp, 8 predicted proteins | sample TergutNt197P3_FD_71548 | JGI IMG/M metagenome (GOLD analysis project Ga0082212, IMG submission 71548) | Neocapritermes taracua P3 segment gut microbial communities from Petit-Saut dam, French Guiana - Nt197 P3 | ecosystem: Host-associated > Arthropoda: Insects > Digestive system > Gut ...
TTCACACTGCCCGCATCTGAAGCAGGGAAGAAAGTGGTGCTTACGCTGAAAGCTATTTCGCACTCGGCAGACCTTTATGTCAACGGGCAGAAATTGACCAACAAATACAACAACATAACAGATCACTCGTTCCTTCAGAACGGCCCGCCAATTCAGGCCAATTATTCCAACCTGACATCAAACGGCCACGGCACTACGTCAAAGTATGCAAACGGGGAATTGAGCAGATTTGAAAACGATTTCTTCGGCACCTTCAGGAGGTTTGACGTGGACATCACCGACTATTTGACCACCGATGGCACGCCAAACAATATCAAACTCAAGGTCACAAGGGCAAGCTCAGCAAGCAATGACCTCACCTACCACTGGGTTGACTGGCACCCTCGCCCCGTAGACGGGATGATGGGCCTTACAGCAGAAGCAAGCATCAGCACTTCAGGCTTAGTCCGCCTTGACAACCCGGCGGTTTCCGCGAAAGTGGCGGAAGACCTTAGCACAGCGACGCTCAGCCTGTATTGCGACGCAACTAGCCTAGCAGACGTAGCAGTGGCCGGCACCGCGACAGCGGTGGTCAAAGACCCGTCCGGCGCAGTTGTCGCCACGGCGTCAAAGAGCGTTACGATCCCTGCCCGCAAGTACAATCAGGAGATAGCCTTCAGGGCGGCTGACTTCCCGTCCTTGGTCTTGACAAACCCCAAACTCTGGTGGCCCTATATGTCCGGAGACCAGCCGCTTTACACAGTCGACTGGAGCTTCGCCATCGAAGGGGCGGTGAGCGACGCCCTGACCCACCGCGCAGGCATTAGGGAGATCAACGTGGACCTCAATGTCACGCCTCTTGGAAACCAGAACAGGGCCACTGTCACAGGCAGCTCCGGCGCCAACATGATACAGTTTTATGTCAACCACAAACCCGTTATACTCGACGGCGGCGGCTACTGCCCCACCGACCTGTTCCTGCGCCATGACCCTGTTGCAAACCAGGGCGTCATTGACAACATGAAATACGCAGGGCTCAACTTCTTCCGCGACGAAGGCAAGTTCTTTGACAACGACCTTTTGGATCTATGCGACGAAAACGGCATCCTAGTCATGACCGGCTGGTGCTGCTGCGACTTAAACCAGAGCCCCAACGGCTGGTCCCATGCGGAACGTTTCAACGCCTATGAAGGCCAGTACGCACAGATTAAAAACTTGAGGCAGCACGCTTCAGGCCTTCTTTGGTTCAACGGCAGCGACGAGCCTCCAAGCAACTCAAACAACGCGAACACAAGGATGGTGGAAGAGCAGTACATCCGCGTAGAAGCCATGTCAAGATGGGACGAGATAGGCATCACGGCGGCCAGCGCCTGCTTAGACGTCTCAAACCTGCTAGGCGGCATCAACACAGGGTTCCATATGGACTCCTCCTATGACAACCAGTCGCCGTCACATATGTTCAACCCGGGCTCAGTCGGTTCATCAGGCGTAGGCCCATTCGGGTTCATCGGCGAGGGCCTCGGCGGCGCCGGCATACCTCCTATTGAATCCATGAAGAAGTTCATACCTGAGGCTAACCTGTTCCCGTACAACAGCACCACAAATACAAACTACAGCGCATGGAACCTGCACGCAACCACAAGCGGGTTCACCACCTTTGGGCCGCTGATTGGGATTTCGGACAACGCCTACGGCGAATCAACCACGCTGGAATCCTATCATGCCAAGATATCGGCTGCCCAGTTCGACCAGTACAGGGCACAGTCCGAAGCGCTCAACTACCACCGTTACAAGAACACAACGGGCAGGGTGAACTGGATGATGAACAACGCAAGGCCGGGCATGTACTGGCAGCAGTTCGACTTCTATATGAACCCGACTACCGCGACCTTTGGCGCAGCCAAGGCTAACGAGCCCGTGCACATCATGTACAACATCTATGACCACGACATCAGCGTCATCAACAGGACATATAACGACTACGGCAACATGACGGCAACAGCGGAAATCTACAACATCGACGGCGAACTGGTCAGCGAAACGCTTGAGAAGACGATCCACGTGGTTCCTGACAGCGTCGGCCCGACTACGGCCTACGGCACCATGACGAGGACTCCAAAGAGGAACGCTTCCCACTACAACGAAGCGGACGGCACGTTCACCGACGTAGCGTACACCTACAACGGCCAGATCTTGGACGCCTACGGCGTAAACATCCTCTGGAACTACGCCGACATCGAAAAATCCCTTGTCAAAGCGACATCCGACGTGTACTTCGTCCGCCTGCAGCTCAAAGACAGCTCCGGCGAAGTCGTAAGCTACAACTCCTATGCGATCCCGATGCGCAGCGACATCGCGACCACAACCTCTTGGAACAGGGGTACGCCGGTCTCTGCCGGCGACTACTCGGCGCTCAACTCCCTGCCGGCGCTTACGGCTGAGGAGCTCACATGCGTCCAGACCGGTTCCAAAACTGTGGACGGCATTGTGACTCAGACCCTTCGCATCACCAACAACTCAGACACAATCGCCCACAACGTGTATTTGGCAGCCTACCCCAACAACAAGTTGGAAGACCTGATCGGCGCCGTCCAGTACACTGACAACATGTTCATTCTGTTCCCGGGCGAAACTAGGATCATCGACGTCACCCACAGGACCAGCAACTTGGCCGGCGACGCCTTTATCACCGCGACTTGCTACAACAACCAGGTGGGCGGCGACAAGCCCGTCCGCTTCAAGAACGTATATACCGGCAACGGGCTGGGTCAGGGCAAGAGCCTGTCCGTCAACAGGCCCGTCACCCTTTCAGCCGGGAGCAACGGCGGCAACATAACGACGATCTCTTCGGGCAACATCACCATGGCCAATGCCCACAAGACCTTCATCGATTGCGCCACAAACTCCAACGCAACCCTAACACTCTCAAGCAACAGCGCATGGTTCTACGTTGACTTGGGCGCCACCAAGGCCTTTGACAAGGTCATGCTCCGCGCCAACAACGGCACCGCCCTGCGCGGCCGTCCGGACACCGTAGTGATCGCGGGCAGCGACAGCACTTCCGGCCCATGGACGAACCTTGCCACGTACAACAACACCGGCGGCTCGATCATGATGGACATCGTGCTGCCCGAAACAGCGAACTACCGCTATGTCAGGGCTACATGCACCTCCGGCACCGGTTCGCTGCTGATATCCGGCTTTGACGTCTATGCCTTCAACAATTACGTGGATGTCAACATCTACGGCGACGGCGTAGTCACAAGCGGCGGAAAGACGATCGGCAAAGACACCTTAGCAAACCAGAAAGTCTTGGCTGTCGAGCCGGACGGAAGCGTTGAGCTTACGTTCACGCCTGATGCATTCAGTGCCATGGTACGCGTGCTGGCAAACGGCGTCGACATTTCAAGCCAGCTGGTGGACAAGGGCGACTTGAAGGCGCTCACCCTTTCGGGTCTGGCCGGCGACGTGGATCTGGACGTCTACTTTGGCATCCAGGCCTTCCTCACCGCAGACAATGTGACCTACGTAAACGACGACGTTGTATACACCTTGTCGCTGATGAACGCCAAAGACGTTTTGGCTGTCGAGGCAGAGTTCCTCATCGACGGCAACATGCTGGCAGGCAAGGGCCTTGTGGGTCTCAATGGCTTCGACTCCATGAACGGCGTGCTTTGGCTCTATGTGGGCGACAACCTCTGGAAGGGCGAAGTGACGCTGGCTCTGCCTTCCGGAAACTCAACAGGCCTTACAACCGACGCCCCGGTGGACATCGCCAAGTTCCTCTACACGGCAAAGGGGTACGGCAATGCTGCCATGACCCTGACGTCGGCAAGAGTCGTCTTCTTGGACGGCACGACGAAATACCTCGGGTCCAAGATTGAAAACGGCACCGCCACCACCATAATCGCCAGGTCCAAATACGACCTGAACAGGGACGGCGTGGTAGACGCCCTCGACCTTGGCATCATGCTGCTGTACTGCGGCTTCGACGCGGATTCCCCAAGCTGGACCGCCTTGGTCAAAGTAAACGACGCATGGGGCAACCCGGTCACGGCAAGCATGTGCGACGTGAACGCGGATGGCATGATAGACATGCTAGACCTGCTAGACCTGTTCATACACTACACAAAATAACAAGCTTGGCATGACAATTAAGATACAGCTTCAGTAACCTCAAATGGAGAAAGAGGGGGACGCTTCCCGGCACCTCCACTTTCTCCATTAACACAAGTGAACCACCTAAAAAGCAATTAATGGGAAAGGAGTTTGTTCGCATGAAAAGGAAACTGACCAACGGGGCGCTGCTTGCCATCATGTTTTTGATTTGCCTTGTTCCGGCTTTCTCGCCGGAGTCCTTCGCAGGGTCAAAGGGTTTTCCAGACACCCGTGGGCATTGGGCTGAGCGCTTCATCGCCGAATTGTCGGAAAGGGGGGCGATTTCCGGAATGCCTGACGGCAATTTCCAGCCAAATGAAAAGATCACCTTCCCGCAGTTTGTCACGATCATCATCAGGGAGGAGTTTGGGGACATAAAACCAACCGACGGCAACTGGGCTTCCGGGTACATACAGAAAGCACTGGAACTCGGAATCATATTGCCGGACGAGGCAACGAACACAAAAGCGCTGAACAGGTACGACGCCGTCAGGATTGTCAACTCTTCCTTGCTCTGGATCTACAATGAGCAACCGGAGTCCGACGTGTACGACCTTGTGAAAGAACTGACGGACTACCCAAGCTGCAAATCATGCCGCGACCCCTTTGACAACGAAATCGGCCAGTGCATGGCAAAAGGGATAATTACAGGAAGGCCAGGGCCCATGTTCGACGGCGAGGCCAACCTGACAAGGGCTGAGGCCAGCGTGATACTTCTCAGGGCAATAGACCCGTCGTACCGCGTGGTTCCCGATGCCCGTTAAAAGTTATTGCATGGGATATAACGAAAGGAGTTAAATGAAATGAGGAGAAGATTGTTTGCACTACTGTCTGTTCTGATCTGCCTGACCATGATCTTTACCATGCTGCCGGCAGCAGCAGCAGGCCCGGGAGCGGGGACGGTCAACAAGGAGACACCGGGCTCTGCAACCTACGTTGAGGATTTGACTGCATGGGAAATCGCGCCTTCGGGCAGCACTACACTGGCAGCGCAGTTCCCCGACTTGGCGTTGCTGGGAACAGACGACGCGGCAATAGCCGCTTCAGACAGCACGGCGGGCTGGGTGCCCGCTACGGTTCCAGGCACTGTCCTGGGGTCGCTCATCGACTTGCATATGTACGATTTTGTATTCGCCCCGAACAACGACGGCGAGTACGACCCCTATTTTGACGAAAACCTGCTGCACATAAGCCGTTCGGATTTTCAAAACCCGTGGTGGTACAGCACCGACTTTACGCTGCCCACAAGCGAAGAAGGTAAAAACGTCATGCTCACCTTCAAGGGCATCAACTACACCGCCGATGTTTACGTCAACGGCGTACAGGTCGTCAACAAGAACCTGAACATAGCAAACGAGAACGAACTCAGGAACCGTCTCGGAGCAGGCGGTGATGAAGGCAGGGTAGCCGGGAGCAACCCACAGCCTCCGTACACCTACGTTGACCCGACAGGGGTAAACACAAGTTCAAATTCGTCCGTGTACAGCGACACAGTGTTTAACACGTACAAAGACTACTACAAAGGCGCGTTCAGGACCTATGACATCGATTTGACGCCCTACATCGAATACGACGCCCCGAACAACATAAAGGTCAAGGTCAGGAGGAACTTTATAGGCGAGGATTTCTCCATATTCTGGCATGACTGGCACCCTGCCCCGTCGGACAACGACATGGGCCTGATCGGCAGGGCTTTTATCACCACATACGACAAAGTACAGATCAACAACCCCGTCGTTGTTTCAAAAGTCGCTGAAAACCTAGGCAGCGCATCGCTTTCGTTTTACATTGAAGCGACCAACTTGGGCGCGGTAGACGTGGTGGGCGCAGTCAGGGCGACTGTCAAGGACAAAGACGGCGCAGTGGTTGACCAATGGCAGACTCCTGCCACGGTCAAGGCAAACACCTACAACAACGAAATCATCGTCGCCGAGGGCAGGGCATTCAACAACCCGGATTTGTGGTGGCCGCTCGGATCCGGCGATCAGCCCCTGTACACGGTGGACTACGAGTTCGTAGCGGAAGGATCTACCCTGCCAAACGACACTCTGCACCACCGCTTCGGCATCAGAGAAGTGTCTGCAGAGGTTCATGGCATGGTTGCACAGCCTGAAACAAACACCACAGCCGGTTCGAACATCATGGCGCAGTTCTACGTGAACCACCTGCCCATCGTCATCAAATCCGGTGGGTTCTGCCCGCACGACCTGTTCCTGCGCCAGTCTGACACAGACGACAGGGCGTTCCTGGAAGTGGTCGCCTCAATGGGCATGAACATGATCCGCGACGAGGGCAAGTTCTACAACGACAACCTGTATGACCTGATGGACGAATACGGCATCATGCTGATGACCGGCTTCATGTGCTGCGACCGCAACGAGCCCGGCACCGGCGGCGATGTTACCTGGTCAAAGGCAGAACGCATGGTCGTCTACGAATCGGTATACGGCCAGATGCGCAGCCTGCGTTCGCACCCATGCCTGCTGGCATGGCTCAACGGCAGCGACGCTCCGAAGGACAACAACAACGGTTTGAACAGCTGGAACGTGCACCGCAAAATGCTTGAAATTGAAGGAAGGCTCAGATTCCACGACGTAGCCAGCGCGGTATCAAGCGCAGTAACCAATACGTCGCGCATAACCGGCGCCGGAAGCGGCACGGAAATGGACCACGCCTACGACACTGCTGTCCCGACAGCCTTCTACAGCGCAAACACAAGCGGCGCCACCTCGGGCATATACAGCTTCGTTTCCGAAGGCGGCGGCGGCGGCGGCATCCCGTCGGTAGAATCCCTCTGGAAGTTCATCCCTGCTGAGAACCTTTGGCCCCACAATGTTGGACACGTCGGTTCAGGCACCGGCCCAGGCAATTACAACAAGTGGAACTGGCATGCTGCCAGGGGCAACTCGAACTTCACCAGGATCGACAATTTCGTGAACATCGCCGAGAACATGTACGGCGGCGCAGACAACCTTGACGAATGGGTGTACAAATCCCAGTTGTTCGGGTACGAGTACCAAAGGGCGCAGTACGAGGCGCTCAATGTCAGGCGTTTCGTGGGTGCGACAGGTTTTGTCAACTGGATGCTAAACGCCCCGAGGCCTGTGGTCATGTGGAACCAGATGGACTTCTACATGAACCCCTACGGATCCTCATACGGCATCGGGAAGGCGAACGAGCCTGTCCACATCATGTACAACCCGTACAACAAGAACGTGCACGTGCTGAACACCACCCCGGTTGACATGGGTACGCTGACTGCCACCGTTAAAATGTACGACATCCACGGCAACCGAATCAACGGAGACGTGTCCAAGGATGTCCGCGTACGATCCGACGGCATCAGCAGCTATTCCGGAACTTCGACGATGCGACTGACCGGCTTGAACCCGGTAAGGCGTGACGACATTGGAACCGGCGCCGGCGAAACATGGGTAGACGGCGGCTTTACCATTGACTACAGGTCATATGGGCGCAGGGCTGCCACCCAGACGGGTTCACAGATGGTGTTCTCGAAAGCCGAGGTTGACAGCTCATTAATTAGGCCAACCACCGACGTGTACTTCATAAGCCTCGAACTGGCTGACGAAGACGGAACCATCATCAGCCGCAACGACTACGCAGTGCCGCGCCGCCAGAGCGTACACAACGGCAACAACTGGGCAAGGTCTTCGTATTTCCAGGCCGGCGACTTGACGCAGCTCAATACCTTAAACCCCGTTGACCTAGACGTTGCAGGTAATGCCGGCAAACTCGCGGCTGACGGAATACACTACGTGCAGACTGTAGAAATTGCAAACAACACGAACGAAGTCGCTTACGGGGTCGAAGTCAAGGCGTACAGAGACAACAGCCGCAAGGATCTGCTGCCTTCAACCTACGACGACAACTTGATCACGCTGTACCCAGGCGAAAGCCGCATTGTGACCGTTACGCACCTTACGGAACTGCTCAACGGTCCGGTAGTGATTGGCGTCAATTGCTTCAACAACGTCATCGCCGGCAGGCCCGAACGCAGCGGCAATATATACAAGCCCAGCGACTATACGGGGCAGACGGCTACAAGCGCAACGACCAACCTGGCAAGGGCCAAAAACAGCGGGACTGCCGTCACGGCTACGAGCGCAGGCAACGCCACCGCAATCGCCAACGTCAACAACGCCAACAACGGAACCACCGTCATCGACGGTACGCTCAGCACGGTCGCGACAGTCGCCTCTGGTGCATCCTACTACGTGAACTTGGGCGCAGCTACCACCTTTGACAGAATCATGCTACGCTGGAGCTCAGCTGTAGGCACAGGCAGCGTCAACTGGCTCTCCGGAGTTCCGAACCATGTGAGGATAGACGTGAGCACAGACGCAGCAAACTGGACGACTATTGTCGCAGACTACGACAACACCAACTCAAGATCCGCCATGTCCAACGTGGTTCTGGACGCTCCTTGCACGGCGCAGTACATACGCGTAACCCCGTCAGGGCTCACAGGCGCCTCGGCGCTGTACGGCACAAACGTCGGCAGCGGCGGTGGCACAAACACGAACTCCTCGACTAACGCAAGGGCGGCCGCATCTAACGTAAACATCAACAGCATTGAAGTGTACCGCAGCTTCGACACAGTCACTGTCGAGTTCAGCGACAACAACAATGCGGTCATTAACGTCACTTCAAGGGACGGGAACGGCCTGCTTGGCGCAGCTACCCTTGACAAATCAAGTCCGATGCTCGAAAGGGTACGCCAGATCCCGTTTGGGGACAAGGTTGAGTTCGTGTTCACGCTGGATCCTGCGACGGCAATTGACCTGTATGCAAACGGCGCACTGGCAACAACCATCGACAACGGCGACGGCACGGTATCTTGGTTTGCAGACAACACCGACGGCAACATGGGTTCGGTGCTGTTGTACGTCGTGTACTGTTCGGTAGGCGTAAGAGCAGACGCGGAAAGCGACATCGACAAGGACGTCAATTTCACCTTGTCCGTGGCCAACGCAGACAAACTGCTGACGCTGGAAGCTGAATTCCTGATCGACGGCAGCATGCTTGCGGGCATAGGCGTCGAAGCGCAAAACGGCTTTACGGCGATGAACGACATCTTCTGGGCCAGTGCGGGCGGCGACATGTGGAAGGGCAAAGTCTCTCTGGCTTACAAAGCCGGAGCCAACGAAGGCTTTACGTCTGCGGAGTCTACCGACGTAGCCAAGCTGGTATTCGCACCTAGGGCTGTAGGCGACACGACGCTTACGGTCACAAAAGTCGTGACCAGCGGTTTTGATTCAAACGGCAAGATAACGTACTACTTCGACACCTGCATCGAGCCAAACTCAGCTACCACGAACATCGACCAGCGAGCTTTCTCGAAGTACGACCTGAACAGGGACAACAAAGTCGACGCTTTGGATCTAGGCATCATGCTCCTGTACTGCGGCTTTGACAAAGATTCCCCGAATTGGGACACCTTGGTTAAAGTCAACGACTCAAGAGGCAAGCCTGTAACAGCCAGCATGTGCGACGTGAACGGCGACGGCGTCATCGACATGCTCGACCTGCTCGACCTGTTCATACACTACACCAAATAAGACAATTGGGGACGGTTCCTGTGTCTTACTGTAATGGGAACCGTCCCCCATCATTATTCACAATATTTATTGGAGGAAAGGCATGCAAAAGAAAAAAATACTCAGCACAATAATAGTAATTGCCATGATAGTAACACTGGTCCCTGCAATTGCCTCCGCACAGATAACGGAAGTTAAGCAGGCTCCAAGCTACTCGGCGCAGCTGCACGATTGGAAAATATCGCCCTCAGTGCCCGGTACCACCCTCGACGCGAAATACGGCCTCAAGGGCGGCGACGATGCGGACATCTCCGAGCCTGATTACGACACAGCAGACTGGATCGACGCCGTGGCGCCCAGCACAGTTCTGGGGAACCTGCTCGACGCCGGCGCCTACGATGATCTCTTCATGAATCTCACCGGCACCACGGACGAGTGGTTCAACGGACAGTTCAACGCTGTGCCGTCCAGCGACTTCGCCCAGCGGTGGTGGTACAGCACCGACTTTACCATTCCCGTGTCAGAAGCCGGAAAGAGGGTAACGCTCTCAATCGGTGGCATAACCTATCACGCCGACATGTACATCAACGGGGTACTGGTAAAAAATAATTACAACCACATCACCAACCCTCAGGATCTTTGGAACGGACCGCTGGTTGACAACGGTCCCTATACCGCTTGGGCAGACGCCACAGGATCCAACTCAGCCGGAACCTGGGCAGCCAATTATGCTCAGCAGGGACTGGAAGCCTATGCGGGCGAAATCGCCGGCTCCTTCCGCAGGTTTGACATTGACATCACCGATTACGTGCATGCCGACGGCAAGCCCAACAACGTCAAGTTCAAGATTTTAAAGGCTTACAGCCAGCAAGACCTGACCTACCACTGGGTGGACTGGCACCCTCGGCCCAATGACTCCATGATGGGGCTCACCGGCGAGGTCCATGTCAGCACGTCCGGCCCTGTCCGGCTTAACAACCCGGCTGTCGCCACAAAAGTGACCGAGGATCTAAGCTCGGCGTCAGTCAACCTGTACTGTGCCGCCACCAACCTGACAGGCAGCGACATAACAGGCACCGTCAGTGCCGTCATCAAAGACCCGGCTGGCAACACGGTGGCCACAGTGTCAAAGAGCGCCACAGTCAAATCCAAACTGTACAACCAGGAGATCGCCTTTAAGTCCAAAGACTTCCCGGCTCTTACCCTTGACGATCCTCAGCTGTGGTGGCCGTACATGTCAGGCGACCAGCCCCTGTACACCGTCGACTGGAGTTTCGCTATCGAGGGCACTGTCAGCGACGCGCTGACCCACCGCGCAGGCCTCAGGCAGGTTGACGTGGATATCAACGTCACACCGTACTTCGCCCAGAACGCGGCAACGATCACCCCCGGCGCGGGCTCAAACATGATCACCTTCTATTTCAACCACAAGCCCGTCATGCTGAGGGGCGGCGGATACTGCCCCACCGACCTCTTCCTGCGTCATGACCCCGTGCAGAACCAGGGCGTCATCGACAACGTGAAATACTCGGGCTTCAACATGATCCGTGACGAAGGCAAGTTCTTCGACAACGACCTTCTGGACCTGTGCGACGAGAACGGCATCGTGGTCTTCACCGGATGGTGCTGCTGCGACCGCCACCAGAGCCCCAACAACTGGACAAAATGCGAACGCTTCCTGGGCTATGAAGAACAGTACGCCCAGACCAACAATCTAAGGCAGCACGCCTCCGGCGTCCTGTGGTACAACGGCAGCGACCAGGCTGCATCTTTCAGCCAGAGCTCCCTTTCGAACTCTTGGATGGTCGAGGAGATGTACCATGTAATCGAAGCCAAGCTGAGGTGGGACGAGATCGGCATCACCGCCACAAGCGCATGCCTTGACCCCTCAAGGCTTTTAGGCTCCATGAACACCGGCTTCCATATGGACGCCGGCTACAACAGCCAATCCCACAGCTACTGGCTCAACCCGTTGGAATACCGCGGCATCTGGGGATTTGTCTCCGAAGGCGCGGGCGGCGCCGGCATTCCCGCCATTGAAACCATGAAGAGGGTCATCCCGGCAGGGAACCTGTGGCCGTACAACGACAGCGTCGCTGCGAACAACGGAACCACCTTCCCCACCACCTCTAACTACACCGCATGGAACAGGCTGTGCGCACAGAGGGACAACGTGGGCGGCGGCAACTACAGCAGCCTGAACCAGTACAGTTCACTATTGGACAACTCCTACGGCGCCTCGAGCAATCTGGAATCTTGGCACGCCAAGGCCATGTCCCAGCAGCTCGACCAGTACAGGGGGCAATACGAGTCCCTCGACCAGCACCGTTACACAAACATCACCGGTCTGGTCAACTGGATGCTCAACGGCGCAAAGCCGAGCATCTACTGGCAGCAGTTTGACTTCTACATGAACCCGACCTCTGCAACCTTTGGCGCCGCCAGGGCGAACGAGCCGGTCCACATCATGTACAACCAGCTTGAGCACCTTGTCAGCGTCGTCAACAACACCTTCGACGAGTATCCCGACATGACGGCTACCATGGAGATCTACAACTTGGACGGCAAACTGATCAGCACTCCGCTTGTGCAGAAGCTGAACGTCGCGCCGGACAGCGTCGGCGACACCACGGTGTACGGCGACATGGCAAACTATGTGCCCACAGGTCAGCTTGCGAAATGGGCTGTTAAACAGCCCGATGGCAGATGGGGATTCAGAAACGGTTGGCATTACGACGACGAGACCGACACCTTCACCCCCATGCTGTACAACTATTTCGGCCAGATCAAGGACGCTTACGGCGTTAACTACCTTTGGGACTATGACACCATTGAGGCGTCGTTCACCGAGGCGGCTTCGGACGTGTATTTTATCCGCCTGCAGCTTGCTGACAGCACCGGCAAGGTCGTCAGCTACAACAACTACGCAGTGCCCATGCGCTCCGGCTGGGAAGCGCACGGCCAGTCGGTGGGGCCGATCCATCAGGGGTACGACTATACCCCGCTGAACTCGCTGAAGGCGATACCTGCCTCTGAACTCACCTGCGTCCAGACCGGCTCCGCCACAGCAGGCGGCATCGTCACCCAGACGCTCGAAATCGCAAACAACTCCGATGTCGTCGCCCACAACGTGTATCTGGCTTCTTACACCGACAACACCTACAAAGACCTGATCGGTGCGGTCCAGTACTCAGACAACCTGTTTATTCTGTTCCCGGGCGAAACCAGAACCATCACCGTCACCCATAGGGACAGCAATCTGAAAGGCGACGCCTTCATCAACATGACCTGCTACAACAACCAGATCGGCGGCGACAAGCCCGTTCGCTTTAAGAACCGTTACACGGGTCTGGGCTTTGGCCTAGGCAGGAGCTTGTCAATCGGCAAGCCGGTCACCGTTTCCGGCGGAACCACCGGCGCCAACATAACGACAATCGCAGCAGCCCAAATCAGCCAGACTGCCAACCCCGGCGGCGCGATTCAGCACAAGACGTTTATAGACTCCTATTTGAACTCGGCATGCTCACTGCCCATCACTGGCGGAAGCGCATGGTTCTCCATTAACTTGGGGGCACCCATGTCCTTCGACGAGCTCATGCTTCACTTCAATGTCAGCTCCACCATAAGAAACCGCCCAGACAGGATTGTCATTGAAGGCAGCAACGACAACGCCACTTGGACCGAGCTTGCAAGAGCCGACACCAACGGTTCAGTCATGGTTGACGTCATACTGCCTCAAACCGCGAAATACCAATACGTTAAAGTCACTCTCAACGGCTCTGTAGCCAATATCACCACCTTCAACGTATCCGGTTGCGACATCTACGCTTTCAACAATTACGCAAACGTCATCATCAGCGGAGACGGGACTGTTGTCGGCGACGGAAAATCAATCACCAAGGATTCAACCGTGAACCAGAGGGTAGTAGCTGTTCCACCGGGCGGAAGCACGGAACTCACATTCGCGCCTGACGCGCTCAGCCCGATGGTGCGTGTGCTTGCAGACGGCGTTGACATTTCAGACCAGTTAGTTGACAAGGGCGACACAAAGGTGCTCGCGCTTTCGGGCCTTTCCGGCGACGTGGACCTCGACGTATACTTTGGCATCCAGGCGTTCCTCACCACCGATAATGTAACTTACATCAATGACGATGCAGAATACACTTTGTCGCTGATGAACGCAAAAGACGTGCTGGCTGTCGAGGCGGAATTCACCATCGACGGCAGCATGCTGGCAGGCAAGGGCCTTGTGGGCCTCAATGGGTTCGACTCAATGAACGGAGTCCTCTGGCTCCATGCAGGCGACAACCTATGGAAGGGCGCAGTGACGCTGGCACTGCCTTCGGGCAACTCCACCGGCCTAACCACTGACGCACCTGTGGACATTGCGAAATTCACCTACACGGCAAAAGGGTACGGCAACGCTGCCATGACCCTGACGTCTGCAAGGGTCGTCTTCTTGGACGGCACGACGAAATACATCGGGTCCAAAATAGAAAACGGCACTGCCACAACGATAGTGGCAAGGTCCAAATACGACCTGAACAGGGACGGCGTGGTTGACGCCCTCGACCTGGGCATCATGCTGCTGTACTGCGGCTTCGACGCCGACTCCCCGAACTGGGGAACTATGGTCAAGGTCAACGACGCGTGGGGCAACCCGGTCACTGCCAAGATGTGCGACGTGAACGCAGACGGAATGATAGACATGCTCGACCTGCTCGACCTGTTCATACACTACACCAAATAGCAAAGAATCAAGCCTGCTAGGCAAGCCGTGCAATTCGGCTTGCCCGGCAGGTATAAATCGCAACCATGAATTTTCATAAGGAGGAAAAACATGACCAAAAGAAAAATACTCAGCACAATACTAGTAATTGCCATGATCGTAACACTGATCCCGGCAATTGCTTCAGCGCAGATAACAGAGGTAAAATTGCCACCAAGTTACTTTGAGCTGTTGTCCAATTGGAAGATATCACCCTCATCACCCGGTCACAGCGTATTGACAGATCTGGGCTTGGACGACGACGCTGACATCATTGAGCCAGACTACGACACGTCAGACTGGATCGACGCCGTGGCACCCAGCACCGTGCTGGGCAACCTGATTGACGCCGGCGTCTACGATGATTTCTTTATGGACAGAAATGGGACTACGGACGAGTGGTTCAACAGGCAGTTCACCGCCATCCCTGCCAGTGACTTCCAAGGGCCGAGTGGTTCGCTTATTACCGGCAACGCACGGTGGTGGTACAGCACAGACGTAGAGATTCCAGCCTCGGAGGCAGGGAAGAAAGTGACCCTCTCCATCGGCGGCATGTCCTATGAGGGCGACCTTTATGTCAACGGCGAAAGAGTATACAATACATATACCAATATCACCGAAAAAGAGCAGCTTTGGAACGCCCCGATTTGGAGCCCCGGCGCTGCGGGCTGGACATACAACACCCCGGTAAACATAACAAACACCGGCAATGCCTGGTCGCAGCAGTGGGGTTCCCAAGACATCGAAGCATACCAAGACTTAATCGTGGGTTCCTTCCGCCGGTTTGACGTTGACGTCACCGATTATATCGTCCCCGGCAAAGTCAACAACATCAAATTTAAGATCTTGAGGCCCCAAAGCCAGCAAGACCTCACCTACCACTGGGTGGACTGGCATCCTCGTCCGGTAGACTCCATGATGGGCCTGACCGGCGAAGTATGGATCAGCACATCCGGCACCGTCCGCCTGAACAACCCAGCCGTCGCCACCAAAGTGAGCGAAGACCTGAGCCTCGCGTCGCTCAACCTGTACTGCGACGCCACCAACTTGACCGACGCCAATGTGGCCGGAACCGCCCGTGCCGTCGTAAAAGACCCGCAGGGCAACACAGTGGCCGATGTGTCTAAGGCAGTCACCATCCCCTCCGGGAAATACAACCAAGAGATCGCTTTCTCTTACAACGACTTTGATGCGCTGAAACTCTCAGATCCGCAACTCTGGTGGTTGTTTACAATGAACAACCAGGCGAAACAGGCGCTGTACACCGTCGATTGGAGCTTCGCGGTTGGGAGCGCAGTAAGCGACAGCCTGACCCATCGCGCCGGGCTCAGGCAGATTGACTGCGACATAAACATCAGCTCAATCGCCGCCCGCAATGCAAACACTGTCGCCGCCAATCACGGTGCCAACATGATGCAGGTTTATGTCAACCATCAGCCCGTCGTGCTAAGGGGCGGCGGCTACTGTCCGACCGACCTCTTCCTGCGCCACAACGATTGGCAAAACCAAGGCGTCGTCGACAACTGCCAATACGCCGGCTTCAACATGTTCCGCGACGAAGGCAAGTTCTTCGACAACAACCTTCTGGATCTTTGCGACGAAGCGGGTATATTCGTCATGACCGGATGGTGCTGTTGCGACCGTCACCAGAGCCCCAACGCCTGGTCCAAGTGTGAGCGTTTCCTAGGTTATGAGGAACAGTACGCCCAGATCAAGAACCTAAGGCAGCATGCCTGCGGCGGCCTTTGGTACAACGGCAGCGACCAGCCCGCCAGCTACAGCCAGTCCTCTTGCAGCAACTCTTGGATGGTTGAGGAAATGTACCACGCCATTGAAGCCGACGCCAGATGGTACGAGATCGGCCTGACCGCTACCAGCGGCTGCCTAGACAGGTCGTACCTGTTGGGCAACATCAACTCAGGGCACCATATGGACTCGTCCTATAACAACAACTCGCCCGTATACATGTTCAGCCCCGCAGGCGCCCAGAGCGGCGGCGAGGGCCCGTTCGGGTTTATATCCGAAGGCCTCGGCGGTGCTGCCCTGCCTTCCATCGAAGTTATTAAAAAGATAGTGCCAGCCGCAAACCTGTACCCCTACAACAACAACAGTAACTATACTGTGTGGAACCTGCACAACTCCAACGGCGGCACCTTCGGTACGCACCAAGCAATCGTGACGATGGCAGAGAACACCTATGGCGCTTCACCCACGCTGGAATCCTACCTTGCCAAAATGGACGCCATGGCATTCGACCAGTACAGGGCTCAGTATGAATCTTGGAACTATTACAAGTACACCCAGAAGACCGGCTTAGTCAACTGGATGCTCAACTTTGCGCGCCCAGGCATGTACTGGCAGCTGTTCGACTGGTACATGAACCCGATCGCCGCAACATACGGCGCCGCCAAGGCCAACGAGCCGGTGCATATCATGTACAATCTGTACGATCATGACATCAGCGTCATCAACAGCACCTTGGACGCCTACCCCGGCTTGACCGCTACAGCTTCCATCTACAGCCTCGACGGCAAGCTGATCAACGACCCGCTGGTGGCTAAGCTTGACGTAGCCCCCGACGGTGCCAGCGACGTAGTGCCCTACGGCACCATGTCGCTCACACAGAGAAGAAACGGCCTTGCGCTTGACGATAACGGCAACTACGTCCCGTTCACCTACAAGTACGGCGGCAAGATTGAAGAATCATACGGCGTCAACACCCTCTGGGGCTATGACGACATCGAAGCGTCGCTCAACGAGGCGGTTTCCGACGTATACTTCATCCGTCTGGAGCTGACAGACAGCACCGGCGAATTCGTCAGCATCAACACCTATGCGGTAGCCCATCGCTGCGACATCACAACGACCACCACATGGAACACAGGACAGGGCTTCCAGGAAGCGGACTTCACCTCGCTCAACTCGCTGCCGGCTGTGGATCTTAAATGCGTTCAGACCGGTTCTGCGACCGCGAACGGCATCGTGACCCAAACTGTTGAAGTAACAAACAACTCCGATACCATCGCGCACAATGTGAAATTGTCCGCATATACCGACAATGCACGCACAGACCTGATAGGTGCGGTCCAGTACACTGACAACATTTTCGTCCTGCTTCCGGGTGAGGCTAGGACCATCGAAGTCACCCATAGGACCGTCAATCTCGCCGGCAACGCGGTCATCACTGCGTCCTGCTACAACAACGATATCACTGTAGGTGAAAAACCCACCCGCATCAAAAACCTCTATACGGGCGTTGACATCGGCGGCAGCAGGAGCCTATCCAAAAATAGGACCGTCACCGGTTCCGGCGGCGGTACACCGGGCAATGTGACAGCAGTCGCTGCGGCGCAGGAAACCAACGCTATAAACGGCAAGACGTTCATTGATAGCAACATCAGCTCTATCTACACGCCCACCTACAACAACGGAAGTGCTTGGTTCTATATTGACCTTGGCGCCTCAAAGGCGTTCGACCAAATAATGGCTCGTTGGAACGGCGGCAGCACCACCTCCAACAATGTGCGCGGCCGTCCGGACATCGTCACGATTTCGGGCAGCAACAACGCATCCGGTCCGTGGACAGAGCTCGCTAAAGTCGACAATACCGGATCCAGCTCCATCATGAATAATATCGTGCTGGATAAAACTGCGACCTACCGTTATGTCAGAGCCGATCTGAGCGGCGGCATAGGTGCATACAACATCTCAGCCTTCGACGTTTACGCTTTCAACAATTACGTGAACGTATCGGTCAGCGGGGACGGCGTTGTCACAAGCGGTGGAAAGACAATTGACAAGAGCACCTACGCGAACAGGAAAGTCCTGTCTGTCGCACCGGACGGAAGCGTTGAGCTCACATTCGCGCCTGACGCGCTCAGCCCGATGGTGCGTGTGCTTGCAGACGGCGTTGACGTTTCAGACCAGTTGGTTGACAAGGGCGACACAAAGGCGCTCGCGCTTTCGGGCCTTTCCGGCGACGTGGACCTCGACGTATACTTTGGCATCCAGGCGTTCCTCACCACCGGCAACGTAACTTACATCAATGACGACGCAGAATACACTTTGTCGCTGATGAACGCAAAAGACGTGCTGGCTGTCGAGGCGGAATTCACCATCGACGGCAGCATGCTGGCAGGCAAGGGCCTTGTGGGCCTCAATGGGTTCGACTCAATGAACGGAGTCCTCTGGCTCCATGCAGGCGACAACCTATGGAAGGGCGCAGTGACGCTGGCACTGCCTTCGGGCAACTCCACCGGCCTAACCACTGACGCACCTGTGGACATTGCGAAATTCACCTACACGGCAAAAGGGTACGGCAACGCTGCCATGACCCTGACGTCTGCAAGGGTCGTCTTCTTGGACGGCACGACGAAATACATCGGGTCCAAAATAGAAAACGGCACTGCCACAACGATAGTGGCAAGGTCCAAATACGACCTGAACAGGGACGGCGTGGTTGACGCCCTCGACCTGGGCATCATGCTGCTGTACTGCGGCTTCGACGCCGACTCCCCGAACTGGGGAACTATGGTCAAGGTCAACGACGCGTGGGGCAACCCTGTCACTGCCAAGATGTGCGACGTGAACGCAGACGGAATGATAGACATGCTCGACCTGCTCGACCTGTTCATACACTACACCAAATAGCAGGCTCAGATTAATTGCTAGCATAGCATAAAGCTTTCACAACCTCAAATGGAGAAAGAAAGGGGACGCTTCCCGGCGCCCCCACTTTCTCCATTAGCATAAATAAATATAAAGGAATATGTAGAAACTACAGGGTGATTCTATGAAGAAGAGAAAAAACAAATGCACGCCAATCGTGTTTACAGTCGTTTTCGCGCTGGTACTGGCTGTTTTCCCATTAGGTGTTCAGGCTGCTGCTGATTTTGCCGACATAAAGGGGCACTGGGCAGAGGGCTACATTGAATTGCTGGTTGAAAGCGGCGCGGTTTCCGGCATGCCCGACGGCAATTTCCACCCCTCTGAAAGCGTGACAATGCCGCAGTTCGTAACGATGATCATAAGAGGGGAATACGGCGTCATAGCGCCTACCGACAAAGGCTATGCTTCCGGGTATCTTGCGAAGGCCTTTGAGCTTGGCGTAATAATAAAAGAAGACGTGGAAGAAGAAGGCTTGGTCAGGTTTGACGCAGTCAGGATTGTCAACAACTGCCTGACAAAAATATATGAGGAGGAACCGGCAAGCGGCGCACAAAAGCTTGTGGAAATCTTTACGGACTATCCTGAAGACTGTTCCCCCTGCCAAAGCCCGTTCAACAATGAGATCGCTCAGTGTTACGCAAAAGGGATAATCACCGGAAAGCCCGGGCCTTTGTTTGACGGGGAAGCTTCCCTGACAAGGGCGGAAGCATGCGCAATACTTGCGAGAATGCTGGAAAAGGATTTGCGGACCTACCCCGAAGGCGCACAGGAGCAACCGAAGAAATTCAAGGAGATTACACCAGAGGAATTCTTGGAGCTGCAAAAAGACAACAGCAGCCTCGTACTGCTTGACGTCCGCGGCGAACCGGAGCACAACGCCAATTACATAGCCGGCAGCATCTGCATACCGCTTAATACGCTGATTGACGAAGAGGCAAGCCAGCTGCCTGACAAGGAGGCTGTCATCGTGGTCTATTGCCAAATAGGCGCGCGCAGCACGAGTGCATGCGAATTCCTTGCGGAATTAGGCTATGAAAACGTGTACCATTTGGGCGGCATTGACGATTGGCCATATGAAACTGTGAAGGAGGAGCTTAGCAAATGAAAAGAAGATTTTTTGCCATTTTGGCTGTTTTAGTCTGCCTGTCAATGGTCGTAGCTTTGCTGCCTGCGGCAGCAGCAGGCCCAGGCGCCGGGACAGTCAACAAGGAAACACCCGACTCTGCAACCTATGTTGAGGATCTGACCGCGTGGAAAATAGCGCCTGCGGGCAGCACCACGCTGGCGGCCGAGTTCCCCGATTTGGCTCTGCTGGGGACAGACGACGCGGCGATCGCCGCCTCAAGCGGCACGGCTGGCTGGGTGCCTGCCACAGTACCAGGATCCGTTCTGGGCTCGCTGCTTGACGAGCACATGTATGATTTTGTTTTCGCCCCGAACAACGACGGTGGGTACGACCCCTATTTTGACGAAAACCTGCTGCACATAAGCCGTTCGGATTTTGAAAGCCCGTGGTGGTACAGCACCGACTTCACGCTTCCCGCAAGCGAGGCAGGCAAGAATGTCATGCTCACGTTCAAGGGCATCAACTACACCGCTGACATCTACATCAACGGCGTCAAAGTCGTCAACAAAAATCTGAACATTACAGACGAAAACGAACTTAAAAACCGCGTCGGCGCCGGTGGTGACACAGGGCTGACAGCAGGCAGCAACCCGTTGCCTCCGTATACCTACAACGATGTTACGTTTACGGCGCCTGCCGCCTCAGCCACTTCTGGGGACACGGTTTTTGACACATACAAAGATTATTTTAAAGGCGCGTTCAGGACCTACGACATCGACGCCACGCCCTACATCAAGTACGACGCCCCAAACAACATCAAGATCAAAGTCAAGAGGCACTTTATAGGCACCGACTTCTCTATTTTCTGGCACGACTGGCATCCGGCGCCCTCAGACAACAACATGGGCCTCGTAGGAAGGGCTTTTGTCTCAACATTCGATAAAGTGCAGATCAACAACCCACTGGTTGTTTCAAAAGTCGCAAGAAGCCTCGACAGCGCATCGCTCTCATTTTTCATAGAAGCGACAAACCCGGGCCCGGCAGACGTGGCTGGCGTTGTTAAAGCGGTGGTGAGGAACAAGAGCGGCGCAGTAGTTGACCAATGGCAAGTGCCCGCCACAGTTAAAGCAAACACGTACAACAACGAAATCATCGTTGCCGAGGGCAGGACGTTTAGCAAACCTGACCTGTGGTGGCCGATCGGCACCGGGGACCAGCCCCTATACACGGTGGACTATGAATTCACAGCGGACGGTGCCGTCGTTCCCAGCGACACGCTGCACCACCGCTTCGGAATCAGGGAGGCCTATGTTGAAAACCACAACATGACAGCTCAGCCCGAGACAAATGCAACAGCCGGTTCAAACAACATGGCGCAGTTCTACGTGAACCACCAGCCCATCATCATCAAATCCGGCGGGTTCTGCCCCCACGACCTCTTCGTGCGGCAGTCTGAGGCCGACGACAGGGCATTCCTGGAAGTGGTCGCCTCAATGGGCATGAACATGATCCGCGACGAAGGCAAGTTCTACAACGACAACCTGTACGACTTGATGGACGAATACGGCATCATGCTGATGACGGGCTTCATGTGCTGCGACAGGTTTGAAGTGACCAGCGGCAACAACTGGTCAAAAGCGGAGCGCATGGTCGTCTATGAATCGGTCTACTCCCAGATGCGCAGCCTGCGTTCGCACCCGTGCATGCTGTCATGGCTCAACGGAAGCGACTATCCGAAGGACTACAACAACAACAACGCAAACGACGCAATGGTTGCCCGAAAGTTTTTTGAAATCGAAGGAAAGCTAAGGTTTTTTGATGTGGCTGTAGCCCTCTCGGCTGCACAGGGCACCAGAATATCCCGGCTGACTGGTGCCGGCAGCGGCCTTGAAATGAGTCACGGCTATGACAATACGGCACCGATAGGCTACTATAGCGCAGCCACAAACGGCGCAACCGGCGGTATTTACGCCTTTATTTCCGAAGGCGCCGGCGGCGGCGGCATCCCAGCCGTAGAATCTCTCCTGCGGTTCATCCCCGCAGAGAACCTTTGGCCCCACAACCAAGGCCATGTGGGTTCGGGCACTGGCCCCGGAAACTACAACAAATGGAACTGGCACGCCGCCAGGGGCAACTCAAACTTCACCAGGATCGACAACTTTGTGAACTTGGCCGAGAACATGTACGGCGGCGCGGACAACCTTGACGAATGGGTATACAAATCCCAGCTGTTCGGATACGAATACCAGAGGGCGATCTATGAGGCACTCAACGTCAGAAGGTTTGTCGCAGCCACCGGTTTTGTCAACTGGATGCTGAACGCCCCAAGGCCGGTAATCATGTGGAACCAGATGGACTTTTACATGAACCCCTACGGATCGTCATACGGCATCGGCAAGGCCAACGAGCCGGTACACATCATGTACAACCCGTACAACAAAAACGTCCACGTGCTGAACACCACGCCCGACGACATGGGTACGCTCACAGCTACCCTGAAAATGTACGACATCCACGGAAACCGCATCAACGGGGAAGTGGCTAAAGACGTCCGGGTACTGCCGGACGGCATCAGCAGCTATGCCGGGACAGCGACAATGCGCATGACAGGCCTAGATCCAATAAGGCGCGACGACATCGGAACCGGCGCCGGCGAGTCGTGGGTCGATGGCGGATTTACGGTGAACCAAACCTCATACGGACGAAGAGCGGCTACGCAAACGGGTTCGCAGATGGTGTTCTCAAAGGCTGAGATTGACAGCTCCCTGACAAGGCCAACAACCGACGTGTACTTCCTAAGCCTCGAACTGGTTGATGAAAACGGAAACGTTATAAGCCGCAACGACTATGCGGTCCCGCGTCGCGAGGGCGTCCACAACACCAACAACTGGGCGCGGTCGTCTTACTACCAAGCCGGCGACCTGACGCAGCTAAACACCTTGGAGCCTGTTGATCTGGATGTTGCAAACGATGCAGGAGGGCTGGCAACCGATGGTTTGCATTATGTGCAGTCCGTAGAGATCGCAAACAACACAGACAAGATCGCTTACGGCATAGAGGTAAAGGCGTACAAAGACAGCACCAAAAAAGAACTGCTGCCCTCCACATACGACGACAACCTGATCACGTTGTACCCCGGCGAGAGCCGCGTGGTAACTGTTACGCACCTTAAGGCCTACCTTGACGGCTCGGTCGTAGTCGGTGTCAACTGCTTCAACAATGTAATCGCCGAAAGGCCCGAGCGCGGCGGCAACATATATAAGCCAAGCGACTATGTGGGGCAAACTGCGACGAGCGCAACGACCAACTTGGCCAGAGCCAAAAACAGCGGAACCGCCGCAACTGCAACAAGCGCAAGCAACGCCACGGCAATAGCAAACGTCAACAACGCCAACGGTGGAACCACTGTGATCGACAGTACGCTCAGCGCAGTGGCGACAGTCGCCTCGGGCTCGCCATTCTACGTAAACTTGGGCGCGGTTTCCACCTTTGACAGGGTCATGCTGCGCTGGAGCGCGGCTGTGGGCACCGGCTCCCCCAACTGGCTTGCCGGTGTCCCGAACCATGTGAGGATAGAAGCAAGTGCAGACGCCGCAAACTGGACAACTGTCGTTGAGGACTTTGACAACACCGATTCGAGGTCAGTCATGTCCAACGTGGTTCTGGACGCGCCATGCACGGCGCAATACTTGCGTATAATCCCGTCAGGGCTAACCGGTGCTTCTGCAACATACGGTACCAACGCCGGCAGCGGCGGCGGCACCAACACGAACGCCTCGACGAACAACAGAGCGGCTGTGACAAACGTTAACATAGCCGGCATTGAAGTGTATCGCAGTTTCGATACGGTCACTGTCGAGTTCAGCGACAACAACACCGCAGTACTTGATGTCACGTCAAGGGACGGGAATGGCCTGCTTGGGGCAGCGACCCTCGACAAGTCGAGCCCTTTGTTTGAAAGGGTGCGCCAAATCCCGTTCGGTGACAAGGTCGAGTTCGTGTTCGCACTGGAACCGGCGACAGCGATCAACCTGTATGTGAACGGCTCGCCTGCAAAAGGCGTCATTGACAACGGTGACGGCACTATATCGTGGTTCGCAGACAACGTTGACGGCCGCATGGGCTCAGTGCTGCTTTACGTAGTGTACTGTTCGGTAAGCGTGAGTGCGGACGCAGAAAGCGACATCGACAAGGACGTCTGTTTCACCCTGTCCGTCGCCAATGCAGACAAATTGCTGACCCTCGAAGCGGAAGTCCTGATTGACGGCAACATGCTTTCGGGTGTTGGAATCGAAACGTTAAACGGCTTTACTGCGATTAACGACATCCTCTGGAGCTACGCGGGCGACGGCATGTGGAAAGGCAAAGCCACTCTGGCCTACAAAGCCGGGGACAGCGAAGGCTTTACGTCTGCAGCACCTGCCGACATAGCAAAACTCATATTCGCGCCAAGGGCAGTTGGCGACACAACCCTGACGCTGAAGAATGTCGTGACCAGCGGATTTGACGCAAACGGCAAGGTAACGTACTACTACGACACCCGCATCGAAGCCGGGTCAGCCACGACCAACATCGACCAGAGGGCCTTCTCAAAGTACGACCTGAACAGGGACAACAAAGTGGACGCCTTGGATCTCGGCATCATGCTGCTGTACTGCGGTTTTGACAAAGACTCCACAAATTGGGACACCTTGGTGAAAGTCAACGACTCCAAGGGTAAAGGCGTGACAGCGAGCATGTGCGACGTCAACGGCGACGGCGTGATTGACATGCTCGACTTACTCGACCTGTTCATACATTACAGTAAGTAAGTAGAACATCCATCAAGTGACAAAAGGGGACGGTTCCTATGTCATGCTAATGATTAAGGCGAGCCGCATGGCTCGCCTTTTTATGAACAAGCAATCAAACTCTAAGCAGCCTGCAAAGCGGGCAAAACATCAATGGCTTGCGAACTTGACGCGTTGGTTATTATGAAAAAAGTGGGATGAAAAAAATTTTTATGAATAATCCAGAACAACTTTACACCGTCAACCGTCTAATAAATAGTTGACAAAAAAAGTTGAAGAGTCATATAATTATAATCAACATAGCGGTGCTTTAAACAAGTATTCAATATCCAAAGGAGGTGAGGTAAAAAAACACGTGCAACGATATGATGAAAGGGGGGCATAAGATTAACTAACATTTTCAAAGAGGGAGGGGCCACTGTCATACAACAGTTTAGCTTGCTAAGTTGTGTCTGTAGTAGAGGTTCCCGGCATAGTATAGTATAGTATAGTATAGTATGTATTATTTGTGAAAAAGATTTATAACAAAAACACGCAGCACAAAATCATTGCAATAGCTCTGATCGTCTGCCTTGTGTTCACGCTTAGCACTGTGGCAGCCATGGCAGCAGCCAATGTTGACGATCGGCCGCCCGGTCCGATGAAGATGCCGGAGGAGGTGCAGAATATAATACCTGATTGCGTCGCAGTTATGCTACAGCACGAATTTGACTACGTTGACGCCGAGACGCTGTGTTCGATGTTCAATGGCATGGGATTCGACAAATTGGTCGACATATGCGCTTGGGTACTGGAGTTGGCCGGCATAGATGAATACGACTTTGGTTATCGGCTTCTGCGACTGGACATCCCAGTGGAAAACCAAAACGTAGAATATGCATTAGCTGCGGTAGAACGACTGAGGAAACTGGATTACGTACTGTACGCAGACCCAAACGGGCGCTTATATCCCTTTGGTTTGGGCTTTGGTGCACCTAGCGATATTGACGAGGAGGCAATACTACTCTCCTCCGCATGCTATGCCTTGAACCCTTACGATGGAGGCAATGGCTCGGGAAGCCCGTTGACGACGCCGGCAGTGCAGGATTTCAAGCCTGATTGCGTATTGGTTGTGCTTAAGCACGAATTTAACCACGTTGACGGCGAGACGCTGCAGTCGATGTTCAACGGCATGGGCTTTACAAAACTGATCGATATTAACTCTTTGGTATTGGAGCTGGGCGGCGTAGCTGAATACGACTTTGGTTTTCGGTTTCTGCGGCTGGAACTCCCAGTACAAGACCAAGACAAGGGACACGTTTTGGCTGCGATTGAGCGGCTGTTGACACTGGATTGCGTGCTGAGCGCGGAACCAAACTGGTACCGGCACTATGCCGATGGGGGTACAGGCCCTATTGATGCCCCAGATGTTGAATTGGGCTTCTGCGCATATTATGACTTGGACCCCGATATGCAAATACCCGCCGATTTCAACCCTAACTGCGTATTGGTTAGGCTGAAGCACGAGTTCAGCAACGTTGACTCTAAAACGTTGTTCTCGATGTTCAATAAAATGTGGTTCGACAGAATGGTTGATTTGACCGCCAATGAGCTGGAGGTGCTGGGCTATCACGACGATTTTATCCGAGTGCTGCGGCTGGACCTCCCTGCGCAAGACCAAGACATAGAGCATGCCCTTGCGGCGATTGAACGTTTGAAGAAATTGTATTTCGTGCTTGATGCCGAACCAGCATGCGCTGCAGACGCGGACCCGGAATTGTGTGCGTATTACAACTTGAAACTCGATTACACCTTTGGTGCCCCAACTGCGCCATGGTGGAAAGAATCGCACTGGTCAGGGGATTCCCTCTTGGTAATCCTCAAGGACGAATACAAAAACGTTGACGCCGCGATGCTGCCTTCGATGTTCGGCGGCATGGGCTTCTCTCAAATTGTTGACAGGCCGGGGCTGTCCTGCTTCTTTGGATTAAGGATAGTGGAGCTGTTCCTCGAAGAACCGGGAGAAGACAACGTATTGGAGGCGATCAAAATGCTGGAGCAGCTGGAATACGTGAAAGCGGCTCAAGTGGTCAACCTTACTTCGTCCGAATATCCAGGTCGTGCCGTTGGTGCGTTCCTTGACGCTGACGCAGTGAGCGACATAGAGCGCGACGTCGAGTACACTGTTACGCTCCGCTTTGCGAAAGGCTTGCTGACTCTCGAATTTGAATTCGAAATAGACGGCAACCTGCTGGCCTTTGACCGGATAGTCAGCCTTTCCGGGTTTGAGCCCAGCAGCGGCGTCCTGTGGGAGAACATGGGGGACGGCGTATGGAGGGGCAAGATTGAACTGGTTTACACCGGAAACGAGCCCTTTGGTTTTGAGACGCCGCCTAACGGTGCCGCGATGGACGTATTGAAGTTCGTTTTCTCACCATGCGGTCAAGGCGACGCAACCATAAAGCTGACAGGTTTCAAGTCTTTCGGGTATGACATTTTATGGGACTGGGCTCCGGTATACCGCGACAGCTGGATTGCCCGAGGAGAGGCGACGACTTCTGTCCAGCAGCTCACATGGTCGAAATACGACCTGAACAAAGACAACACGACCGACAGCCTAGATCTCGGCATCCTGCTGCTGTACTGCGGCTTTGACGAAGATTCCCCCAATTGGGACACCTTGATGAAGGTAAACGACTCCAGGGGCAACGGCGTCACGGCAAGCATGTGCGACGTGAACGGCGACGGTTTGATTGACATGCTTGACTTGATCGACATGTTCATCCACTACACAAAATAGCGTATCCACACACAAGCAATCGTCTAAAAGGCGATTGCTTTTTTATTCCCAATCATATATAATGTTGGCAATTGCAATCCAATTAATTCAAGGAGGGAAGTATTATGAAACACAACAAAACCAGAACTGCATTAAGCTGGCTATTGGTGCTCGGCTTGGTGCTCACGTCTGGTGCATTTACGTTTGCCGGGGATTTCGGGGCGGCAAGCGATGAGCTGTTCGCTTCGGCTGCTGCGGACGATCCGGTTAAGTACGCGCCGGTCAGGAAGGTGGAGACGCCCGTTGCGGGCCACTACCCTGTCAGCTTCTACAGGAATACCGTAAGGGATCAAACAGACCGGCTGAACACAAACGCCGGCGTGACCCAGACCCTGTCATGGTACCCGGATATTGACGACACGGGTTTTGCGACGAACACCGCCTACACCGCAGTGCTCGAATTGGAACCGGTTTCCAACCAATGGGCCGGTGCCGGGTTCCCAGGCACAGCCAGCTTCAGCGCCAACGGGCTCACTTGGGAAAACTTGGCCAACCTACCCACTGAGGGGGTTGAGTCAATCACGTCAGAGTATTTTACAGGGCCGGCTTCCGGAAATTATTTTGACGGGTTCTCAGGCGCTGTCAGCCCGACCGGCGCCAACATGAGGGTCTTCATCAAGTTCAAACCGACGGCTGCCGTAAAATCAGCACCGGACCTTGTCTTCTTTGACGACTTCAGCGGCTCGCTGAAATCCGGCGGGATCGCGGTTGAAGGCACGACGACCAAGTTTGTGAAAGGCCCCGAACTGTACCGCAACAGCATGTCGTACTGGACTTACACGATGTCCGGCATCAAGCCTGACCCTAAAAAACCCGGCAACAAAGTGCTCGAGCTGGGCTGGCAGATAGCGGACTATGACTGGGTGACAAGGCAAACCAACGGCGCCAGGGGCTCGCTTACAGAAAACGTAAGGCCTGCGGTGCCCCCCACTGCGTTTGTCAACAAAAACTTGGCTGGCAACGACGTCCTCGAGGTCCTTCTGGACGTTGCGATTTACGACAACTACTGGATGGGCAAGGACTACATCGCTGTTGCGTTCGCCACTACGCCGGATGCATGGGCAGCGCTGACGCTGGAACAGAAGCTTGCTGCTTGGAACGCTTTGCCGGCAGAACTGAAACTGGAAGTGTGGAACGCCTACTGGCCTGAACTTTGGACAAACACCCGCGAGTACGGAAGGCGCAATTACGTGCAAACCGGCTGCTGGGACCTTCGCGGCAACACTGGCGGCAACGTAGCGCCTTTGGTAATGTCCTACGGCTACTACGAAATCGGCATCAAAATGACGCCGATCAACGGCATATGGACTGCGATGTGGATGCCTTACGACGACATGAACGGCGTGTCAAACAGCGACACCACCATCATGGATGTCAACCGCGTCGTCAGTTCCAACCCGATGCTCAATGGTTTTACCGCAAACAACAAGCTTACCGCAGTCAGGAACCAAGCAAGCTGGAGCCGATGCGAGATCGACATCATTGAAAACTGCGAGCCGGTTTTGGAACGCGGATTCAGCTCGTCATTGCACTACGGCGGGTACAGCGGCTACGGCGGAGGCATGCAGCACCAGGAAAACTGGATGCCGGGCACTCCTGAAAGAATCAACGACATAAACCTTTATGACGGCGAGTTCCACCGAATAGGGTACGAATGGTCTCCTACTGACTCAAAGTTCTACATCGACGACATCCTGCATGCCAGCGCATCAGACATTTCTACGCACTGGCCGATATTTGAACAGGACAAAGACCAGATAACAATGATGCCGTTCTTAGACGGCAGGCTTGGCATCCCACAGAACCCGCAATACGTGCGCCTGTCTGTCGAAGCCGCCGTCTGGTCTGGGCACGGCAACGAATACGAGTACTATCCGTATGACTGCGGCGTTGGCATCAGGGAAGACAGGAGCCTTGGCCGCATAACAAGAGGCACAGTGGAAAACGGCGGAGCGGCGGCTATCGACTACATCAAGATATACAACGGCCCGAAACCCCCGGTTACAGTGCTTGCCCACCTCAGCACCGACACAGTGAGCTATGCCAGTAACGACGTGGAATACACCTTGTCCCTTGCATACGCAAAAGACGTACTGGCAGCAGAGCTGGAATTCGAAATCGACGGCAGCATGCTGGCTGGCAAAGGCCTCTTAGGCCTAAACGGCTTTGAAGCCATGAATGGCATCTTGTGGACCTATGCAGGAGGCGACAAATGGAATGGCAACGTGACCCTTGCGCTGCCTTCGGGAAGCACGACCGGGCTGACATCTGTTGCGCCTGTGGACATCGCAAAGTTTATTTTCACCCCGAAGGGATTTGGCAACGCCACCATGGCGCTTACCAGCTTCCGGGTTGTTGGGCTTGACGGAACGACCATCTACCTTGACCCTGCAATCGGGTATGGTTCGGCCACCACGGTAATCGCCAAGTCGAAATACGACCTGAACAGGGACGGCGTCGTAGACGCCTTGGACCTCGGCATCATGCTCCTGTACTGCGGTTTCGACGCTGACAGCCCTGACTGGTCTGCATTGATCAAGGTCAACGACGCATGGGGCAACGGCGTCACTGCAAGCATGTGCGACGTCAATTCTGACGGCCTGATAGACATGCTCGACCTGCTAGACCTGTTCATACACTACACGAAATAGCAAGAACTGAATCCTGCCGGGTTAGCCGCATTCCAAGGCTTGCCCGGCGGGATTTTAAATAAGGGGGAGAAGAAATGTTTGGTAATGCTCTCATCGGGCAAAGCGGTGGTCCGACAGCAGTTATAAATTCCAGCCTGTGCGGCATAATTGAAGAATGCTTACGGTCAAAAGAACGGCAAAACGATAGCGGTTCCATCGGCAAAATCTTCGGAATGCGCTACGGGATCGAGGGTTTCATGCAGGATATGATCATCGACCTAGGCACACAGCCGAGCGAATTGATCGAGAGGCTTAAGACAACGCCGTCCAGCGCACTTGGCAGTTGCCGCTACAAGCTTAAAGATGCTGACCTTCCAATGGTTTTGGAGCAGCTCAAAAAATACGAAATCCGCTATTTTTTCCTGATCGGCGGAAATGACACGATGGACACGATCCACCGCGTTGAGGAGTACTGCAGGGGAAAAGGATATGCCCTTCACGGTGTTGGGGTTCCAAAAACGGTTGACAACGACCTGTTCGCTACGGACCACACACCCGGTTTCCCTTCAGCTGCGCGGTATGTCGCCCTATCGGTCCTTCAGTCGGGAATCCTTGCGCGGGACATGAAAAAAGTCGACCAGTTCGTTGTTTTCCAAACAGTCGGACGCAGCGCCGGCTGGCTTCCCGCCGCTTCAGCCTGCGCAAAAGCCGAAGAAGAAGACGCGCCGCACATCATTCTTTTGCCGGAGCGCCCATTCAAAAAGGAGCAGTTCTTAGCTGAGGTGAAGCAGACCTATGACAAATTCGGATGGGTCAGCATCGTTTGCGGCGAAGGCGTTTGCTACGCCGACGG
>Ga0082212_10001839_pt1 | contig 31281 bp, 37 predicted proteins | sample TergutNt197P3_FD_71548 | JGI IMG/M metagenome (GOLD analysis project Ga0082212, IMG submission 71548) | Neocapritermes taracua P3 segment gut microbial communities from Petit-Saut dam, French Guiana - Nt197 P3 | ecosystem: Host-associated > Arthropoda: Insects > Digestive system > Gut ...
AACCACAATATATAGTGGTTGTTTGGTATTGTGTGCACAATATGTTGTAGGGGCGGCATTCTGCCGCCAGCTTTTGTTACAGCCCCGCTGCTAAAGACTATGGATTGCTACACTTAGACCGAAAGTGGACATAGTCCTCAATCGCTCACGATTGCCATGCCGTCATTGCACCCGCGATTTGCTTTCAATGACAGCGTATTTTTGCGGCGCGGCAATCGCAATCACGCCTGACCTTCGCAATTCAGTGTTTTTGTTTTAACTTCACTCTTCACACTTCACTCTTCACACTGTTTTAGATCAAATTCGTCGACAAGAGCTCTTAGCGCTGTTTCGGCCTGATTAATCCTTACTAACACTGATATCTTTATCTCTGACGTGGTGACGCCAAGCACTTCAACGCCGCATTTATTGAGAGCGTCAAAATATCTGCCGGCGACTCCTGAAGCGCTGTTCATTCCGACTCCAACAGCGGAAACCTTTACAGCTTCCTCGATTTCAGGCTCCACTCCAAGGCATTCTCTGACGGTTTTGGCGGTGACTTCCCTCGCAGAATTGCCTCCTATTGGCGTATCTATAACAGAAAATGTTATGTATATCTCCTTACTCTCCTTTGCGCTCATAGCCGTTGATATCATATCGACGTTTACGAAGTTTTCCGCGAGCGCATGGAATAGTTTGGAAAGAGCATTATCTCCGTTATTTACACAAACGAGGGAGAATTTAATCTGGTTCCGCGCCAATGTTACTCCGGTCACAACGGGATGTTCAAGCCATTCTGGTAAATTTTTCATTATAAATGTTCCTTTCTCATCTGAAAAAGTTGCTCCGCAATAAAGCGTCACATCATATATTTTCGCCAGCTCTACGGCGCGCGAGTGAAGAACCTTCGCTCCGAGAGCAGCGAGCTCAAGCATTTCATCGTAAGTTACTGCATCAAGTTTTTTGGCTCCTTTAATCATATTAGGATCCGCAGTGTAAATTCCTGCAACATCGCTGAATATCTCACATACGGCGCCTGCTTTTGCTGCAATTGCAACTGCTGAAGTATCAGAGCCTCCCCTTCCGAGAGTAGTAAGGTCTCCGTCCTCAGTTATACCCTGAAATCCTGTTATCACTATAACATCATAAGTTTTATAATCTTCTTCAAGTCGCTTAAGGTTCATATCGACGATTCTTGCGTTTGAGTAATTGTTTGATGTCACTATACCTATCTGAAAAGCGTTACGGGAAACCGAGCGAACTCCAATATCATTTAAAGCTAAGGCTAATAGAGCGGATGCCGCTTGTTCCCCGGTTGCGAGTAACATATCTATCTCTCTTGGAGTCAGATGACTTGCGACTTCTCCCGCAAGCTTCAATAGTGCGTCGGTAGTTTTTCCCATTGCGGAAACCACGACGGCCATTTTATTCCCCTCAAGAACTTTACTCTTGACCTTCAAAGCAACGCCCTTAATCTTTTCAGGCGTCGCGACGGAGGATCCCCCATACTTCTGAACGATGATTTTCGATAAATTCATTTTCAAAATTCAATCCCTCTCTTTTTTACAAATAAAAGGCTATATTATCCTTAATTTGTTTACATTTTCGGCTATATTCTTAAATTTTCCTATTATACTCGTATGCGGAAACCCGTTGCAACGGCAAAAATCCATCAAGTCGCCTGCATATTCGGGCGAAACAGCCATTAACAGCCCGCCTGAAGTCTGCGCATCATATAGCATATCCATATATTTTGTCACAAGTTCCTGATATGCAATACGATTACGATACGCGCCTTCGGGCATAAGTCCTGAATCAGCTAAATCCTGAGCGCCTACAATAATTGGAAGGCTATCTCCATATATTTCAATATCAAGGTCGGAACCCGTCAACATATCGAGAGCATGACCCGCTAAGCCAAATCCTGTGACATCCGTGCACGCATGAACAGCGCTCCATAGCTCGGGAGTAAGCCTCATCGGCAAATCATTAAGTTTAGACATAGAACGCACAGCTTCATGCATTGACTCTTCTTTTTCTATCATATCAGCTTTTATGGCAGTTGTTATGACGCCAACGCCTAACGGCTTGGTAAGTATGAGCAAATCTCCCTCAAGCGCGCCTCTTGTCAGCCATTTTTTGTTTACATTGACCTCTCCATAAACCACAAGACCATACTTTGGTTCATCATCCTGAACGCTATGCCCGCCTGCTAGTATCGCCCCGGATTCTTTTATCTTATCTAACCCTCCGTTAAGAATGCTCTTCAATACGGAAAGCGGCGCTTTCTTTAAAGGAAATCCTACAACATTAAGCGCTATTATTGGCTTGCCCCCCATTGCGTAAACATCGCTAATTGAATTGGCTGCGGCTATTTGTCCCCAAGTATAGGCGTCGTCCACAACAGGGGTTATTAAGTCAACTGTTAAAACGCCGATTCTTTCGTCGTCAATTTTCCAGAGCGCCGCATCTTCTCCGCCGTCCCATTGCGCAATAATATCTCCATTCCCGCGCGGAGACGCTGTACTAATATCTGATAGAACCTGAGCCAGCTCCGCCGGCCCTATTTTAGCGGCTCACCCGCTTGAATGAGACATTTCCGTAAGGCGCATGTCATTTTGTCCTTTCATTTTTATGCAATTATCTAAATGATCATAAATTATTATATAATGTGAATAAGAGATATTTAATACCAAAAGGGATGTCTTGTTTAAAAACTATTACATTATTATAACGCATTTAGCAGAGAGCGATGGTTGTAACACCTATTCCATTTTTATATGAAACAGAAAGCTTCTCGTTGTATACTGTCAACTACAGAAAATAGCTTTAATTGCCGAACTATAAATATAAATTATGTTGTAAACAAATGATCAAGGAGGTCTTTATTTATGAGCATTTCCATATACGCGGGCAAACCTGCTCCGCAAAATCTCCTAGCCAACATTCCACAGCTTATCAGCGCATATTATACTCAAGCTCCGAACGCGGATAATCCGTCAAATCTGGTTTCATTCGGAACTTCCGGTCATCGCGGTTCTTCTTTATCGAACAGCTTCAATGAACAACATATTATAGCAATTTCAGAGGCAATAATTGAATACCGAAAAGGGAAAAAAATCACAGGGCCTTTGTTCATTGGGATGGATTCGCACGCTCTATCTGAACCGGCGTTGAGAACTTGCATCGAAGTATTTGCCGCTTCAGGCGTCGAATGCGTCATACAAGCGCCGATAGCCGGCGCCGGCGCGTTTGACATAGGCTACACCCCTACCCCGGTAATATCCCGCGCGATATTGGTGTGGAACAAGGAACAGGCAAAGGACAAAGGGGAAAGCGACGGAATAGTTATTACCCCTTCTCATAATCCTCCGGAGGACGGCGGGATTAAATATAACCCCCCGCACGGCGGACCGGCTTCACCGGAAACGACAAACGCAATACAGAATAGAGCAAACGAGATCCTTCGTTCGGGAACAAACTCAGTTAAAAGAATGCCTTTTGAACGAGCCCTGACGGCGCCGACTACAAAGGCTTACGATTACGTCCTTCCTTATGTAAACGACCTGAAGAATGTCATAGATATGAATATAATACGCGATACCCACTTGAAAATCGGCGTCGACCCGATGGGCGGTTCAGGAATAGCTTTCTGGGAACCGATAGCAAGTATTTACGGGCTCAAGAACCTTGTAGTCGTGAATAAAAAAATCGACCCGACTTTCAGCTTCATGAGCGTGGATAAGGACGGAAAAATTCGAATGGACTGCTCTTCTCCGTATGCAATGGCAGGGCTCTTGAATATGAAAAACGACTATGACATTTCTTTCGGGAACGATACAGACTTTGACCGGCACGGAATTGTAACCCCCGAAGGGCTAATGAACCCAAACGCTTATCTGGCAGTTGCAATACGGTATCTCTTTAGAAACAGGGAATGGAGCGCGGACTGTAAAGTAGGCAAAACGCTTGTGTCAAGTTGCATGATTAACAGGGTCGCAAAAGGGATAGAACGCGAGGTCTGCGAAGTCCCCGTCGGGTTTAAGTGGTTCGTAGACGGACTGCTAGACGGCTCGTTCGGTTTCGGCGGAGAGGAAAGCGCGGGAGCGTCCTTCTTGCGGCGCAACGGAACGGTATGGACAACAGACAAGGATGGAATAATTATGAACCTTCTTGCTGCGGAAATAACCGCAGTAACTGAAAAAAATCCTGCAGAGCTCTACAAAGAACTTATATCCCTATACGGAGAGCCTTATTATTCAAGGATTGAGGCGTCGGCAACACCCGAACAAAAATCGAAACTAAGCGCGCTTTCACCGGAAGCGGTAAAAGCAGATACTTTGGCAGGCGAAAAGATAACCGCAAAACTGACCAAAGCTCCAGGAAATAACGCCCCAATAGGCGGATTAAAAGTCGAAACTGAAAACGGCTGGTTCGCGGCTCGCCCGTCTGGAACGGAAGACCTTTACAAGATTTACGCGGAAAGCTTTATTAGCGAAGAACACCTGAAGTTAATTCAAGCAGAGGCGCAGGAGATTGTTTCGGAAGCGATAACTTAAAATCAGTGTGGAGTGTAAAGTGTGGAGTTAAAAGACAAAGATAAAGACAAAGATAAATATAAAGACAAAAGCCAAGGCAGAATCTGATTTTGCCTTGGCTTTTCATTGAACATTGTGCATTGAACATTATCGTTATTCCATAAATAACACACAAAACATCCATCAAATGCTCATTTTTTGTTGTTAATATACGATCAGCAACAAAGGAAAAGAGAACAGCAAAATTTACGAAATAGGTTTCACAGGATTTATAAATTATCTAACTTGTAAAAGGAGAGAATTAAAATGAAAAAAATAATAGCTTTAGTAACGGTAGTTTCTTTTATGACGGTAAGCACGGCAGGCGCTTTTGCTCAGCCGACAGTTAACAACAAGGCGGCAGCTAAAAAAGTTGAACTAAGGATGGACAGGAGTCCCGCTCTTAAGCTCAATGCGCCTCAGAATAAGGCAGTTATTAACTCGAATAAGACGTTAGTCGGGCGGGGAGTTGCCACAAGGAATATGAATCATACGATAAGCAATACAAACAAATATAACAGCCCGATCTTTCGCAACAACATCAAGCCGCAATTTAATAACAATAACCGCAGCGGCAATAATTCAAATACTGCTCTTGGAATTATAGGATTAGGCGCCCTGATGATAGCGATAGCGGCAGCGGTAAATAATTGATAGTTGCGAGTTACGAGTTAAAGAAAATACGGATGTTTAGAAAACGTAAAGGTTTATCAGGATAGAGGCGGCAATTTGCCGCCTCTATCGGTCATAAATCCAGCAACTCAAAGCAATCGCTGGCGGCTACAAGCCGCCCCTATCTCCCATGGACAACTCAAAATCTTTTGTCTTTATCTTTTCTCTCGCAACTCGCAACTGTTTTTAAGGTCTTTGTCTTTTCTCGCTACTCGCAACTCGCAACTCGCCACTGTTTTCAAATTGCCTTAAATCTCCTGACCTGCTCGGTGATGGCAATTTCGGTCGGCAGCCTCTCCACGCTTGAGGCGCCGAAAAATCCTGTTATTCCTTTTGTCTTTCCAAGGATATACGCAGCATCCTCCGGCTCGGATATGGGCCCGCCGTGGCAAATAACGATTATTTCAGGGTTGACCTCAATAGCGGCGTCATGTATTGCCTGAATCTCCATTGCGCAATCGTCTAATGTTTTCGCGGTGTGCGCCCCAATGCTTCCTTTCGTGGTCAGCCCCATATGCGCAACAAGCACGTCCGCTCCCGCTTTCGTCATATCAATTGCTTCCTTTACGTTAAAAACATACGGTGTAGTTAGCAAATCAAGCGCGTGCGCTTTGCGTATCATTTCAACCTCAAGATTGTAGCCCATCCCGGTTTCCTCAAGATTTTGCCTGAAAATTCCGTCGCACAGCCCAACAGTCGGAAAGTTTTGAACGCCTGAAAACCCCATTTCCTTAAGCTGCTTTAAGAACACTTCCATAATCCTGTACGGATCGGTTCCGCAAACCCCGGCCAGTACCGGCGTATTCTCAACGATTGTCAATACTTCTTTCGCCATGTCGACGACTATCTCGTTTGCGTCGCCATACGGCATCAAGCCTGCAAGCGAGCCTCTTCCGTTCATGCGGAACCGTCCGGAATTGTAAATGATTATCAGGTCAACACCGCCCATTTCTGCGCATTTGGCGGAAATGCCCGTTCCTGCGCCCGCTCCCAAAAGCGCTTTACCGCTTGATATTTGTTCCCTCAACCTCTTCAATGCTTCCTGCCTTGTTATCATAATAAAACCCCTCCTATTGATTGCGGCTTGGTATCAAAAGTTATCGTAATTTAGCGCGTGAACGAATTCTAATTTGTTTCAATCAATCTGCAAAGCTTTTCGGCCATCGCGACTGCAAATTCCGTGTCGTTTATTTCGTTATCCAACTCTATTATTTCAACATTTGGATTGTTTAAACCAGTCTTAAGCGCGTTAAAAAGAGCTTTGTCCTCTTCCGGGCCGTAAAACGGCTTGCCTGGACTATCGATCAACGATACGCCTTTCAACGGTATCATAAGCGCTGCTTTATTTGTGCACATGTTTAGTTTAGATGAGATGACGGCGCCGAGTTCGCTATTTTCCTCCACAGTCGTTCTCATCAGAGTAACTGTGGGATTATGAACGTACAGGTTTCTGCCCTTGAACTTCTGAGGAACGGTATCCATCGCTCCAAAGTTTACCATGTCCAATGCGCCGGCGGAGACGACTTGAGGAACGCCGCTCTTTGCCGCCGCTTCCAGCCTGTTTGGGCCTGCGTTAAACACGCCGCCGACAAGCTCGTCGCACCACTCGGTCGTCGTTATATCAAGCACGCCTTTAATAAAGCCCGCCTCAACAAGCGCTTCCATTGATTGGCCGCCTGTCCCCGTCGCGTGGAACACAAGCACCTCGTAACCTTTCTCCTCAAGGTATTCTCTGGCTTTGTTCACGCATGGCGTAGTGACTCCAAACATCGTCGCGGTTATGAGAGGCTTTTCGTCAGCGATGGCCGCGTCGTTTGCTACCATTCCAGCTATCGCATAGCCCGCATTCGATATTATTTTCTTTGATATGCTGTTCAGGCCTGCGATATCCACTACAGAATACATCATAGTGACGTCTTTCGCTCCGACATACGGCCTCGTGTCGCCTGAAGCAACCGTTGACACCTGAAGTTTTGGAAAACCCACGGGCAGTTTTTGCATTGAATAGGAACCAATAGTCGTTCCTGCTGTTCCTCCAAGGCTAACGATTCCGTCAAATTTTCCCTGCCCAAACAGTTCCATAACTATTTTCGCCGCGCCGTTGCGCATCATTTCAATTGCATAACCCCTGTCGTCCTTATCTACTATTGCCTGCAAGCTTTCGCCCGCTGCTTCCGCTACCTGTTCGCGCGTGATGTCAGCCGTAAAATAAGGAGCGCCCTTTATGCCTGCGTCAATTACAAGCGTCTCGCATCCTGCCTTCACGATGCATTCTTTCAGAAATTTGTACTCCGGTCCTTTTGTATCCAGTGTTCCGAGAATTGCTACAGTTTTCATTCTTACACCTCCACAAAATTATGTTGCTAATATTTTATATCAATTCGCACTTAATTGACTTCACGTAATCATATAAATATGGAGCTGCATTTACCCCGTGTCGTTCTATGATTTTCACAATGGCGCTTCCCACAATAACCCCGTCCGATATGCCGCCGAGCGCTTTTGCCTGTTCCGGAGTCGAAATGCCGAACCCAATTGCGACCGGAGTGTCCGTTGCTGCACGTATATCTTTTATTATTGACTCAAGATCCGTGTCTATATTGTCCCTCACGCCCGTCACTCCCATTGATGAAACGAGGTATATGAACCCGGACGAGCTTTCGGCTATCCGCTTTATCCTTTCCTTTGAAGTCGGAGCTATGAGGGAAATTATTCTGACATCGTTCTTCCGGGCGTGTTCTGTTAACTCGCCTTTTTCCTCGTGCGGAAGGTCGGGTATTATTATCCCGTCAACGCCCACTGAGTTGCAGCACTCGAAAAAACTTTCATAACCGTACTTGAATACAGGATTTAGATATGTGAGAAGCACAAGCGGAATCTGAGTTATTGCGCGGAGGTTACGCACGAGCTCAAAGACCGTATCCGTAGTCGTTCCGCATGACAACGCGCGCGCGTTTGCCGCCTCTATTACCTTTCCTTCAGCGATAGGATCGGAAAACGGTACGCCTATCTCAATAAGGTCGGCGCCGGCTTTTTCCATTTCAAGAATAAATCTTTCGCTGCTTTTTATGTCCGGGTCGCCTGCCGTTAGGAATCCTATAAACGCTTTTCCGTTTTTATTTAAGAACGCATTCGACACTCTATTCATTTATTCCAACCCCCTTATATCTCGCAACAACGGCAGCGTCCTTATCCCCGCGCCCGGAAAGACATGCCAATATTATCTCTTCCCTGCTCATGCGAGGCGCTGCCTCCATCACATACGCAACGGCGTGGGCACTCTCCAGCGCCGGAATTATTCCTTCCGTTTGAGAGAGATATTCAAACGCCATCACCGCCGCGCTGTCCGTCACGGGAACATATGTTGCGCGCCCGGTATCATGAAGATGAGCGTGTTCCGGCCCTATTCCCGGGTAATCCAGCCCCGCCGATATTGAATGAACCGGCGCAATTTGCCCGTACTCGTCCTGGCAAAAATAGGACTTCATGCCGTGAAATACCCCGACATGCCCGGTCGCTATCGTCGCAGCGGTTTTATCCGTTTCCGCCCCGAGTCCCGCAGCCTCGCAGCCTATTAGCTTAACTTCTACATCCGGTATAAAGTGATAGAACATTCCGATGGAATTACTGCCACCGCCAACACATGCAACGACAGCGCCCGGCAGCTTGCCTTCGGCTTGCAGGATCTGTTCTCTCGCCTCCCGGCTGATAACGCTCTGAAAATCCCTCACCATCATGGGAAAAGGATGAGGCCCCATCACCGATCCCAATACGTAATGAGTATCGCTCACGTTTTTCGACCATTCTCGCATGGTCTCGTTCACGGCGTCCTTGAGCGTCATCGTTCCGCTTGTTACGGCATTGACTTTCGCTCCGAGAAGCTTCATGCGGAAAACATTTAGCGCTTGTCTTTCCGTATCCTCCTTGCCCATAAAGATTTCGCATTGCAACCCAAGCAGCGCGGCGGCGGTTGCAGTAGCGACTCCGTGCTGCCCCGCGCCTGTTTCCGCTATTACCCGACTCTTGCCCATTTTTTTTGCAAGCAAAACCTGGCCTAAGACGTTGTTTATTTTGTGAGAGCCCGTATGGTTCAAATCCTCCCTTTTCAGGTATATTTTTGCGCCTCCGAGGTCTTCCGTCATTTTTCGGGCGTAATAAAGCCTAGAAGGACGGCCTGCGTAATTATTCAGCAGTTCCGTCAGCTCGTCGTTGAAAGCTTTATCGTTTCTGTAGCGTTCATAATTATCTTCAAGTGATATAACTGCGTTCATCAGGGTTTCAGGGATGTATTGCCCCCCGTGGATCCCGTATCTGCCTTTATCCATTTCGCACACTCCTCACTATTTCAAGTATTTTTCTCCTATCCTTCACGCCGTCCGACTCAACTCCGCTGCTTACGTCTATTGCGTACGGGTTGAGCTTCATTGCCTCCGTTATGTTTTCAGAGTTTATTCCGCCCGCCAGAAAGAACGGCTTTTCTGTTTCCGGAATAAGGCGCCAGTCGAATTTCTCTCCGCTTCCGGCCCTGGGGCTGTCGAAAAGAAGGAAATCGACCGTATAATTATTCATTTTAGTGAATTCGCCCGGTCGCACTGCTTTTATAACAGGCGCGCCGATTGCCGACATGTATTCTTCATCCTCGCGTCCGTGAAGCTGCACGATATCAATAATTCCTCTTTCCAGCAAGTTCCGGATGAAAGAAATATCATTATCAACAAACACGCCTACTGATTTGATGGAAGGGCTGAGCCTGCGGGAAAGCGCGTAAGCCTGACTTTCGGAAACTTTTCGCTTAGACTCGGCAAAGACGAATCCCGCATAGTCCGGCAACGCCTCGTTTATATAGTCGATATCGCATTCTCTAAATAAGCCGCAGATTTTTATCTTCATCCCGCGCGCCTCAGTTCTTCCAAAGTCTTTACCCGATCCGCACTGCGCATCAGAGTTTCTCCTATTAACACCGCGTCCACTTTGTTATCCCGTAGCGTTGCAATATCACCGGCAGTTACTATCCCGCTTTCCGACACAAAAATAAGTCCTTCCGGCGCCTTGCTTCTTAACCTTATGCTTGTGTTTATATCGACCTCGAACGTCTCAAGGTTGCGATTGTTCACGCCTATGACCCTTGCCCCTGCGGTTATAACTTTTTCCATTTGGGGCAGACTGTGGCTTTCAGCCAATACCGATAAACCCAGTTCGTGAGCTATGTTTATGTATTCGCGTAAAGTTTCTTCCTCAAGAATTTCCGCTATTAAAAGTACCGCCGACGCGCCCAGTATCTTCGCTTCATATATCTGATAGGCGTCAATTATGAAATCCTTACGCAGCGTTGGAATGGGCAGCGCGCCGCTTATTTCTCTCAGGTATTTGTCGCTGCCGTGGAAGTATTCGGGCTCGGTCAGCACTGAAACAGCCGCCGCGCCGCCTGCCGCATAATCTGCGGCAATCTGCAAGTATGGGAAATCATGCGATATTACGCCTTTTGATGGAGACGCTTTTTTCACTTCGCATATGAAAGCGATGCCGTCCTTCGATAGAGCCTTTTCAAACGGGAAATCGCATATTTGCGGCGTGTTTTGCGCTAGTTTACGAATATTCAGAAGCGGCAATTCGGCTTTCTTGCCCTCCAGCCGCTTTTTTACGGAGTTCACAATTCTGTCAAGGAACATTACATATCACCAGATTTATATATTAGGCTGACAACTGTTGCGTGGTTGTGTTACTTTCCTTAATGAACGCCTCAAGCTGTGAAAGCGCTCTTCCGCTATCGATTATCTCCTGCGCGCAACTAATTGCGCTCTCAAACGAAATCTCCTTCGCTATGTAAAGCGCCGCAGCGGCGTTCAATACCGCAGCGTCGCGCTTTGACGAGCGCTCGCCGCTCAGGATGTCCCTGATTATCCGCGCGTTTTCCTGCGCGCTTCCTCCTGTCATATCTGACTTGTTACAGCGGGTGAAGCCGAATTGTTCGGGCGTTATCTCATAGGAGCGCAACCAGCCGTTCTTAACCTCGCAAACGCTTGTTGGGGCGGACATTGATATTTCGTCAAGCCCGTCCTGCCCATAAACGACCATCGCGTTTCTCACGCCGAGGTTAGCCAAAGCTTTGGCAACCGGTTCCACAAGGTCGCGCTCGTATACCCCAAGCAGCTCCATTTTCGCCCCTGCGGGGTTTACAAGCGGCCCAAGGATGTTGAATATTGTCCTTATTCCAAGCTCTCTTCTAACCGGCGCCACATACTTCATTGCGATATGATAATTCTGTGCGAACAAAAAGCACAACCCTATTTTATCGAGTATCTCTGCGCTGACTTCGGGCGAGATACCGATATTTACCCCCAAAGCCTCCAGTACGTCCGCCGCTCCGCATTTGCTTGTAGCAGCCCGGTTCCCATGCTTTGCAACGGGAACCCCCGCAGCTGACACTATGAGCGCTGCGGTCGTCGAAATATTGAAGCTTGACGAATGGTCTCCCCCTGTTCCAACTATCTCAAGCACGTCCTGCTCGTGCAAGAGCCTGACGCAGTGTCTGCGCATACTTGCAGCGGAGGCGGTTATCTCGTCGATAGTCTCTCCTTTCATTGAAAGCGCCGTCAGATATGCGCTTAACTGGATATCGCTGACGCTTCCCGTCATTATCTCATCCATTACAGTTGTTGCAGTTTGATAGCTTAAATTTTCACCTTTTGCTAACGAGAGAATTGCTTCCTTAATCATATCTCTTATACCTCCAATTAATAAAATAAAAAAATCCCCCCTCGGTCACCTTTGCGACCAAGGGGGGCTTAATTTTTTCGTAGAAAATTATACGGGTTAAATCATACCTACTCCTATAGCACGACAAAGCGACCTTGTTGCGTTCGTCAACAAAGCCCACCAGCGCCATGCAAAAGTTGCAAATACAGTACGATTCATAAACTACCTCCGTATGAATTTATTGCTTGGAAAAATATCACGTAATTTGACAGTTGTCAAGGGGGGATTATACTCCCCAAACTTTTATCTCAAAACCTCCGCTACGTTCAGTACGCTCGTAGATCTTTTCGTCCCATCCCTTTTCCGGGCGCTCGTCGCATATGATAAGATGCGCTTCCGCCGCGTTACTCTGTGCAGCGTAGCGTACAGTCTGTTCCAACCCATCGGATAACACCCGGCTTGGAGCGGTCGTCTTCTTCCGGATTGTTTTCATTTCCAGCACAATTCTCTGTTCCTTTTGGTTCTGTTGACCGTCGCTTTTAGCATCACCGGGGTAACGCCAGCGGATCAAAAGATCTACGCGTCCCCGGCCAAGCGCGTACTCCCGGTCGATTAAGCCGCCTCCGTTCACTATTCGCTGTAAAAATGCCTGTAGCAGCAACTGAAATCCGGCTTCTTTATAATCAAACCGTTCAAGCCAGCTCTCCGAATTCTCACGGAAAAACTGCTGAAACGAACCAAGCAACTTGCTCATGTCGAGCGAACCGTTCGGGTTTACGTACCATGTATGATCTTTAGTTATGGAAGCCTGAGTTGTCCAGGTCAGTTCCCGGGGAATGACTTCCCTGTAAATATCGTTCGCGATGTCGATTGAGGGCTTGACGCGTACGAGTCCCAGATCTGCCGTGTACTGCAAGTCGTCGGGCGGGATATTCTGCGGTTCTTCGTCTCCTGCCAGAATAGGGATAATGACCCTACGTACACACTCCTCGCGCAGCTTGTCTACGAGCTGATCCAAGTGAGTCGCGCGGGAAACGATAAGCTGTTCTGCGGCTTCCTCTATCATGTCAATAGTTATCGGTTTACTGCGATCACGGCCATCAAGCATCTTAAAGGTTACCTGACGCGCCAGCGCATTTACAAGCCATGGCTGTCCATGCGTCAGATCCCAGACTTTTGCGTATATATTCTCATCGAATATCTGACCGGTTGCCCCGGTATGCTGAAGGTAGAGTTCCCGAATCTCAGCCTCCGAAAAATCTCCAAGCCGCAGTGATTCGACCTGAATGTTGAAACAGCTTCCGCCAGTTATGATTTCCCCGTCCGAACGGTGAATGCGGTAGTCACGGATGTCTCGCACCCCGCAAAGGATAACGGAAATAGGGGCATATTTGGGGCGATTAGTGTAACAGTCACGAAGTTGTCGTAGTACTGAGACCAAAGTGTCGCCAATAAGAGCATCTATTTCGTCTATGAAAAGCACAAGAGGCTTTTCGAGTTTTTCGCAGACACGCGTTAGCATTGTAGAAAGCGCTTTTATCGCTCCGTCTTTTTCGAGAATGGACGACACCCATTCGTATGGTTCGGGTTCGCCCAGAAAAATCTTAAAATGTTGCCCCAATTCTGATAGGATGGCTCGCATGCCTTGTGCAACATCGTTACGCGCAACTTGAGCGGATTCCACATTGATGTAGGCGCAACGGTATATGCCTTCTTCGTTTATCTTCTTAGCCATCGCTAATAATGAAGTCGTTTTCCCTGTCTGCCTCGGAGCGTGTAAAACAAAGTAACGTTTTTGATCTATAAGGATGCGTACTTCATCGTAATTAATCCGCCGAAGAGGGTCAAGCATATAGTGATCTTCAATAATTCCAGGTCCGGCTGTATTGAAAAATTTGTCTACTTTTGGCATGTACATTTATTTCACACCTCTCTACATTCATAGTTTACCTCATGAGGCGGAGAGTTACCAGTCCGGGCGGTAATGTTTTCCGCGCCTACCCGGTCAAAATACAACAATCCATCAGGATGCAATAAAACAAATGCGTTTGTTCCTGATTCACTTCTAAACTGGTCGAATTCTACCAGTTTGAAATTCGGGTTATAAGCTGTTCCCATTCACTAAGATAATCATACACTGCTATGTAAGAATATCATTGATTTTTCGTTCTGAATAATATAACATAGCAAACGGAAACGGAGGTATGATTATGATTGAAAGGACGATTTCGGACACAATATTAAGAATTTCTTCCGCTTGGCCTGTATTGTTTTTAACAGGCCCGCGTCAGGTTGGTAAATCCAGTGTATTGAACATGCTGAAAGAAAAAGGGCGCAAGTATGTGTCGCTCGACAGCATATCTGCGCGAGATTTGGCAGTTAATGACCCGCAGGCGTTTTTGCAAAAATATTCGCCGCCCGTAATAATTGACGAGGTACAGTATGCGCCGAACCTTTTTTCATATATCAAAATATGGGTGGACGAGCATCGATACGAATATAAATTCGGCGGCAGGAAATCCGCCGACCCTGCAGGCGCGTTCTGGCTTACCGGCTCGCAGAAATTCGCACTTATGAAAGGCGTTCAGGAAAGTCTCGCCGGACGAGTGGCAATTATTGATTTGCTGGGATTTTCTTATAAGGAAATAGTAGGAAAACCGAAGGAATCAAATCCATTCTGGCCGGATGAAATTGATACGCGCAAAGAAACAGTAACGCGCACAGTCATGGAGGTCTACCGGGATATATGGAACGGTTCATTTCCCGAGCTTATAGTAAACCCTGCCATAGGGCGCGATAAGTTTTTCAGTTCCTATATGCAGACATACATAGAGCGCGACGTCAGAGATTATCAAGGAGTAACGAACGAATTGAAATTTTACAGGTTCGCGCGCGCTGCTGCGGTCAGAACAGGCAACTTGATGAATTATGAAGATTTGGCGAGGGACTGCGATATTGACCGCCGCACGGCGCAAAAATGGTTGGATACCTTGCAGGCGTCCGGCTTAGTTTATCTTCTGCCGCCATATTCGTCCAACCTCACAAATCGTATCATTAAAACACCTAAGATATATTTCCTTGATACGGGGCTTGCGTGTTTTCTGGCAAACATAGACACTCAGCAGGCGCTCGAAGCAAGTTACCTGAACGGCGCGATGCTGGAAACCCACGCTTTTTGCGAAATTCTGAAAAGCTTTTGGCATAACGGGAAAGATACGCGAAATTTGTATTTCTACCGCGACGCTAATAAGAAAGAAGTTGATTTTGTGCTGGAAAAGAACATGACGCTATATCCTGTGGAAGTTAAAAAGACAACCATGCCAAGTAGCAACGACTATGCGAATAAGGGAATTATTGAAAACCTCAAAAAAAGCAAACCGGTCGGAAAAGGCGCCGTGATTTGCCTTAGCCCAAATATAACGCCAATTCCAAAAGCAGACGCTGTTGCTGTACCAGTTTGGGAGTTGTAACAAAACAGGCGGCTATTTTCAATAAAAGCAAATTGGCATGGGTTTAGCCTCTTTTTCTTGCGGATTGAGAATCATAATTAGGTATTGACTTAATTGGATTGTCATGTTTCAATTCAATTAGCCACGTAACGAATCAACTTTGGAGGCTTAACTATGGACAGGTCTTTACTGTTAAAAGCAATCGCAGACGAAACTCGAATGAAGATTTTAACCTTACTTCTAAAGCATAACTACTGTGTTCGGGCGTTGGCAAGAAATCTTGAATTGACGGAAGCCACCGTATCACAACACTTAAAAGTGTTACGGGAAGCTGGGTTAATTTTTGGAGAGAAGCGTGGCTACTTCATGCACTACGATGTCGAACGCGCAGTATTACGAGAATTAGCCGGAGAGATTAAAGCATTGGCGACAGTCGAGCGCGAGGTTTGCACGCCGGAAAATGGATGCTGCCAAGCCCTTGAACAAAAAAAGTGTCATGTCAAAGGCAAGTGCGGCAAAGGTACAAAATGAAAAAGCTGGATATATTAACCAGCCTCGTATTGACGTTTATGAGAATCGGAGCGTTTACCTTCGGCGGCGGTTACGCGATGATCACCTTGATGGATAATGAATGTAAGGAGAATCAAGAAAAAGGATTTTCGTCGATTTAGCTCATATTGTTTTCCGCAGGCATGGGAATTGTTATGTATGACTTTTAACTAAGGGGGCTTCAATTTGCATTTTGCGTATGTAAAAAATGAATTGTTGAAAAGGAAAAGACGATCAGCGTTTGTTATCACAGGCATTGCGTTGAGTATCAGCGTTCTCGTCGCGGTGAATGCTTTGGCCGACGCTTTCATGGGCGCGGCTCAAAAGCCTCTCCAGGATTTTGGCACAGACATAATCATACAAAGGAACGGCGATACGCCCGATGATTTTGGAGGCGCGACGCTTCCATGCTCCCAGGTGATTATTACCGCGCAAGAGGTGGAGAGCCTGAAAAAGATAAACGGGATAAAGCAGATGTCAACGGCTTTGCTCATGTGGGTATTTGACGGTGAAGACTACAGCGACAGCGGCAGCTTTGTGATCGCAACAGGGATTGAACCGGGGCTTAAATTGGGGCCAAGCATAGCAAATGACTGGCTGATAGATGGAACGGGTATCAATCCCGGCAACGCTGGCATTGCGTTGATCGATAGCGTATTCGCGGAGCAGAAAGGTATCAAGGCCGGGGACACGTTCAAAATATCAGGCTATCCCTTTGAAGTGGTCGGCATTGTGAGAACTCCTCCTAACTCTCTCATTTCAGCCAGTAATGTATTTATACCGCTTGAGGACGCCCAAAACATAGCCCTTGAAGCTAAAAACATTCCGGACTATAAACCCGGCGATATAAACGAGATATTTTTACAGGCAGACCCGGATAATTTGAATGAGATCATCAATGAGATAAAAACGGCAATTCCCAAAGCAAGCGTTACTTCCGCGGAGAGTTTTATTCAGGCAATCGGCGGTATCGCGGCTCAATCCCGGAATTTTGCGGTCATAGGTTCCATCGCGGTGCTTTTGTTTTCGCTTGTCGTGGTGGTGAAAACCATATCGGGCAACATAATGGAAAGAAGAAACGAAATCGGCATAATGAAAACGGTGGGATGGACCTCAAATGACATTTATCGCCAGCTCATAACGGAAACATTTATCCAAAGCCTCATTGGCGGCGCAGCAGGCATTGGCATAGGTTTTTTGATCGCACTGGCATTGGGCAGGCTGCAAATTTCCGTTCCCGTTGCGTGGGATATAGACCCGTTCCCCCACTTTATGATGACGGATACAAGTCAAAAAGCATTGGACGTGGGATTGCCCGTTCAAATATCGTCAGGGCTTGTCGGAATTGCGTTAGTCGCGTCTGTGGCAATCGGGACACTAAGCGCGTTTTTGACTTTGAAAAGCATAAACCGGATAAAACCATCGGAGGTATTGCGTTATGAGTAATGTCATTCTGTCTTGTGAGGGGCTTACGAAAAGGTATGAAAATCTTTTAGTGATAGATAATATTAGCCTGAATTGCGCGCAAGGGGAACTTTTGGCGATAGGCGGCCAGTCAGGCTCCGGCAAGTCCACCTTGTTGAGCCTTTTGGGCGGGCTTGAATATTCGGACGAGGGTGAAATATATTTGGAAGGCCAACCGCTGTCAAAAATGAATGAGGACGAGCTTGCGCTGTTGCGCAGGGAAAAGGTCGGTTTTGTGTTTCAATCATTTAACCTTATCCCGACGCTTACGGCGTTGGAAAATGTGGAATTTCCCCTTTTTCCGATCAAGTCGGCAAAAAAAGATATGGAGGAAAGGGCAAAAAAATTGTTGGAGGTTGTCGGCCTAAAAGACAGGCTCCATCATCTGCCCGCGAAACTTTCAGGCGGTGAAAAGCAGCGCGTGGCAATCGCCAGAGCGTTAATCAACAATCCCAAAATCGTATTTGCCGACGAACCGACCGGCAATCTGGATTCAGCCGCCGGCGAAGAAATTTTCCAGTTAATCAAAAGGCTGAATCACGAAATGAGCGTAACTTTCCTTTTAGTTACCCACGACGAAAACTTATTTGACAAAGCGGATAGAATAATCCGTATCAAAGACGGGAGGCTCGTTTGAATATGAAGAAAGGGAAATTCTCTCTTCTGATCGCCGTTATGGTATTAACCACGTTATTACTTTTCCCCGCCGGCGCATTTGCGGAAGATCAGGTAATTGTAGAAGCTGTCGGTTTTTTTTCTCATTTCCCAATGAGGGCGACCCGCCAGGCTATAGAGGACACCTGCGCGAAGTTCGGCGATAAGGTTAAACTTACACTTTATGACGAAACCGAGCCCGACGGACAGATGTTTATGAGATTAAACGGTTTATCCGGGCATTTGCCCATGAGGCTATTCATTGACGGCGCCCTTTCTTTCTGTGATTTTGTTGGTAAGGACTGGGCGGTCGAGGAACTTGAAAAAGCAATTACAATGGCGCTGGAAATTAAACAGAGGCTTCAAAAGGAAAAATGGCGGCATGATGCCGGTTAAATATGCCATCAAGGAACTGCTGATAAGGCGGCACAGGACATTTGTTACATGTATAGGCATAGCTGTGTCCGTGGCTTTAGTCATATCGCTCTATTCGCTGTCAAATGCGTATAAATCCGCTGTAAGGCAACCTTTTGAAGCGTCGGGCGTGGATTTTGTCATTGAAAGGCCGAAAGCCCAAAATGAAAACAGCGCCAGGACAAGCGGCGTAATCCTGCCCGATTCCGCGACGGCTATCACTAATGATGAAGTGCAAAGGCTTTTGGGTATCGAGGGGATTGAGAGCTTATCGGCGGCATTGCAAGTATGGAGCTTTGATAGAGGTAGTTTCAAGGTGATCGCGGGAATAGACCCCGACGACCCGAATATTGGCCCCGTTGTATTTGTAAACTGGATAAAGGACGGAAGGTTTTTTTATTCCGGTGAAAGCGGCGTTGCGGTTGTTGAAAAGCATTATGCCAACTCATACCGCTTGAAAGTGAATGATTATATAGAAATATCGAGGGAAAAATATAAAATTGTTGGAACGGTTGAAGTTAAGGAAGGCAGCCAGCTGTCAGCGCCAAATTATTTTTTGCCGATAGATGATGTCCGCCGACTGGCGGGGATCGCGGGTAGTGATGTGAACGCCGTATATATCCGTTTGAGTAAAGCGGCTGACGCCGAGATTATTACAGGCAATATCGGCAAGGCAATCTCCGGCGTAAAAATTTCCTCCCCGGACTCTTCGCTTTCTATTATTGACAGCTTGTTTTCGTTATCGGAGCGGTTCACATGGCTTATATCCATTGTTATAGCGGTTATAGCCGTATTCCTGATATTAAAGACCGTTTCCGCCAGTATATCCGAACGCACAAAGGAAATCGGCATAATGAAAGCCGTCGGCTGGACAGGCGGGAATATAAGCAGACAACTAACGATTGAAATGCTCATGCAGGCTATCTTGGGTGGCATAGTCGGAATAATCACAGGCGTTTTGTTGTCTTATGCGTTAAGCCTGTTTAAGGTAAACGCCACGCTGCCGTGGCAAGGAAGCCCAATACCTGGCTCACATGGAATGTCCGATGTGAATTTGATACCGTTAAAAATAAGTGTATCGCCTTTATTTATACTTGCCGTTTTCGTCATTACAGTTTTAATCGTTGTGCTTTGCGGATTGCTTGCGGGTAAGAAGGCAAGCGTCATTAAGCCAGCCGAGGCATTGAGGAAAATTTAAAGCCTATATCATTGAAAGACTGAGAAAACAAAGGGGTAGCTTGATTAAAAGCTTTCCCTTATGTTGGGTCGTATCCCTCTTAATGTCAACGCAAAACCTTTCTGCAAGCTTACCGGTCGCTTTTGTGATATTGAAGCTGTAACAAAAGTAGTATATTGGCTAGCCAAAACACTATATATAGTGGTTGTTCAGCATTGTATGCACAATATGTTGATAGGGGCGGCATTGAGCATTGAACATTGTGCATTGATCATTGTATTTACTGTTCCGGCGTAGCGGGATTCTTCAGGTAGACGTCGTGGACGCCGCCTTCTGTCAGGCTCATGGGTGAGACCAAAGTGATTCTCACATTCTTCTGAAATTCCTGCAAGGTCAACGCGCCGCAGTTGCACATTGTCGTCCGTATCTTGTGCAGAGTAATGGGCAGGTTGTCGTGTAGGCTTCCGGCGTATGGCACATACGAATCCACGCCCTCTTCAAAAGCAAGCGCTTCACTTCCGTCTCCGGCGTCGTACCTCTGCCAGTTCCGCGCGCGGAGCGATCCTTCGCCCCAGTACTCCTTCACGTAATTTTCCCCGACTTTCAACTTGCTGGTGGGGCTCTCGTCGAATCGCGCGAAATAGCGCCCCAACATGCAGAAGTCGCTGCCCATCGCGAGGGCAAGCGTCAAGTGATAGTCGTGCACTATGCCTCCGTCGGAACATATGGGCACATAAATCCCCGTTTCATTGAAATACTCGTCCCGCGCCGCAGCAACCTCTATGACTGCCGTGGCCTGTCCTCTTCCTATTCCCTTAACTTCGCGCGTAATGCATATCGAGCCGCCTCCGATTCCGACTTTTACGAAATCCGCTCCCGCCTTCGCCAGAAAAAGAAAACCCTCGCGATCCACCACATTTCCAGCGCCTATCTTGACCTCGTCGCCGTACTTCTCACGCACGAAGTCGAGAGTCATTTTTTGCCACTCCGAGAAGCCTTCAGATGAATCAATGCATAAAACATTTGCGCCCGCTTCCAACAGAGCCGGTATACGTTCTTCGTAATCCCGCGTGTTTATGCCTGCGCCGACCACGTATCGCTTTGAATCGTCGGTAAGTTCAAGCAGGTTTTCTTTATTGGATGTGTAGTCTTTCCTGAAAACGAACGCGACGAAACTGCCGTCCTCGCTCAAGATGGGAAGGGCGTTCAGCTTGTTGTCCCATATAATGTTGTTGGCCTCTTTCAGGCTGACTCCCTCGTTTGCGTACACTATCCGCCCTATCGGGGTCATGAATTCACGTATTGGAGTGTTGGCGCTCATGCGCGTCACACGGTAGTCCCGGCTGGTCACCATGCCCATTAGTTTCCCGTTTGACGCTCCGTTATCAGTTATTGCAACAGTGGAATGTCCGGTTCTTGACTTGAGTTTCAGAACATCGGACAGGGTTTGATCCGGTCTGAGATTGGAGTCGCTGACCACAAAACCGGCCTTGTAGTCCTTGACCCTCTTTACCATCGCTGCCTGGCGTTCAATGGGCTGCGACGCGTAAATAAACGAGATTCCTCCCTCTTTTGCTAAGGCTATCGCCATTCTGTCGTCGGAGACGGATTGCATGATAGCCGATACCAGCGGTATGTTCATTGAAAGCGGCGATTCCTCGCCCCGCTTAAATTTCACCACAGGCGTCAAGAGCGATGTATTGTCCAATATGCAGTTGGACGAGGAATAATTTGGTATCAACAGATATTCGCTGAAAGTGCGGGATGGTTCTTTATAATAATGCGCCATTAGATTTATTCACGCTCCATAATCTTACGTCCAGCCTCCGGAGTCAATAACTCCTCTTCATCGCCAGGGATATGAACCCCGGATAAAAACCCTCTATGGCAAATATGTCTTTTGATTCTTTATGAAAAAACCATCCTCATGCGGTTCAGGAAGCAATCTGTCACCAGCCTGAATTCTGACAACAGGTTTACTGTTGTAATACAATTCGTCCGGGCATATGTCAATACCACCTGCCCACTCTACCGTCAGAGGAGTTACTCTTACAGTTTTAAAAATCGCCGGATTTCGGAGTGGCGCGAAATAATCATCATTCAAATAAGGGGCTACGTCAAATATCCGTTGCTCCTCATTATCAAAAGTGATAATAAGCCGGTAACTCTCAAGAGGTTTAACTTCTATCGGAAAAAAGCTATCCATTTTATCCTTCTAATCCTTTTATCTTTATTACTTCGCTGTTTTCATTAAGAGCAATCCACGACGCGTTAATCTCATCCTCCCTTAAGGCTACCCATGCTTCCACATACTTCAGCTGTTTGTGCGGAAGCTTGCCCGCAAGTATTTCTCCATCTGCGGCAATAGACATTCTGTCACCTGCAAATACCGCATGAACATGAGGTTTTTTATGCGGGCTATTGATTTCTTTGAACATATATATGAGGATACCAAAAAAGCTTGAGATTAGCGGCATTATAACCACATCCCTTTTTTATTATAGTATAATTCATGTCAGTTTTGCCTTATTGATTTCGGCAAGATATTTTTTTCCGATTTTTGAGACAATAGGAAATTTCATTCCGAGCAGCTTCGCTTTTTCATTTTCCTTAAAAAATCTCTTGCCAGATTCCTGTAAATCAGGATCAGCATTTACCTGAAGCTCCTGCCGGAGCCGGTGTATTATGTCGTTCATTGATTGAACCAACGCTTTCTGATCTTGTTATATTGTTGTGTTTGCTGCGTTTATCGAGCAGCGGGCGGCTACAAGCCGCCCCTACCCGTTAAACCTTTTACGTTTTCTTATATTTCAACTTCTTTATGTTATGTTTAAGGTTTTTCCACGTTTATGGACAAAGTTTGCGTGGCAGTACCTAGGACATTTTTCGCCGCGATAGTGAATTCGTAAACTCCTGCTGTTTCGGGTTTGCCCGAAAGCACGCCTGTTGTCGGATGAAGCGTAAGCCCTTCCGGCAGGCTGCCCTGTGAGACCGACCATTCAAATCCTACGGTGCCGGTCGCCTTGAGCGTTACGCTGTATGGAGTCCCCGCGTAAGCATTCTGGAGAGCAGATGTTGTAAATACAGGAGCTTTTGCCGCATAAACCACTTCGCCGCCTATTACGGTCAAGATTGCGTTTATATCCTTGATGTCGAAGTCGGGGCACGCATTATCGTCAAAATAATCGCGGTCTAATACTACGAAATCCGCTAAATATCCAGGTACAAGTTTTCCTTTGTACGCTTCCTCAAACTGCGCGTAAGCGCCCCATTGAGTGCTTGCTGCAAGGGCTTCTGCTCTCGATAGTTTCTGTTCGAGGAACCAGCCGCTGTCCGCAGTGAAGTTCTTGGTTCCGCTGATAAATTCAGCTTTGAACCCTGCAGGAACAATCTGATTTCTGCCGATTCTTGTAACAGCAGCGTATAAGCTGTGATACGGGTTAAGAAGCTCGACATTCGCGTCGGTTCCGTTCGCTATTATGCCGCCCTTGTTGAGAACCGTACGCCATGCGTAGCCGCCCTTTATTCTTTCGGCGCCAACCCGCGCTTCAGCCATGTTCATATCGGAAGTGGCGTGTACGAACTGCATTGACGGAATCATTCCGAGATCTATTGCCCTTTGAATATCATCCTGCTCGATAAGGTCTACAACTTGAAAATGCTCAAGCCTTGCCCTGTAGTCATTTTTCTCGTTCAAACCGCCCCACAAAGGTGAAGGCGTTATTTCACCGTTTTTGACTTTATTCAACGCTTTTTCATACGCGTTGATGTACATTTTATTTCCCGCATCGCCGATTACGTGCGCGCTGTTTTGGAAGCCATATTTTATGCTTTCCTCTATCAGTACCTCGGCGTCAACCGGAAGAGTGCGTGGGCTGCCGGAATTACCCGGGTCATCGGCATATTCCTTCAGGAAATCTGCCGTCCTTGAGCCCAATGAGCCGTCGGCATAGAACTTGACATTTCTGATGGTATATTTCAAATCGAAATCGTTGACCCTTGGGCCATGCACTTTTTCCGTGCCCGCCGGTCGATTTAAATTCAAATGATTGGGCGCGCCCGCGACAGCTGTCGGGACATGCCCTCTATTCGGGAAGGCTTTAAACCCGTTTCCATCATTAAACTTGCCGTCAGCTTCCACTGACAGTTCCTGATAAATTCTTATCTTAAGAGGTTTTGCTTTATCACTATAAGCTTCCTCTAAAAATTCAATTGTCCGCAACGGCGCGCCTGCATCCATAATGGAAGTCAGTCCGTACGACAAAATTTCAGACTCTACCGCTCTTATAGCAAATCTGAGTTGCGTATCAGTAAGCGCCGGCATTACCGGGTTCAGCAATACTTCTCTCGCGTTCCCGCCGGCCAGAATACCTATGGGTTCCCCTTTGCTGTTGAGGATTATATCGTTTCCGCCGTTCGCGTTTATGAACTCCGGCTTCGCCCAATAGTCAACTCCACTCTTTGCTTTCTGATTCTCAAACGCTATATTTAGCGCTGCAGTATTGACCCAAGCCGAATGTCCGTCGGCGCGTCTCAGAAATACAGGGATGTGATCAACGCCGGCTTCCTTCATCGGCCCGTCAAGTTCCCATCTTGTAGGCCAATCCAGATGTGTGTCCGGATGATGGACGTCCCAGTCGCCGCCCAGCGTGTGAAGCCAGCCTCGCGATATGAGCCATGGAACCGCGCCGGGTTTTCCTTCCGCTTCCCATTCGGCGTTCAACCTCTTGGCTTCATTCACGACCGATTCGATGATTATCTGTTTCGGCTTCCAGAACGAGTCAATTCTCAACGAGAGCTCGCCCTGCCCAACGAAGTGCATATGGTTTTCCATAAGGCCGGGAAGCACCGTTGCGCCTTTTAAGTCAATAAATACTACGTTGTCTGCGGCAACGCCTTCACCGGCAAGAATAGCTTTCAGCGCTTCCTCTGTCGTGGCATTTCCTACCCATTCGATCCATTGGCCCTTCGTAACCATGGCGCTTATCGTAGAGTATTTTCCCCCGCCCTTTTTGTCGGAAACAGGTACATATTCGTTGTAGATATTCCCGTTGTAATAAGCATAGATTTTTGCCGCATCGTATTCTGCCATTGACGGTACAAATTGATCTGCCGCCGCATTTCCGTTAGTTACTAAAATACCCGTCACTAAGACAAAGCAAACTACAAAAAACCAACGTATACCTGCTCTCCAGAAACCCTTTGAATCATTTACCATTGAATAAACCCTCCTTATCGAAAATTAGTAATTTTGCTCATACACTATAATATCAGATATTAATGCTCCAACTAAAGCAGACAACGAATATTGAGAAAGAATTTTTACAAAATGATAAACTAATCTGCTTTATTTGCCCTGATGGCTGCGTGAATTACGAAAACGCGCCAACCTGAGTTCATCTTTAATCTCAAGGCTGTTGTCGCCTGCCAAGGATTCCATATGGTGCGTAAATTCGTGGATTAAAGTCTCCTTGAGTTCCCGCCGGAGTTTATCCGGGGGGAGGTTTTTATGTAGCGCAGCAAAAGAGCCGTAATAAATAATGATGTAGCGTCCCATCACGTCGCGAATATATTTACCCATGATATAAAGGCTATGCGCCTCGTCGCCCTGACCTTGACAAGCTTCCGGCAGGAGCAGGACGCCTCCGTTTAAATCGTTAAAAAACTCTCTCGGCAACTCTTCCGCTATATCGTCGAGCATGTCGCCGACTTCATCGAATGAAAGCAAGGCAAACCTCCTTCATTATTAAAGCTAACCATATGATTGCATAGAGCCGTGCATATTTTGAGTTCTTGCCGATGTCTATAAATGGTCTGCGAATCATCTATCAAAGAAAGGAGATTTTCCCGAAACGGATAACGGTATGCCCATAATTAGTTTGTGCTCCCCTAAAAATCCAAGCGATGCCGCCGCCTTACCTACTGTGAACATGATTCTATTGTCCACCCTGTTGTCCGACGCGAGAGCAACAGCTGAGCCTAAAGCTATACCCAAGTCAAGCGGCGTAAATACACACGTAGCTCCTGCCCCTGAGCATGCGCCGCAATCTTCGAACCCACACAGGCCGCACCTTTTGTTGAGTCCTCTTGCCTCATATTTTGCCCCGACAAGCACGACAGCCACGCTCTCGTCGACGTTCCCCGCATCTCTCGCGAAAAAACTGCCTGATACGCCGAAGCTTTCGCCAATACGGCGCATTTCAGCGGAGAGTTTTTCCTTATCTTCGCCAGTAAGTATCGCCGTTTCCAAATGATCAATTCCGCACGCTTTTGGAGCAGTGCGCATCGCCGCGCAAATACCGTGCGCCAAGTTCAAAACAGCTTGTTCTTCCGCATTCTTTGAGTCAATAAACATAGATTACATCTCCTTTCATGATGACAGCAATTTTTCTTTCTTATCGAACACAAAGCCATACAATCGCTTTACAACAATTCCAAGCAGGGGGATGTAACAAAAGTAATAAAATGGTCAATTAAACCACAATATATTGTACGGGCGGTATTTTTTCCGCCAGCTTTTGTTACAGCCCCCGACCCGATTTTTATCTTTCAACTTTTATCAGTTCAGCTCCCGCGTGTTCTTCCATGTAACGTATAATTTCGTCTAGCGACTGTTGCGCGTGGGCAGTTTCTCCTGACACGACCGCGACGCCAATGGTCAGTGTTTTATGTATGTCTTGCGTATCCACTTCCGCAATCGACGCATTACTAACTTTTTCATGTTATTCCCTCAAGTTATTTTGATTGTTTCATTATTACGCGCTAAAAACTTCTGTCTATTTTCCTCCATTTCTATTGTTTTGAATAGGGTGATATATAATTTAATCGTCATTTGTTTATCAATTCGATATGGAAGGCATTATTTGAATATGAGGATATTCCGCATTGTACTAATAATATTTGTGATAATGTGGCGGATTGCGCCCGGCTCATCAGCATTTTCGTCCATCTTGACCGAAGATGTTGCAAAAACGTATCTAGGCAAACCGTATGTATCTCGCCCTCTTGCTAAAAGCTCGCCTTTGGGCTTCGATTGCACAACTTATGTGGAAGAGGTGTTAGCAAAGAGATTTGAAAATCCGGATATGGCGCTGAATAATATCCGTTTCGGGAATGGCGGCGCCGGTTTTTTTAATCGCAATCATTTTATGGAAAAAATGTGGATACCAAACGCGCAAAGACATGGAGTAATCGCTCCGATTAACTTATCCGGCGCGATGGAAAGTTTGATTGAGATTGATCTGGCGGAATGGTACAGAGTAAATCCGGAAATTGTCATCAAGGACGATGCTTACTATCAGCAGGCAAATGAACAGGAGCGGTTTACAGCATCCATTTCATACATACCTAAAGCCCTGATAAACGAAGCGTTGTTAAAAGAACTACCGGATGAAACGTTAGTATTCTTTCTGAGGCGTTATGCAAAATCGCCATATCGGTGGCTTCTCAATGAAAATGCCGTCATGGTAAAGCATATGGGATTTTTGTTTGGTGGTCGTAATCTGTACCATGCCAGTCAAACGCAAAAAAAGGTGATAGCGGAGGATTTTTCAAAGTATTTACGAACTAATTCCGGCTTCTGCGGAGCAGCGTTCTACAAGATTAATTGACAGTTAATGGCTATTTGGTTATACTAATAACAAAGAAACAAGGAAATTTGTTTTTCGGAATATTAAGGAGGAAAAACATGAAGCAAAATGCATTCAGGAGCAACACAAGAACTGTTCATAAACTTATAAGTATTTCTACAAAACGCCAAATCACAATTCCTCAAAAATATTTCGATGCCCTGGGTTTTTCCAATGAGGCCGAGTGCATTTTACGAAAAGACGCCATACTGATTCGGCCTGTACGCGTCACAGGCCGAAGTGAATTCTCCGAGCAGATTTTAGCTGATCTGATTTCGCAGGGTTACGAAGGGCAGGAACTCCTTACAAAGTTTAAGGAGTATTCCAAGGCTATACGACCGGCAGTTGTAAAATTAATTGAGGATACTGAAACCTTTGCCCAAAGCGGCGAAGGTCGTATTTCAATGGACGAGCTTTTCGGCGCGGAGGAATAGCTCTTATGTACGAACTCCGGTACAAAAGACCAGCAAGACAGTATTTTAAAACTAAACGATATATGAATATATAGTTACTCGTTCTATTTATGATCATCCGGTTTTGTGAACCGCGCGCAACGCCTGCAAGCGGGGCAGCCCCACGGACATAAGCTTCCTTTTTTCATCAAGGAATACACGAGTCCAAATATGAGGATGCAAACCATAAACCCTCCCAAAAACATCTTCCAAATTGTTTGCCAGGGCATCTTTTAACCTTCTTTCTTTAACTTCCTCGACAGAAACGATACATTTGAACGCAGTGCTTTAATCACGTCAACGGTGTTTACATTAATTCCTCCCTATGTCTAATATTCGACGACCATCCTCTAAATATAAAGGATGGTCGATTAAACTTACTTCTCAAATATTTTTAAATGTTCGTTTAATGAGTCTTTGGCGGAGCTAATTAACCTAAAAACAAAACAATATTATCCATCAAATGGCTTTGTCAGTTTCCTTGCCTTTTTTGAAATTATATATATTATAATCAGGTAGGGTATACCCTACTTGATGGAGGTGCATTTTATGATTTTTGATACAGCAAAGGTTATGTCAAAAGGTCAAATCACACTGCCTATTAGCATACGCAAAAGCATGAGATTATCGACCGGCGACCGCGTCGCTTTGATATATCAAAACGACCGTGTCATCATGATGAACCCCTCTATATACGCAATGGAAACGCTCCAAAAAGAAATGGAGGGGGAATGGGCAAAAGCGGGGATAAATTCCGAAGATGATTTGAACGAACTTATGCGGGAAATAAGTACTGAATATGAAGGATCATGAGGGTACTAATTGATAGCAATATTTTGTTCTCAGCTGTATATTTAAACATCAAGCATTTATAAAAGCGGTAGAGCCACCTTATCAATGCTTGATCTGCGAACAAAGTTTTGACGAATTACGCCGTGCGTTCAACCGAAAATTTCCTGGCAAAATAGGAGCGTTGGAACGGTTCATAGCATCAGCTTTGTCTGTCATTGAAGTCGTTTCTGTTCCGCTAACGCCTTATCTAGGCGAAGATAAAATACGCGACCCCGACGACCGCTTGATTCTGCGCGCTACAATTAAAGCAGGAGCGGACATTATAATTACAGGCGACAATGATTTTCTTGACAGCTATGTTTCAAATCCCAAGGTCATGACAGCTGCGCAGTTTGTTCAAACAGGCTGACAGTTTGATATTTTCAGAATTAAGGCGACAGTGTATATTATGCTTTCAGAGGTAACTTTTCATAAGTTAAAAATAACAAGTATTGTAATAGGATGGTGTAGAGTATGAAAAAGTTTGTTTGTATTTTTGTATTGTTTGTTGGCCTTTGCTCCGTTTTTTTATCAGCATATATGATCTTTATTGATAGACCTGGTTACATACTAAACAATAACTCAAAGAAAGTAATAATATTAATTTTTGTTGCATCTGTAATACTAATTGGAATTATCCTAATGTTTAAAAAAACGAGTGAAGCGTTAGCAGGAAACTGGAAAACATTTTTATGGATGATCATTACTGTTTGTTGTACATGGATTTTAGCTTACGAGGTGAGAGTTCTTGGAGCACATATCAGTCATACAGAGTTAAAATGGGGGTTAAGTGGTATCCAGACAGAGTTAAGTGGTGTCCAGACAGAGTTAGATGGTATCCAGAGAGAGTTAGATGGTATCCGGAGAGCGTTAGGAGAGTTAGTCCGGTAGAATTGTAACAATTTAACAGGCAATAAGTGGAGGAATAATAATCTCAAAGTGGCTTCAACTACCACATAAACAAAAAAGTTATCTCAAAACTGATATATCTTAAAAATTTGGATAAAGTAGTTTAGGTTGTTTTCTCCGGCTAGTATTTTCATCCCAGTGGTGTGATAGCAGTTCTTATACAACTTGGGGCGAACATAAAGCAAAGGATTACTACGGTAAAACGGCAGTTGACTACGCAAGAGAGAATGAAAAACTTAGAAATAAAGAAGCTTACCGGTTAATTGAAAACGCGTACAAGCAAGAGAATCAGCAATAATATTACATAATATGGATAATAATCGATTGTCTGTGCAGCTATTGCAGATGTTGATTGAAGACCTTTGGGTGAGGATATGGCGTACAGTGAAGAGTTATGGAAACAGGCAAAAGCGAAATGCCGTTTGAACATGGAAGAAATTGAGATTGCAAAAAAGCTTGGCATTAACCCAAAAAGCTTGATTAAGAATATCCCGAATAAAAATGAGCTATGGAAAGCTCCGGTTGGAGAATGGTTACGGGATATATATGCGAAGCGGCAGAAAGAAGCGGCGCCAAAAGAGAAACGCAAAGATTTAGAGAACAAGCCGTCTCTTGACATAGTCACATTATGATATAATATGCATATGTTAAACGGAGGTACCAAAGAATGCCAACAATAAGACCAAGCGCTGACTTACGCAATAGTTACAACGAGATATCCGAGTTTTGCCATATATATTCTGAACCCGTTTATATTACGAAAAATGGGAGAGGCGATCTCGCTGTTCTGAGCATAGAGGCATATGAAAAGCTTTGCGGTAAGTACGAGCTTTACCGTCTTTTGTATGAAGGATTAGAAGCGGAAAAAGACGGACATGTTCGTCAGTATCGTGAAGCTATGACTGATATTCGGAATAGTCTGGATGTTTGATGTATCACATATTAATCACTGAACCAGCAGAGAGAGATTTACAGGACGCCGCAAAATACATTGCCATAGAGTTAAGGAACCGAATAGCTGCCGACCGCCTGCTGGATGACGTAGACAAAGCCATTTATTCTCTGGAAGAAATGCCGTCACGTCATGCGTTAGTGAGCGACGAAACTCTTGCAAGCGTAGGCATTCGATTTTTCCCTGTCCATAACTATCTCGTGTTTTACGCGATTAGAGAAGAACCCAAAACAGTTGTTATTGAGCGAATTCTCTATAACCGACGCGATTGGATAACGGTTTTACGTTGCGTAAAATGAATAAATGGCAAATAACCATAGGTGATGTCATACAATGGCGCCCTTTTAGTCACGAAAAGGGATGTTCTTTGTCATACTGTGCAGATAGATTATCCGCATCCCGTAGGTGATGTCAAACAATGGCGCCCTTTTCCTCACGAAAAAGGATGTTCTTTGTCATACTGTGCAGCTTTTCTATTGAACGCTTCCAAAGAAATACCGACAAAATGTTCGCGTTGCCATTCAGTATAATCAAAAGGTTCTTTTAATAAATTTGAAATAAAAATTTCCGCTTCGACGGAACCCAAGCGGCTCAAAAGACAGTTTATCCCTTCAGACATGATTATGTCAGTATTACGCATACGTTGTTCCCTCCAATCCTAACAAAAAATCAATCGGATTACATATTTTTGCTTTTGGCGAGAGATATTTAAAACCCGCGCGTTTGTAGTAATAAATCAGATAGATTTTGTTCTTTACTTTGTTATTGTGCTCCGCCCCGCAAGGCCAACAAGAGCCAATATACCAAACAGCCCGCCGAATGTGTGACACCCGCCACCACCGCCATTGCCACCGCTGCCGTTACCGCCGCCGCTGTCA
>Ga0082212_10001841_pt1 | contig 31278 bp, 30 predicted proteins | sample TergutNt197P3_FD_71548 | JGI IMG/M metagenome (GOLD analysis project Ga0082212, IMG submission 71548) | Neocapritermes taracua P3 segment gut microbial communities from Petit-Saut dam, French Guiana - Nt197 P3 | ecosystem: Host-associated > Arthropoda: Insects > Digestive system > Gut ...
ACCTACTGTTAAATCTAGAAAGAGAAGACTGACAGACTGTTTCATCCATGACAAGACCCTCTCTTTTGTCGATTCAACTACTGATATGTTCCTCAAGAGTGAGCAAGAGTAACTGTATACAGTATTTCCTACCTACGTCCAATGTCTCGTAATCGAAAAGGGTTTGTAGCTGTGTCCCACAGGGTGGAACGGGAGTTTTGGTACCTGGGACAACCGCTGTTGTGCTTTCCTCCCCGCAACTTACAATGAAGCCATCCTGCAAAACAAGGCGCCGTGTCAGGCAGGATGAACCTCAACAAGGCGTCGAAAAATCAATCCTATCGAAAGGGAGGTGCGTGACCATGAAGGCAAACGTTGGCCACAGCGTCGCTGATGACGCAAAAACCGCCGGCATCCAGGCAGCTGCAATGGCAACCGAAGGACTTGACGGCATCAAGCTGGCATTTGTGTACGCAAGTGTTGCGTATGACATCAATGAGATGCTCGCGGGAGTGAAAGAGCAACTACCAGAGGTTCCGCTCATCGGCAACACCTCGTTCACCGGCGTGGTGTGTGGCGATGGGTTCATTTCCGGCGACAGCGGTTTTGTGGGCATACTTGCCCTTGCCGACGCCGACGCAGTGGTTGGAGTATCGGGTCTGCCAAGAGGAGCTTCAGCGCGGCAGACCGGGCAGGACGTAGCGTTCCAAGCCATGACAAAAGCCAACCGCAATGCTCCTCCAGATTATTTCTACATGGTTGCGTCCCCGGGCGAGGAAGAAGAATACCTCAAAGGCATAACCAGTGTGATAGGGCGCGTTCCCATGTTCGGTGGCTCTGCAGCTGACAACGCCATCGCCGGTGAATGGAGCCTATATACAGGTGACAGGGTCTTCCCGGACGGCGTGGCCGTAGCCTTCTTCTACACCGACAAGCCCATGAAGAACCTGTTCACCGGCGCTTATAGGGAGACAGCAGACGTTGGGCTCATCACCAAGGTCGACGGCAAGCGTACCCTCATGGAGATCAACGGCATCCCTGCGGTGGAGCAGTATGCCAAATGGGTGGACGTTGACCCCGATAGCCTTGCGGGCGGCAACCTGCTGGTGGCCACCATCACCTCGCCGCTTGGCGTGAAGGACCGCCTGGGTGACCTGATTGCCATCCGTCATCCGATGAACGGCAATGAGGACGGCTCCATGGCCATAGGCGCCAACCTTGCGGAGAAGACCGCGGTTATCCGCATGGAGGCAACCGTCGATGAGCTCATCGCATCTGCTTCAGAGACGCTTGTCGCCTTGCAGGAGGGCCTGCCCGGGCCAGCGGCTGCCTACCATCTGGTTCACTGTGGAGGGCGCCGCGCTGGTGTTGGCGAGCGCATTGATGAGGTTGTAGACGCGGTGAAGGCAGTCGCGGGTGATGTGCCGTTCATGATGGAGTTCACCTTTGGCGAATATGGCTATGAGGATGACGGCAACAACACCACAGGCGGCTTGATGCTCTCGTACACCGCAATCAGTAAATAGGGAGATGTCGCTATGAAGATGATAATAGGAGGCAAATCAGTTGATGCCTCAAACGGCGAGGTTATCGAGGTGTTGAACCCGGCAACCGGTGCGGTGATCGATACCGTGCCTGCTGCCACAAAAGAGGATGTTGACCTTGCGGTGAGCAAGGCCGTGCAGGCTCAAAAGATCTGGGGTGAGGTTCCGATGCATGAACGCGCGGAGATCCTCATGAGGTTTGTTGCGCTGGCGCAGGAGAACAAGGAGGAGCTTGCCCGCACTTTATCTAACGAGACGGGCAAGCCCATTACCGAGGCGCGTGGCGAGATAGCCAATATCTTCATCTCGTTTCCCGCCTTTGCTGAGCGGGCGAAGCACCTCTATGGTGAGGTGCTCCCAAACGGCTGTGAGAAGAACCAGGAGAATAACATCCTTTTGACCATGCGTGAGCCCATTGGTGTCTTTGCCTGCGTCATCCCGTTCAACTTCCCCTGTGACCTGTTCGACCAGAAGGTGGCTCCAACCCTGCTCGCAGGCAATGCTGCCATTGTGAAACCTTCAACAGACAACCCGCTCACCTTGTGCATGCTCACCGAGCTGCTGGTCAAGGCTGGTGTCACTGACGGTGCAATCCAGATACTGACCGGCCGAGGCTCCACCGTAGGCGCCTGGCTCTGTGCCAACCCGGACGTACACGGCATCACGTTCACAGGCTCGACAGCGGTGGGAATCGAGACCTACCACGCCGCCGCTGACCATCTGGCGCATATCGCCCTGGAGCTTGGCGGCAACGATGCCTTTATCGTCTGCGAAGATGGAGATGTCGATCTTGCGGTAGAGGAGCTCATCTGGGGACGCATGTACAACACCGGTCAGGTCTGCTGTGCCTCGAAGCGGTTCATCATCCACAACAGCCTGAAAGATGAGTTCACACAGAAGGCTGTGGAGCGCATCAAGAAGATCAAGGCGGGCGACCCTGCTGATGATGATACCGAAATCGGCTGTCTGATCAGCGAGTCTGCTGCCGTCAAGGTTGCCTCACAGGTGGATCTCACCGTTGAGCAGGGCGGGCGCATTGTGTTGGGCGGCAACCGCAACGGCGCCTTCTATGAGCCAACCGTTATTGCCGATGTCCCCAAGACAGCTGACGTAGCCAAGGACATGGAGATCTTTGGCCCGGTGGTGCCCGTCATAGGCTTTGACACAGTTGAAGAGGCGATTGAGATTGCCAACTCATCCATCTTTGGCCTGAGTGGCTGCGTGTTCTCCCGTGACGCGAAAACCGCCTGGAACGTTGCGCGTAAGTTGGAGTGCGGGGGAGTTGTCATCAATGGCGCAAGCTTCTTCCGCAGCTTTGAGCAGCCCTTTGGCGGATACAAGTTCTCCGGCATTGGGACAGAAGGTGTGCTCTCGACCTTTGACGAGGTCACGCAACTGAAAACCATTGTGCTGAAGAACATTGTGGGATAGAAGCAGTATTTGGGCGACTTTGGCGGGGGATTCAGTCCCTGAAGCCAAAGTAGCAGAGTTGTCTTGAGATTTGAGTAGCGGCCTGTTTGACCTGGAGCACTACCTCGGGGATACGATCATCGGGGAGCAGGGAAAGCGGGCCGCTTGCGCTTACTGCTGCGATTGTCTCTCCCCGGTAATCAAAGACTGGAGCGCCTATGCAGCGATGTCCGACCAGATACTCCCCGTTGTCAATCGCCCAGCCCTGTTGTCTTACCTCACGCAGATGTTCCCTGAACCGAGCCATGTCTGCGATGGTGTTATCTGTATAGGACTCAAAACTGCAATCAGCCATGGCGAGCGTGAGCTCCTCCCCAGACAGGCTGGCAAGCAGGCATTTTCCCAGTGACGAGCACTGCGCAGGAACACGCAGGCCGATCTGCGCATAGCGTCGGAGGTTGGGTGCTATATCCATCTTCTCAACGTAGACAACCTCATGGCGGTCAAGGATGCCAAGATGCACTATGAGGCCGAGCTTATCATGGAGCTCATTGAGGATGGGGCGCGCCTCAGTCTGCAGTTCGAGGTTGTTGATGTAGTTTGAGGTCAACTCCACCAGCTTGATGCCGATGCGGTAGGTTCCCTCTGCCTCATTCTTGTCAACGTAACCACGTTGGTGCATGGTTGAGAGCAGACGGTGCACGGTGCTCTTGCTCAGGCCGACCGCTTCAGAGATATCAGTGGGCCCGCGCTCCCCCTGGGTGAGCGAAAGGTATTCGAGTATGTCGAGGATTCGGTCGACTACCTGCACTTGTTCGGCCATAGGGCGCTCCCAAAGATCCCGGATATGTCAGTTCACAGTCTACCGCAATTTGCTTATACAGAGGGGTTTGGTTCAACCTCGCTGGCTGTTGTCTCTGGGCTCAGCAGACTTGCGATCCTATGCCAGGGGAGGCCGATGACGTTCTCTCGATCTCCAGCGACGTTCTTTATATTGGCGCCCCAGACACCTTGAAGGGCGTAGGAGCCAGCTTTGTCGAAGGGCTGCTCTGCGTCGATGAAGTCCTCGATGTCTGAGCGTGTATAGTCGCCAAAAGTGACAGTGGAGATGTCACAGAGGGTCTGCTCTGCTCCGGTGCTGGCCTCGATAAGGGCGACGCCGGTGAAGACCTGGTGGTCGCTATTGCGGAGGAACTCCAACATAGCAATGGCCTCAGGTTTATCGTCAGGCTTTCCTAAGACACGCTCTTTGAAGACTACGGTGTCAGCGGCGATGATGAAGGAGATGCGCCCTGTTGGCAGGGAGTCCTGATGTATGCGCTGGTAGACGTCTTGCGCTTTGGCGAGGGCAAGGCTGCGGACTGCTTGCTCGAGGTCAGCTGTTGAGCTGACGGTGGGCAGGTCTTCTACGATCTGCGGTAGGATGACAAGCGGTTCGATGCCGTGCGCGCGTAGGATGTCGAGCCTTCTGGGCGAGCCTGAGGCCAGGACGATCCTGCCCTGGGCGAGGCAGGGGAGGTAGTGCTTGAGCAACCCTGACACCAGGGTGTGGGTCATGTCGCGGACGCCGGGGCAGAAGCGCTCTCTTGACCCCGCTACATTAAGGTCCAGGTCATTGCCGAGGCTGTCGAGCCAGGTGATGGCTTTTGGAACGTCGACCTGGTCGAGCACAAGGCAGGGGCGCTTATAGCGCTGAGCGGCCTCGATGGTGAATGTGGTTCCCGGTGACTTGGTGACGGTCTTCAGAAGCAGTATGAGGGTTGCGTCTGAGTCGCGGACGTTGAGCGCGGTTCTCTGGTAGTAGTTCTTGGTGGTGGTCTCTACCAGTTCAGGGAAGGGGAGCAGCAGCCCAGGGGGGTTGGGGTAGTCCTCCGCCAGACCGCCCAGAGGGCACCAGCCTGTCAGGGGGACGCCAAGCTGTCTTGCTGCTTCAAGCGCTCCTCTGTCTGCGCCGGTCTGTCCGCCGCTGCGTATTGTCCTTATCTTGCCCATGAAGCTCCTTTTAGTGTGGAGGATGGTAGGTGGGTGTGGTGCAGTCTTCCACTATAGCGGTGTTTCCTTTCATCTGGGCGAATTGGTGGATAATTGGTAGACACAGGTATAGGTTTATGAGTATCATTACGTCCGCTGCTTTTTAGCAGGCATCCATGCGGGGTGTTAGCTCAGTTGGTTAGAGCGCTGGCCTGTCAAGCCAGAGGTCGCGGGTTCAAGTCCCGTACATCCCGCCATAAGGCAACAACAGACCCCGTCAGGGGTCTTTTGTTGCCTTATGGCTGGATGTACGGGACTTGAACCCAAGCCTAGACTTCCGTTTTATACAAGCAAGCTGTGTGTTTAAGCAGTAAACTTATCGGTTTGCTCAGGTAATCAAAATCCCCTGAAGCGAAGTATAATTGTTTAAGCAATAGCCAATTTAGAGAGTTGCTGTGCTGCGAAAAGAGCTGATAGGAATGTTGATACGCAGCCTGGATAAGAGCAATCGGACAATGGAAAGAATATGCTGAAGACCCATGCGATAACCAAGAAGTACGGCGAGTTCTTTGCGCTGAAGGATGTTTCGCTTGCCGTGCGGCAGGGGGACATCTATGGGCTGGTTGGGCGTAATGGGGCTGGGAAGACCACGCTGCTCAAGTGCATCATGGGGCTTGCCAGGCCAAGCTCGGGCGAGGTTGAGATCAACGGTCAGACCCAGAACCTGCGAGCCGCCCGGCATCATATGGGCTTCATGATCAATCCCGCCTTCTTCTCTTATCTGAATCCCAAAGAAAGCCTGGAATACCTCTGCCAGGTCAAGGGTATCAAGGCCAAAGGGGAGGTAGGGCGGCTGCTTATGCTGGTTGGCCTTGACGGCGTGAAGAAGCCTTTCAAGGAATTCTCCCTGGGCATGAAGCAGCGGTTGGGCATTGCGGGAGCGCTGCTTGGCTCGCCTGCCATGGTGGTTTTGGACGAGCCCATCAACGGGCTCGACCCGCAGGGCATCATCGACATGCGGGAAGTCATCACCGGCATCCACGCACAGACGGGCACCACCTTTGTGATCTCCTCACACATCCTCAGCGAGCTCGATCTGATCGCCACGCGCTTTGGGTTCATCGAAGAGGGTGTCTTTGTGCAGGAGATCACCCATCATGACCTGCATGAGCACACCAGGAAGTCCCTGCTCATAGAGGTTGATGATGCTGTGAAGGCATGGGCTGCATTACAGGTCCTAGGTATCCAACAGCCACAGGAGCCACAGGAGCCGGGTTTCTCATCATCGCGGGAGCCGGTTATCCAAGAGTCACAAGCGCCGGCAGCGGGCAAGGGCAAAGGTAAGGCAAGCCAACTGAAGCTGACCACCCACCTTGACCAGAGCCATCTGATCGCTCGCACGCTCATAGACAGCGGCGTGGAGCTTTATGACCTGCACAGGCAGGAGACCACCCTGGAGGAATACTTTGTGCGCCTGATTGGGGGTGACCCCTCATGCTGAGATATCTGCGCAGCGAGATCTATCGCCTGCTGCATAAGAAGAGCATGTATCTCTATCTTGCCGGCCTGGCGATACTCTACGCCCTGTTCGCCTTTGTCCGCTCAGGCGGCTTCACCCCAGACTCCCTGATCAGCCACGCGGTGGACCTGTTCACCTTCTTACCACCGCTGGTGGGCGGCTATTTCTTCGCAGCGCTCTATACCGACGACCTGAGCTCTAAGAACCTGACCACCCTCATAGGCTTTGGCATGAGCAAGACAGGACTTGTGCTGGCAAAACTCATTCTGATGCTGGTGTCATGTGCGGTCCTCTACGGGCTTATGCCGCTTTTCCACTGTGCGCTCTACGCGGTACTGGGCTGGCCGGGATCAGCCGCGAACATGGCCACGGTCTACCTGTTCGCGCTCAGGGCGCTGCTTCTGACCCTGGCCTTTGCCGCTCTGTCAGGCATAGTGGTCTATGGGCTGCAGCGGGGGACCTTTGCCTTTGTCCTCTACATCCTCCTGGCGTTCAACCTCATCAGCTCCATGCTCACGGTGTTTGTCAAGATGTTCGTGCCGCTGCTGGCGGACTATCTGATCCTTGGCATCACGGATCGGATGGTGACCGGCCTTCTGCTGGGCGGGCCCCTGCTCCTGCCGTGCATCGCATATGTGCTCTATGTGGCGGTCGCCGCCGCACTGTCAGCGCTGGCCTTCCACAAGAAAGAGATGGAGTTCTGAACATGAAGAAGAAGCCGGTGTTCTGGGTTATTGTCGCTGTGGTCGCTTTGGTGGTGGTGGCTGTGGGCATCTGGGGCAAGCAGTACTATGACGACCGCTATGTGGGCACAGACTACTATGCGGTTGTTCCCCTTGACTATAACGTTACCCCTGGTCCCAGGCCATCCATGGACGGACGTGCCGACATGGGCCCAGCGGTGGAATATGATTTGGTTGCCTATAACGATAAGGGCGAGGCGAAAACCGTCAATTTCAGTGTCTACAGTCCCGAGAGTGATTACTACCGCGGTGAACCCATGCCGCAGCCGGGCGAGTATCTGCGGGTAAGCGCCAGCAAGCAGCTGGTGGTGGGTTGGAGGATTGTTGATGTAGGTGATGTGCCTGCTGGAGTCTTGGAGTTGCTGGAGGTTGGTTCCGGGTAGTGTCGCAGTGCAAGTCTTGTGGACGACAACCGCCGTGATTCTGCATCCGCTGGGGTAGGCCCCGGGTCAAGCCCGGGGTGACAAACGCTCCATTAGGCTGAGAGTAGCTTGGATCTCTTCTGGGGTGGTTTGCCAGGTGGTTACAAAGCGGATGGAGCTTTGGTCATTCTCCAGAGGGGTTATCAGGTTGAACTCGATCTTCTCGGCAAGGGTTGAGATGGCCTTGTTGTTGAGGATGGGGAAGACCTGGTTGGACTCTGTGGGAACCTCAAAGCTGTAGCCCAGGGCCTTGAGGCCGGTATCGAGCTCTGCCGCCCTCTCATTTCCCTGGCGGGCCAGCTTGAAGTACAAGTCATCCTTGAATAAAGCCTGGAACTGGATACCCAGTATGAAGCCTTTACCCAAGAGCCCGCTGCGCTGCTTTATCTGGTAACGGAAGTCCTTTTGCAGGATGGGATTGCAAAGCACCAGGGCCTCGCCATAGAGCAGGCCGTTCTTGGTGCCTCCGATGTAGAAGGCATCCAGCAGCTCAGCCATTTGAGCCAGGTTGTGGTCGCATTTATCGGCAGTCAAGGCGCAGCCAAGCCGTGCACCGTCGGCGAAAAGCAGCAGGTCGAGCTCGTCGCAGACGGCTCGCAGCGCCTGCAGCTCGGCGAGCGTGTAGACGGTTCCGAGCTCGGTTGTCTGGGAAAGGTAGACCAGCCGCGGTTTAACCATGTGGTCATTGTTGTGTGCCAGGACAAGGGCCTGCACTGCCTCAGGCTTTACCTTGCCGTCTGCAGAGTCATGGGTAAGCACCTTATGTCCCGTGGCTTCGATCGCGCCGGTCTCATGCACCACTATGTGACCGGAGGAGGCAGCGATCACCGCCTCGTGAGGGCGCAGCGCCGCGCTGATGGTGATGAGGTTTGCCTGGGTGCCGCCGGTGACAAAATGCACCTCAGCCTGAGGTAGGCCTACCAGCTCAAGGATGGTTGCCCGCGCGTCATCTGAGACAGGGTCAAGCGCGTATCCCACAAACCTGTCATCCTGGTAAGCCTGCAGAGCTTCCAGAACGGAGGGGTGTGCCACGTAGTTGTAGTCGTTGAGCAGGTTGATCTTGGTTGCGGTCATGGGAGCCTCTCATCCGTTGGCCAATGCCTTCGCAATTATACGGCAGATGTGAGTTTATGCGCTGTGACAAGCTACCAACAATAAGAGTTCACTGCATAGATTGCCACGCCGCGCAGGCGCGGCTCGCAATGACGGAAAGAGTTACAGAGCTGCACGTAGATGAGTCAAAGGATACTCTTTCTGCAATAACGTAGGAATATGGGCAGGCGTATGGGGGTGTTTCGATTAGAGTCAAGTGGGAACGTTGCTTTTCAACTTGCTACTTGCAGGTGCATTTGGGGAGGGTGCGGCAGGCTATGAGGTCGCGGCCGTTGTGGGAGAAACTGCGGATGAGGACGTCGATGTCATAGGTATCATGGAGGGTGGCCTCTGTGAGGATGTCGCTGTAGCTGCCGCAGAGGTAGCTGCGGTTGTCCTTAAGCAGGACAACCTGCGACTCTAAGATGAACGCCTGCTCAGGATTGTGGGTGGTCATGATGACGCCAATGCCGTCTGAGGCAAGCTCGAGTATGCATTCGAGCACTCGGGTCTGGTTGCCGTAGTCGAGGTTAGCCGTGGGCTCATCCATGACCAGGTAGCGCGGCTGTTGGGCAAGCGCGCGGGCGACAAAGGCGAGCTGCAGCTCACCGCCGCTGATGCCGGTGCAGGATTTGGTGGCGAGGTGCTCTATGCCCAGCAGGCGCATGACCTGGTGCACTATCTCGCGGTCAGCAGGGCCAGGCTGTTGCAACAGGCCCAGATGGGGGGCGCGGCCCATGAGGATGAACTCCTCAACGGGGTAGGAGAAGGCAACGGTCTGCGACTGCGGCACATAGGCCAACAGTTTGGCCAGATCCTTCCGGGTCAGGGAGGACGTGGGTTTATCGTCAATGATGACTGAGCCTGAGCGGGGCTTGAGAAAGCCGAGTATGGTCTTGAAGAGCGTGGTCTTACCTACGCCGTTGGGGCCCAAGATGGTGAGCACCTGGCCGCTGTGGAACTCGAAGCTCAGGTCGCTGATGACCTCGACCTCGCCATAACCGCAGCTCAGGTCTTTAACGTAGAGCGGCATCAGTCCCACCCGCCTTTGTAGCGCAAGAGGAGCATGATGAAGACCGGCGCACCGATGAGGGCCGTGAGGATGCCAATGGGGATCTCCATGGCAAGTAAGCCACGGGCGATGTCATCCATGAGGACAAGGTAGGTGGCGCCGCCAAGGAAGGAGGCGGGGAGCAGCCAACGGTGGTCGGGGCCAACGAGCATGCGCATGAAATGGGGGATGACAAGGCCGACCCAGCTGACAAGGCCGCTGACGGCCACGCTGGCCGCGGTGATGAAGGTGGCGCAGAGGATGACTACCACGCGGATGCGGTTGGTGTTCATGCCCAGGGACTGCGCTTCGTCGTCCTTGAGGGCGAGCAGGTTGATGCGCCAGCGCAACAGGTAGAGCGCTATAACGCCGATCAAGACGGGGACTAAAAGGAAGGGGAGGTCCTTCCAGGTGACGGCTGAGAGGCTGCCCATCCAGAAGAAGGTGATGCCGGGGAGCTGGCTGTAGGGGTCAGCGACCAGCTTTACAATGGAGATGAGGGCCTGGAAGAGCTGCATGATGACTATGCCTGCGAGCACCAGGACGGTGATGCCGGGGGTGCCCTTGCCCACGCTCAGGCTGACCACATAGGTAAGAAACACGGCAACCAGGCCGCCGAAGAAGGCCGAGCCGGTGACCACTGCGACCGGCGCCGAGAAGAGCATGGCCAACACCGCGCCAAAGCAGGCGCCGGATGAGGCACCCAGCAAATCGGGCGAGACCATGGGGTTGCGGAACATGCCCTGGAACGCCGTGCCGGCCACGCCCAGCGCCCCGCCTATGAGCAGCGCGCCCAGGATGCGGGGCAGGCGCACCATGAAGAGCACGCGTTCCTCGTTGGTGAGGGAGCCGGCGTTGGCTGAGTTCAGTTTGCCTATGGTCTCAGGGAGCGCCAGCAGCGTTGAGAAGAGCTGGGGGAGGTCTATGAGATAGCGGCCTACAATGAGTGAACCGGTCACCGCCACCAGCAGGACAAGGCAGAGCACAGGGAGCGTGACGCGTGCGCGCCTGGTGTGTGCCTCGCTTTGGGTGGGTGGGTGGTTACGGCTCACGGTGCCTGACTTTCTGCTTGTTAGTAGTTTCTTGGTGGCGGTTAGGTGGGGTCTTGGTGGTTGAGGATACGGGTAGCCTGATTGTCGGTTAAGTCATAGAAGAAGAACTGCTGGTAGAAGTCGATGAGCGAGGTTTTGAGGTCGATGTCAGTGAATAGGCTGGGGTGGAGCGTTTTGGCGATGTAGAGCAGATAGAGGATCTTCTGGATGCCGGAGTCCCAGAAGAAGACACCCGTGGGGGTCGCTTTGACCCGGTTGTTCTTTACGGCTGTGACGTTGCTGAAGTCCCCGGTTGCCAGGGCCGCCGCTATGGCGTCTTCTGCCGATGCGTTGCCTGATGAGCCGGCGTGGTCGATGAAGATGAAGTCGGGGTTCCACTGGAGCACCTGCTCAGTGGTGACCTCAACATTGCTGAAACCATCGAGTTCCTGGCTGGCGAGCATGCCACCGGCGGCTTCGATGACCTCAGCCATGTCGGACTTGTTGCCGTAGGCGTGAAGCAGGTCGGTATAGGCGAGGTAGACCGAGGGGCGTGAGCTGATGTCTGCCGTGCGGTTCTTTACCAGGGTCAGTGTGTCCTCGAAGTACTGCTCATAGGCGCTGGCCTGTGCCAGGGCCTTGGGGTCGTTGAAGATTTGGGCGTAGAGGTTCAGCGCGTCCACGATATCGCGGAACTTACCCGTGACAGCGGAAGGGACGGCCACCAGGCCGCCGTTGTTTATCGACTCGGTCTGTTGTGGGTTGGGGAAACTGAAGACCAGTTGCACGCCCATGCCTATGAGGTCCTCGATGTTGAGGTCGCTGTGGGCGTTGGGGATGCCGGGCACCTCATTGAGGCGCGCATAGACCACATTGGACCAGGGCCAACCGCTTATGTGGTAGTCGCCGTCACAGGCGATGCGGTCCTCCGCACCTACAGCAACTATACGCTCATAGGCGGGGCCGAAGACTGCGGCTACCTTGGTGACTACATCCGGGATGGTGATGTCTGTACCGTCGAGGTTGGTGACGGTGCGGGTCTTGGCGCCTGAAGGCTGGCCCTGCCCCTGCCCTTTGTCGCCGCCCGTGCAGGCGATAAGCAGGCTGCTGCTTGCCAGGGTGGTGGCGGCAAGAGCGCCAAGGCCGACAAAGCCGCGACGGGTGAGTTGTGGGGGGAGAGGGTTGTGGTCTTGCTGTTTCATGAGGCCTTGCCTTTCTTGTCAGTCCCCCTCGTACGCATGTACTCTATATATCGCATTGGCTTCCAAATTATGTGCGTATAAGAATATACCCATATGAGGAATATGCATAGCCCTTTCCTTCGCTTGACCGCAACCCGGCGATACACTACCATAACCCCATGAATTTCAGCTTCCTACAGAGCAGCATGGTGATGCCAGGGCCTGAGTCGAGGACTCTCGTCTGAGACTTGGGCGTAAAACTCTGCCGTAAATCGGCCTTTTACCCTGCTGCAATTGAGTTCTGGAAGGCTCTCCTGTGATAGAACTTCGCGGCCTCGGCAAGACGTTCCGCTCGAAGAGCGGCGCTCACGGGGCGCTCAAGGACATTAACCTGGTTATTGATGATGGCGACATCTTTGGCATCATCGGGCTGTCCGGTGCCGGGAAGTCTACGCTGGTGCGCTGCATCAACCTGCTGGAGAAGCCCACCGTGGGCCAGGTGTTCATCGACGGAGTGGATGTTACCGATTTCAGCGGGCGCGCCCTGCTTGACCTGCGTGCTCGCATAGGGATGATCTTCCAGGATTTCAGCCTCTTTTCCCAGCGTACCGTGCTGCAAAACGTCCTGTTTCCCCTGGAAGTGCGCCATGACAGCCGCGCTGATGCCGTCAGGCGTGCACAAGAGCTACTCGACCTGGTGGGGCTCAAGGACATGCAGGACCGTTATCCGGCACAGCTCTCGGGCGGTCAGCAACAGCGGGTCTCCATTGCCAGGGCGCTCGCCAACCATCCGGACTACCTGCTCTGTGACGAGGCGACCAGCGCGCTGGATTCCGTCACCACCATCTCCATCCTGGGGTTGATCAAGCAGATAAACCGGGAGTTGGGCGTAACCGTCATTGTCATCACCCACGCGATGACGGTGGTGGAGGCTATCTGCAACAAGGTCGCGGTCATGGATGATTCGCGTATTGTGGAGACAGGCACTGTGGCAAGCGTCTTCAGCGCCCCCCAGGCGGCCATCACCCATGAGCTGCTCAAGGCGGTGGGCGCCGATGCTTGAGTACCTCACGGACTTCTTTGGCAACTACGGCTCGCTATTTGTCCAGGGGACTATCGACACCCTGCTCATGGTGACTGCTTCAACACTTATCGCCTATCTCTTTGGCATACCCATTGCCATGCTCACCAAGGTTACCGAGCCAGGCTCGCTCTGGCCGCAGCCGGCGCTGAATGCCATCTTAGGTTGGATCATCAACATGGGGCGTTCGATCCCCTTCATCATCCTGATGGTGCTGGTAATCCCACTGACACGCTTTCTCACCGGTACTACCATCGGGGTGGTGGGCGCCATTGTACCCCTAGGTATCGCGGCCATCCCCTTTGTGGCGCGTATGGTGGAAAGCTCGTTCTCCGAGCTCAATCCCGGCGTCATTGAGGCGGGACGGGCCTTTGGTGCGAGCACCTTCCAGATCATCACCAAACTGTACGTCAGGGAGAGCCTGCCCTCGCTGGTCAGGGGCGCTGCCATCACCTATATCACGCTCATCGGCTACTCAGCCATGGCTGGCGCCATCGGCGCAGGTGGCCTGGGCGACATCGCGATTCGCTTTGGCTACTATCGCTACAAAACCGACGTGCTTATTGCAACGGTTATCATCTTGATCATCCTGGTGCAGATCGTCCAAAGCATCAGTGATCTCATAGCACGGAAGATCGACAAACGTTAGGAACAAAAACAAGTAAGAAAGAATCATAAGGAGGAACTACCATGAAAAGCACTACCAAGAAAGGCACCACCATCAAGAAACTGTCCACTGTCCTGCTCTCTGCGCTGCTCGTACTCAGCCTGTCGCTGGCGCTTGCGGCCTGTGGCGGTGGCGGCGGTAAGGGCGCAGGGGGCAATGACGAGAAGACCAAGCTCATTGTGGGAGCGACAACCGTCCCTCATGCTGAGATACTCAACGCCCTGGTAGATGACCTGGCAGCCGAGGGCTTCGATCTGCAGGTTGTGGAGTATACCGACTATGCGAAACTGAACCCAGACACCGGCGACGGTGTCATCTTTGCCAACTTCTTCCAGCATGTTCCCTATCTTGATGAATACAATGCTGCGAAGGGAACGGATCTGGTCTCAGTGGTCGCTGTGCACTTCGAGCCGCTCGCCATCTATCCCGGCAAGACCACGTCTCTTGCCGATCTGCCCGACGGCGCCACCATCGCGCTGCCCAATGACACCACCAACGAGGCTCGCGCACTACAATTGCTCGAAGCACAGGGGCTCATCACCCTGCCTGCAAACGCCGACCTCACTGTGACCCCACGTGACATCGTCAACAACCCCAAGAACCTCAAGTTCGTGGAGCTTGAGGCTGCTGTCATTCCCGTACAGCTCCCTGACGTGGACCTGGGCATAATCAACGGCAACTTCGCCTTGGCCGCCGGCCTGGATTCCGGCACCATCCTGGCTAAGGAGGACCCCAACTCCCAGGCTGCTCAGACCTATGCGAACGTTTTGGTGGTCAACGCCGGTAATGAGGACGACCCAGCAGTAAAAGCGCTGGTCAAGGCCCTGACCTCAGACAAATGCCGCAAGTTCATCAACGACACCTACCAGGGTGTGGTCATCCCGGTATTCTAGATTGCCACGCCACGCTGCTCGTGGCTCGCAATGACGTGAGTTTGTATCTGGCGCCGGCCTTGTGCCGGCGCCAGTGTTTCAGTATCGATCTCTGGCACCAAAACACGACATACATCAAGACATGAGGCCAGGTTTTATGGGAAAATGCAAGGTTGCCGCAGAATAGTCGCTTATCGGCGGCAAGAGGCTACATCAAAGCAGCAACCGGGAGGCTTCTCTTGCAGAAAAAACTGAAAAAACGCCTGTTCGTAGTCACCGGCGTCATTGTGATCGTGGTCATCGTCGTCCTTGCCATTGTAGGGGGCTCAACGGCTCATAAGTCCTTGACGGTTGCTGAGGCGGCCAGCGGCTCCCATAACGGGGAGCGGGTACAGGTCACTGGCAAGGTGGTCGAGAACTCTTACAGCTTTTTGGGTGATGTGCTCACCTTTTCCATCTATGACGAGGCAGGAGACCCATCAGTCAGTCTGAAAGTCGTTTACGATAAGGGCGTCTCCTCCACATTCGGCAACGAAGTGACCGCCATCTGCACCGGCGCCATTGATGATCAGGGGGTGCTGCAGTGCTCGGAACTGGTCACCAAATGCCCCTCCAAGTATGAGAGCTCCGTAGACGCTTTGGGTGTTGAGCAGCTGTTCTCCTATGGGGATGACCTTGTTGGAAAGCCGATCAAGGTCAGCGGTGTGATACAAAGCGGCAGCCTGAAGCCGGCTGGGCAGGGCGATCGCTTCGTCATCGCAGACCCGGCGGGTGGTAGAGAGCTGCCTGTCCTCTTCAGCGACGCGCTGTCCGAGGAGATCCAGGACGGAAGCACGGTGGTATTGACCGGGGTCTTGAATGCGAGTGGCAAACTTGAAGCGACTGATGTCGCGCTGAAGGGATGAACAGATGTCCGGCGTTGGTATTTTCTCATTGGGGTTCTCCTTTTTTGTGATAGTGGTTTCCATCGGCTTTCTGATAGTCAGCCAGATCTACTTCAATACGGCAAAGACTGTCAATAAGTCAGAAAGAGGGGAGTATCAGGATAAAGCCCGTAAGGTGGCCCGCTTTGGCTACCTGGGCGTCCTGCTCACAGCAGTGGCACTGACCCTTGGGTGCGGGATACTGGTCTACGGCTTTGTAGCTGGTGATTATGCCCTGGAATACGTGGCCAAGTACCACAGCAACTCAGTCAGCTCGCTGCGCCTGCTCTTTGAGGTTTCAGGCTTGTGGGCCGGGCGAGAGGGCTCCCTGTTGTTCTGGGCCTGGCTCATCAGCCTCTTTGGGGTAGTAGTCGCTGTCAAGAACCTGAGACAACGGGATGAGCTCGACAATATGGCTCTACTCGTCATCCAGGTTGTCATGCTCGCCTTTGTGGCGGTCCTGCTGTTCTCCTCAAGCAACATGCCCTTCCTGCCGCTTGACCCCCGCTACCTCAATGAGTCAGGGAACCTCAAGAGCGTGAACGAGGTCCTCATGACCACCATCGGGGCAGGGGAGACGCCGCTGAAAACCGGCATGGTCCAGGGTATGAACATCCTCCTGGAGCACTGGGCCATGGCCATCCATCCGCCCACGCTCTTCATTGGCTATGCCGGCCAGACGGTTCCCTTCGCCTATGCCATCGCCGCTCTTATCGTCAACGACCCCTCCAAGAAATGGGTACTCCGCTCTACGCGCTTCGCCCTCTTCTCCTGGATCTTCCTGGGAATCGGTATTGGGCTGGGTGCGGTTTGGGCCTACGTGGTCTTGGGTTGGGGCGGCTATTGGGGCTGGGATCCCGTGGAGAATGCCAGCCTGCTCTCCTGGATCATCACCGTTGCCCTGATCCACAGCTTCACCGTGTACCGCCAACGCGGCGGCTTCAAGCGGTGGTCTGTCATGTGTGCCTGCATGGCCTTCGCCTTTGTCATCGTGGGCACCTTCATCACCCGCTCCGGTGTGGTGCAGAACTCCGTCCATGCCTTCTCAGGTGACACGGTCTCGCTGTGGTTGTTCCTTGGGCTCATCATCCTGTCCCTACTTGCAGGGGGGATTGGGCTTGCTGTGCGGTGGCAGAGCTTTGCCGAGAAGGGCAAGGCCGCTGACCTGGGCGAGTCATTCTTCAGCAGGGACGTGGCTTACTATTTCAACAACGTCCTGCTGCTCATGAGCGCCCTGATCCTCACGTATATGACCGTGGCCTCCGCTCTGCCCAGTTGGTTGCCTTGGGGTGGGCTCTCACTGGCGCCATCGACCTTCTATGCCATCGCGCGACCGCTTGGCATCTTGTACTGCCTTGTCATGGCGGTATGTCCGCTGCTCTCCTGGGCAAGGACGGACAAGCGGCAGTTCCTCAGGAAGGCAAAGGCCCCCGCCATAGGGGCCCTGGCGCTCTTTGTGCTGCTCATGATCTACTTCATCATCTACCTTGTACCAAGTTATGATGCAACCATTGCCGCGGGGGGCTCCTTTGCCGCAACCAGGCTTGAGTCTGGGTCCGCGCCCTATTATTTCTTCCTGACTATCCTGGGCTTTTTGGTGGCGTCGCTTCTGTTCTTCAACTCGTTCTTCATGCTGGGGCGTGTCCTGGGGGTACGGCGGACGTTCCGTGGCAGGGGCGCTGTTGCTGGCTCTACTGGTCCTGCTGCTCCAGATGCCGCCAACAAAGCCCTGCCGGGCTCAGATGGCCCACCCAGCGGTTCAGCGGATGAGCCCAGAGCCCGTACAGCTGTGGGCGGCAGCGGAGGAAAATTCGAAGGCGTCGGCCTAAAGGACAAAGTCAGGCATTTAGGCGCCTTCCTGTCACACCTCTCCATCGCCGTCATCCTGATAGGACTCATCGGCTCCTCCATGTACGTCACAGAGAAAGCCGGCTATATCCCCTTCAATGAGGCGACCGATCAGGCCTCAGGGGATTTTGTCATCCAGGACTACCGCCTGGTCTTCGATCACAGCGAGATAACCCCCTACGAGGATGGCTCAGCAGCCTTCTTCTCTATGCACTTCAAGGTTTATAAGAAGGATCGCTACGTAGGCAGGATCGCCCCTGCCGTACATCTGGTGCCGGTGACCCAGGAGCGTAAGCCCATCGCCGGCGTTATCAGCACACCCGCGCAGGACCTGTTTGTGGTCTACAACGGCCTGGGCATGAATGACGAGATATCGCTCAGCGCCTGGGTGAATCCACTCATCTCCTTTGTTTGGACGGGCTTTGGCCTGCTCATTGCGGGTACCATCCTTGCGGCCATAGGGCGGCGCAAGACCGGGCCACCTGAGACAAGGAAGGTTGAGCTGACGGAGCCACCTGCAGCGACTGAGTCAGCCGACAAAGTTGCAGGGATCAGAGCGACAACAGCAAAGAGGGAGCCACGTACCCGTGCCTGAGCCTGTCATGGAAATCAAAGGCCTCACCAAGGCCTTTGGGGTACGCAAGGCCCTCAGCGATGTGGGTTTCATCCTGCCAGAGGGAGCCTTCCTCTCCATCTTTGGCCCCAACGGCGCCGGCAAGACCACGCTTCTACGGGTGCTCTCCACGCTTTTGCGCCCTAGCGCGGGCACAGCCCGCATCCTGGGCTGCGACCTCAAGACCCAGCCGGATGACATCCGCGGGCAGATAGGCCTCATCTCGCACCGCTCCATGCTCTACCCCGACCTGACGGCGGAGGAGAACCTTGGGTTCGCCGCCCGCCTCTACGGGGTGCCTCAGCCGCAGGAGCGTGTGGCAGAGCTGCTGGCCACCGTGGAGCTGACCGCGCGACGTCATGATCCGGTACGCACCTTCTCGCGCGGCATGACCCAGCGCCTCTCCATCGCCCGCGCGCTCATCCACAACCCACGGCTGGTCTTTCTGGACGAGCCCTACTCCGGCCTCGACCCTCACGCGGTGGAGATACTCGACACGCTCATCGCAAGCATCCGTGACGGCCGCAGCTTTGTCATGGTCAGCCACGACCTGCAGAAGGGCTTTGAACTGAGCTCCCACATACTGATGCTTGCCAAGGGCAAGCAGGTGCTCTTTGACGAGAAGACCGCGTTGGACTTCGCTGATTTCACTACGCGTTACCGCGAGGTTGTTGGCATGGGGGTTGCCTGATGGCTGCGAATCCCTCTCAGGCAACGCGCGCTGAAGCGCCATCCACGGGCCGCCCTTCCACGCTTGCCCAGTACCGCACCCTGCTGGCCAAGGACCTGCGCCAGGAGTTCCGCACGCGGGAGATGCTCACCTCCATGGGGATCTACGCCCTGCTCGTTCTGGTGGTCTTTGGTGCGGCGTTGGCCCAGAGCGCTCGCGGCTTTGACATCCTGCAAGTGAGCGGTGGCCTCATCTGGGCGCTTATCGTCTTCACCTCACTGTTAGGACTCAATCGCTCCTTCTCGCATGAGAAGGAGGAGGGCTCGCTTGAGGGCATACTGCTTGTCCCGCTGGACCGCTCGGTCATCTTCTTGTCCAAGGCCACCTCCAACCTACTGTTCCTGGCGGTGGTGGAGATCATCACCTTGCCCCTGTTCTACTTCTTCTTCCTCACGGGCGAGACGCCGTCTTCCACATTCTGGATGACGGTGGGCCCGTTAGCGGTGGGCACCATTGGCATCACCGGCATTGGGACCCTGCTGGCCACTATCACCATGAACACCCGCGGCAAGGACGTGCTTTTAGCCGTGCTCTTCATCCCGCTGACCTATCCGCTGCTGTATGCCTGCACCGCGGCGACCACGGTGGCGGTATTGGGCGGCGACATCGGCGGCGCCTACGTCCCAGCCCTGGCGCTCGCGGCTGGCTACGATGTGGTCATGCTGCTGGTATCCTGGCTGCTGTATGATTATGTTGTCAGCGCGTAAGCAAGCTTATAAACAGGGCGTAGACCAAAGAGGGGATTCTCTATGACAGAAACCACAACCAAGACCACAACCAAGACCAGCAGCCTCGACCGCCTGGCCATCCCGCTCATCATCGTCGGCGCGTTGTTGACCACCACGGCCTTCGTGCTTGCCTTCACGCTTGCACCGCTGGTCATGGGCGCTGAGGTCGACACGCCGGCCCTTATTGGCGGCAAGATGGTCGCCAATAAGCTGCTGCTTTCGCAGAAGATCTTCTACTTCCATATGCCAGTGGCCGTCACCAGCTTTGTCGCGCTGCTCTTCACGGCCATCTACGGCGTGCTCTTCCTTGCCAAACGCGAGCGCCGCTATGACCTCAACGCAAAGGTCGCCACCGAGGTCGCCCTGGTCTTCATCCTTATGACCATGGTGTCAGGCGAGCTCTGGACGCGCTACGAATGGGGCGTCTGGTGGGTGTGGGAACCGCGTCTGACCACCTACTTCATCCTCATGCTGCTCATCATCGGCTATTTCATCCTGCGTGGCGCCATCGACGACGCTGAGCGCCGCGCCACCTATGCCTCAGTCTTTGGCATCATCGCCTTCATAGACGTTCCCATCTGCTTCCTCATCACCCGCATGGTGCCCTCAAGCGTGCATCCGGTCATCTTCCGCACCGACTCCGGCCTGCCGCCACCCATGCTCATCCCCCTGCTCATTGCGCTCTTTGGCATGTTCTGCATCGCCTTTGGGCTCTACCGCACCCGCCTGCGCGAACAGCGCCTGCGCGAACGCCTCACCGCCCTCAAAGAAAGTCTGGAGGACTAAATGGACCCGATCCTCGCCGAGATCTACAGCACCGTAATGACCGCCGCGCCCTTTGTCATCGGCGCCTACGCCCTCATGTGGCTGGTTCTGCTTGTCTACCTGCTCATGACCGCCTTAGGCCTCAAGCGCACCGAGAAGCAGATAGCCGCCCTTGAGGAGTCCCTCGCCCAAAAGCGCTAACGAGCAGGACGTACCCGCCTCTTCTGTCTCATTGTCCTTTATTGCCACAGGAGTGGGTTATAAAGCGTGGAGTCATCCTTTAGGGACTCATATATCTTGACGCGGTTCTTATACTCGCTGTTGGGATCGCCGACATCTGTCATTGACCACCAGGCATAGCCGTCGAGGTAGTTCTCATTCGCCTCGTCCCAGGACGAGAAAGTCGAACTCAAGCGCTCGATGACAGGAATCATCATGCTGTAGGCTTCTTCAAGCTCCAGATAGCCAGCATGGTAACCCCAACCGATGATATGGATCATCCTGAACCAATCCCAGGCCTTGATCTGCCTGTCGCCCCACTTCTCGCCCAGCGACTTTGTCAAAGGCCACATATAACTCTCGATACCTTCAGCGTACTCAAGCAACTCTGCATACTCTGCGTCAGAGAGGGATGCAACTGCTTCATAAACCTCGGCAAACTCACTGCTATGACCGCCATCGGTCATGCGCTCTATGAGTTCAATCAGGTCAGCCCGGCTGCTGATACCCCAGTCACGTGACAACACCGTTCTGGCTGTTGCTGCAGCGTCCTTATCATTCTTATCGAACATGCCATAATTGTGTGGGTCCACGCCCCACTTAGTCGCCAGGATCGCTGAGCAGCCGATAGCCCAGCTTTCGACTATGGCAGGCTCCATGCTGAGATTGTTGTTCTGCTGAGACCCAGCAGGCTTCTCTTGCTGGGTTTTTCCTTCTTCGGCCTTGCTGGGCGCTCTCAAGGGCCCTACGCATCCGGACAGAAGGGTGGTGATAAGGGCGAATACCATCAGTGTCGCGATTGCTTTCTTCATGTGTGGTGACCTCACTTCGGTTTCATCGTTTGCCAGTGATCCTCCCCACAGACACGTATTATAGTATCTCTGCTGCTATGTGATGTATGAGCGTTAATAAACAGAAACAATCCGGTAGTGAAACATCGGATTGAGCTTGAAGAGAGCCTTAGAGCCAGAAGAGCATGACGATAAGGACGGCGAGGCTTAAGGCTGAGGCCACACCGTCGCGGGGGGCGAACCTGAGGATGTGGTAGTGGGTGCGGTTCTCGCCGCCATGGTAACAGCGGCTCTCCATGGCCATAGCCAGCTCCTCGGCGTGACGGAAGCTCTGGGCGAAGAGGGGCACCAGGCAGGGGACTATCGCCTTGACGCGCCTGATGGGGCCGCCACGGTCAAAGACGGCTCCACGGGTCTTTTGTGCCTTGACGATATGGTCGAAGTCGTCAAGCAGCGTGGGGATGAAGCGCAGTGCGATGCTGATCATCATGGAGATCTCGTAAGCGGGTACGCCCAGGCGTCTGAAGGGGCGCAGCATGGCGGCCGTGGCGTCGCAGAGTGCGATGGGCGAGGTGCAGAGCGTGAGCAGCGTGGCGGTGAAGAACAGCAGCAGCAGACGCAGGGTCATGAAGCCGGCCTGGTAGAGGCCGACGTCTGTGATGAGGATGGGGCCCCAGGAGAGGAGCGTGTCGCCGTCGCTGACAAAGAAGAGGTTGAGGAAGAGGGGGAAGAGGAGGAAGAAGCTGAGCGGCGCCAGGGCCTTGAGCGCCGTTTTTGGCGGGACGGCGGAAAGCAGTAGGGCGGTGAGCAGCAGGGCGGCGATGACGGCCAGGCCGAGGAAGGTGTCCGTGAGGAAGACGGCAACGATCATGACAAAGAGCAAGGTCACCTTGGTACGCGGGTCCAGGCGATGCATGATGGAGTCCGTGTTGTGGAACTGCCCGATGGTGATGTCAAAGGCCATGGCGCACCTCTGAAGGGGTGGGGGGTTGCTGCAGGGATGCTATGGCGTCTGCCAGGGCTTCCAGGGTGAGCAGACCCTCGGGTAGGGGCAGGCCGCCCGCCCTGAGTTCATCCGCATAACTGGCTGCCGTGGGTATGCCCAGGTTCATGGCGCGCAGCTCCCGGGCGCGGGCAAAGACCGCAGTGGGGGTGTCAAAATAGACGGCCTCACCGTCCTTGAGCACGAGTACCTTTGTTGCCAGGCGGGCGATGTCATCCATGCTGTGGGAGACCATGACCGTGGTGGTCTTTTGCTGGTGGTATTCCTCAATGATCGCTAGAAGCTCGCGACGGCCCGCTGGGTCAAGACCGGCCGTGGGCTCATCCAGGATGAGCAGACGGGGGCGCAGTGCGATGATGCCTGCAAGTGCTACGCGACGCATCTCACCGCCGGAAAGCTCAAAGGGTGAGAGCCGGGCATAACGCTCATAGTCCAGCCGTAGCAGGCTCATTGCAGAACGGACACGCTGGTCGACATCCTCATGGCTGAGCCCGGCGTTGCGTGGGCCAAAGGCGATGTCGTCGGCCACAGTGGGGGCGAAGAGCTGGTATTCGGGGTACTGGAAGGCAATACCTATCTCGCTGAGGAGGTTGCGGCGCACAACCTTGTCACGCAGGTCCTTATCGTTAAGCAGGACGCGCCCCGAGCTGGGTGTCATGAGGCCGCACATCAATTGCAACAGCGTGGACTTGCCGCTGCCCGTGTGGCCGATGATGCCGATGAAATCACCGTCCTCGATGCTGAAACTGACGTTGCGGACAGCATCCACCTTGCCCTCGTGGGAGGAGTAGGTGTAGCTCACCTGGTCGAATACAAGCGTTGAGGGTTGCTGCGGACAGGGGGACGGTTCAGGACAGAAGGGGACGGTTCTATTTAGTCCTTGAAAAGGACTAAATAGAACCGTCCCCCTTCTGTCCTGAACCGTCCCCCTGTCGGCCAACAACTCTTTCTTTAACTCCTCGGGGCGGGCGATTTCTGAGACGGGTACACCGCGGTTGCGGAGTTCTTCGGCTAGCAGCAGGGAGAAGGGGACCTCCAAGGCCAGTTCGCGCAGACGTTGCTTTTGCGAGAAGACCTCCGTGGGGCTGCCGGATAAAGCGATGCGTCCCCGGTCGATGACCAAGACGCGGTTGGCTATCACAGCTTCTTCCATGAAATGGGTGATGAGGATGACGGTCATGCCAGCCTTGTTGAGCTCGCGGACTATACGGCGGATGCCTCGACGGCCGCGGGCATCGAGCATGGCGCCCGGCTCGTCCAAGATGAGGATGTCGGGCTGCATGGCCAGGACGCCGGCTATACAGATGCGCTGTTTCTGGCCGCCGGACAGGTGCGCAGGGTTGCGCTGGGCAAAGGCGGTCATCTTGACGGCATCCAGTGCGTCATCCACGCGTTTGACAAGCTCAGCGTGGGGGACGGCAAGGTTCTCAGGACCAAAGGCCACGTCGTCTGCGACGATGCTGGTGACCATCTGCGAATCGGGGTTCTGGAAGGCCATACCCGCGTGGGAACGTATCTCAAAGGTCATCTGCTCATCGGAGGTATCTATGCCCATAGTGAGTACCCTGCCACCCTGGGGAACGAGCAGGGCGTTGATGTGCTTGGCCAGCGTGGATTTGCCGGAGCCGTTGGCGCCGATGACTGCGACGAACTCTCCCCTCTCTATGGTCAATGAGATGCCGTCGAGCGCGGGGTGTGGCAGAGGCGAGGTATCAAGGGGCGGCGTATCCTGCTGTGGCAGCGCGCTTGACTGGCTCTGTGCGGCAACCTGCGATCGGTAGCCGTAGGAGACCGTATCGAACTGAACGATAGCCAAGGAGATACCTCTGCATCTTCCATCCGGACTGTAAAGAAACGCAAAAGCGCTTCTGTGACCGTCGGTACTGGAATCACACCAGTTCGGCTTTTCAGCTCGTGGACTTATGGCTCAACAGCCAATCACCACCGGTGAGGATTTCCACCTCGCCCTGAAACAGATGTAGGAAGTGTAGCACAAGTTATACCGGCATCTTTTGACACAGTCGATATCAACGAGGTACCGGCTGTGTGCCGTCTGTGTCGGCACTTGCTTGACGGTACCCGTTTCTATAGCAGGTCGATTGCCAGCTTATCGGCGATGTCTGCATAGGGGATCCTAAAAACCTGGGGGCCGGCCGCACCTGCGGTAAGGGCGTATTTGGGATAGAAGACCACCAGGGCGTCTTCTGTGAGGTAGAAGTTTTCCGGGTCATAATAAAGGATCACGCTCTGGCCATCGTTGGCGAAGGCATCACCAAACAAATAGAGAGTGTAGTCTCCGTTCTTCTCGGCTTCGCTGATAGCGTTGTCGATGGTCACGCTGACAAAATGGCAGATAAACTGCATATACTCTTCTTCATCCACGCTGAAGATGTCAGAAAGGCCCAGTTTCTCGCCGGTTACCAGATTGAAAGTATTGCCCTCGATGCCGTCCCAACTGACGCCGCCGGCGCCTCCATTGAGAGCAGCGGATATCGAGATGATATCTCCACGTATCAGCTCAAGACTATAATAGGCTTCCCGGTAGAAACCGGTCTCCTTTCCCCTGATTACGTTGCCCACGTCCTTGGCATTCTGTAGGTACTCCCAGGGAAGCTCGTTATAGAAGAAGTGTTCCTTATCGAGAAAGTAGTCATTGATGGCGGGTATTCCCTCATAGTCGCCCATCAGTTCAGGTAGCTTGAGATTCAATTCGACATAGTCATCCATTGATCGATAGTAATAAAACTCGTTGAAATCAAAAGTCGTGAACTCGACGGTCGTGTTGCGGACGGGCCCTTCCACGTTGTCTTCCTGCGGTTCGATGGCATCTATGGGCACGCTGTTGCTGGGTGGCTGTGCTGGTTCAGGGTTATGAGCGCATGAAAGCAGGAGGAACAGAGAGCAGATGAGCGCTACAAGTGTGGCTTTTCGCATGGTTGCCTGCCTGATTCTCTTGTTGTTTTCTTGATGAAGAGAGTATACCGTTTTCTGGGGCGCGCAAGGGGAAGATGCGCCTGGCAAAGAGATGCCGCGCCTCTTTATGGGCTGCGTGGGGTGGGACGCGGGCTTGTCGTTATGGGAGCTTGCTGGGCTGGTATACTTGTGGGATGAAGAATTCTGTTGTTTACGATAAGGACGTAGTGGCACGTCCGATTGGGATTTTCGATTCAGGAGTAGGGGGGCTCACGGTAGCGCGTGAGCTTGCGCAACGGCTACCTGACGAGTCCCTGCTCTACTTTGGCGATACGTTGCGCTGCCCCTATGGCCCCAGGCCGCTGGAGGAGATACGTGGCTTTGCGTTGCAGATCTCTGGATGGCTTGCCGATCAGGGAGTCAAGCTGGTGGTCATTGCCTGCAACTCGGCAACGGCTGCGGGGCTTGAGGTAGTGCAACAGGAGCTGACAGTGCCAGTGATCGGTGTGGTCGAACCAGGCGCTCGGGCTGCCGTACAGGCGACATTTGCCCGTCGCGTGGGGGTCATTGGTACGGTCGCGACCATCGAGTCTGATGTGTACGCGCGGGCGATACGCAGTCTGGACTCAGGGATCACGACCTTCTCGTCTGCGACACCGCGCTTTGTTGAGTTGGTGGAACAGGGGCTCCGGTTGGACAACAACCCCGTTGAGGATATCACAGCACAGGCGAGCTCCCTGTACATCAGGCCGGCCTTCCTGGAGATCGCCCGTGACTATCTGGAACCATTGAAGCGCTGCAGGATAGACACATTGGTTTTGGGCTGTACGCATTATCCGCTGTTGCATCCGCTGATCGCACAGGTCATGGGCCCGGATATCCGTATCATCTCCAGCGCAGAGGAGACAGCGCGGGATGTGGCGGAGACCTTGGAGCGCCGGGGACAGCTCGCTGAAGAAGGCGCAGAGAAACAGCATCGCTTCGCGACCACAGCGACAGATGTACAGGAGTTTGCAGAGTTGGGCGCCATGGTGTTCGGTGAGCCGCTTGGCACGGTGCAGGCGGTGTCTTTAGAGGAGTTGGAAGCATTAGGGTAGTGCGGACTTCGAGGATGCGGGTCCTATGGACGACAACCGCTGATGATCTGCAGGCGCTGGGGTAGGCCCCGGGTCAAGCCCGGGGTGACAAGAGGAGTTGGAAGGGATAGGCAATGATTGCGTTACGGGCTGATGAGAGAAGTGATGAGGCCTTACGGCCTGTTGTGTTCACAAGAGGGTATCTGAAGCACAGCTATGGCTCCTGTCTCGTTGAATTCGGCGATACCAAGGTGCTCTGTGCTGCAAGCATAGATGAGAGCGTGCCTGCCTGGCTCAAGGGTACCAAGAAGGGCTGGGTGACGGCTGAGTATGGGATGTTGCCGGCATCGGGTTCGCAGCGCAGCAGGCGGGAGACCGGTGGTCAGCGCGGCAGGACGCACGAGATACAGCGGCTTATTGGGCGCTCGCTGCGTTCGGTGGTGGATCTGGCGTCGCTGGGCGAGGTGACGCTGACGGTGGACTGCGACGTCATCCAGGCTGACGGCGGCACGCGTACAGCTGCAATCTGCGGCGCCTGGCTTGCTATGCAAGATGCCTTCACAACCTGGAAGACTGCGGGGCGACTCAAGGTGAACCCCGTTTTTGGGCAGGTCGCGGCGGTGAGCGTAGGTATGGTTGACGGCAGGATACTGCTGGATCTTGACTACCGCGAGGACTCGCGTGCCGAGATAGACATGAACCTGGTGATGAACGAGCAGGGCGAGTTCATCGAGGTGCAGGGCACCGGGGAAAAGACCACCTTTGACCGCGCCCGTCTCGACTCGCTCCTCGACCTGGGAACCAAAGGGTTGTATGCCCTGCTTGAGCTGCAGCGTCAGGCGCTGGCGAGTACTTTATGACAGGATTCTCCAATTCGATAGTTGTGGCTACCAATAATCAGGGTAAGATTCCGGAGATAGCAGATAATCTTGCTCTGGATGATTGCCGGTTCTTAACGCTTCGGGAGATAGGCGTCTTTGATGCTCCCCCTGAGACGGGGGAGACGTACGAGGAGAACGCACGGATAAAGGTGCGGGCAGCACGTGCCGCGATGATGGCGCAATCGACGGTCGTCTCAGCGTTTTTGGCTGATGACTCCGGCCTGGAGGTAGACGCGCTTGGTGGCGCACCGGGGCTCTTCTCGGCCCGGTATGCTGGCAGTGGGTCAACGGATGCCGACAATGTGGCAAGGTTGCTGGATGAACTGCGGGCCGTGCCAAAGAAGGAAGGCCGTCGGGCTCGTTTTGTGTGCTCATTGGTGTATCTTGATGAGGCTGGTTGCGAACTTGTGGCCGAGGGTTCCTGTGAGGGACGTATCGCCTTTGCACCCTGCGGCCTGGGCGGCTTTGGGTACGATCCGGTGTTCCTGCCAGATGCCATAACCGACGGACGCACCATGGCTGAGCTGTCACCAAAGGAGAAGAACAGCATCTCGCACCGGGGAAATGCCCTACGTGCATTGCGGGAGAAGCTGGTAGCGCAGTATGGGCCTGGAAAGTGGCAGGAGAAGGAGGGTGACGGGTGCCTGTAGAGCCCGTTTGTATCGTTGCCTTTGATTTTGATGGCACCCTGCTGGAGGGGCTCTCTCCGGTAAGGATGATGCGCAGGCTCCTGCGTAGACGTATCATCCCCCTCAGCGTTGCCTTCAAGACCTTGTGGTGGGCTGTGCGCTACAAGCTGCGCCTGCCTGTGGAGCAGGCGCGGGTCCGCGAGTACATCTTCAGCGCATTCACTCATATCTCCGCCGCAGAGGCTAACAAGATCATGTCTGATTTCTACCAAGAGGACCTGCGCCATCGGCTGCGTCCCAAGGCATTAGCTACTATACATGCACATAAGCAGGCTGGCGATACGATTGTGCTGGTGAGCGCCTCCTTTCTTCCCATACTGCGGGAGGTTATCAAGGATGTCGAAGCAGACAGGTATATCTGCACGGAGATGGAGGTTGAGGACGGCCACTATACCAGCAATGTGGCGCACCCGCCGCCTGAGGGCGAGCAGAAGCTGATCCAGCTGGCCGCGTGGGCCGATGTCGCCTTTGCAGACAGCGGTTGGACGCTGGGTTTCGCCTATGGCGACCACCGCAGCGACGCTGCTCTATTGGCGGCTGCAGCTACGGCGGTGGCGGTCAATCCCGACTCAGGGCTGGAGCGCATTGCGAGACGTGAGGGCTGGGGGATAGTCGATTGGAGCTTCCGGCCAACTGGTGGTCACAGTAGGGAAGGTCGCAGGTAGCGCAATCCTTCTGGAAATGCGACAATACAAAGGCAGATTCTTCATTTTCGTTTGGTAGTTATAGTTTTTTAACGATTCCTTTTTGGTGCGCCTCAGAACAGTATTATACTGTTGGTAGCATTTAGGGAGAGAGCATGAGCCAGGAACGCGAGTCGCATAACGGGTTTGAGAAGAGCGCGGCCTTCTATCTTGAGGCGGCTAATATCGCCCTGCTGAGCGGTCAGTCGCGCCTGGCAATCCATTTGTTCCGTGCGGCCCATGAAGTCGAGTCCACCTATGGTTCCATCATCTCAGGCCCCGTCATCGAGGGCCTCAGGAAGGCCTGGGATCTGGCCTGTGAGCTGGGTGACCGCTCGACCGCTGAGTCGATCTACAGCGACCTGAGTGGCTACAACAGCTATGAGCAGAACGAGCAGGCAGGCCTGCGCCTGCAGGCTCTTGCATTAAGCCAGCTTGAGGACATGGGTATCGATGAGGACGACCTTGAGAACATCGCAGGGGCCATCACGCGGGAGCTTGCCGGCTCTGACCACGAGTCGCTCTTTGATTCGTTGGGGGCCTTGTTCGAGCAGCTTGGCATCGATCCCAGCGACGCCGTGGATATCGATGTCCAGGCGATAGGGAAACCCATGCCGCCCACGCTGACCGGTACGCCCGCGCCACCCGCGCCACCCGCGCCACCCGCGCCACCCGGCACGCCCGCGCCACCCGGCACGCCCGCATCGGACGCGCAGCCTCAGGCTCAGACGCAAGCTTTGGCTCTGCCGGGCAATTCAAGCTCAGATAACAGACACATCTCACCTGTCCATGCTGGTATTGCCAAGATTGGCAGGCAGCTGTTGGAGCGCCGTTCCAAGCATGCTGAAACAGCAATGCCACGGCAGCTGAACTATGAGTCTTTGGCTGGCTACACCGATGTGCTGGAGCTTATGCGTGAATATGGGTTCTTGTCTCAAGCCGATGAGCATCAGCGCAAATTCATGGAGCGAGCGGCAGCGCTTCATGGGGTCCAACAGCTCTCGCTGGAGGGTACCTTCCTTTTCTGCGGCCCTTCTCGTGAGGATACTGCGCTGTTTGCGCACGCGACAGCAGCTGAGATAGGGTTACCGGTGCTCCATGTCGCCGTGGATCTTGACGCGCAGGGAAATGGCACCATCAAGCTGGCTGGCCCCTTCCGTAAGGGCTTCTTTGGCCCCCCCGACCTGGTGGACATGGCAACGCCCTGTACCGTCTTCATCGAGAACATCGATCATCTTCAGCGGATGTTCAATAACGAACAAAGTGCAATGCAGCGCAAGTCGGGCAGGCAGAAGAACATGATGCCGGGCATGGGGCGCTCCATGCAGACCGAGATAAGCGCCTATCTGAGAGCGTTGCGGCAGAAGCCTGGGATTGTCACAATCGCGACAGCGCAGGATGCGTCGCTTCTCAAAGAACCACTGCGTAGCCTCTTGGAGCCGCTCAAGGTCATTGAGATACCACTGCCCTCTTGGGCAGAACGCTGTGACATCATCCTCACTTTTGCTGATGAGCACCCTTCATTCGCTGAGCTCGACAAAGAAAGGATCGCTGGTTTCTCTGAGGGTTTGTCTAGAAATGAGTTGGTGCAGGCCAGTCACACGGTGGCTGAGCAGGCATACCGGGAATCACTGCGCTCTGGTATCTATCAAAAAGTGACTTTAGGAGACGTGCTTGTCCAGCTCGCTTCCTATCTCGATCACGGTTCCGCATTGTACCAACAGCTTGAAGATGAGGTCGTTGCCCAATTTTCCCTCATTTTTGAGGATGAAATGCTATAACAACGGTAGCATCTGTGTTAAACTGAAATAGGGGGATTTACCAAACGATTTAGCAAAATAGGGTTTACTGCTTCACCTGCACGTGCTCTGTAATTATTTGGGCGGAGGTCTAGGGATGGAGATCACCAGAAGAACAGATTACGCCATTCGTCTTATCGCGGCTTTAATGGAGAACGGGGACAGACCCTACTCTGTGCGCGAGGCGGCGGAATCAATGGATGTGCCTTACGCTTTCGCGAGAAGCATACAGCATGAACTCGTACAACAGGGGGTCTTGAAATCGGTCAGGGGCGCAAAGGGCGGCATGCTGCTCAATGTCGACCCGGATGAGTTCACGCTTTTCCAGCTTATTGAGACGGTGCAGGGCCCCGTCAGCGTTGCGGTCTGCACCAATGACCCGGATTGGTGCGCACGCAGCAAGGGTTGTCAGTTCCACAGGGTCTGGGAAGGCGCAAACATCATCATGCGGGACTACCTCACCTCAGTCTCCATCAAGGATCTCCTTAAGGGGAACAAGGCTCACATAACCTCCTCCTATTCTGCGTCTGACATGATGAATATGGTGAGGAAACTATAAGAACCGCGCAAGAAACGCCCGACACAACCGCATTCATCGAATCAGTGCGCACTGAGGGTGGGCGGCTTTACCGCGACCTTCCCTGGCGCCGCGTTACGGATCCCTATCTGGTGCTCACCAGCGAGGTCATGCTCCAACAAACCCAGGTAAAACGGGTGCTTTCCTATTGGGATCGCTGGATTTCTGCTCTACCTACTGTCGACGCACTGGCTGCAGCCTCGGTGGCCGACGTCTTGGAGCTATGGCAGGGGCTGGGCTACAACCGCCGTGCCCTGGCGCTGAAACGGGCAGCCGAGATCTGCTCTGAGCAGAATGCTGGTGTTATCCCTCAGGAGTTCGAGCAGCTTCTGGCGCTGCCTGGGGTAGGCCCCGCAACGGCGGCGGGTGTCTGCATCTTTGCCTATGGGCAACCTCAGGTCTACCTTGAGACCAATGTGCGCACCGTCTACCTCCATCATTTCTTCCACGATAAGGACAAGGTCTCAGACGCTGAAC
>Ga0082212_10001843_pt1 | contig 31268 bp, 28 predicted proteins | sample TergutNt197P3_FD_71548 | JGI IMG/M metagenome (GOLD analysis project Ga0082212, IMG submission 71548) | Neocapritermes taracua P3 segment gut microbial communities from Petit-Saut dam, French Guiana - Nt197 P3 | ecosystem: Host-associated > Arthropoda: Insects > Digestive system > Gut ...
GTAAGGGACTAATGCGGGCTTTGCCCGCAAGTATCCAGTATTCAGGATTCAGTATTCAGAATGTGGATTTTCTTGTTCTTTTTTGACGCTTCGCGTCCGTAAGGGACTAAACGACTGACGAGCGACGACGTGTGATGACGTGTGATGACGCGTGATGACGAGCGATGATGTGTGATGATGAGCGATGACAAGTGTTGCGCTATGATAATGCCAGTGAAAGGAAGAGAGAGCATGAACGATCACAAAGACGAACGTTATGACATGGGATCCTTCTTGGAAGAAGGGGACCCCCAGAAGGAAACCAAGAAACCGGCTGGTCCGCCCGGAGAATCGGATGTAGAACTTACCCTTCCGAGTTGGTCGAATTGTCAATTGAACCCAACCGAATCACACATACGAGAGGAAACGTTAGTATCCGGTGTGCATAGTACGCATTATGCGGCCAACGGGCCTTTTGTGCCCAATATATCTGATGTGCCCGATATATCTGATGTGTCCAATGGGCCATATATGATGGCTCCTGCTGAACCCAAGATGCCAAAGAAAGGCTCATCCGGGGGTTTGGTTGTCGTCTGTATAATACTCTCCTTGGTCTGCGGCTTTGGGGGCGCTTATATTGCTGATTATTTGAAACGGAACAGCACGCTCCCGCTTATTGGCGGTTCAACCGGCAGTACGGTACTCTATCAATCCGTTGTCAGAACCGATGATGGGGACGTTTTAGCTGATAAGATGAGCATGGAAGACGTGGTGGCCACTGTGAAAAGTTCGGTGGTAGAAATTACCACCGAAACCGTATCCCGCAACGGCAGAATGGGACAATTCATCAGCACCGGTGCCGGGAGTGGTGTAATTGTCAGTACGGATGGGTACATTGTCACCAACAATCATGTTGTCAGCGACGCCAACAGCATATCAGTCCGTCTGAGCGACGAACAACAATGCGAAGCCATCCTGATCGGAACCGATGCCAAGACGGATTTAGCCATAATCAAGATTGACGCCAAAGATTTGCAGCCGGCTGTGCTGGGCAATTCAGCCACACTTCTTGTGGGACAGACAGCGGTTGCTATAGGCAATCCCCTTGGCGAATTAGGCGGGACTGTGACATCAGGCATTATATCGGCACTTGGCCGAGAAATCACGATGGATGGGGAAACCATGGCACTATTACAAACCGACACGGCTATCAATCCGGGAAATTCCGGCGGGGGACTTTTTGATTTGAACGGCGATTTGGTGGGTGTTGTTAACGCCAAATCATCCGGATCGGGGATCGAAGGGCTTGGGTTCGCGATACCCATTGACACAGCCAAGCCGGTAATCGAGCAGATTATTGCCCATGGTTATGTCAAAGGACGAATTGATACCGGCTTGACTTTGGTTGATATTCAAGATATGCAGACGGCCATGTCGTATCGAACCAATCAGATGGGCCTCTACATTTCGAATTCTATCAGTAATAACTTTCAATCAGGCGATCGCATCATTGCGGTAGAGGATCAGGCGGTCAGTTCCTTAGCTGAATTCAAACAGGTCATAAGCGTGCACGGTGTCGGTGATAGAATAAATATTACCGTGGTGCGCAACGGTAGGAATGTTACGGAGCTCTTGACATTGATAGAACTCAAATCGTAAGAATCTTAGGAATCACAAGAATCTTGTTTGACATAAGATCGGATTTATGGTATAAAAAACCCGGAGGCGATAGGACAACCAGCCTGCAGCCAATTGACTTCTGTCAATTGAATTTCGGAGGGGATTTTGTTATGAGCGATTTTAGCATTGTAGCCGATTCGAGCTGCGATTTGCCGCCGGAATATATTAGAAAACACGGCATTGAGATTCTTCCGATGCCATATGATTTGGATGGTCAGTCCCATGATTTGGGGTATTGGCAGGAAATAACGCCTGAAAAGTATTATGCCGCTTTACGTGGCGGTAGCGTCGCAAAGACGACACTGATCAATTTCAATTTGTTTATGACAGCCTTCACGAGATTGGCTGAACAGGGTCGAGACGCGCTTTTTTTTATTTTAAGCAGCGGTCTTTCGTCAACGTTTCAAAATGCTGAGATGGCGTTGCGGGAAGTTAAGGAAAAATACCCTGACAGCAACATATATGTGATTGACAGCATCAATGCCTCAATCGGACACGGTATGTTGGTCCGGCTGGCGGTCAAAAAACGTGAAGAAGGGTTGTCGGCGGGAGAATCAGCTGATTGGATCGAGAAGAAAAAACATCAGTGTTTCGCTTTCTTTTCGGTGGACGATCTCATGTATCTGCACAGGGGAGGCCGACTCAGCAAACTGTCGGCAGTCGCCGGTTCCGCGTTGAATCTCAAACCCATCCTGAATATTGCGCCTGACGGGTCTCTTGCTCTCAAAGACAAAGTTCGTGGCCGGAAGATGGCCCTGAAACACCTGGTCAGCCAAATTGAACGATCCATGGATTCCGGCGGTTCCCTCGGGCCAATATTTATCACGCATACCGACTGTGAAGAGGACGCTCAAACCCTTGCGCTCATGATCAAAGAGACCCTTGGCATGTTGGAAATAGAGATCATGATGCTGGGGCCGATCATTGGAGCTCACCTTGGGCCCGGCGCCATCGCGGTTACCTGTGAGGCTGCCATGACACGGGAGGTTTTCGAAAAGAAATTCTATAACAAAAAATAGAATCAATGCTCATTCTGCGGTAGGATTTCCAACCAATACCCATCCGGGTCGGAGATAAAATAAATACCCATCTGGGGGTTCTCATAACAAACGCAATTCATAGCCTTGTGATAAGCCAGAGCCTGGTCAAAATTGTCCGTGACAAAAGCCAGATGGAATTCATTCTCGCCTAAATTGTACTTGTGCGGATGATTTTTCAGTTCGGTCAACTCCAGGAGATGAGTACCCACACCATCGCCCAGATACACAATCGTAAATTCTGCGTTGCTGAGACGGCGAATCTCTTTGAGGTTCAAGGCTTTTTCATAAAACGCCAAACTCTCATCCAAATGAGCCACATTGATGTTGTTGTGGACCATTGTAAATTGCATGGCAATCCCTCCGTTCATGATGTATCTCTGTCATGAAGATTTCTACATAGCGGACAAGTATTCCTTGTACAAGACTCCTTGTACAAGATCCAAAGGAAGACCAAGGGGAAGGCCAAGGAAGGCCGGTTCTAACAAAAACCATGCAAATATAGACCGGCGTGTTACATTAATGCTAAAATAACAAGTAGACTCTTTAAATCGTGATCGCGAAGAATTGTCTGCAAAAGTGCAAAAGTGTAAAAAGAAGAAAGATTCTGCGAAAAGCAGCCAAAGGAGAAGTGAAGATGTCTCAAGTCATCATCAGTGCGGACAGTCCCTGTGACATTGGACCGGAACTCATAGAAAAGTACAATATTCAGATCATGAACTGGCGCATCCTACTCGAAGGCAAGGAATACATTGACGGTGTGGAAATATTTCCCGAAGATCTCTATAAAGCTTGGTGGGAACGCAAAGTCTTACCGAAAACGTCATCCTGCATACCGGTTGAATACGAAACCTTTTTTGCGCCTTTGCTGGAACAGGGTTATGATATTGTTCACATAGGTCTTGGATCAGGTCTATCCGGATCATATCAACATGCTTGCACAGCAAAGAAAAAACTCGGCCGTGTTTTCCCAGTCGATTCACAGAATCTATCCACCGGATTTGGGGCCCTGGTCGTCCAAGCGGCGGAACTGGCGCAGCAAGATATGCCGGCTGCAGAAATCCAAACCCGGATCCAAGATATGACCCAACGTGTTCACGCCAGTTTTCTGATTGACACCTTGGAATTCATGAGAGCGGGCGGACGCTGCAACACCCTGACAATGCTGGGGGCGAACCTTTTCAACATAAAACCTTGTATTGAGGTCGAAAACGACAACGGTGGTCTCATGCATGTCGGTGAAAAATATCGGGGCAAAATGGAACGATGTTTACGTCTTTACGTACATGACAAGTTTGCGGGGCGCACCGATATTGATTTGAGCCGAGTTTTCATCACCCATTCCGGATCGCCTGAAAGTGATATAGAGATTGTGAAAGAAGAAATTTCCGGACTCCAGAGTTTCCGAGAATGCCATGTAACCAAAACAGGATGTGTTATTTCTACCCACTGTGGGCCGCGAACGTTGGGAATAGCGTTTATGACGACGTCATCTTCTCCCAAGTCATCCTGAGATGAGGATACGCAGGACAGCGGGATCTCCCAGATGGAAGAGGGGTAAAATGACGCGATATATGTAGACACCTATGTCGGCGGCAATGATAATAGCAAAGGCAGTCAAAAAAGATTTTTCTGTGAAGAACTCCCCGGAAGCGGCACGCAAATCGACCCAGTGAAACGGCAGGTTCTGGTGTCTGCGGTTCCTGACACGTAGGGCCAGATAGATCGCCAATACAATTGGAAACAAGAGAACCGCCGGAAACAGGGGATGATAAAGAAACGCCTGAGCAAAATCCAGGCGGAAGAAAGCCAGACAAGCCCTGGTCATACCGCAACCTGGACAGGGGACACCTGTTGCGGCAAGGAAGGGGCACCCGAATTTCAGGGAAAACAGTGGTGCCGCGATGGCGAGTACGGATATAAAAGCGGCGAGGAATTTGTTTGTTCCTGGCATTTGCGCGTTTCCTCTCTAACGCGGGCTTCGCCCGCAAGTATCCAGTATTCAGTATTCAGGATTCAGAATGTGGACTTTCTTGTTTTTTATTGATGCTTAGCATCCATAAGGTACTATTGGACTGGGAGGCAAACAAACACGTGACATTTTACGGCAGAAATCAAAGCAAATCATTAGACTTAGGCAGCATGAGTCTGGAAGACCTGTGGCGTCTGTTCCCCATTACACTGCGAAAACATAATCCTCAATACGCTCAATGGTACCGGCAAGAAGAATTAGCGCTCCGCGATGCTCTGAAAGACTGCCACATCCACCGTATCAACCATATAGGCAGCACAGCTGTTGAAGGCTTGATTGCCAAGCCCACAATTGATATTCTTCTGGAGCTCAACCCGGACGATTTCGATGCCGCGGCAAGTATTCTGATTCCCCAAGGCTGGCTTATCATGGCGCGGGACAACTCCGAGCACACTCTGGATCTCAACAAAGGGTACACCCCTCAAGGCTTCGCCGAGAAAGTCTATCATCTCCATATCAAACCCGCCGGCGACTGGGACGAACTCTATTTTCGCGACTACCTGCGCAGCCGAACCGAAGTCGCAAGAGCTTACGAACAGCTCAAAATACGCCTTATGAAAGAATTCGAATACAACCGAGACGCCTATACCGCAGCCAAATCCGAGTTTATTCGCATACACACCCAAGCGGCCCGTGCAGAATTCGGCAACCGTTACAGGTACAGTTCCCCAACGTCATAATCACACAGAAAGAGCGCGGCATCTCGCCGCGCTCCTCACATCTCTGCTGATTGTCGATCACCGCCAGCCACTTCAACCTTAGTCGCTTAGGTTGCAACAACATCAATAAAAAACAAGAAGATCCACATTCTGAATCCTGAATACTGAATACTGGATACTTGCGGGCAACGCCCGCACTAGGCTTGAATCGTCGTCGTATCCTGTAAAGGAACATCAACTTTGTGTTTGCGTTTATGCTCAACACCGTGCCCGTGGGCCCCGACAATTGAGAAATTCTCGGCAATAAACAAATAGAGCAGACAAGCAATGCAGACAAGACCTACACTCACGGTGATCTCTGTCCACGCCGGGAAATAGCTGGCCCCAGACGCGTTCATATATCCGCCCAACCCTGTCATCATATTGAACCGGCTCAAAACCAACCCGCCCACAGTCATGCATCCGAACCAAATCTGGCCGGCATTGGTGGCAGCGGCTTTGCTGAAAGCCAAAATAATCGGAATTAGCACACCCGCGCCAATCTCCAACAAAAACATATTGCTGGCGAAAGTTCCGGCGAACATATTGCCAATCTGATCTCTCACAACCAGATCAACCATTTTGATAACAAAATACACCGACAACACCCCGCCCGAAATCCTGATCAGACTTCTGATAACCGGGATATCCGGCTTATGCGAAAGCGCCCGGCCCGCTAAACGGGTTTCGAGAGCAATCATGGCCGGCCCCACAGCGAAAGACGTCAACAGGAAACAAATAGGTATCACCGGACTCAGCCACAACGGATCCAATTTGCCTTGCATGATATAGAACAACTCACCCAAGGATGACTGATGCAACGTCGGCAACGTGACACCGATAATAAGCAGCACCGGCATCGAAGCCACAAAATACTTATGGTACTTTTTAAAGATTTTTTCTGTGGCAATTTCACCGAACTCCAAAAGCTGTATCATTGTATACAAGGCCACACACAGGAAAACCTCAAACAAAACGCTATGATGACCCCAGGAAATGAACGGTCTCCAAGCATTAAACCATTGGCCTACATCAACAATCAGACCTAACACCACCATCAGATACCCCAGAAGGGATGTCAGCATAGCACTGCGGGCAATGGACTCATATCGGTCCACCTTCAGGATACTCACGATAAAAGCCGTACTGTATCCGCCGCCGGCCAACGCGACCCCCAATAACACATCGAAATAGATCCACAAACCCCACGGCCATTGGTCGTTCATGTTGGTCATACTCAGACCGACTGTAAGACGCACCAAAATCACCAGAATAGCCGCCACTGAGATAGCCAGCATCACCAAGCGGACGGGTGTAAAGCGAAACCCCCATTTGCCGCGAGTTTTCTCCTCTTGCATAATTAAAGTTCCCCCTCAATCACTGGTCTGACTCAGTGCTTTTCTTTTTGGAATTTTTACTGTGGGTAAAAATATAGATCCCGGACAAAATCGCGGCCCAACTCACCCCGATGATCGGCGTCATCTTCATATAGTTCTCCGTGTAGGAAGGCAGCGGCTTCGTCGTCACATCCGTCCGGAAACGCATATCCTCGAAAGGCACATCCGTAATATAGAGCCACGAAGTTCCCCCCGCTTCCTTCTCACCAAACACATCCCCGATATAAGATACCCCGTTCTCTTTTGCGGCGATACGCTCTTTCGCTTCCCGTAACAGATCAGCTCTTTTGCCATACTTGAGAGCGCCTTTCGGACAAGCCGACACGCAAGAAGGCGTCTCCCCTGCCTCGACTTTCTCAACACACATCTGGCATTTGCTGATACCCGGAATAGCCTGCTCCCACTCATACCTGATAATATCGAAAGGGCACGCCATCATACAATAACGGCAGCCTACGCAAAGATACTGGTTGTACACAACCGGGCCTTCCGGAGTCTTATACAAAGCTTTGGCAAAACACGCCGAAGCACAAGCCGGCTGATGACAATGAAAACATTGGTTCTTCACAAACCGCCTGACAGTTTCTCCTTTAATAACCGGTTCATACAAATTAATGGATGTCCAGGTTCCACTGACAAGGCCTTTTCCCGGCTCTTCCGCGCGTTCTTTAGCTGTTTTGGCCTGTTCTTGCTGATTGAATGCCAGCTCGTTTGACACCTTGCAAGCCACTGTACAGCTCTCGCACCCGATACATTTGGGAATATCAACAAGGACCGCATTCGACTTGTTCAATCCATCCTCCGCGCTGTTCGCGGCTTGAGCCAGTCCCGGAAACCCGGCAATACCCAACGCCGTTCCCGCCAGCGTCGCTCCTCCAGCGAGCTTGACAAACGATCTACGTGACAATTTTTTTGCTCGCTCTTCCTTCTTCATCCCTTGACCCCCTCCTCATTCCACGCATGATTCGTACGTAAAAAAAAATGCCTCGATACACCAAATGCACACCCCAAAAATCATCGGCGCCGTTGTGAAAAAAAGAATAAACACCGCGCTCTTTTTCAGACAAATTTATTATATATCAAGTCGGACAGAATATCAATTGGACAAATTGCCCGAACAATTGGATAGACAAGAGAATAATCTTATAGCTCCTATCAATTATTTTTATGACAATTTAGCGATTTCCAAAAAAAACACCAGAAAAATCGGAGCCTCTCCCGGCTCCGTCTCTGATGTATATCCCAAACTGAGGAACTCAGTTGTAACTGATAACATGCGATCGCTTTTCAATTGTGATGATTATTCTTTTCGCACGACGCGCTGCGCTCCCGGTTCTTCGACTTACGGTTTTCAAACTTACAGCTTTACAGCGTACCACTCCTGTGACGAATTGCGCAATCTTTCCTACCATCTGTGTCAAAAACCAGTTGAGAAGACGAAGCGCACACCCCCCTCCGTCGCCACCCATCTCCTTTGTCCGTTGCTCTTGCTCTCATAATCTAAAGCGGTCTCTTCCGGCGGTTATCTCCGCGCAGCTGGCAACACATTGCCTTAATTTTAGAAAAGCCGCCTTGGTTCTTGTCGCATAGGTATTCTTTATTCAACAGGTGTTTCCTTGAGCGAACCTTGGGAAATATTGTATATTGCAGAAAGGGTCTGTCGTATCATCGCCGATCCCCGAAACTGTCCCCTCTTCCGCCCATCTTCCGCCCATCTTCCGCCCCATCTTCAGAAGCGCTCCTCCAACCATTTCCCTAGATTCCAGAATCCGTACAGAGGCAGAACGTGCCCCTTATCAATAATATGGTGTAAATATGCAGAACGCCTACACATATTTACACCATAATAACTGCTCTCTTATTGGCTTGTGCGATCAATCTTTCCGTCAAGTCGCCTCGACCTGGAGAACCAACGAAATTCACGACCTATACATACGGCAAATCCCCATATGGAAGTTCGTTCGTCATATCGAATTCCCAATTCTCCCAATCCTCATCCCAATCATCGTTCATAAAGAACGAATCCATCGTTCGAACCGGCAAGTTGCCAATGTTATTGGTATCAGAGTTATCAGGCAAAGACCGCAGATACTCTGTCCCTTTATTTTCAGCAATCGCCACATCTTTGATCATACGATCGCGCGCCATCTCAACACCTTCATCTCTGGTCACGACACGCCCGTCAGACAACTCATACCCGGTAACACGACCGGAATCCTTGACCAACGCCACAATATCCAACGCGTTGCTATGAGGCTGCGGAATCTCTTTATTGGTATCAATGATGTGATGCACGTTTTCTTCCTCCTGTAATAAATCTCATCTTAGTTTTTGAATAGCTGTGTTCAAACATACATCACAAATTATAGAAGTTTACGTTGATAAGAAGTCCGACCCAATCGCATAGAGAGGAACATTCATCAACCAACTCTCTCTTCGATAGTCTCTCATCGAGGTTCGCAAAGCCAACGGAGGCGCGAATCTATCACAATAGATTTTTAAACTTTTACTTTGCAGGTTCTCCTCAGCTTTCACCTCCAGCGGGAACACATCCGACTTATCATCCGGTCCCGTCGACTCATATTTAAAGACAAAATCCACTTCGGCTCTCCCGTCGCTGCTCCAATAGTACGGTGTTATCCCGTTCGCAACCAACTCCTGCATCACAAATTGCTCCGTCAAGGCCCCCTTGAACTCCTCGAATATCAGATTTCCCGATAACAGTGTCATCACATCCAGCTCCGATTTCGTACTCAGCAGCCCCACATCATGCAAATAGATCTTGAAAAACCCTGTGGTATAACTCATAAGCGGAATTGCCGGCTTGCTAATCTGTTTGACTTGACGGATCAACCCACAATCGAGGAGCCATTGCATAGCTATCTCAAAGTCTTTTAGCCGGGATCCTTTCTGCACAATTCCAGGTGAAAACTTCTTGTTTTCCCTGGCCAATTGTGCGGGCACGCTCAACCAAAGGCTTCGAATGCGGGGAACAATCGTGGCCGGTGCGTGTTTCGAGAAATCCTGATCATAAGTAAACAGGATCTGCTCATGAATCTTCCGAACAGCTTTGTAATCCTTCTCACGAGCATAGTCGTTAACCGCTTCCGGCATACCCCCCACATAATAATATTTTCTCAGCCAATCCATATACCTCGTTCGGAAAGCCACAATCAGACTCCAATCCTTCTCACGCAGCAAATTCGCCAACTTCTCCTCGCCAACAGCTTCCAAGAACTCGCGAAAACATAACGGATAAAGGTTCAGGAAATCCACCTTCCCCACCGGAAAAGATGTTCCCTCATGCAACGCGACTCCCAGCAAGGATCCTCCTGCAACAATGACATACTCCGGACAATTCTCAAAGAAATATTTGAGAGAAGACAAAGCTTTCGGCACTTCCTGAACCTCATCAAACACCAAAAGTGTCGTATGAGGAGCAATCTTCTCACCCGATTCCACCTGGAGCCCGTCAATCAAACGAGGAATGTTGTAATCCCCCTCAAAAAGGTTTCGCATTCCTTCATTATTATCAAAATTAATATAGGCCATATTCTTGAAATAGCGGCTTCCGAATTCCCTCATTAGCCATGTCTTCCCGACTTGTCGAGCACCCCGGATAATCAGGGGTTTCCTCCTGGAAGAATCCTTCCATTCCAATAATTGGTCTATCGCATATCGTTTCATGACCAACAACCTCCTTTGATCACACTTTCAACCTCTATTATATCCGAGAAACACAAAAAGTGATACCACTTTTTGTGTTTCACAACAAAAAGTCGCGCCACTTTCAGTGCCTTGCCTACATGAGTATCTTCTTAGGATTCAGCCGGGTTGTATACAGAATGGGGATCAGCGTTGAAACGCAGACTGTCCCAAGACCGATAGCATAGAACAGGAAGGCTGTCAGGAAATCCAGTGATACCGCGTAAGTGTTCACAAGATCCTCACTGTTGATGTCAAGGGAATAGCCAATTTGCTCAAGCGCCGACCAACCGCTGCTACTGTATCCACTGTATCCACTGTTGCCACCGTATTCAGCAACCCTTTCTTGTTCTGCGATAACCTGATCCGCAAGCATTTTTTCCGAGAGCGTTCCGGATATTATATTCCCGGAAAACAATGACAGTGTTATGGCAACCACCGCGACAACCGCCACTTCCAGGACGATCTGTCCGGCAATCTTAGCTTTCTTCTCGCCTAATGAGAGATAGATGCCCAGTTCTTGTCTGCGATCCTTGAGAAACAGAATGATAAGCAGGCTCAGAATGATGATCGTCGCACACGCTGCCGCCAACAGTATTATGGTTGCGACGTCTTTCATGGAATTCAACGGGGCAGCCACCTTGTCATAGGACTCGCCGATATCGATGGCCTTAACATAATCCGGCACATGACCGGCCACTTCCTCTCTGAACTTCTTAAGATCATTCGGATCATTCAAAACAAAGATATTGTAGTATCCGGTGTACGAGGCTATTTCCGCCTTTTCAGGATTCAGGCTGATGATTTCGTCCCTTGTATATGTGTGGGCTTCATGTAGAACCTTATTGGGGATATAGATTCGGTTATCCCACGTTTCATCCATAATCTGATCGGGAATTGTTTCATAATAATCCCTCACCTGTCTGGTTGGTTCAAAGATACCAATAATCTCGACCTCATACTTTTGGGAACGAATGATATCGATTGTATCGCCAAATGATTCATCCTCATCATCAAACACTTGATAATTATAAATATTGTTTTCTAACTCTATTTTGGACCCCACTGCCAAATTGTTCTTCTGAGCAAGATTTTGGGATATCAGAACCACATATGTCAGATCCATTAATTCCTGCTCACGAAAAACACGCCCGGAAACGAGTCTGATTTTATCCTCTTTCAAATCAATCATTTCCGGATTATTGACACCCCGAAAGTCGAAAAAATTCCATCCTTCCAAAATCGTCGTCGTGGTATATCTTTGTATCGATTTGCTCTCTAAAGAAGCATTAATTGAGTAGTCGTAATATTTCACATATGGTAATGCCCCCATTTTTTCAAAGACCTCTACCGGGATCTCATCAGGGATAAATTCAGGATTCTGTCGGTAGATGCGTTCCAACTTTGCTTCATCAATTCCAATGAATGCAACCGGACTGAATTGTGAACGCAAATGAGTTTCTGTGTTGTGAATGGCCTGCCGGATGGAAATCGTTCCGGCGATAACGTTGCCCAATACAAAGACCAATATCAACAGGATCACTGTTTTCCCCGGTTTCCTGATAATGCTTGTCATTGCTCTTTTGATAATATTCATAAAACATCCCCTTCTAACGCGGGCTCTGCCCGCAAGTATCCAGTATTCAGTATTCAGAATGTGGCTTTTCTTGTTTTTTATTGATGTTGTTGCAACCTAAGCGACTAACACGCATTTGAAACGCGTTCTATTCATAATACAATGACCTTGGCGGGTTCATCGGTGAACTGTCGTCCGGCCGGTACGGATTGGGAGATCAGTTTTCCGTATGCTATTGTGCCGCTGTATTGGGTCTGCAAGCTTAATCACCATATTTTTACCTTTCAAATACTCCGAGTCATACTTCCTACATCAGAATCCTCTTAGGGTTCAAGCGTATCATGTAGAAGATTGGGATCAAAACAGAGATACCGATTGTGCTCAAGCCAACACAATAGAATAGGAGAATTGTCAACAGATCAAGGGATACCTCATAGGATTGCAGAATATCATCGCTGCTGATTTCAAATTGATAACCTCTGGTTTCCAATTCAATTTTGCCCCAAGGAAACCCCCCGCCTGTGGACATGGAAAAATCTTCAGGTTGCGCTTGTTCCGCGGCGATCTGATTCAGAAGCATTCTCTCAGAAAGGTTCCCCGATAGGATATACCCGGAAAACAACGACAGGGTAATCGCAATCACCGCGACAACCGCAACCTCTAAGCCAATCTGTGCGGCAATCCTGAACTTTCTTTCTCCCATAGCAAGGTAAGTGCCGATCTCGTGGCGGCGATCTCTTAAGAACAGTGTTGTCAGCAGACCTAATATGATAATGGTCGCTGCAATAGCGACATATAATACGAGGGCTGTAATATCCTGAATGGATTTCAACGGAGCAGCAACTTTTTTGAAATCATCAGTGAAACTCGTAACCTCGAAATAATCTGGTATAAGGGCAGCAGTGTCCTCTATGAATGTGTCTAGCTCCAGCGGGTCTTTGAGTGTAAACAACGGGGTAAATTCTATTGCTTCTCTATAGTCCCAACCCGTCAGTCTCAGGTATTCATTATAGCTATATTCATTAATTTCATACAGAGCCTTGTTTGGTGCGTATACTTTGTTTTCCATGTCTTCATCCATCCAGCTCATGTCCTCATACCCGTAATTGCTTATTCTTACTTGCTTGACAGGTTCATAAATGCCAATGACCTCAAATACAAAATTCTGCAAATTGACAAGACATGAATTCCCCTCGCTGTCGGCGTAACTTATATTGTTTTCAAATTCCATCTTGGAGCCAACAGATATATTATTTATAGTGGCAACATTCTGCGAGATCAGTGCCACATAAGACATATCACTTATTTCCTGTTTACTGAATACACGGCCCGATACAAGCTTTATTTTGCCTTCTTTCAGATCAATTATCTCAGGATCGTTAACACCCTGAAAACGAAAAGTTGTGAGCAAAGCGGCACCATATGTCTGACGACCAAACCTTTTTAAATCCCTGCTTTCAAGGGTGGTTCCAATGGAGTAATCAAAGTTTTTCACATATGGCAAGGCCCCTAATTTCTCAATAATTTCGACTGATAAGCTTGTCCGTGAAAAGTCCGGGTTTCGCTCTTGAAGAGCCAATACTTTTTTGCTATCAAGTTCTATCGTCACAACCGGTGCCATCTTCGTCCGGAGAATCGATTCAGTGCCGCCGACAGCCTGCCGGATGGAGATCGCTCCGGCGATGACGTTGCCCAATACAAAGACCAATATCAACAGGATCACTGTTTTCCCCGGTTTTCTGGTAATGCTTGTCATTGCTCTTTTGATGATATTCATAAAACATCCCCTTCTAACGCGGGCTCTGCCCGCAAGTATCCAGTATTCAGTATTCAGAATGTGGCTTTTCTTGCTTTTTATTGATGTTGTTGCAACCTAAGCGACTAACACGCATTTGAAACGCGTTCTACTCATAATACAATGTCCTTGTCCTATTAAATGAAACAAGGTAAATGATGCTGAAGACAAAATATATCGCCATGCTCACAACCGCCAACTCCGCAGCAAAAGCCAACAAACATGTGAACAGACAAACTATGGCCAGTCTGTTCCATGTAGAATACAGCTTGTCAGCGTCCAGTTTCTTCTCTGTCTTAATCTCAATATCTTTGATGCCCATAAGAACTCTATAGGCAATAATGAGTGAGCAAAACATTAATGCCGATCTATATGTGATCCTCAGAAACGCAGCCACATCTTCCAGGTCTAACACGGATCCAACCAGCCCCCCAAAAAGATCTAGAACATAGGCTACGCCCGCAAGATAAACCATTGTTTTAACAAATGGCTTGACTTTTGCGAAATGATTGCTGAGGGATTGCACTTCCGGTATTCCACCCAACATCATAAGATATCCCAAAAAAGCTGGGATCAATCCTACGATCACGTGGCCGAAGACCAACCCAAAATCCATGAATACAAATACCATCCCGATAAATATATATTGAATTGTTATTCACCTTCTCGCAATTATAATTTACATTGGTGTTGATGGGGAGAAGGTATTACTAAGCCCTCTTCAAGAAAACCCCACAATCCTCTGGCACTCTTGGGCAACATTTGGGTCATGCGTTACAATAAGAATGGTCTTGCCTTGACCATGCAAGTCTTTGATCATATTGATAATGATGCCCCTATTTTCAGGATCCAATGATCCTGTTGGTTCGTCGGCAAGAATAATCTCACAGGGTTTGAGACATACACGTGCTATGGCCACGCGTTGTTGTTCCCCGCCACTCAATTCGAAGATTTTGAACCTTCTGAATCCCTCTAGACCGACCCTTTGCAATGCCTCATCTATCGCACGATCTTTATCTTTTTTTTTGACTCTTTGACCATCCAAAGCAAGCCGCAAATTGTATTCCACTGTTTGTTCATCAACGAGGGCAAAGCTCTGGAACAGATAATTGATATTCTCACGTAGAATTTTATTCGACAAGGAAGTTGCTGGTTTGGGATTCACATGTCCGCAAATGTGAATCTGCCCATTATCTATGCTTTCAAGAAGGCCGACGATATTGAGCAATGTGCTTTTCCCACAGCCGCTGGGACCTGTTATGGCAACCATTTCTCCCTGTTGAACCTGAAGCGAATAATCCTGCAGAACTGTTTTCCTGCCGTACTTTTTGTTCACGTTCTCAAGAGTAATAATAGACATCGTTTTAAGTGCCTCCTTTAAGTGTGTCAAGAATTCTTTTCTTTTCGATTACGAGGATGGTCAAGAAAGACGCCAAGACTTCCATGACCATTAAACTAAAACCTAATTTAATCGCACCTGTCGAAGCAATCAGAGATGACATAACAAATATAATACCCCATGCCACAGCAATGTTTTTAACAATATATGGCCCATACTTTAGCCGGAAGGATTGTCCCATAAACGTACGAATACTGATAAGACGCTTGTTCTTGTCAAAATAGTTGTGAACACTTTGAACAATAATCATACTCAGGGTTAAAAGAAGAATGATGATAGCAATTAGAATGAACCCGATCATCCTTAGAGACTCCTCAACTTCTTGAGCAATATTATCAAATATCGAAACAACCGCTTCAACATTGTCCCCAAATCCTTTCTCCATCACCATTTCAAGGATTTCTGATTGGGGATCACCACTAACAGGTTTGATTTTTAATGGATTCCCTTTATAGCTCATAACAACATCATAATAACGGATAAAACCATTTTTATCAGTAATAACTTCTATTATAATATCGCTGATTGTATTCCCTTCATCAGGATTAATAGATAAGTTATAACTAAAATGCTCCTGGCCGTCCTTAACCCAAATAATGTTGATCTCCTGATCACGCAACTTGAGTCCAGTTGGAGTTGTATACGTATCATCATGATAAATAAGAGAAGCCTTATAGTGTTCACGTATTTCTGTTTCCTCTGCCTTGAGACCTTCCGGAACAAGCAAAACCCTATTTTCAATATCCTCAGGAACCTGCACAACATTACCATCAATATCATAGATCGGAAAACTCTTTAGATAGTTCGGATTCACTCTCGCACCATCATATTTGATGTTAGGCATATGGGAATTTACTGTTTTGTATTCTGGAGTCACTTCCTCGAAATCAGCCAGAATACTGCCATTCTTGTTAAAGGCAAAATATAGCTCAACCCTCTTTGCGATGTTTTCCTCAATCATCCATTCCCCAACGTTTATCATGTGAACTTCAAGAATATACAGATCACGGGCCTCTTGCCATTGCGCAAATCTATAGGCATGAATCCCCTGAATCGAATTGTAGTCAGCTAGGGCATTCTGGCCTAAAAAAATCGCAATTATCATCAGAGCGATTTTAGCCATCATATTAAAGGCACTGATCGAGCCAAGCGGGCGCAGATTCTTAAGCATATTTACTATGCTAGTATGGGCTATGCTGATAAAAGTGACAAGTGACAGAATAACAGTTGAGATAACAATTATCCCACCAACAAGAATTAGCTTCAGCGAAAAAATAACCGCAAAGGTGTTCGTCGCACCAAGAAAAATAAGGCTCATAAGAGTAAATACAGCAATAACAGCAAGAGCCTGGTTCCTGATCAAGCGGAATATACGCCTGCCCCAGATAGAGCTTTCTCGATGACCCAACATCTTTTCAATTGCGATGCTCTTAGCATCCTTGGCAAAATCGTAGACAACAACCAGGAGCACAATAAGATGGATGCAAACAATAACTACCAGCAACATGGGAAAAAACATAACTTCAAATCCGCTTGAATCGCGAATCATCTTAGTCTCCTGCATAACAGAACCTGTACGCACATAAAAATCAGTACGAAAGGCCTCAAATTCCTTGTTATCAATTTGGACTGTGTATGCTCCATTAAATGGCTTGGCAATATTCAGCATTTCTTGTAGCGAACGCACTTCAAATATGTCATCTCGTGCAAAACCTGCCAGACGACCGACTTGCTCAGGATCTTTCGTTTTCATAGTTGAAAGGTATTGATTAGAATCATGATTTATATGTGCTACGTCGCCTTCAAATATAAAAGCTTGATAGAATTCTGGACGGGTTATATAGACATATTTGATGTATCTATTTCTTCCCTCTTCAATTTTCATTCGAGCTGCGATAATATTAGCTTGATATTGATCGGACAAGCTGCATAAAGCCTCATAAATTATGCTCGTGTTTTGTTCGTCAATGGACAATATTACCCTGTGGCTATCATCCAGACGTTCAGCGTTGATAAATTCATTATAGCGCAAAGAGCTCTCAGCTAAAAACAGAATTCCAAAAACGATCAATGCCTCCGCAACAAACATCACGACAATAATGGTTTTTCTCAAGGGGTATTCCTCGCTTACTATAAGAAAATGGTGGGGCAGAAAAACTGCCCCAATATCCAATTTACATTCATCAATAATGAACCTGAAAGGCCCAGTTGTAGTTCCTTATCAATGCTCTTAAGACCGTTGGTGAATTAGCTGCCGCACAATACCCTGGCCGATATTCAACAACATACATTCCACTTCCATTAATCAAAGCCCACGATTCTGTCCATTTACCAGTGTTGTACTTGTAACAATAGTACATTCTGTATAAACCGGAATCTTTATAACCGCCAGCATCTGATCCTGCATAAGCAGGTATTGCTGCTGATAATAACAATCCGCTAACAAGAGCCAAAATCAACAACTTTCTTTTCATTTCTGTTCCTCCCCAAAAGTTTTTATAGCCCTTCCTGCCTCTGGCACTCTGTCTAACAACCTTGACAATCAAGATTTTTGTGGCCTTGTTCTCATCAACCTGTTATCACTTCCTTCCTTGGGCTTGATTCTGCCTTAGCTCGTTTCAGTAAGACTCCCAAGCAATACGCGCGATTTGCTTTCACCGCAGAATTGATTTCCGAAATGTGAGCTTACTGTAATTTGGCAAGGCCTAGCCTGCAATCGATTAGTGCTAGTATCGAGTTCCCTCAACCAATTACAACAATACCACCCAGAATAACAAAAGTATAGATGATCTTGGTCACAACTTTTGTGATCAAAGTCTCAAATAATGTCACATTTCCTCTTCATCTATCTCAGCTCTCCTCATCCAACTCATCCCCCTCATCCCACTCATCCAACCCATTCCTAATCGCATACATACCAAGCTCGAACCGGTCTTCGAATCCGAATTTCGCCAGTAGCCGAGTCATATCATTTCTGATAGACCCTTTCGAGCAATAGAGCGTCTCCGCTATAGCACCATTGCTCTTTCCTTTCCCAAGCAGAGCCAAGATCTTGATCTCCTTTGGTGTCATATTATTAGGGAGTTTGACTCCATAGATATTGGATTTGATCATATCATACACCTTTGCGCTTACGACGCTGACACCATGGAAGACCCCTTTGACAGCATTAATGATCTCTTTGTCGCCGACACCTTTCACAAGAAACCCGTCGATGCCGCTTGAATGTGCCGCTGCCACCGATACCCTGTCGTCAAATACCGTAAGGATCACCACCTTAGTTTCGGACATCGCCTCTTTAATTCGTTTTGCTACGATGTCTCCGTTGCCTTTGGGCATCCTCATGTCCATCAGCACCACATCCGGCTTTTCATCCATACATAGAGCATAAGCCTCTCTGCCGTTGGCCGCAAGCCCGCAGACATGGATCTCCTCGTCGCTTTCAAGAATCCTCCTAAGTCCGTCACGGAATAGAGGCTCGTCTTCCGCGATAAGTACTCTAATCATTTGTTATGATCCCGCCCTTCCTCATTGAACTTCTCCGGTTCTCTCCCCGGAATAGCTGCCATAACCGTGAATCCTTCCCCCACGCCGGAACTGAATTGAATCTGTCCGCCAAGATTGCGGACAGCCTTTTCCATGCCAATCAAACCCATCCTTTTGTGAATAGTCTCACACCCCCTCCCATTGTCGAGCACACTGACGCGTATCCCCTCCGCCATGAAATGAATCATAACGCTGACACGGTCGGCCTGACCATGCCGCAGAGCATTGGTCACTGTTTCTTGAACCACTTTGAAGATCGTTTCCGCGGCATAGAAGTGCTCTGCTCTTTCTTCGCCTTCTTGGTGTATGAGCAATTCAAGGGGAATAGCGTCGAATGCCAATCTTTGAACCAACGACTCCAGTCGTTCTATGATGCCGGCGTTCTCATCGTCATATTTCCTGAGGCACCCACGAACGTTCTCCAGCAGCCCCCTGCTTAATGTAAGTATCTTCCCGGCGATCTCGCCGATATCTTCCTCAGATTGGTTCTCTGTGCCCCATACGATTTGTTGAGCAAGTATCATGATTTTGGTCAAATCATGCCCCATCGTGTCATGGAGATGACAGGCTATATCCGTTTGTTCCATTAGCATATCATTGAATCCATGGGGCCTTTCGCTTCTGTCCGGTATGTCGATCCTATGAGACAATGCTCTCCCTCCCGGCTTTCCAAAATTATGTAACGATAAGATCTATTCAAACCTATCAGATCGCATTATTATTGAGAAACCGGTCTCACATATAATTATATACTAGAATTTTCTAATATGCAATATGTTTCTCTAATATACTACAATTTGATTGGGAGTTGATTGTATGGCTTTTATCCCGAAGAAGACAGCGAACAAAGAAACTGCCGTTTATAAGTCGTTGTATATTAAAGAGAAACTTGTTATTGAGATAGAGAAGATCGCCAAAGAACATGACACAAGCTTCAACAATGTGGTTGTCAGTATGATTGAGAAATGTCTGGAATCCCAATGACGGCTTGCGGGCTTTGCCCGGCTTAGGCTAACCCCCTCGGGTATCAATCACAGGCGCCGCAATCACCCCACAAGTCTTTTTCCAGAAAGTTATACCGTACACTCTGATCTGTTTGACCCTGTTCACCAGGAAAGCGTCTTGATAGCGTTTCTTGTCGATTTGAGCCAAGGCTAATTCACACATGACCGGAATATCTTCCGCTTTCTTGGCATGTTTGATCTCTATAACAATCCCTGCGGAACCGTCGCTTGCGACGAGGATCAAGTCACTGCGTCCATCGCCGGATTCCCTGTTGGACTTGAGACTCCAGGCGCCGCCTAACAGGAGGCCGGTAAGAAAACCGTGATAGTAATTCTCATAGTTGTCGAAATAACTGATGGTGGCGCGAAGTTGATCATGCAGAACTTCTTCTATTGTTTCGCAATCGCCATCCAATAAGGCTCTGTATAACCTACAGAGGTCTTCCTGAATTCGGGCGTTGTTCAAGCGTTCCATAAACCATTTCCGGATTTTCTCAATGAAGATTTCCCTGATTTCGAGGTTGGGAATAACCAGGTTGACGGGTTCGGATTGCAGTCCCATAGGGTCTTGGGTTCTTGTTAAGTACCCGGTGAGAAACAGCACGCTCCACAGATTGTCGATGGTGTCGTCAAGTTCTCCGTAGGTCAGGTTTTCTGTTATGACTTTGGCCACAGATTTCCCGGCAATGAGATCTTCAATTTCATTTCTGGTGGTATCGTCAGCTTTGTCAATGAACAATTGAACCATATTGTTGGAGCTGGTGTTGTTCCAGTAGCATCTGGGCCTGATATTGGGGTTCGCCAGGAGTTCGCTCGCGTGGTTGATAATATCCCAAGGGCAATACACATCTGAATCGCCAAACCGATAACCGTTATACCACGCGCGCAGATCGCCATAGCTCGAGGAGAGATTATACTCATCCAGCATCTTTCTGACTTCGCTGTCGGTAAATCCGAAATGCTCGCTATGAAGTTTGCTTGTTATGGTGTTCGTCCTAATATTATTGAGGCCGGTAAATATGCTTTCTCTCGAAATACGCAGACACCCGGTAACCACCGCGAACTTCAGGGCCTCGTTTGTTTTCAGGGCTTCGCCAAGAAACAGCCGCATGAAGGAGATCATCTTGTCATAGTAGCCTTTGTGGAAAGCTTTATCCAAGGGCACATCATATTCATCAATCAAGAGAACGACTTTCTGACCATAATGGGCTTCGAGAAGCCGCGTGAGGGTACGCAGGCTGTCTTCCAACTGTTGGGGGGTAGCCGTCCTCATGAGGAGCGCTTCAAAATCCCTAAGATCCCTAGGTGCGCCTCCCGAGCTTTGAGCCAGAAAAGACAATCGCCCACATTCGTTGGCGATCTGGACGCCTATTCTTGCCAATGCCCCTGCGAAGTCTTCGGCTTCAACGCTTTTCAACGTCAAAAAGATTACCGGATAACGATTCATGTGTTCCGCGCATAGGGCAATTTCTTCGGCTATTTCCAATCCCGTAAAGAGTTCTTCATGGTTCCTGTCGATCTCAAAGAAAGCCTTAAGCATACTCATGGTTAGTGTTTTGCCAAACCGGCGGGGACGCGTAAAGAGGCTCGCCTTGCCACGATTCCGCAACAGAGTTGTCATGAATGAGGTTTTATCCACATAGTAAAAATTGTCTGTGCGCATTTCCACGAAGTCTTCAATCCCCACAGGCAGCATTCTTGTTTCCATAACAGATCCTTTCTGTATGGCCATAGCTATTGGTTTCACGAAAATTATATCAGGATTTTCCCTTATTGCCAAACCTTCCTCTGGGTGTTGCCGGGATCAGGGTTCTCCCAGCAGATTGTTCATGCATTCTACCGCGCTGTCATAATCCATGATCATAATCAGATCTTTGATTTGATCGATTTCATCTTCCAGGGCCCCGCCAAGATTCAGGGCGTTCAGGTTCTCGACCTCCTCATCTATCATAAGCAAATCGACGTCGCGGAAAGCTTGCTCCATCCTTCTGAAGATAAACGGCAATTCCGGGGGAGCTTCCGTTTCCGGGTTGGCTTTGTGGGCGATTAAGGCAAACGCTTCATTGAGCTTACGGTCAAGATCGTTGAGTCTTTGCAAGAACCCCGGCAGATTGGCAACGCAATAGGCTTTGTTCCTCTTTTCGGTGGCCATCTCAAGATCAAACGCTTTGGCGGATAGATCCATGGCGCCAATATTCGCGAAAGCGCCCTTGATACCATGGACCGATATACCGAAATTCTTCATATCATCAGCGGCTAACATCGCCGGTAACTCTTGTACACTTTTTTTGATTTCCTTCGACATCAATTTCAACGTTTTGAGATAGATATCCCGTTGTCCTTCCACTCTGGTCAACCCTGTTGACAGTGAAATTTCCTTGATTTCTCCGACGCTTTTCCAGAACATCTCATGCTCAACACCATGGGACTCAGAGGGACTGCCCGTGAAGGCGGGCGGCTCCACAAACTTTTCGGCAGGAATCCACTTCGTCAACACATCCTGCAAATCCGCAAAAATTATGGGTTTTGCCAGGCAGTCATTCATGCCCGCCGCCAGCATCGCGTTTTTTTTGCCCTCCATAACGCTTGCGGTTAGTGCGACGATCGTAACATCGACGCCCAATTCACGGATTTTTCGCGTTGTTTCAACGCCGGTCATTTCCGGCATTCTCTGATCCATGAACACAATATCATAGATGTTGCGCTGAACCAACTCAATCGCTTGCCGGCCGGATGTGGTGGTTTCCACGTTGATACCGCAAAGACGCAAAAGCCCGGTGGCCACACTCAGATTCGCCGTGTTATCATCCACAATCAAGACCCTTGCTTCCGGCGAATACAGCGGGACACCTTTGTCGTCCGCTTTGGGGATCTTTGTTTCGTCACCGATTATCTTCGGGATTGTTATGTGGAATGAGGAACCCCGGCCATACTCGCTATCGACTTGTATCTGTCCTCCCATCATTTCGATAATCGATTTGGAAATTGTGAGCCCAAGACCTGTTCCTGTTTTGTCCCGGTTCTTTTCGAGGTCGGCTTGTTCAAAAGCTTCAAAGAGTGTCGGAAGGTCAACCTCGGGTATCCCGATTCCAGTATCGCTGATTGTGATCATAAGCGTGGACTCCGTGAAGCGCACGACGAGCTTGACATAGCCTTCTTCGGTAAACTTAACAGCATTGCTCAGCAAGTTCAGCAAGACCTGCCTGAGCCGAACGTCATCTCCGTACAAGTAAATGGGCCCTTGTTCCAGCATGTCAAAGCGGAACGAAATCCCTTTTTCCTCGGACATGAAAAGCGCCATAGAACAAATATTGTCAATGAGCATATTGAAATCATAGTGAACAGGAATCAAGCCGAGTTTTCCGGCTTGTATCTTGGAAACGTCTAAGATGTCATTGATGATTTCCAACAGCGCCATAGCGGCCATCTTGATATCTTGCGCATAATGAAATTGGCGCTGGGTCAGATTTTCGTGGAGCAACAATTCCGACATACCCAATATCGCGTTCATAGGTGTACGGATTTCGTGTGACATGTTGGCGAGAAACACGGATTTCGCAACCGATGCGGCTTCTGCTTCCGCTTGTTTTTTGGCCATGGTTTCAATCTGGGTAATATCCTGAACAACTTCAATGAATCCCATGATTTCACCGTTTGGGTCTTTGAGTATTTCGACGTCCACCTTGTGGGACCGTCCGTTCTGATTGAAGAAAGTCTCTTTCAGACCTCTTTTTGCGCAGGCGATACCGCAGTCCGGCGTATTACAGATGTGAGCGTTCCAGTTGCAGCAGGGTTTGCCCATCATATCCGTGAACTTTGTCCCCAGGAATTCCTCAACCGCTTTATTCACGAAAGTCCAGTTCATGTTCACGTCGGTTACTGTGATGGGAAGCGGCGTGGCGTCCAGGATGGATTTGTACCAGTAGACCAGCGATTCTGTTTTCTCACGCTCTTTCTGTAAAGCTTCTTTGGCTTGGATTTCCTTGGTTCTCAATTCTGTGATATCTTGATGATAAACAACCATCCTGGATCTGGTTAGCCAGGATATGCGCGCAACATTAACATTGAAGAATATCGGCGTCCCATCGCTTTTGGCCAATTTGAGGGAAGTCTGAGAGAATCCTTTCTCCAAAGCTTCCTGAAGCAGCGCCATTTTGATGTTGTCGCTTCTTGTGCCGTCAGGTTGCTTTTCCGGTACATTTGCGGAAAAGATTTCATCAAAGACTTCCGCGGACACATCATCCGGCAACCCGAAAATGTCGGCGGTTTTTTTGTTGAACGCAACAATGCGAGCCGCCTCATCCCAGACAAAACAAGCCGTCGACGTGGAATTCAAGATGTCGTTCATACGATTTTCCGCTTCCTCCATACGGATGTCCGTAACGTCAAGCAGATTCAGGACAACACCATCAAAGTGACCGCTTTGATCCAAGACTCGTTTGTATGTTATATGGAATGAGCGTATTCCCGCGCCCGGCCAGTTGATAACATCGTCCACAACAATTGTATCCTCCCCGGAAACGATGCGGGCAAATCTCTTCGAGCTTCTCGCCGCGTATTCTTGATCCGGATATATCATGTGCGCGTTGCTCAAAGGCTTATTGATAACCTCGGCATAGTCGTCCACGTCCAATAAATCCAATACGCTTCTGCTGCAATAGAGCATTTTCATGTCACGATCAAACAAGATAAACATATTCGTCGCGTGATCAATAAGCAATTCGATATACCTGTTGAGTTTACTTAATTCTGTGGAGCTTATACTCATTCGAGACTCATGAAACTCTTCGACAGACAAACGCCGTGATATGCGCAATTTGTTAGGGCGATGTTTCTTCATATACAGATCTCCTTTACAGATCTCTTTTATCGACAAAACGCGAGAAACAATCATGGTCGTAACTTATAGACGCGAAGCGTCAAAAAAGAACAAGAAAATCCACATTCTGAATACTGAATCCTGAATACTGAATACTTGCGGTCGAAGACCGCATTAGAATGTTTGGCCCTCACATTTTGGCACGTGGGCAACTATGGAGGATATTATATTATGTGAGTGTCTGTTAATTCCATACTAAGGCAGGCTACGCCCACAAGTATTCAGGATTCAGGATTCAGAATTCAGGATTCAGAATGGTTCCTACGAATCAATGCTAATCTTCAACCGATCGATTCGCAGCCCGTCCATCTTAACAACGTCAAACCGCACCCCTCCAATCAGAGCCTCATCGCCCTCTTCAGGAATGCGGTTCAAAAACCCGATAACGTAACCCGCCACTGTATTATAGTCGTTCTCTTCTTCATCATAATCCAAGCGAACATAGCTTGCCAGGTCGTCAATAAGCATCTTGCCCGACACGCTGAAGCTGCCGTCATCGGCTTGGAGAATTTCCGGCTCCTCGCTGTCGAACTCATCCTGAATATCCCCCACCAACTCTTCTAAAATATCTTCCATCGTCACAATACCAACATTAATACCGTATTCATCCACAACTATCGCCAATTGCTGCTTCTCCTTCTGGAACTTATGCAGTAATTGCGCTAAGGGCAAATATTCCGGCACAAACTCAACCGCACGAATCACTTCCATAAGAGACGGTTTATTTGTGCCGTTGTCATTGTTCCTATATTCAGCCTCTTGGGCACGAAACGCCAGAAAGAATAAATCCTTAATATGCACAAACCCCAGAATATCATCAGCCGTCTCATCACAGACCGGATACCGCGTATGCCCCGTCGCCCGTGCGATCTCGATATTCTCTTCAATGGTTTTATGCTTGTACAAGAACACAACATCCGGTCGTGGTAACATGACATCGCAAGCCACCAGTTCCTCAAAATAGAAGACATTCTGCAGCATGGTCTGTTCCGTTTCACCGATATGCCCGCTCTTATACGAATCTGTTATCAGTACCTGCAACTCTTCCTGAGTATGGGTCATCTCCGATTCCGTGGCTGGTTCCACATTGAAAAGCCGGATAAACAAATTAGCTGCCCCGTTGAAAACCACAACCCCCGGATAGAACAGCGTATAAAACACTCGTAAAGGCCAAGCCAAAAACAGCGCAATTGCCTCTGCTTTCTGAATAGCCACAGTTTTAGGTGCCAATTCCCCAAAGACTACATGTAAAAATGTAATAAACAGAAACGCCACAATCACCGCCACCGAACTCAAGACAGCGTCATTAAGACGAAGCCCCACAGTCAGCAGCAACGACTCCAGCAACCGTCCCACCGCCGGTTCTCCCAACCAACCCAATCCAAGGCTGGACAAAGTAATCCCCAGCTGGCACACCGAAAGATAGCCGTCCAGCCTATTCAGACCGAAACTGACATATTTGGCCCGGCTGTTTCCTTCCAGCACCAGCTGTTCAACACGAGTCGGACGCACGCGAACAAAAGAAAACTCCGCCGCAACAAAAAGCGCGTTCAGCGCAACCAGAAGCAGAGCCAACAGAATCATAAGACTTGACGATAAGGGATCGTCCAACTTAACTCTCACCCACCTAACAAAATAGTCGAATCTATAAGTTCCTATCGGAGGTAGAATGATCAACTTGGCTGGGGTAGATGGATTCGAACCACCGATGCCGGAGTCAGAGTCCGGTGCCTTACCGCTTGGCGATACCCCAAAGAATTCAAACAACAAATATTGTACGCAATCCCGGGCTGTTTGTCAAGCTGGCGATTTGATTATTTTCTCTTTAATTCTATTTTTTATATTTTCTCGAGCCCTTTCTTGGGTTGTTCCCGAAGATCACAGATCAAACTCATAATCGCTCAAATTGATCATATCAGAGATTTTGACGCCTCCCTGAACCCATTCTGTGACTTCGAAGACATATTCATCATAATTGCTGCCCGGTTCAAATTTTGTTAAATATTTTAAGGTGAACCCATATTCATCATCAAACCATACCTTGTTCCCTGAATCTTTGATGGTGAATCCTGTTGCGTTCCGCCCGGCGATAATCTCCTGGCCGATTTTTTGATCAATGGACCCTGTATCAAAATAATCAAACAACGTGTCACGAAAATAGGATTCCATGGTATACTCCCCAAACATATCCTGAACCCATCCCCGGCCAAAATCCGGATCGAGATCGTATTCCTTTTTGTTGACAAGATCATAATACGTGATCGAATTGTGCGTGGTCGTGGTTTTGCGGGCATACCCTTCCGCTGTCAGCAATTCCGTGTGAGTTTCCACCGAGGTCCCTTCATATCCGCCAATACAAGAAACCTTAACACTTATTCTAGCGTTTCTTTGCAATCCTTCGCTCTCGCTTTTCCTCACATTCCTGACATTGACCAGCACACTATCACTTCTGCTATCAAGGATATCCTTCAGTTCTTTGAACACATCATCGCCGCTTATGGCCTCCCCTCCGTTACATCCCGCCAGGAAAATCATAATCAAGACAATACCCAACACACAAACTCTCTTCTGCATCTATCTATTTCCTTTCTTCATTATTGGTTTCAGGCCCACGTCCATAAGATCCCGACGCGGCAGCGGCCGCAGTTATGGGCAAATCCGCGAAAACATCCTGCAAATCAATCTCGCATCCCTCCAACACATGAACCGGCACCGTATCCGTGTCTCCATACATAGTTGCGATATACTGTCCGTTTTCCAAGATAAAAACCTGTGCTGTTTTCGTCTCAGGATCAACAATCCAGAATTCACGAACCCCGGCTTTCCGATACATTTGGAACTTAATAAACCGGTCATGACGAGCCGTAGACGGCGACGTAATCTCAACAACCATGTCAGGCACACCAACACAACCATGATCATCCAATTTGGCTCGATCACAGATCACCACCAAATCCGGCTGCACCACAGTATCGTCAGCCCCCTCAGCGTTGAGGCGCACATCAAAGGGCGCCGGATAGACCTCACAAGATTTATCATGCAAAAAATTCGCCAATTGTCGATGCAGATTACTGCTAATCTTTTGATGAAACCGGGACGGTGCCGGAGACATATTATAGGGAGCGCCCTCAATAAGTTCCCAGCGCTCTTTATCGTCCCAAGCACAATAGTCTTGATAGGAATATTTCCGATCTTCCTGTTTTTCCTGTACCCGCGACATATTCCTGTCCCTCCTCAATGGCATTATCTTGCCACCCCTATGGGTTTATACGGGCCGCCCCCAAAACAATCTCCGTCAGAAACCCCACTCCGTTCTCCAATTGCTCAACAGCAACTGACTCCATCACCGTGTGGGCTTCTTTCATGCCAATCCCAAGGACAGCGCAAGGAACCCCGCGCTCATTGTAGATATTGGCGTCAGAGCCGCCACCTGTTGCTTCAACAACAAAATCCAACCCGGCGGCTTCAGCCGCCCCTCGGGCCAGACACACCAACGGGTGGTTATCGTCCAAATGAAAAGCCTGGTATTGAACGGCTTGGCTCACACTCAACTTCGCGCCCTTGGCCTCGCAAACCCGGGAAAAAACCTCAATAATGTGCCCGGCCTCCTCTTCCATGCGCTCAGGGTTCAAGCTGCGCACCTCAACGGCAACATCAACCCGTTCCGCCACAACATTTAAAGCCGCGCCACCATGAATCATCCCAAAATTGCTCGTGGTCTCCAAATCAATGCGTCCCGACCGGGTTTGAGCAATGGCCTCAGCCGCCGCGACAATAGCGCTGACTCCTTTTTCCGGCTCAATACCCGCATGAGCGGCACGCCCCTGAACAACAAGCTCAATGATCGTATGAGTCGGTGCCTGATTCACCAGTGTTCCAACATCCCCATCACAATCCAACACGTACCCATAAGCCGCCTTCAAGGGTTCTGTCAGCGCCCGGCACCCGGTCAACCCAACCTCCTCCTGAACCGTCAACACGATTTCCAGAGACGGACAAGGCAAGGTCTCATCCTTTTGCAGCCGCTCCAAAACCGCCAGGATTAAAGCGATACCCGCCTTATCATCAGCGCCAAGAACCGTTTCCCCGTTGCTGACAAAGCGGCCATCCTTAATCTGTGGTACCATGCCCTCTGTTGGCGCAACCGTATCCATGTGAGCTGACAACAATAGCACCGGCGCTTCAATCCCCCTCCCCCGTCCCGGAAAACGCGCGATCAGGTTGCCCACATCGCTGCCCGTAGCCGCCGCCGATCCATCGGTCACAACCGAACATCCTAACTGCGTCAGCCGCTCCACCAGGTAGCCGGCGAATTCGCCCTCCTGAGTCGGCGGACTGTTTATCGACGCCATGGCCACAAATTCTTCCGTAACATAAGACATGAAGCACCCTCCTCGTTGTTCGTACCCGGTACCCCTCCAACACATGAACCGGCACCATACCCGTGTCTCAACATATGGTGTTTATTTCATTTTTCCATTATAACACAGGGTGGCCTACGGCCACAACCAAAGAGGAGTCAGGAGCCAGGAGTCAGGAGTCAGAATGGAGAATTCAAGAATCAGACTTTAGAAGACTTCAAACATCTTTGCAGGTTCCCTCATGCTTAAGCTCCTGACAAATGGTCGAGATCATCAAGAAACTCCTTGCAAAATGTAGTATGATCTACATAATCGGTGACTACTAACCAACAGGCGTTCTCACCAGTTTAATAAAAGCAAGGAGTTCTTGATATGAATATTATAGAGAAATTCAGCGAAAAGATCAATGGCGCCCTACAGACATTTGACAGAGTGTTGATCAACGGTTACCTCTCAAATCTTTTTAGTTACCGAAAGTTCCTCTACTATCTTATTCAAAATGATATAAAGCTAAAAGACTTCAAGACATTTGCCAACGAGCAAACAGCCTTGCTATGCTCCCATATTGAGAACTATATAAAAGAGAGTCATGTGAAGGTGCAATACTTGGAATCCGGCAAACTCAATAAAGACGAGCTGGCGCGCCGGGCGTTTGCCCAGGATATGTCAAAGACCGGTTTGATTGCAGCTTTTTCCGTCCTTGAATTATGCAACACAATGACTGTCGTTTCCAATTATGATACAAAGCAATTGGAGGTTGCCTCCCGCTCAAGCAAATGCAAGCATTATTATCTTTATTACAATGATGAGGAATTCGGCTGGATGTTCTTTAAGATTCAAACATGGTTTCCCTACAATGCTCAGATATACATCAACGGGAGGGAGTATTTGTCCCGGTTGCTGGATAAACATGATATCCAGCACACAATGTATTACAATTCATTTGCAGATATTGAAAATTTTCAGAAGGCCCAGGAATTAGCAGACGGTATATTAAACAAAAAGCTATCAAGCTCATTTGATGGAATTGCCAAAAAGATTAACAATCTATTACCTAATATCGAAAAAGTGTTTCATTCCGGCTATTATTGGTGCATAGATCAATGCGAGTTTGCGACCGATATCAACTTTAAGAACCGCGGCGACTTAGGCGCCCTATTTAAGACACTGGTCGAGACGACGTACTTCACCTTTAGCAGCCAGGACATCTACTCATTCTTTGGACGGAAGATAGAAAAGATTCAGCAGCTTTCCAAAGCAGAGATTGTTTCCGATTTACGACGCAGGTATCAAGGATACCGAGTAAAGTTCAAACTGAACAACAATCAAATCAAAATGTATGACAAAGGAAACAATTTGCGAATCGAAGTTACTATCAATAATCCAAGGGATTTTAAAGTCCTGAAGCCGGAGCTGGATAAGGAAAGTGGTGAGGTTACAGAAAGCAAGAAATGGGTGCCTATGGGGAAAAGCATTGTGAATCTATATCGGTATGCAGAAATCTGTAAGGCGATGATAAGCAGATACATCAATGCACTCCCGGATATCGATGCGGACAAGCTGCCCGTAAAGGCTGTTGGCAGAATCTCGTCATCGGTGAATGTTAACGGAAGGCGATATTCCGGATTTAATATTCTGAGTGATGACACTCTTAATCTTTTGGGTGCTTTGTCTGATGGAGCCTATCTGATCAATGGCTTCAACAACAAGTTACTCAGGCATAAGATTTTCAATGGTGATGCCGATTCGAAGCGCAACATCAATAAGACGACGCGGCTTATTGCCAAGCTTAGGGCTCACAAGATCATTAAGAAAGTTCCAAAGAAGAATAGGTATTATGTGACAGCCACCGGCAGGAAGATTATTAACAGCATTTTACTTTACACGAACAAAACCCTGCTCAATGTTGCCTGAATCTGCAGCTGTCTAACCTTTCTCATAACAGAACGTTCTTGTCTGCCCCTGGTTTGCTGTTGTCTATTTTATTCTGACTCCTGTCTTCTGGCTTCTGACTCCTCAAAATCTTGTTTTTATTGTCTGTTTGTTGAAGGCAATAGCATAGGGTGGGCTTCGCCCACAACCCAAGGCTTTCAGCCTTGTTAGTATCCAGTATTCAGAACTCAGTATTCAGAATGGAGAATGGTGCGGGAGTATGCCTCCAATAATTTACTGGTTTCCAC
>Ga0082212_10001844_pt1 | contig 31254 bp, 19 predicted proteins | sample TergutNt197P3_FD_71548 | JGI IMG/M metagenome (GOLD analysis project Ga0082212, IMG submission 71548) | Neocapritermes taracua P3 segment gut microbial communities from Petit-Saut dam, French Guiana - Nt197 P3 | ecosystem: Host-associated > Arthropoda: Insects > Digestive system > Gut ...
GATAAGTTCCGCCAGAAGATCGGAAGCGTCCTGCAGAGAAATCGCGCCGCTATTAATGTCGTTGATGAAATACGGATACAGATATTGATCGCCGCGTCCCCATTGAGGATTGTTGTGCATGGGATGTTCATAGTTCTTGCACACGCCGGCAATGGCCATGGATTGCAGAGCTTCATGGAAATTCCGAGCCGGGTATTCCGGCACATGTTCGCATGCGTCGGCAATAAGGAGAAGTTCGCGTTTGCGATCCGGACGCGTCTCAGCCTCCGCCATTTCGCGGGCAAGCGCTGCATAGCGGCGGGCGTGAGCGATAGCCGCCTCGCATGCAATCACGGTGGATTTCCAGAAATGTAATTTATCAATATCGCTTTCCCGTTTTTCAATGAAATCGGCGATATGCGCTTCGGCTTCCTCAATAATGCTTCGCAGACCTTTTCCGATAATCTTTTCCCACATCAGGACGGAAGTTACCTGCCCGAATATGCCGGCATCGAGCGTGGGGTCTTTCAGTTTTGCCGCTTCGACGTCTTTTATCCAGCCGCCGACAAGCGCTTCCCAGGCTTTATATGTCATTTCAGGCGCGGTTTTGCCCCGGAATGTCCGGGCGCTTTCACGCAGCAATTCGATGCTTTCGCCGTCCATGCCGACGTTGGCATCCATCGTGATTTTCAGCGTATCGGAATCGTTCCAGATGCCGGGAATATAGTCGCCGCAGACATCGATGGAAGTCATGCAGCCGATGACGGCGGGCGTAAGACGGCCCGCGATTCTATCGAAGTCATGAATATGAATGTTGACATTCTCGACGACTTTTTTAAAAAGCAGTGCGCGGCGCAGCTGCAAATCCAGTCCTTCGGTTTCGCGCCAGGACTCGACGGTCCACTTTTCCCGCTCCGCGAAGAGCTTCCAACTGGACGCCTTCATGGCGCGTTTCCACGCGAGAACGCTTTCGCCCAATTCAAGAGCGTCGATACTTTCAAGCAGCTTCATATCTATATCAGCCATCGTAAATCGCCTCCGTCAATCAATCAATTATAATACAGCAGAGTTTCCTGTAAAACCCCCCTGGGAGCCATGGGAGCCATGGGAGCGCCTGGAGCCATGGGAGCGCCGGCGTCCTCGCCGGTCGTGTAAATAACTAACGCGCGCCATTGGCGCGCTTCATTTGAAGGATGCGGGCTTCGACCGCGATTAATTATTACACGACCGGCGAGGACGCCTGCGCTCCCATGTCAGGCGTTTAGAACAACGCCAAATTCAGATATACGCTGTCTCTGTCATCCTGCGTAATCCCGAGGTAACGCCGCGTAATTTCAAATGTCGAATGATTGAAAATATCCATGAGCATAACGGGCATTATACCGGCTTTCCAAGCGAAATATCCGAAAGTCTTTCGCAGTGAATGGCATGCAATTTTCCCCACGACTTTTACGGCATCAACCGCCTCGCGGATGATGCGCCACGCCTGAACCCGGCTTATGGCTTTTCCCCTGCGATTGCTGCAGAAAATATACTCTCCCCGCCTGTGAGGAAAATACAGACGAAGAGCCTCTATCGCCTTTGGATTTAGCGCGATAGTCTTTTCCTTTCCGGTTTTCTTCTCAGTCAATGTAACGTGAGATCGGAACATGTCGTTTTCTTCATAGTAAACATCAGCCCATTTAAGCCTGAGCAGGTCGCTAATCCGTAAGGCGGTACATGTTCCCAATACAATCATCGCGTAATTTCGGTAAACACCACGTTTCAGCCAATAGTTTGCAATTTGAATCAACTGTTTTTTGTCCCTGATAGGTTCCGTCGCCGCCATAAAAATCTTTCCTTTCAATTGACCTGGGCGTCCCTGGGAGCGCGGGCGTCCCCGCCGGCGTACAATAAATAAAATAATCGCGGGCGAAGCACGCTTCAATTGAAGCGCGCCTTCGGCGCGTGTCTTTTTTATAAATTATACGCCGGCGAGACGCCCGCGCTCCCAGGGACACCCGTACTCCCACTAAATATCCGGTTCAAAACACAATGTTCTTCCGGAAGAAAAAGCTGATCGCCCCCAAATATACCGCCTATATGTTATTGATATACAATACGATACATCTATAAGTAACCATTAGTATCAAATATTGTATATGAATCACCATTAACTCTTATCTGACAGGTAGTTAGGCGTTTATTAGAAATTTTATCGAAGTGTTACAACGTTCCGAACGAAAAAATGATGCCGCTTCAACCAATTCACAAAAAAACGTTTGCAAATTCGAAACGATTGTTTGTAGAATAGATAATCGTAACCTTTGATACTAAGGGTTACATTTGGAGCATGAGGGACGAATGTATCCACCGATTGACGTCCCGACGGGAGTAGAAGAAGGCGATTATCAAAAAGTATAGCTTTTATAGCTGATTTTGTGGCTTGCTGTTGCCTGCTTAGGTGGATTTTTTTGCGAAACTAACCGAATTTTCAAGAATTATTTTCCTAACGATTTAATTCTTTGTTTTTTTGCTGGCTTGGCAATGAAGGGAACGATGAAAATGTATATACATTGTGGAATAAAAATGAAACATGTTGGTTCGGCAAGAATGCTAAAGATTTTTACTTTGGTTGTAATCTTGACTGTTCTTACGTTTGGCTTTGGATTGGATGTCAACCATTCGGCATATGCCCAATCGAGCAAGGCACAATCAAGGAGAGAGTCATCTTCACCTTCAAGGTCGTCATCCTCAGGGTCGAGTTCCTCAAGGTCATCAAGTACGACAAAAACGGAAACCGAGTCAAACGAGGAGTCGAAAGAACAATCGAAGCCCAAGCAACAGTCAAAGCCAAAAGAGCAGTCAAAGCCAAAAGAGCAGTCGAAGCCAAAAGAGCAGTCGAAGCCAAAAGAGCAACCGAAGACAAAAGAGCAACCGAAGACAAAAGAGCAACCGAAGACGCCGCCTAGAAACACAGGAAGATCAGGAAGTGGGACAGACAGTCAGCCAGCGCCGGGAACCAACGCAGGAAGATCAGGAAGCAGTACGGACAGTAAGCCAGCGCCGGGAACCAACACAGGAAGATCAGGAAGTGGGACAGACAGTCAGCCAGCGCCGGGAACCAACGTAGGAAGATCAGGAAGTAGGACAGACAGTCAGCCAGCGCCGGGAACCAACGCAGGAAGATCAGGAAGTAGGACAGACAGTCAGCCAGCGCCGGGAACCAACGCAGGAAGATCAGGAAGTAGGACGAACAGTCAGCCAGCGCCGGGAACCAACGCAGGAAGATCAGGAAGTGGGACAGACAGTAAGCCGGTACAGTCTAAACCACCCGTTTTACCCACTAGCCGTACTGAAAATACGGCAGTAAGGGCATCATCGACCGGTCGTAGTAATAATCAGCCTATTATACAAAACCAACCAGCAAAAGCCAGACCGCAGCCGCAGCCGCAGCCAAAGGTTTTAGCTCCGAGGGAAAATTGGCCAAATAATCAGGTGCGGTATGTTTCAGCGTTACCAACTAATAATCGTATTCGTTATGAGCGTATGTACGATTATCAGCGAGGTTATCTTGCCGGATTAAATGCTAGTCGGAATAATGCTTACTGGCGCTGGTCGGTCCAACAACAGACTCGCTTTTGGAGTTTGTATGAATACAATCCTTATCTGGGTCCGTTTTGGAACCTTGCTCCGGCATCGCAGACACTTGTCTTGGGATGGTCACCTAATTACTGGGGGGTATTTTTCGGTTTTCCATCATCGCGTCAGCGAGTAGTTTTAAGGTTGAATTCTCGTCAAAGCGATATGTTTTGGAGTTGGAATAATTATTCTTACTGGGATGATTATTTCAGATTATCTTCTCACGAACGGGATATTATTTGGAAAATGACTTTTTATGAACAACAGCTTTTTTGGTCTTTGAATCCTAACCAAAGAAAATTTGTTTTAAAATTGAAAGATGCAGAAAGATATAACTTGTTTATGCTGCCGGAAGCATATTTTTGGCAAGTTATGTACATGGATAATACCAGTAGAACAAGAATTTTGAGTGGGTCGGATGTTTATGTTATCACGAATTCCGTACAACCTCGACAACCTGTTATTATTAATGTTGTTCCGCCTGTTGTTCATACCGCAGTAAATCCTGATTCGACATCTCAAAATGATCTGTGGCAGACTGTTAATCCTGAAATCCCCTCGCAGGAAGTATTACAGTTGCGAGAAACTATATCTAAATTGAACGCTCAGATAGATATACTGAATGCTTCTATTGAAGACTTAAATAATGTAACAAACGAATTGCAGGCGAGTAATCAACGTATTGCTGAGCTTGAGGCTACAATTGAAGATTTCAATGCAAAATTAGCTTCAGGTCAAACTAAGATAGCTGATTTAGAAAACGATCTGGAAGCCACGAAAAATGAACTTGTATTAACGAAATCGCAGGCAAGCAAATTACAGATGGAAGCAGTTACGCTTAAAGAGCAAGTCAAATATTATGCTACTCAAGCTCAAACTGATCTTAATGTCTATTTACATGTACGTGATACATCTACTGTAACAGGTGAGCTTGCTGAATTCAAAAGTGAGCTATTGGATGAACTGAAAGATACAAATAAAACAATCGACGGGACACTGCTTGCGCTGAGTGTACCTACGTTTTAGGTGAACTGGCGCTGAGAGTATGCAAAGTATCAGAATAAACATAAGAAAGGAATAAGCGGAAAATGAAACTCACATTATTGTTAATTTCAGGTTGCCTTATGGTCTGTTGTATAGTTTGTCCGGCGGCCTTTGCACAGGAAGACTATTCTGAAGAAGCTACTTCATACGAAGATTATGATTCCTATGAAGACTATTACTATTATACAGGCGGATACAAAGACTATTCTAAAACTAAAGGGGAAATATTTCTCGGATATTCCCTCATGAAAGTCGGACTGTACGATGACGTTACTGAAGAGATGTATTTATGGCCTGAAAGCAAAAAACACAGTCTTTTGAAAAAAGGGTTTGCTACATCTTTCACATATTATTTCAACTCGGTTTTGGGTATTGAAACATCGGTACGGTACAATTCCGGTTACATTCTCAGCGAGAAATGGAAAGAAAATGACGAAAATCATGAAATGGGTTACAAAAAATCAGATTTTGCCTTTCTTTTTGGGCCTAGATTAACATTTCAAGCCGGACGCATATCGCCTTTTGTACACGGGCTTATCGGTATTAGCTATGATAAGCTGGCTGATTCCTATGATATAAACTGGAAAGACAACGAAGGGAAACGCGACTCCTGGTCTGATTCCGAGACAATGAACACTCATATTGCTTTAGGTATCGCTGTCGGCGGCGGGCTTGATATTGTGGCAAGCAAGAACGTAGCTATCCGTTTAATACAGGGTGATTATTATTTGACAAATCATCCGGCTCAAATATATGACTACGGTTCCGGCAATGGAAATAAACAATATAAAAATATCAATTTGTCATGTGGAATTGTATTTCGTTTCGGCAATTAGTGCATGTGCGTAATTGCGTTGACGACTGGAACAAAAAGAAACTTGTTGTAAAACCCTGAGTGCACAGAAAAAAATATGCGTACTTGGGGTTTTACAGATGCATTAATAGCTTAAGAGATTTTGAGGAGTAAATAATTATCAATAATTAATAAAAAACTGGTAAGTCCATAATTTATTAATTGTCGTTGTGTAAATTTATTCATCAATAATGTTATTGATGATAGCGCTTGCGTTTATAATTGAAATAACAAACATGGCCTTAGCTAAAAAAGAAACGACGTTTATGAACAATCTTTCGAAAGGAAAAAGATACAAAGAATGATCGACAAGATGTATAAGCAGTCTTATTATAATATTATTGTTCCACATTCTGATATATTTATTCTTTATAATACCGCAACATCTGCTATAATTGAATTAAATCAAGAATATTACTCAAATTTTTCATCATGCAGTTGGCATAAATTTACACAAGAAGAAATAAAGATGTTGCGCGATCAGGGATTTATAAAGTTTCCCGGCGAAGATGAAGATTTTTATCAAAGCCTTTTAAGAAAATCTGCTATCAGTAGAAAAATGAATGGTATAACTGCTTTAACTATTTTACCTACTACTGCATGTAATGCTCGTTGTGTATATTGCTACCAAAGCAAAGTGAAAAAAGAGTCTATGCAACAAGATACAGTCAATGCTCTCATTTCATTTATTCTTAAATACATTTCTCCTGAAAAAAAATTATCAATTCTATGGTTTGGCGGAGAACCTTTGTTAGAGCACGGTAAAATCACAAAAATCTGTAAGGAATTAGAGAGTAATAACATAGCTGTTGAATCAAGCATGGTTTCAAACGGTTCGTTATTCACAGAAGAGATAATCGAAACTGCTAAAAATGATTGGCACTTACATCAAGTCCAAATAACAATCGACGGGCTTGAAGAAGATTATAATCGGATAAAAAATTACACTAATGTTGACAATGCTTTTCATAAGGTCATAAATAATATAGAACTTTTGTCTAATAATAATGTCAATGTTTCTGTGCGTATTAATTTTGAGCGTAAAAATATAGATAAAACTCCTTTTGTTTTGGAATGGCTACGAGAAAAATTTGGAAACTACAAAAATTTTCGTTTGTATACACATCCTCTTGATGATGAAATCGATAGTTATGTTTGTGATAACATAGAAAATCATTTATTATATAATTTATTTTTGAAAGAAACAGAGTGTGACAAAGATAATTTAGATGATTTAATGAAACCAAAAGAAATGTTTTGTGGTGCATTAACTTATAATACATTTTACATTTCACCTAATGGAAAATTATACTTATGCCATCACACAGAGTCTGCGATGCCGGAAGAAGATGTGGGAGATTTATGGACTGGTCCTGTCCATAATAAAATATATAAGATTTGGTGTTCAGACATTATTGATTACAATGAATGCTTAAATTGCGTCCTTTTACCCTGTTGTCAAGGAGGGTGCAGGGCAAGATACCGTTATGATTCAAAACCACCATGTGTATTGTATAAGCCTTTTTATAAACAAGTGATTAAATATCTTTATGAAAAATCAATCAAAGAGTGCTCTCTTGAATCATTTGAGTAAATTTAAAGAAGAAAGGAGGTGAGAAAATTATGAAACTCATCAGGAAAGGAACCACTGCTGTTACAAGTTCTGTAGATACTGCCCACTGCCATGGGGATTGTCCATACTGTCCATGTGTATCAAAAAAATAGTGCTACTGGGTCTTGTAAGCAAGTCGACGCCATGTCGTCAAAATAAGTACTTCATGATGAATGAGGGCGGTAAGAAACAATTTTATCGTCCTCCTGTTTTAATTATAAAGGAATTCGCATGAAACAAATAACTTTAATAATTTTCTAAAAACCAAATATTTTGCAAATTAGTGAATATGCATCAAATTTTTGCTGCCGAACGGAACAAAAGGAACTTGTTCTAAAACCTCGAGGGCGTAGAATAAAATATGTACTTGGGTTTTTCAAATGCATTAGAAGCACAAGAGATTTGGAGGAACACGGATGGATAGTGATGGCGGTGAACTTATAATAATAGCTTTAATTATTGCGGCTATATTATTTATAATTTATATTATCACGATAATTGCTACCGCAGTATTAAGCATAGCTGCCGCTAGTGGAACTATCTGGGGTGGCGGTCGAGCAATCATGAATTACGGATTGTCATTTAAGGAACACATGATTGACAGCAACCGCGTTGCTGTCTAGTTCATGAAATTTACAGCAAAGATAAACGTAAATGCCTAGGATTCAACAACCAGCAAAGAAAAGCTATTTTTTTGATAAAGGATATAAGGATTTAAACAATACTATAAAAGGCGCATGGTCGCGAAACATGATTTCAATAAACGCCCATAAAAAAAATATTGCAATTGCCCGTAGAAGTGGAGAAAAAGTAGTGGGCATAGTAAAGACTATCGGCAATATGATGGGGATTATATCGATTCTTCTGTTCGGCTCAATAATTACCTTCGCGATTACATTTCTTAATATCATCGTATTATTTTCATTTATGATATGTGTATATATAGGATTTACTTTTATCTGGACAATAGACAGGATTTATTTGATTCGTAAAAAAATATTTATCGCCTGCCATGACTGCAAGGAAAAGATGCTAATTCCTACTTATATATGCCACGGCTGCGGCGAAAAGCATTCTGTCCTTACCCCTGGTGTTTATGGTATTTTAAAACGGACATGCAACTGCAAAGAAAATATACCTACAACTTTCTTTCACAAAGTAAATGGTAAATATCGTCGTGACTTAGATGCAATTTGTCCTAATTGCGAACACTCTTTATCTGACAGAGAATCTATACCTATCTGTATTCCTGTCGTAGGAGGTCGCTCTGTTGGGAAAACCGCTTTTATTACAGCCTTTTCTCATGATTTCATTGAGACAGTTGCGCCTTCCAAGGGATGGACTATAGATTCATATGATTCCGCCAAGGATGCTATCTACAAAGAAATCGTGCATGATTACAACACTGGTGGCACGAGGATGACTGACAGGCCGCATGATATAAATAAAGCCAGCTCTGTATCATTTAGCTTTTTTATAAAAGGGACTGAATTTCAACCTGAGCGGTTAGTTCATATATACGACATTGCGGGAGAAGTCTTCACCGACAACAGTGAAAATGAAATGCAAAGACAGTATGAATATTGTCACGGCATAGTATTTGTATTAGATCCCCTCTCAATACCGAATATACGTTATAGATGCGAGAGCGACCTGTCGCCGGAAGATTTAGCCGGCATCGGCACGGCTGATATTAGCAGTATTGTGGACTCATTTTTAAACAAATTGAGAGAGGTTACCGGTTTAACGGATAACAAGATGTCGTCTATCCCTCTTGCTGTGGTAATCAGCAAGATTGATTCAGGCGGATTGTTCGCGGAATTAGGACAAGGCGCTATTAAAGCGTTTATGGTTGCCAACCCCGTTAAATTCGCCAACGAACAGGACGTGCAGGATTATTTATGCAGGAAATTCCTGAAAGACAACGGGATGGAAGCTTTCTTGAATAACGTGAACATAAAGTTTAAGAACAACCGTTTTTTTGCTTGCACCGCGATAGGACATGCGCGCGAAAAAGGGCTATATAGACCAAAAGGCATTATGAAGCCAATGGAATGGCTGTTCAGAAACGCTGATTCAAAGATGGCGAAAGCGTGGACAGATACAATGTTCACGAATAAACCATTTGCATTGACAATGAAAGAGGAGGAATTAGCAAATGTCTGATACTGAATTAGAAACTTCGAATACAACCGGGTGCGAACCGCTCGAATCATCTATTGAAAGTGTGGAAAATACTAACACCGAAACTGACAGTTCAGAAGTCATTGAAACGGTAAACGAAACTGGAGTTTCTGAAGAGAAAATTTCCGAAAAGGAACCTGTTGATAAAAGTGAAACGGTAATTGCCGATAACGACGCAATAAAAACACTTCAAAATGACGTTGCCGGCCTCAGTGAACAGATTAAATGTTTGGGCAAACTCTTTGAGAGTAAAATTCTTCATACCGCACATGAAGAAAAAATAGTAGACCAGATGCACAAAGAGTTGCAGCGGTACAAAGAAGATATATATTCCCAATTAGTACGGCCAATCCTCCTGGATATAATTGCGATACGCGACAGTATTCAAAGAGTATCTTCAGCGCATCGGAGTAAGCCGGAAGATGAACAACACGTACCGTTAAAAACGTTCGAAACGTATGCTTTCGAGGTTCAGGAAATATTGGAGAATAATAACATTGAAATATACAAAAGTGAAATCAACACTGATTTCGTTCCCGTCCGCCAAAGGGCAATAAAAAAAGTCGCAGCAACAGACGAATGCATGCATGGGAAGATAGCGGAATCATTAAGCGACGGCTATGCCTATATGGGCAAAACCATAACACCTGAAAAAATTGCGGTTTATTTTTACGAACCGCAGCAAATACAAACTGAATCTATCAAAAAGGAGGAAAATTAAAATGTCTAAGTATGTTTATGGGATTGACCTCGGTACTACCTACTCCTGCATTTCATATGTAGATGATACTGGCAGGGCGACGGTTATTAACAACGTGGAAGGTACGGATACTACACCGTCAGTGGTAAATTTCGCAAGTCCCACGAATGTTGTTGTCGGTCAGGTTGCCAAAGAAACCGCCGTCATTGACCCGCAAAACACAGTTTTACTCGTAAAAGCAAAAATGGGGAAAAATAATTTTGCAATAAACTACAATGGTAAAGATAAAACGCCGGAAGAAGTATCGTCGTACATCTTAAGAAAATTGGCGTCAGACGCTTCAAAGATGATTGATTCGGAAGTCAAGGATGTTGTAATTACCATCCCCGCATACTTTGGTACCGCTGAGAGGGAGGCAACGAAAATTGCAGGCGATCTTGCTGGCCTTAACGTGCTTGCAATTATTAGCGAACCCACTGCTGCAGCAATTTATTACGGTTGTACAAAAGAACAGGAGAGCAAAACCATACTGGTTTATGATTTGGGCGGCGGTACTTTTGACGTAACTATTATGAACATAAGCTCTGGAACGATTAAGGTAATCTGTTCTGACGGCGATCACGAACTTGGCGGGAAAAATTGGGACGAAGTGTTAATGCAACATCTCGAAAATGAGTTCAAATCTCAAACTGGATTTGACGGTGAATTCGATGAATATGCCCAGCAAGATTTGCGGTTAAAAGCTGAAAAAGCAAAGCAGCAGTTATCAGCAAAGGAAGAAATTCCTGTAATGTTGGACGCAGCTGGTTTAAGAGCAAAAATAAACGTATCAAGAACCACCTTCAATGAGAAAACAGCCTCTTTGCTGAAAATAACTATAGATAAGACTAACTCTGCAATTGCAATTGCAAAAGAAAAGGGTTATGAAGTCAACGAGATATTATTGGTCGGCGGCTCCACATATATGCTGCAAGTTCCTGAGGCTTTGAGAAAAGAGTATGGTATGGAACCGAAGATTCTCGAACCCAACCAAGCCGTTGCAAAGGGGGCTGCTATTCGCGCCAGTGATATTATTCATGGAAACCCACTGCCGCCCGAGCCAGGAGAATGTGGTACACCTAATCCTCTTCCTCCAAAACCAGTTAGAATTGGAGGAGTAACAAGTGAAGAAGTTATTATTATTTTCGCTACTACCAAGAGTTACGCGCTCAAGGCAATTGTGGATGATAAACCAAAGTGTTGCAACATGATTATAAAAAATGAAGAAATGCCTGATGGAAAAATCAGCGTTACAAGACAATTTGGTACTTATGCAGCAAATATGAAAACAGCGGAACTTGTTGTCTATGAGAACGATTTCATGAATGAGTATTTTGATGTACCGGATGAATCGCTGGGAACGGCATCGCTTGAGCTGCCCGGCAACCTTCCTGCGGGGGCTCCTATCGAAGTCACCTTTGCGTTAAATGAGGAAGGAATTCTTGAAATTACCGGGCGTGACTTAACAAGTGACAAAGATGTTAAAGCCACAATGCAGGCAACAGGCATCATGTCAAAGGCAAAGGTGGAAGAAATTAAAGCTGAAATAAAAGATGTAGTCGTGATGTAGCAGGTGCGTAAGAACGGCTTACCCCCCCTTTACTTCAAACTGTTTTGTAGTGAAGGGGATAAACCGTTTGGGTATTGGAATAAATACATAACAAAAGAGTGTGTTTTATGGGTATAAGGGTTGGCATAGACCTTGGGACGACGTTTAGCGCCGTTGCCAGGATTGATGATAAAACAGGAAAACCAGTCATAATTAAAAACGGTTTTGGCAGTTCTATAACGCCGTCCGTATTATGCTTTGAGCATAACGGCAACATCCTGTTCGGCGAAGATGCAAAAATAATGCAGGCTACGGGTGATGCTAATACCGCTTCATTTTTCAAAAGAAGCATGGGCAAGGATATGTTTTCCGTTGTTTTTCACGGAAAAACCTATACCGCGACTGATTTGTCAGCCATCCTTCTTGAAAAGCTAAAGAAGGAAGCGGAAGCGCAAATCGGCGAGAAGATAGACGCCGCTGTGATAACGGTTCCCGCGTATTTTTCGCATAAAGAACGAGCAGCGACTATTGAAGCCGGTAAAAAAGCGGGTTTGGAAGTTACCGCCATTATCAATGAACCGACGGCGGCGGCTTTTGCGTATGGGCTTAACGAAAAAGAAAAAGAACAGACCATCTTGATTTATGATCTCGGCGGCGGGACTTTCGACGTAACAATAGCCCGAATAAACAAAAAAAAAATAGATGTATTAGGCAGCGACGGGAACCATGAACTCGGTGGAAAGGACTGGGATGACTGCATTGCCGGCTATCTGGCACGCGAGTTTACAGAAAAATACGGCGTTGACATTAGCGAGGATTCGTCAATGGTCGACACTCTGCACGTTACGGCGGAAAAAGCGAAAAAGCAGTTGACCGCGAGAGACGTTGTGAATGTGCCAATCAATTATAAAGATATTAAAGGTTCTGTTGAAATCACGGAGGAATTATTTGAGACCATATCCCAATTTTTGATTGGTACGACAAAAGACGTAACCGAAAAATTGTTGGAATCTTTAAAAATCGGATGGCGAGATATAGATGGAGTAATTCTCGTTGGCGGTTCAACCCGTATGAGAATGATTCACAATTATGTGACAGAAATGTCCGGCAAACCGCCGCTCGGCGGCGTGAATGTCGATGAAGCTGTAGCGTTGGGTGCAGCTATAAGGGCAAATATCACCGAAACCGGAGCAGTTGTCCCGTTGTTAGTCGGCAAGAATTCAGATAAGAAAGTGCCTTTAATGTACATACAGGGTGCCAAGGCGTACACGGACGCTACCGCGCATTCGCTTGGCATGATTTCTATTAGCGCGGATGGCGAAAGCTATATCAACAGCAAAATTATACATAAAAACGCAAAGATACCGGCAAGCGACACCCGCCCATTCAAATTCAAAACACGTAAAAAAGATAATGAATTGGAAGTATATGTGCTTCAAGGAGAGCATGACAGACCTTTAGACAACACAATCATAAATAAATACGTTATTACAAAAATACAGAAAACCACGCCTGCCAGTTCAATAATCAATGTTACATATCACTATACCGCTGACGCTGTAATTGAAGTCAGCGCTGAGCAGCAGGAAACCAAAAAAACACTGCCTATTCGAATAGAACCTGTTCCCGAAGATATGTCATGGACGGATGGTTCTCCAAAAGACCAGACAAATCAAGGTGGCGGTATGCCGGAAGTTGAAGTACTTCTTGCGATTGATTTATCGGGCAGCATGATCGGTGAACCGACGAGGAAAGCCAAAGAAGCGATGATAGGATTTGTAAATCAGATGGATTCCGAATTTGTAAAAATCGGACTTGTCGCTTTCGCCGATTCATCTAAATGTGTCTTGAATCCGACTAGCAATTATCAAACGGTAACTAAAGCCATTGGCACGATTGACGCCGCTTATGTTGGCGGCGGCAATTTGGCGGAGCCGTTTAGCTTATCCTATTCTATTCTGAGAAAAGGAGAAGTACGCTACATCGTGGTTTTAACCGACGGACGCTGGGGATGCTGTGAAAAAGCAATATCTGAGGCGAAAAAATGTCATAAGGATGGTATTGAAGTTATGGCGTTAGGGTTTGGTTACGCAGACTATAATTTCCTTAAAAAAATCGCGTCTGTTGAAGAATTTGCGTCTTTGACTAATTTGTCTGAACTCGGAAGTTCATTTTCTAAAATCGCACAGGCAATCGGCGATGGTTTACGAGCATAATAAATAATGGTTGTAACGGGAGGCCTCTGATGGCTAAAAATTGGTATATCATCCTTGAACTTGAATTTGACCCAAATCCGGTACATGACGAAACAGTTATACAAAACCGAATTAATGAAAAGGCTAAATTTTGGTCGAGCAAGTCATATGATTTTAAAAAAGGCGCTGAATATCAATACTATAATCAGATGATTCCCGTTATTCGCAGAGATATGATAGGGGAATTCAATAAGCGCAACCAGCTTATCAAAGAAGCCTGTGATATTACCTATGGCCCGATTGATAAGTTCTTAAAGTTGATGAAAAAAAGCGAGGTAACAATTGATAAGCTTCAAAAACTTGCAACTCATCTAAAAGTTAGCGTAGATGTTGCAAGGAATCGAGCGTTGGCGCTCGGAATGAAAATCGGCGAAGCGAAAACAGCCAATTTCCAGGTGACATATGATAAATACTATAAAAGCAAACCGCCTAACGCAGCTGCATTTGACGGAATGGCTCCTTTGTTAAAATCATTTAACGTGGACAATATTTACGAGTTTCTTTTCACAGATACTCCTTTAAAAGGCGCAAATTATTTACCTTGCGAAATATTGAGGCTAAAAGCAGGGGAACGAAAAAGGAATGAATTTAAAGGATATAATAATATAAGCGCATTAGGCTCGAAATTGTGTATTCACTGTGAGATGGTGTTCAAAGATGATAGCAGTAAAATCGCGTATGATAACTACCTCGAATATACCCGAAGAAAAGCTATTCTTGACGAAGTAAGAACACTTGCTGATATTTGTGAAGAATTAACTGAAGAGCAATGTGCCAACTTCATCAGGCAACTAACCAAGCTTTTCAAGAACAGAAATCTTGCCGCGGAAGTTTTTGCTGACTTTTGTAAAGTTGAAAAAATACATTTATCTAATAACCGTGATTATTCATATGTTTTTGAATTATGTGATTTATTAGAGCAAGAAATTACGCATTTGCATTTTTTCGACGAAAAAGCTAAGCAGCTTATTCAATCAATTCGTAATAATACTCATCTGACAGGCGATAATGAAAGCTATATAAGTAATGATAATTACATTGTTCTTGCTCCTGTAACATATGCCGCTACTAAGAGTTATGCTGTAAAAGAAATGGTAGATGGAGAATTAAAATGTCATAACCTGATAATCAAGAATACGCCTTTTCCTCAGGGGTCATTTATCACTAATAAAATTGACTTTAAGTTGATACAACAATTGCGCCTCAAAAGAGAAACAGTGATTATCAATACTAATATAAAAACATTTATGTTTGAAATCTACGAAAATGATTTTATGGAAGAATATTTCAATGTTAACGACGATTATATCATGGGAATTGTTTCGTTTGAGTTGCCATCATCACTTCCAGAGAGTTCAACCATAGAAGTCGCCCTTACATTAAACTCAGAAGGGATTCTTGGAATAACCGCTCGTGAAACATCAAGTGGAAAAGAAGTTTGCGCCATTATGAAGACAAAAAGAGAAATCTTTAATATAAACGAAATTGAAAATGAAATAATAAGCACAAAATTTTTCGGTATAGATTTTGGCTATACCAGTTCATATATCGCTTATGTAAATGACAATGGAATCGCAGAGGTCATTAATAACGCTGAAGGTACATATGACACGCCTTCGGTTGTGTATTTCAACAGTCCAACCACTGTTTTTGTCGGTCAGATGGCAAAAGAAAATGCCGTCATTGACCCGCAGAATACTATTTCACACGTAAAATACCTGATTGGAAAAACTGATTTTGCCATAAACTATAATAGCGAAGATAAATCACCGGAAGAAGTAACTGCTTATATATTGATGAAATTGACATCTGATGCATCATAAATGATAGATTCTGAAGTCAAAAATGTGGTTATCACTTGCCCAGCACATTTCGGAACCGCTGAGAGGACAGCTATTAAGAACGCGGGCGTTATCGCCGGGCTTAATGTACTTGAAATTATCAACGAACCTACGGCTGCAGCGCTTTATTACGGTTGTACGAAAGAACAAGAAAACAAAACTATTTTAGTCTACAACTTGGGCACCTGCACTTTTGGCGTAACCGTTGTGAGTATCAGCTCGGATAAAATAGAAGTAATATACTCCGAAGGCAGTCATGAACTCGGCGGTAAGGATTGGGACGAAGCTCTAATGCGGCATCTCGCCGATGAGTTCACCACCAAAACAGGGTTCGACGACGAGTTTGACGAATATGCTCAACAGGAATTGCGGTTAAGAGCGGAAAAGGTGAAGCAGCAGTTATCATCAAGAGATGAAGTTCCCGTGGTGTTAGACGTGGCTGGACTTAGGGTTAAAATCAATGTATCCAGATTAACTTTCAATGAAATAACATCTGCTTTGCTTGACCAAACTATCAACTACGCGGACATCGCAATATCCGTAGCTAAATCAATGGGCTATGAAATAAACGAAATACTATTAGTCGGCGGTTCAACAAGAATGCCGCAAGTAATAAACGCATTGCGAAAAAAATATGGGATTACGCCAAAAATGTTTGAACCAGAAACGATTATCGCTAAAGGTGCTGCAATTTACGCAAATCAGTTAAGAGGCAGAAAATAATCATGGCTGAAAATTGGTATATCATTCTTGAACTTGAATTTGATACTAATCCTATTTATGATGAGGAAATTATCAAAGCAAAAATTGATGAAAAAGTAAAATTTTGGAATAAAGAAAGAGAACATTATAAATACGGACCGATATACCGAAAATATCTTGGGATGGTTTCTTCCGTCCGAAATGATATGAATGTTTCCGATAAACGCGAGCGGCTTGTGGAGGAAGCCCGTAAAATTCTCTATGATCCGATTGACAAAGATTTAAAAATGATCATGGTCAACAAAAAGATAACAGAAAATAAACTGCAAGGGATTGCCGACCGGAATCAAAAAAAGGTTCTGAAAGAGGATCCAACAGCAAAATGGTTTTCAAGTTTGATAACAGCTGACCTTATAAAAAATCGGGCATTATTTATCGGCATTGAAATAGTTGAAGCCACAAAAACAAACTATCAGGAATTATATGATAAGTATTATAAACAGGAACCAAAGGAAAAATCCATATTTGATAGTATGAATTCTTTGCTGAAGACTTTTAATGTGAAAAATTTATATGAATTTCTTGTTAAAGATTCGGATACACCAGCTAAGGGAATTGAAGGCTCACCCTGTGAAAATTTGCGGGAATTGGCGCGTACAAAAAAGAAAAACAAATTTTTTAGAGACAATGATAGTACTCATAGCAATGGAAAAAACTTATGCAGTAAATGTGAAACAGATGCATTCAAAGATGAGGGCAGTAAAATTTTATATGATAATTATATTCAATATAATCGCCGGAAAGCAACCCTTGACGAGGTAAAAGAATTTTCTAAAATATCCGGTATTTTGTCTGAAGACCAGATGAAAATTTTCATCGGGCAATTAACTGAGGTTCTCAATGATAATAGACTCGCAAAAGAAGTATTGATTGCTTATTGTGAAATTGAAAATATAACGTATGATAAACCGCCACAACCGCCACAACCGCCGCCTGACACAATCGACTGTCGCAAATGCGGGCGTATAAATGATAAACAGAACACGAAATGTGAAAAATGCGATGAAGATTTGTACATAAAATGTCCTACATGTGAAACGTTATACGTAGCGAATAGTAATTTAGAGATTTGTAAAAAATGTGGTTTCAGGCTAAAAAACAAAAATACGGTAGATTCATTATGTATTTTGGCTGAAGCCGAATTAAATAATATGAATTTCGACGTTGCGGAAGTTCGTCTTGATGACGCAGAAAGATTTTGGCCGGGAAGCGGTAAAGTTGCCTCGTTAAGAAAAGAACTCATTGCATTAAAGCAAGGGCCTGTTGGAACCGCGGCAAAATCAATGAGAGCCGCCGTTTCCGAAAAACGATATTATGAAGCCAGGAAGCAATATAACAACATAAAAAAGCTATTTCCCGATTTTAAGGAAACAGATTTAGAAAACGAAATCCAAACCGCATTAGATTCGGCTGATGCTGAGTTGAAAAAAGCAAAAGCAACTAAATCTGAAAAAGACATCATAGATTTTTGCGGTAAAGCATACGAGATATGCCAGGATTATCCCGGGGTTAAAGAACTAATACCTGTTCCCCTGCCACCGTCGAATTTACAAATTGTATCAGATGGTAATACGCGGGCGAATATTCTGGAATGGGACAAATCTACCTCTGTCGGTATGGTTTATTACACTGTAACGAGAAAAAAGGACGTGGCTCCTATAAATATAAATGACGGTGAAGTGCTTGGTCGGGTAAGCGCTTGCGGTTTCAACGATAGTAAAATTGAACCGGCTGCGTCGTATTTTTATGCAATCTTTGCCGAACGCGCCGGCATTCAATCTAAGCCATTTGTAAATACTTCTCCGGCAATCAATCTATTTGAAGTATCCAATCTCACAATAACTGCCGGTGATTCTTTGTTGCAACTCGGATGGGATGCCTTGCCGAGCGGAGCTGCTGCCGAAGTATATAGGAAAAATGAAACAGGTAAAGAAGAAAAAATCACCTCATCTACATCTATAAGTTATTTAGACAGCGGGCTTAAAAACGACAGCTTGTATAGTTATGTAGTTAAGCTGGCATATATTGGTGGAGGCAAACGTCAAACAACACCGGGAATTTCAATAAGCGGTTCGCCTACAAAACCGCCAAATCCCATAGAAGAATTAAACGTTAAACCAGGCGATGGGGACAAATATATAGCGACGTGGGGTAATCCCGACAATGTAAATGTCGAACTATATTGTTCCACGGAAAAGCCGTCATATAAATATGGCGATCTTGTTTCACAACAACTATTTGAGAAAAAAATGAGTCGTTTGGCGCTAAACAGGACATCAAATACTACGGCGACATTTAAACATAGTAGTGATGAATTGCTATACATTACGGCTGTTATTATTAAATCAGGATCAGTTGTTTTCGGAGCGTTAGCCCGGGCAAGCAGGGCGGAAACGGTTAAAATAAATAGCATTTTACCGGTAAACGGTAAAATCAATATTTATCTTGATGCGCCAAAGGGAGTGACCGGATTTGTCGTGCTTTATCGTTTTGATAAGTTCCCCAACGATATAAGCGATATCCAGACTATTAGAAAGTATATATCGCATAAACAGTATCTTCACGACAGCGCGTTAGTCATAGATTCATTAGAACAAAAAGATTACTTTTTTTCTGTATTTGCGGAATTTAAAAGGGATGACGGTGAAAAAGATTATTCTATCGGAGCAAACTATCAGTTCTCAAACGCGTCAAAGGAGGTAATAACCTACTCAATAAAGGTTTCCGGTTGGAAGAATAAATCGGCAACACTTACTTTTGAAGCAGTAAACAAGGTGTTTACACTACCTGAAATAGACGTTATGTCAGAAGTTGGCGCAGCACCCATATCCAAGGCATCCGCAAAACATTTTTCAATAATTACATCACAGCCTGTGAATGGAAATATGCAAATAACAATTCCGTTTCCAAAAAATTTACCACGCGGCACTCATATAAAAGCATTTTTGAAAGATGAAACTCTGGCTTCAAAGTATAAACTGAAGTTAAACCTGAATTCAAAATACCAGATTAGTTAGCGGGTACAAAATGGCGTTCAAAAAAGCTGCTTTTATATGTCCTTATTGTTTTGGGAAACATAAACTGACAACTGCGCGATTTCGCTGTACAAACAGGCGCTGTAAAGATGTTGACGATGTAGAAATGACGAGATATGAAAATGGAGATATAAACAAACCGAAACAGGGAAAGCCCTGTTTTTCAGCGACATCAAAAAACCCTTTTTCCATACCAAAATCATCCGAGTGCCCTGAGTGTAAACATAAAACCTTTAAGATTGTCTGCCCTTCGTGCCACAACACACTTCCCGAAAGCACTCTATTGGGCAGAGATATGATAATTTCCGTTGTCGGTTCGCGTGATACCGGCAAAAGTCATTTTGTCGGTGTTATAATACGGGAACTTATTGATCGTATTTCAGTTAAATTTGATGGAGCGATGATAGCGTTTGATGATAGCATGAAACGCTATGAACTCAATTTCGGGCAGCGTTTATATGTAGATTTACAAAAACTCGATTTAACCCAAAGCTCGGAACAAAACGTCAACAACGGTGCATACAAGCCGCTTATATTCACATTGAATATGAAGAACAAGGGGTTGTTTAGCGAATCAATTGATAGTTTTACTTTTGTTTTCTTTGATACTGCCGGCGAGGACTTAAATGAAATCGATACCATGAGTACCGTGAACAAATATATATGCAAATCAGCGGGAATTATTTTCCTGCTTGATCCTATGCAGATACCAGCCATCGTAAACCAATTGGATGAGAAAACCGTAAAACGCGCTTCGTCCGTTGGATGGAGACATGCAACACGTTCAGATGACATAATGTCAAGGGTATCTATGCTGATCCGTAACGACAAAAAAATGAGTTCAAGCCAAAAGATTAGTACGCCTGTAGCGGCAGTATTTTCAAAATTCGACGCGATTGTTTCCATTGTTCCACATGATTGCCCGGTACTTGATATAAGCCCACATTGTGACGCTGGCGCTTTGGTGATGTCCGACTGGCATAATGTAAACACTGAAATTAAAAACCTGTTGAAAGCATGGGGCGCTTCGTCGTTTATACAGCAGTTGGAGATTAACTATACGAATTATTCCTATTTCGCAGCATCATCGTTAGGACTTGGCAATAGTCCACGTAGTGATAGCCATATAGAACGTCCACGGCCTCACAGGATTGAGGATGCGCTGCTTTGGATATTAATGGAAAATAAAGTAATAAAATCAAAGAAATAGGAGACTGCTGACATGAGTAAGCATCAAATCATCTATACATCCTGCAGGAGAGGGATTAACGGCGTCAATGATGGTCAGCAGATTTATTCATACGATGCGTCATTCAGCGAATTTTCATCCGATAGCGTAAAAAGTCTTTTCACTTATCAGACACCCTCGCTTGCGTCCGGCGTTGTAATGACTGACGCAATAGCACGCACGATGCCTCAATCCTTTTCATATCGTCGATTGGCTAATGGTTCATGCGCAATTGTTTTAAATACTTATCTTGGGCGCGATTATATGGAAGGCGGTCGTTTTGGAAATCATTTAAGCCATGCGGTTATTTATGATGAATCCGACATGAACGCTTATCCTTGTGAATTTTACGGCAGTGAAACGCTGCGAAGCCTAATGAGCGACGAAGAGGTAAGGTCATCCGAAAGACCGCCATTTTTGGCCGAACCGAAATTATTAAAAGGTGATACCGTCAGCGCTGAAAGCGTATGCGATTTTTTATGTTCATCCGACAGGATGGAAACTTATAAAAAAATGCTGGCAGCCATGTTGTCATTTGAAAAAACGCGGAAGCGTGTCGTTATTTGCGATTCGAACGAGAATATTATTTTTTGGATTGCCGCGCTTCAATTTGCATTACCGTTTGAAATAGCTATAAATGTAAATTTCACAACCTACGAATATGATCCGTCTCTTTCTTTTTCACAGATATGCGGAGTAGTTACCGAAGGAACTAGATATAACGTTAATAACACCGATGCTCATTTCACTTTTGACTTCTTTAATAATATTTCTCCACATATAGAAACAGAAGATGTTTTTTTCGATTTTATAGATATGGGTATGTCCATGTCTTTTGATAGTATTCAGGCATTTCACAGATTCATTCGTGAAAAATTAACCTATCGGAATGCGGATGAGCAATATTATCATGTTTACTCTCTTTATTGTCTGTTTACTGATGACTTAAGCAATATTTCTTTAAACTCATTTAGAAATGCAGTTAAAATATCTAATGCCTTTTCTCTGGAGAACGCTAAAAATGAACTTGCCTGCAAGTTGGCAGGAGAAAGAGATTTTATACTTGCCACAGATAATTACTATGCAATTGAGATTATAGAAATTATTTTGAATCGAATTGGTTATGTAAGCAGTTCTATACAGGAATCCATAAAGTCATTAGTTGCGGAAAGGATAATTACCTCGTTTATTTCGACATACGCCGAAGAAGACATTTTCGTAAAGTTTTATTCTGAAATCGAAACGATTTGTAAAAGAAATAACATAGCTATCCCACTTGAACTTGCGAAGGAGCGCAATAGAGAAAAATTGCTGTCCGCAATGCGTGGCAATTCTGAAAAATGGAGAGTGAATTTTATTCTGGATGTTCTTTGTGATTACGCTATTATTCAAAATGTATCCGCGGATCAGTTATCAATGAATCACGAAATCGGACGCATGATAGGCGGCATTATTAAAATGCGCGCATCTTCAGACGCAGATAATGGTTCCGCCATGATCACACGTATAGTAAATAAATTCTCTGATAATTTGCTTTATCTGCTCAATATATCACTTAACATTGGAAACGTTCTTTCCGACTTACCGTACTCGCCATTCATAAAACTTAAGTTATGGAAAGACATCTGCCAGATTATTGCAAATAAACATGGTTCGAAAAGACAAAGTATTTACTCATTTCTCCAGGATAATAATAAGAATGAATACATGTTCGACATATATAAGGAATTGATTGGTATAGCGGATAACACAAAATCCGCTTCAGAATTATTTTCCGAGCAACTTAAATTCAACAAAGATGCGCTGTATATTCCAAAAATATACGAGACATATTATAAGTATTTATCAGTTCATAAAGACGTCGATACTGTAAAATCGCAGGAAGAATTATTAAAAATGATTATATCCCTGAACGTTGATCTGAATTTTACCGACGATTTAATGTCAGCTGTTCTTTCAGGCGTTCCGATTGGGTTGCCATCACGGGAGAATGCCTCGCTCATATCAATATTAACAGACTATAAAAATCAACATATTACAGGCCGCTTATTGCTTCTCGTATCCGGTACAATTTTAAGCAATATCAAAGATAAGTCAGACATGTCTTTTGCGATAAAAGAAATACAAAAACTCGCTGGCGGAGGAAATGTGAACTTGTCCGGCATACAGGCAGTGGACACAGAAAGGTATATCGGATGGATTATTCCGAAATTTTTAGGTTTTTGTGACACATCCAACGATTTGATGCAAATTTTTAATCTTTTTAATCATACAAAAACATCTTCTGGTTGCTTTCTAAGAGTATGTGCAAAAGAAGTCTTTAAAGAGAGTAAAGGAGAAAAAGAATATAAAAGAATTTTACTATTTCTGGAATTTCTATTTAATGTTGGCAATGCCGACGAAAGACGTGAAATTGGAGAAACCTTATCAAAACTTGGCAAACGAAAAATTAAAAACCTCGACACATCAGTAAATGTGGTTTTCAATGGTCAACAATCTTATCTGACATATTGGGAAGAGATTAAAAGTATTGCACTTACAGTAAATCCAATATTTAACAATATCTTGAATGTATTCAAACGCAAAAAAGACTCCAGAGATAAAGGCGTTAGCTAAAATTTACCATTGAAGGATAAAGTTATGAGTGGTGAAGAAGAAAATATGAAACTGCAAACAAGAGCTAATTCAATAATTAGTAGCGGAATAGAATTGGTTGATTTGTTTGTAAATAAAAACTATCTCATCAATATAGACAAATGTGAACCTGTTGCGCTTGAATCATGGAAAAAATCTTTCTCGTATATGTCAATGTTCGAGATTGATAAAATCGTTTATGACAAAAATGAAAATATTAACGACAAGCTGGTAAGCGTTTACAGTGCATTGTCCAATTTCGGGAGCAGCGCCTTATTGGTAATAATTAGCAATTCCGATGGTGTTAAATTTTATTTGGGGACGCGAGATACGAATCAGCCGAATATTGCGAAGGAGATTCTTAAAAAAAGCTTGCGAGGCAATTTCCCAGGCATCGAAATAAAGGAACGAGGCTCGGCGCAAATCGAGAAGCTGCTTGAAAGTAATATCCCAAAAGAATATGCGAGTAAAGCGATTTCTTCTGTTTCAATTGTTCCAAGTTTCAGAGATGATGATAAAGAAAAGTTCGTACAAGGCCTGGAAAAATTCATTGATACTATGGCGGGGGAAAAATATACGGCGGTATTTGTTTCATCTCCACTCAGCAAAACTGCGCTTGAAAACAAAAAACGCGGTTATGAGGAACTGTATACCGCTTTATCCCAATGCGCGCAATTAAATCTATCATATGCTGAAAACGACAGCGAAGCAGTTGCTAATGGCGTGAGCGATACTTTTTCAAGAGCTGTTAATGATGGAATAAGCGACACAACGGGTACAAGCGAAAGCAATAGCTCTGGAACCAACAAAATGCGTAACAGCGGATCAACGTTTTCCTTTTTTGGAATGGGACATACATCGGGAAAAAGTACAGGAACAAGCGCAAGTCATCAAACCGGAACCACATCCAGTCATACTGATACTCGATCAGAAACAAAAATAGATGCAAAAACTACAAGCGATACGAAAACAACCACAACGGGGAGTACATCAACTCTTACTGTTACGAAACAAAACAAAACAGTTTTGGAATTGCTGGAAAAAATCGACGAACAGCTTGATCGTATAAAAAATTGCGAGTCTTACGGCCTTTGGGAAAGCGCCTGTTATTTTATCGCAGATAAGCCGGAAACATCGCTTGTTGCCGCCAATACATACAAGGCATTGGTGGCCGGAGAGAAAACAAGCGTTGAAAATTCATTTATAAATGTATGGAACAACGCATTTGAAAATTCAGAAAAAAGCTTGATGGTAATGGAACACTTGAGATATGGGATACATCCGAGCTTCAAATATCTCCCGGCAAATCCGGATGCAAAATATATTGAGCAGATTATCACTCCGGCAAGCATGATAAGCGGTGTCGAATTGCCTATTTTAATGGGAGTCCCGCATAAATCTGTAAGTGGAGTGACTTCTATTACTTCAGCCGAATTTGGGCGGAATGTTTTTGCGCGCGGACAAATAAGTAATCATAGAAACATTGACCTCGGCGCGATTTATCATATGGGAGAAGTATTTGAGAACAACCGCGTTCGACTAGATCTGGAAAGTCTGTCGGCTCACTGCTTTATAACCGGTTCTACAGGCTCTGGAAAGTCAAATACGACTTACAAAATTATTGACGAATTGACCGCAGGCAGGAACGGCGTAAATTTCCTTGTGATCGAGCCTGCAAAGGGTGAATATAAACTGGCTTTTGGCAATATGCCCGGCATCAATATTTTTACCACGAACCCAAAATACTTCAATATGCTTCGTATAAACCCTTTTGCTTTCCATAGCGAAATCCATGTCTTAGAGCATTTGGACAGACTTATTGAGATTTTCAGCGCATGTTGGCCCCTTTACGCTGCCATGCCCGCACTGCTTAAAGCATCATTTGAGAGGGCCTATATAAACCACGGCTGGGACTTAAATCATTCGTTTCATATTAATCGGAAAAACGGTAAGTTCCCTACTTTCAATGATGTTGTTGAAATACTGCCCGCGTTACTTGCGGAATCCGAGTTTTCCGCACAATCGAAGGGTGATTATATCGGCGCGCTCGTTACTCGTGTTGAATCATTGACCAATGGACTTGCTGGTCAGATATTCTCCGCAGACGCCGTTCCTGACGAGGTATTATTTAACGAAAACACTATCGTTGATTTAAGCCGGATAGGGTCTGCGGAAACAAAGGCTTTGCTGATGGGTGTCCTTGTTTTGAAGCTCGGCGAGTTCCGGCAATCAACCTCCTGCGGTACGAATTTGCCATTGAAGCATATCACTATTATTGAAGAAGCCCACAACCTGCTAAAAAGAACTTCCACGGAACAAGGGCAGGAATCAGCTAATGTACAGGGAAAATCCGTTGAAATGATTAGTAACTCCATTGCTGAAATGCGTACTTACGGGGAAGGTTTTATCATCGTTGATCAATCGCCGACAGCCGTTGACATTTCAACTATTAAGAACACAAATACCAAAATTATCATGCGTCTGCCTGAATATGGCGATTGCGAAACGGTTGGGCGTTCTGTCGGTCTTAATGATGACCAGATATCGGAGTTGAGCAGACTTGATAAAGGTGTTGCGGCGATATATCAGAACAACTGGCTTGAAACTGTCCTAACTCAAATAGATAAATGTGACGACCGTTACGAATTGAAAACCGTACCTGTGCAGGAAAGAAGCAGCAATTTAAACATGATTGGCGATGTGCTATCGGAACTAATAAGCCAGGACGCTGATAAAAATTTTAATATGGCATGGTTTAACACGACCATAAATTCTGCGAAAGTATCCGAATATGTAAAGACCGGTGTTAGAAATCTGCTTTTAGAGTACCAGAAATCTGTAAAGATGCCGGAGAAACCAAAAGCGCTTGCCAGGTTAATCTATCGGCTAATGAACTGCGAGGACTTGTTCAGAATGTTTTCAGATAAACTGCCGCGTCGCGTTATGAAGAAATCACAAATTACAAGGGAAATCAGAAGAGCCTGTGATATTTGGGCTGATTGCATATATGACAATCTTGATAATTACGCTTACTTTGCGGACAAGCGTACAAAAGATACAGCCTTTATGAACTTGCTGATATATAAAGTTGAAAGCGAGGTGAAAAACGAGCGTTATAGACTGGTGTGGGCTTTACAAACGAACGTAATATAATGTAGTATATTGAAAGGGCGGATAATGAATGAGCGAAATTGGCGAAAGTGATGGTATGAGGGATGTTGCTGAAGCTAATGAAATTACAGAAACTCCCGAAGCCGCATCTGAAATCGACGACGATATTTCAAGTAAGTATGATGAATACTTGGATAATAATAAGGCGCAGGAATTTGAACATAAGTCGGCAGTTGAAAAAGATGTTGACGAGGCGACAGAAATAAAGGGAGGAAGTTATAAAGATATAAAAGAAAATATGACTGAACGCGGTGAGACAGGGGAGCAATATGAAGTACATCATACACCTGCCGATTCTTGTACAGAGTTAAATTATACAGATGGACCTGCTGTAAAAATGGAAAAAGCTGACCATCGCGAAACGGCAAGTTATGGCGCTTCAAGAGATGCGCAAGAGTATAGGGGGCAGCAAAAAGAATTTATTGATAGCGGTAGATTTGACGATGCTGTCCAAATGGATATTGATGATATCCAAGGTAAATTCGGCGATAAATATGATGATGGAATTGCCGAAATGCGTGAATATTGCAAAAGATTTTAATCTGGGAGGTATTACGATATGAAGACTTTTAGGATAGAGTTGCTATCAAGAGCAGGCGAACTATACTTTGGAATGACTCGAAAAGATGTTCGAACTTTGTTAGGGGATTTCACTGAATTTAATAAAAGTAAATTTAGTAAAAATACAGCCGATGATTTCAAAATATGCCATGTTTTTTACGACCAACATGATAAATTAGAGGCTATTGAATTTTTTCATGACATGGATGTAAAACTGGCTTTGAACAGTATTGGCGTTTTTGAACTTGAATATGATGAACTTGTAAAATATATAAAGCGATTAGACGATACAGTGAAGATAAATGTAGACGGCTTTGTTAGTAAACAAGGCATCAGTGTTTATGCTCCATTTGGTAAGACAGAAACTGTTTTACTTACATCGAATAATTATTGGGGATAAATTCAAACGGAGGCATTTAAAAAGTGGACCTACGTGAAGGCTTGGGTTATAGTCGATTGTCACAACATGAGCAACAGGTTTATAAAATTGCTCTCAAGGCTTTTGCGTCATTAGAGACTTCTTTTGATATTTCAAAAATGCACTCTTCTGTTGATTTGATGAAAGTAGTTAATACTGTACTTGGGGATAACCCAACCATTATTTATTTCAATAAAACGCAGATTGAAAAGATCGAGTCTATTTTTGACAAACAGGCTGAATTGAAAGGTATTCTTCCAAAATCACAAATTGATAAAATGAACCAGGAATTGGAAGACAAATCAAATCATATCGTTTCTTCCATAAAAACCGGGACAACCGATGATTATTCGGTATTGATCAGTATATACGAATTTTTACAAAGTAATGTTTGTTACGATACTCAGGAATTTAATAATATGATGTCAAGTGGAAGGAGCGGTAATCCATTTTCACATAACGCCTATGGCGCATTACTTAATGGATTAGCGGTATGTGACGGTTATTCTTCCGCTTTTTCATTATTATTAAATAAATTTGGATATGAAAGCATGTCGGCTATTGGAGAATTAAGGCAAAGCGCGTCTTCGCGCGTTATGCACGCCTGGAACATTGTTAAAGTCCAAAACAGGCATTATCATATGGATGTAACTTCAGACTCAAAAGTATTCGGCCAGTTTGGTTGTTTCTCATATAATTATTTTGCTTTAGACGACTCAGATATTGAGGTTAATCATGATTGGGATATAAACACAACACCAGCTTGTTCCCATAACGATCTTTCATATTTCTTAAATAATGGATTATTTATTAATAATATAAGCCAATGCAATGATATTATTAGACGATCTTTGATGAAACAAAAAGATTTTGTTCGTTTAAAACTTTCAAATTATATTGCGTTGCCGGAAGATATTGAAGAATATCTTGCGCAAACAACAATGACCGAAGCAAGCAACTGCAGCATTTCTAGGCAAATGTCATATTTTTGGAACATGCAAACCAGATGCTTTTTAGCAAAGTTCATAAATTAAGGAAGCGTTGATCACTGAAATCGAAACAATTCTACATTAAGAAGGTTTAGTTATGTTACAAAAGAAATCTACATTTATATGTCCGTACTGCTTTGATGAACACAAGATGCCCGATGTTCAATTCAGATGTACTAATACGCATTGCATTAAAGTCGATGATGTTGAAATGACAAGATATAAAAGGGGCCGTATGGATGCCCCTGAAAAAGGTAATACTTGTTTTTCAGTATCGTCGAAAAATAAGGTTGATATACCAAAATATGCAGTTTGTCCGGTTCCAGAGTGTAAACAAAAAACATACAATTATGTCTGTCCTTCGTGTCACAATAACTTACCTGAAAGTACCTTATCGGGAAAAAACCTGATAATTTCTATTATTGGAACGCGCAGCACCGGAAAGAGCCACTTCATTGGCGTTCTAATCAATGAACTTATCGAACGAATTTCTGGTGATTTTGGTGGCGCGATGGAACCGTTTGGAAATAGTGCGGATCGGTATAAACTGATTTTTGGAAAACACCTATATAAGAACAAACATAAACTCGCTCTTACTAAAAGCTCTGAAACGAATAAAGATAATGGCGCGTATGAACCGCTGATATATCATTTAACAATGGGGCGCAAAAATTTGTTCAGTAGTTTTATTGAAAGTTTCACCTTTGTTTTTTTTGATACCCCTGGTGAAGATTTGCAGGTATTTGAAACAATGAGTACAGTAACAAAATACATATGTAAATCAGCTGGAATTATTTTTCTTCTTGATCCTTTGCAAATTCCCAAAGTTTCAAATGATAAATTATTTATAGGTAATAAAATCCTAAAACGCGCTGGTCATATTAACGAGCATGAAGCAGCTAAATCAGATGAAATCATATCCAGGGTATCCAGATTGATAAGAAATGATAAAGGATTGGGTAAAGAAAATATAATTGATATCCCTTTCGCGGCAGTTTTCTCAAAATTCGATGTGATAGAACCAATAGTCAAAGAACTAGCGCCTGAAAGCACTATATTAGAACCAAGTCCGCATTGTAAAAATGGAATTTTCGATGATTCAGATCAGAAGCATGTAGATTCAGAGATACAAGGTCTTTTAAAAATATGGGAGGCTGATTCTTTTAAAAACCAATTGAAGATTAATTATTCAAATTACTCTTTTTTCGCAGTGTCTTCACTTGGCCATGACAACAATCCTGCTGAAGATGATACTATTGACAAACCGAATCCGCACAGAATTGAAGACCCTTTATTATGGATATTTAAAGAAAAAGGAATTATTAACAGTTCAGAACAAACTGGGCTAAAATGGTTTATAAAAAATTTTATAAAAAACAATAAATTTCTTTCAATAGTAGTGTTAATCTTAATATTGATTACAGCTGGATATATTACTGTATATGTAAAATCAGTTTTAAACAGACCTGTAGTTGTGCTTGAAAAATCAGCTATAAAACTTAAATATGCTGCTGATCAGGTTATTTCTAACGCTGAGATATTCATTTCGGCTGCTGATCAACTTGAAACGTCGGCAAGTCAATTTGTAAATTTAAACAGACAGGTTTTGCGCGCTTGCGAAGGATATATGAAGACAAGCGACCAACAAACGCGTAACTCGTTGGCACGTCAGATTGTAACGTTAGATAAACAGGCTACATCGTCAGGTGAAACTCATAAATCATCTATAGTTAAATATACTTCAACACATGACACATATAAAGTTGCAGAAAAGGAATTTATAGAATTTGATGAACAATTTCATAAATACATAAATAGTAATAATTATTCAGGTAAACGGGCTTCAGATACAATAGCAAGAGTTAATATTTCAAAAGAAAACGCGACTGTCGCAGCAGAGCGAGCCTCTGCTTCAAGTAAACGCGCAGGCGCCGCTCATGACCAAGTTATTTTAACAAATAAACAACGAGAGGACTGTCTTAAAAAGCTATAATCAAACTTGAGGATGTATCAAATTATATTATGGAGAGGAAAGTATGATAAATTTTTTTCGAAGACATTTTCATTATGAGATGTTTATACAAAAGTCTCGTTTAAAATATATGCTACTATCGTTATTTCGGAGATTATTTAGATAAAATGATGCTATTATTAACGGAGGATTGTTTTACACTATGTTTGTAAAGATAATTATTTCTTTTGAAGAAGCTGATTTATTGAAAGTTGCTTTTCTTCTTCACTTATCATCTTAAGCCAATAATCTGTATCTTTTAAGTAAATAAAGAAATTTCTAATGTTATCTCTGTCGGATTCTTTAAAATCTTTTAATTTATCGCTAGTATTATTAAATTTTATATTTTTATTAATAAACTCAGAAACAGCGTCTAGTTGTTCATATTCTACCAAACACATATGTTTTACAATTTTACCGTTAATTAATAACTTTTGTTTAGTTACACTATTGTCTGCCTTTTGGTAATCCCAACATGAAACTCCATTTAATCGCTGGTCGGCATTCCATCTTAAATGTTCGTACTGCGCAAATATTTCAATATTGTTATTTATTATTTTTTCAAATTCAACCTTAATTTCATTGCTTTGGGGAGACTTTGTTAATTTATAACCCGCTAAAAGAGCGACATTCCATAGTCCGGCACGAATATGTCGCCTCGAAATGAACAGCGGCGTCGCTGAAAATGAACAGTGGCGTCGTTTCGGAATGAACGCCCGCGTCGTTAGCGGATGAACAGCGGCGACGCGCCCGTTGAACACGTGTCGA